>Ga0209373_10001428_pt1 | contig 28089 bp, 27 predicted proteins | sample Higcelweek5metaG_FD_187173 | JGI IMG/M metagenome (GOLD analysis project Ga0209373, IMG submission 187173) | Freshwater pond sediment microbial communities from the University of Edinburgh, under environmental carbon perturbations - High... | ecosystem: Environmental > Aquatic > Freshwater >... | reverse complement strand
CCGATTAAGGTTGAGACTGTTTGGTGGTTTTTGTACTGAAAATAAGAGAGCCTAAAGCAGCATTTCAATCCGAAATGCTGCTTTAGGCTTTGATTATACTTTGATCAGCGGTTCAATCACCAATCACCCCAACTTATAACCTAAATTTCGCTAACCCTTATCTTTTTGCTTTTAAGTTTTGAGTTATCGGTAAGCTCAATTAACTGCTCAACTTTTGAACTTTTTACGGCAACAAAGGCACAATCTTGCTTTAGTTCAATGTTTCCAAGCTCATCGTTTTCGAGTTTTCCCTGTTTGATGAAGAAACCGGCAATATCGCCTTTCGAAATTTTGTCTTTCCTTCCGCCCGAAACAAAAATTGTTTTCCATACTGAACCTGATGGTAAAGAGGCTTTTGTGAGGTTTTCAATTCCATCGGGTTTAATGAATTCCGGAAGGTTTTCCTGTTCCCATTTCAACACGTAAGCGGTGCCATCGTTAAACATGCGGGCAGTGCGGCCGTTGCGGTGTGTAAACTCCTGTGCATGTGGTGGCAATTGGTAGTGAATAATGAATTTGATTTCGGGAACATCAATTCCCCTTGCGGCCAAATCGGTAGCAATGAGCAGTTGGTAAGTTCCGTTCCTGAATTTGATGAGCGAACGTTCGCGGTCTTTTTGTTCCATTCCGCCGTAAAAAAAGCCATGTGCTATACGGTTTTTGGCTAGGTAGTCGCTAACATATTGAATGGTTTCTTTGAAATTGCAGAAAATAATTCCCGGTTGGTTTCCCAAATGGCAAATCAAATCGACAAGTGTTTTCAGTTTATCTTTTTCGGACGAAATAACAGTTTTGACTGTTAGTTGAGGTACTCCTTCATCAAGATAATCAATCTTTTTAGCATTTTTAAGGCCAACAAATTCGGGGATTTGAACGCCCTGTGTGGCCGATGTCAGAATGCGCTTTTTGATATTTGGTAGTCGCCTAACAACTTCTTTCATTTCGGCTTCGAAACCAATTTCGAGCGATTTATCGAACTCGTCGAGGATCAGCGTTTTGATAGAATTCACCGGAAAAGATTCTCTTCTGAAGTGATCGGCAATACGGCCGGGTGTTCCAATCAGGATGGCCGGACGGTGTTTCAGGTCAATTTTATCTTTAGCTCCGGCACGTCCGCCATAAATTGCATTGGCCTTGTAGCCTGTTCCCATTTCGCGAATTACCTGTTCAATTTGGATTGCCAGCTCGCGCGAAGGAACCAAAATGAGCATCTGTATTTCAGACTCTTTTGGATCTAAATCGGCAATGGTAGGTAGCAGGAATGCTAGTGTTTTCCCCGTTCCGGTAGGCGAAAGTAATATTACGTTCGAGTTGGAATGAATTACTTCCTGTGTTTCTTTCTGCATTTCGTTGAGATTCTCAATCTGCAACTTTTCCAGAATATCGTTTTGATTTTTTATTGTACCTGACATGGTACAAAGGTATTTCAATTTTTAGGTTTTCAATTTCGAGAATTGAATCTGTGAAAGATTGTTCGAATAAAAAGTGTGTGAAAAATAAATCCCGGGAGGTTGTTTTGCCTGCCGGGATTTAAGATTGCCCCGGCAAAAAGCAGAAAGCAAATTATAAATCGTAGTTTCCTGATGCTTCAGGTTGAAAAAGAATCTCTTCGATTAATATCTTCTTGTTACCGCCGGGAAGTGTCCAATCTACTTCGTCGCCTTTGCGGTATCCGAGCAAAGCAATTGCAATGGGTGCAAAAATCGAGATTTTGTTTTCTTTCAGATTTGCATCTTCAGGATATACCAATTTTATCTCTTTTCTTGAATTCATCGAAGGGATACAAATCCTTACAATAGAGTTCATTGTAACCACATCGCTAGGTATTTTCTTTGGGTCACAAAGTTTTGCTCTGTTAAGTTCTTGTGTAAGCTTCTCGGCATCGGAGGCTTGGCACGATTTATTTACTCGGGCTAATTTCAAACGGTTCATCAATCGCGATGAATCAAGTTTGTTTACAATAATTTCATTCATATCTCTTTTTTTAAATGTTACTGATGGGCAAAAAAAAACCAGATCCCCTGGTTTTTTATACAAGAAATCGATGTTGAAACATGTTATGTTTTCAGAAATTTTAACGAGTTATGTTGTTCTTTTCTTTGCATCGAACTGTTTTTGACCTTTTTCTACAAATCTATAGAATTAAAGCCAACATTAAAATACCTTGATCTTGTATGGTTTCCATGTGCAGAATTGTTTGCAGCCTGAAAAAAGTCAATCTTTGTAATTCAATTTTCAACAATGGGTTTTTTTCAGAAGATAAAACGGTTTGTGCCCGATGGGTTTATTATTGCAATTGTTTCGATGATTGTGCTAGCATACCTTTTTCCCGGAATTGGAGGCAAAGGAAGTGCTTTTGAACTTGATGTAATTAGCAAATATGCGATAGGGCTTCTGTTCTTTTTTTATGGATTGCGCCTCAGTCCCGAAAAGATGAAAACCGACCTGCGGAATTGGAAACTTCATCTAACTACCCAATCGCTCACATTTGTTTTCTTTCCGCTGCTTGTGCTGCTGTTTTATCCTTTATTCCAGAATACTAGTTATTTCCCGCTGTGGTTGGCTGTTTTCTTCCTTGCTGTGTTGCCATCAACCGTATCGTCGAGTGTGGTAATGGTTTCGATAGCAAGGGGAAACATTACAAGTGCAATTTTTAACGCCAGCATTTCGGGCATTATTGGCATTGTTGTTACCCCTTTGTGGATGAGCCTTTTCATGAAAAGCACGATGACCGACTTTAACTTCTCAAAGACGTTGATCGATCTGATTGTTCAGATTCTTTTGCCTGTTATTGCGGGGTTGGCACTGCACCGTTTCTGGGGAAGTTGGGCAATTAAAAACAAACGCTACTTTGGCATCTACGATAAGTGTGTGATTTTAACCATTGTGTACAGCAGTTTCAGCGAATCGTTTTCGAATGGCATTTTTAATACAATTCCAGGTTGGACGTTGTTTGTTCTTTCGGGCTTTGTTATTGGCCTGCTTTTCGTTGTGCTAAGCTTTTCGAAGTGGCTGACAAACAAAATAGGCTTTAACCGCGAAGACCAGATTACCGTAATATTCTGCGGATCGAAGAAATCGTTGATACATGGCTCCGTTTTTGCCAGTGTTCTTTTTGCCGGCAGTGTTGCAGGAGGAATGTTTTTAGTTCCAATAATGATCTACCACGCTTTTCAGCTTTTCTACATTAGTCTGATAGCCCGGAAAATTGGGCTCGAAGCGAGATAACAACTTTATATATCGACCTGCCTGTTGCCATTTTCTTTCATTTTTTTAATCGTTGCAAACTACAATTACGCCGTTTTCTTTAGCAGTTATGCAATGCGTTCTATCGGTTAAACGTTCGCAATGATGCATTTCAGCAGAAAGAACGAGATTTGTTTAAAATCATTTGCAAGAAATTAATGAAGTCTATTTCTGAAACTTTGATCCTGTTGATCTTTTTAGCATTATCTTTTGGCGCATGCAAAAAAGATAATCACAAGGAAATTAATACTACTTTTCAGTTGGCTGAAACCATCAGCCTTAAATCGGAAGAGGTGAAGGATTTTGTGATTACCGGGCTCTCTTTTATCGATACTCTGCCTCACAGCGACGATACAATATTTTCTTATGGTGTTGATATCGAACTTCCTAAGATTAATTCAAATAAGCCAGAAGCCGAGAAACTTAATCGGCAAATTGTTGATTTCTACACCTCAAAAATTGAGTTGAGGAAACAAAACCCGCTCGACGACCCAAATTACTTTTACAAAATAAGCTACGAACATTTTTTGAACGATACCATACTTTCAATTTTGACTATCGAGCAAGATGTTTGGTATCTTAGCGAAGGGTTTATCAAATACAATGTTTTTCATTACGATTTGAAAAACGATAAAATACTCACCACAAACGAATTGCTGATTGCTTGGGGCATGTCGATGTTACCGGTTATAAATGCAATTGACGAAAAAGCTCGCATTGATGGTGAACCCGATTTCGACGACTACTGGATTAAAATGGTCAGTGCCAATATCAATAACCTGAAGATTTATAAAAACTCAAAAGGTGAGATTATTGCAATCTATCAGGTAAAAAACAATCCTGAAATGCAAGGCGAAGTAAATCTTTCGGGCGAATAAACATTTTGCTATTCTAGTAAGTTAGTAGCCCTGTCGACTAACGATTGCGGCACAATAAGCCCTTGCTCAGCACAAGCTTTTTTATTGATTATGAGTTCGGTTTCGGTAATTGGCTCAATCGGGTTTGTAACGTTCCGGCCTTTCAGAATATCAACAGCTTTTAACCCGCTGAAATATCCCCACTTGTGATAATTAACGCCCAAACCTATAGCTGCATTTTTATACACTTGGTTTGGCTCGGTTACAAACAACGGGATTTTCGATTCCGAAGCAATTTTGCCAAGCACATTTAATCCCATAAATACAGTATTATCGGCAGCCACAACAATTGCCTGTATGTTTTGCCCCGAAAGGTATTGCCCAACCATTGTCAGGTCGTTTGGACTGTTAACGGTTGCGGTAACGACCTCGATTCCATGTTTCTCAAATTCAGCACGAAACACTTTAGCCGCATATTCGGCATTTGCCTCGGCATTGTTGTAGGGCAAGCCAACTCTTTTGAGCGTAGGAATGCACTCCTGCATCATTGATACAAATCGTTCGGCGTTCAGCGGATCGTAAATTCCGTAAAGGTTTGAAGGCGTTGTTTTCATGCCAACTTGTGCGGGACTAAAGGCCACTGTGAATACCACCGGAATATCTGTAATCATTTGGGCAGCAGCAACCATACAAGGTGTGCTGTTGGTAACGATCAAATCAACACCCTGCGACTTGAACGATTGTAATATTGTTGGGATCATTGAAAGATCGCCCTGGGCATTATTGTCGATTATTCTGATGTTTTGCCCGTCGATGAAGCCCGAATCGCTAAGCGCATCAAAAAGTCCTTTTTTTGCTTTATTCAGCACTTCGTCTTCGGTTATCTGAATGTAACCAATGGTGGTTTTATTCTCTTTTGGCGAACAACCAATAAGTATAGATAGCAGAAAGCAAATGGAGATTACAGGTAGTAGTCGCATGGTTTTTATTGTTTATTTACTTCAAAGGTAAAGAATTGAACGTTTGTTGTAAATAGCTTGCGTACTTATTATTCGCCTTTAAAAATAATTGATAACTCACAATATTTCAGATGATATTTCATTTATTTTGTAATTATTTTTTATGTTCTCTAAAAAAAGTTACATTTTTACTGCAACCATTTTGAATTTTTGTATCCTACTAACAAATCGATTTACCAAAACTGAATAACCTTGAAACAGATTAATTGGGACCAACTGTACAGGGATAATGCACCCAGGCTAAAGGGAGTTTGCCGCAGATATGTGGCCGATTCGGATATTGCCGAAGACATTGTGCAGGAAACTTTTATTACTGCCATCGATAAATTCAAAACATTCAAAGGAGTAGGTTCTTTTGAAGGCTGGATTAGAAAGATAGCGATAAACAAAGCTCTTCTGTTTTTGCGTGATAAACAACATTGGGAATTGCAGTTAAATGAATTAGCTGACCGACCAGAGCAAGAAATTGAAATGGATATTTCGAAGAATAGAACACGTGTTGCCATTGAGAAGGCTTCGTTTACAACCGACGAACTGTTGTCGGTGATTGACAACCTTCCGCCCCACCACAAGGTTGTTTTCAACCTTCATGTGCTCGATGGTTTCAACCACCGGCAAATTGCCGAAATGATGAACATCAGTGCCGGAACATCAAAATCGCATTTGTCGAGAGCCCGCAAAGAGGCGCAGGAGTTGCTTTACCAAAGGGCAATTCAGAAAGAACCACACGAATACAAACGCTACAGTGCTTTTCTGTTGCTGTTTTTCCGCCCCAATTATATCGATCGTATTTTTTGCAAAGGCCTCAGCGGTTTCGAAATGGCAGCTGTTGCTCCTTCGGCCTCTATCTCTTCGGCTTCGGCAACAACGCTGCATTGGGGAGCAACCTTTTTAGGCAAAGCCATAATTGCAGCAGCTGTTGTTTCAACCTCTACAGGTGGCTTTTTTCTGTGCCAATCGTTAGTTCGATCAGAAGATGCAATTGCGCCCAAAGCTGAAATTCAACCTCAGATTTTAACCGATACGTTAGCAACCCGGCAAACCGACTCAATTGAACTGAACCTTGTTGCCCCTGCTCAGGTTGCTGAATCAGCAAAAGCTGAGAAAAAGAGAGTGATTGTTAAGAAAACCATTGTTGTGCACGATACTATCCGCCTTGAAAAACCTGTTTCGAAATAGCTTATTGTTATTGACAATTGTTTTGTTTGGAGTGAACACTCTTTGCGCACAGAATGCCGATACCGTTGTGGTGTACGAATATGTTTACATAACCGACACCGTTTGGGTAGAAGCCCCAACGCGCGATACCATCATCATTAGCCAACTCAATCCAATCGAAAACGCCACACTAGTTATCGATACCACCAGTAAAAAAGCCGACTTGGTAATTTTTTCTTCAACAGGAAGTGCAACCATTCCGATAAATTGCATCATACTATCAGATAAACATCAAAACTTTAAGAGTATGAAACGAATAGCATTTTTAGGACTTACACTTTTGGCTTTAAATACAGCTGGTTATGCGCAAAACGAATTCAAAGAGAATTTGAGCATTTTTATTAAGGCAGATATTACAAATCAACGGTTCAATAGTTTATTAGACAAATATATATACTGGGGTAGAGAATATGACGAATTAATGACACCGGGTTTGGGTATTGCATCGCAAATGAAGATTAACAAATTCGTCACGTTTAAGCCCCGGTTGTCGTACATACAACGAGGGTGTAAGCAACTTGTTTATAATGGTCAATATAAAGTTTATTCGACTGATGCCGATTCTTATACCTATGTCAATACAAATGACAAATACATTCAAAACCGATTTCATTACATGTCGATTGACTTGACATTAAAAATAGGGAACAACCTATATCGCAGATTTCAACCTTCATTTTATGCCGGGCTCCGGGGAGATTTGCTTTTGTGGAAAAATTTGGAATTTGATGCTAACGATCGTTTCAGAAATGGTCGTATAGGTTATCAAAACTTTAATCGTTTTAATTTCGGTTGGGTTTCTGGCTTTGGTTTAGAGATGAAACACAAATGGTTTGTAGAGGCCGAGATGAATAGCGACTTGGGTTATCTGGTTAAAAATGAATCGTTACAAGTGAAGAACATCATGTTGTCGGTTAACCTTGGCATATACTTAAACAAAATTCCTCATTACAAAATCGTAAAGGCCGAGAAATGATATTTATGAATGAAACATTTTTCCTTAAAATATCGAAAAAATAAGTTTTTAGATTATTCATTATCAACAAAAAAGGGAATTGCACCGTAATGCAGTTCCCTTTTTATTAATCACACCGTTTTGCTTACAAATAGATGATGGTGAAACCCGGAATTGACATCGACAATAGCGGAAACACGTCTCTCGACAACGGAAACATGTTTGCGACTGACGGAATTGCATCTTTCTTAACCGGAAACGATATCCAACCTGACGGAAAGGCAGTCGGCAACACCGGAATCGAGTTCCCACTTCACGGAATTGAGTCCCGCTATTGCGGAAACGACTTCCCTCATAGCGGAATTGAGTCCTGATATAACGGAACTTAGTTCCCGCAGGTCGTAATCAGTTTCCGTTATAAAGAAATCGAGTTCCCTAAAGAAGTAATCAGTTTCAGAACATTCCGCCTTCATGATTGTGACCGCCGCCGAATCCGCCCGGAGGCACACCTCCTGGTATCACACCTCCCGGAGGCATCATTCCCGGTCCAAAACGGTTAAAGTCTGGCATTTTGCCTTCTTCACCCTTTTTGCCGCCAAATTTGTTAATCTTATACGTAAAAGTGAGCAAGAAGTACGATGGTAAGGTATTGTAACTGTTGTTTTGAACGTAGTTATCGCCAACTGTTTGGCGAATATTAAGTCGTTGGCGAAGAATATCATTGGCCTTCAACGATAAGGTTGCTTTGTTTTTGAACAACGTTTTATCGATCGAAGCATTCCACATAATTTCGCTCTGATCCATGTTGGTATAGCCTGCACGATCCGAATAAGCAATATCCGAGCTTAATACAAAGTTGTAAGGGAATCGGATTACAATGTTTCCAGTTCCAGACCAGTTCCAAGTTTCAGTCTCGCTATTTTTCAGGTTATTCAGTGAGTTTGTATACCCAATACTACCTCTTACTCCAAGTTCAATAACATCGTGGGTAAATGTAAGCGAAATAGCTTCAGAGGCATTGTAGGTGCGGGTTTTGCTTAAATCGCCCAGAGGCAGATTGTCGATATCAATTTCCTTAACATTCACATCGCGTTTGATGTAACCGTATTGAGTACGGTAGCCGGTGTTTGTGCTGGTGTTAAAATGTAACCGCTTTTGAATTAACGGAGTATTATACATTATATTCCAATTTAACGAAACAGGAATGGCATCTGAGTTTATTGTCTGGTTATATTGTTTCAGGGTGTTATCGTAAATTTTATTCGAAACCAAAGCATCTTTAACACCTTCGGCATTTAAAAATGTGTTGAACGATGAAAAAGTTTTATCGTTGAACGTGCTGTACATTAATCTTATACTGTGAGAAAAAGATGGGTTTAACAACGGATTACCAACCGTTTCGGACATTAGGTCGTTGTTGTTTTTTACCGGTTGCATCTGATTTATAGAGGGCTGTGTTGTCCTTCCGCGGTAATCGATGCGGGCAAATTGCTTTTTACCCATATTGTATTGAAACCGGCCTGTAGGAGCAAAGTTAAATACTCCATAAGTTGTATCTCTGGTCTCGCCGTTGCCATAAGTACGAATATTTTTTGTTTGCGAAGGTTCACCGTTCATTCCCAACATGATGTTATAATTTTTTTCGGTATAACGGTAGTTAAGCTCAATTGATTCGCGGAAAAACACGTTTTCGAAATTATTACTGTATTCGCTATTGAAAATGGTGTATTTATTATCCAAATCTTTACTGAACTGATTTTTATCGGAAGTAGTTGTAGTATTACTTGCTGATAAACCTATTTCAAGCAGATTTTTTTCGTTCCACAATGGCTCAACAAACGACAACTTCAAACTCGAACTGAATTTATCGGAAGTGTTATTGGTGAACTGATCGATAAGGGTTATTGAGTCGGGGGTGAACTTGTTCGATAAATTATAACTGTTGTTATCGTTTTGCGAAAAATCGGCACCTAAGTTTACTGTTAACGTGCGCCCTAGCTTCGACTCAAATTTCTGACTGTAAATAACATTTGCCCCGCCCGAAATTGATGAACTTGTTCCTTCGTTGTTAGTATTTCCCCAACTGGTGCTATCGCCTTCGGTCAAATATGAATACTCGCGCGAGCTATACGAATCGGTTGTATTGAAGTTAAATTTTGGCTGCACAATAAGTGTTTTCGAACTGTCAATTTTCCATTCGAGTTCAAAGCGGGCATTAGCTTCATATTTATCATTCTCCGATACATTTTTCGAATTGTCGGTATATGTTGTTTCCGATAAATAGCTGGTTTGGTTGCTCTTCGTATCGCTAAAATTATTTGAATGGTTTCCGGTTATATCGCCACCAATTTTAACGCTGGTATTGATGATGGTGTTATTGTTCAACCCAATATTTTGCGATGTGGTGATACCGCCACTTGCGCCACCGCCCCAAGAACCGCGGCCACGGCTACCTCGCGATGTATTTAAATTGTTTGCCCCTGCATTAATCGATGTTTGAATATCGCCATCCATAATATTTAACGACAGATTGTTGTCGTATCGGATATCTTTATTGATATCGGCACCTATTCCGCCGTTTATATTACCGAACAGCCCTTTCTTCCTGTTGCTTTTTGTTGTAAGGTTAATAACGCGTTCGGTCTCTCCATCTTCGAAACCTGTAAGTAAGGCCATATCTGATTTTTGCTCCAACACCTGAATTTTCTCAATCATATCGGCAGGTAAGTTTTTTGTAGCCTGTTCAATATCGCCATCGAAGAATTTCTTGCCATCGAGACGAATTTTTTTAACCTCTTCGCCATTAACTGTAATTTTTCCTTCAGCAGTTATCTCCACACCAGGAAGTTTTTTAAGCAGATCTTCTACGGCCGAATTTTCAGCAGTTTTAAATGCAGTAGCATTGTATTCAAGCGTATCGCCCTTAACAACCATCTGGGCTGCAGTTCCCATCACGCCTACTTCCGATAAAAGTTTTACGTCTTCTGTTAACTGAAAACTTTTTAGAATCAAATCTTTCTTTTCGACAGTTATATTTCGTTTCTGATTGATGTAACCAATTGAACTAACTACGATAATATAGTTTCCTGAATTTACCTTTGGCAATGTGAAACCGCCTTTAACATCGGTTACTGTACCTTGCACAAATGATGAATCGGGGTGGTTTAGCAACCTTACAGTGGCTATTTCAAGAGGAAGCCCATTTTTTGAGTCATAAACATTTGATTGAATACTATGCTGCGCAATTGCCTGAAAAGTAATAAAGGTAAGGATCAGTAGAGTGTAAAGACTTTTTCTCATTTTTTTTAAGATAATTGATTCATGGTGCATTGACAACAGTAATTCGAGAAGGTTTAAAACCGAAGTTTGAATTGAATTTCAGTTAAGCTTTTTTAACAATAATTGTAGCTGGTTGTTATATGCTTGAATAAATTTTACGATTGCTAACTGAGGCTCGTTATGAGTTTTTCCCCCTAAATTATTGCAGCGTGGGTTACTATAATTTATTTTAAAAAAGGGACTTGAAATACTCCTGTCGATCATTTTCAGACAATTTCTTACTCTATTAAGATGTGCTCTTTGTAGATAGCTGTTGGGATGATTATATGCAAAATGTAGTTGCCTTTATCAAGACCCGACAAATCGATAGTTTCAAGTTTCTTATTGCTTTTCACCGTTTTCACCTTGCCCTTTTTCTCGTGCCATATTTCAACGGTAAAAACCTCTTCGCCGGTTGTACTTACCTTCGAACACTCGATATTGTTTTCAGTGCTGAGTGCCGAAAGGGTGGCAACCTCTTCGGTGGTGAGTTGTTTAACGGTTATAAAACTTGTTGCCTGATTACTAAATAGACTCAAAATTCCTGACTCCTCAAGTTTTCACCCGAGTTACAAATCGTTGCGGTACTTCTCGTTTTCGTCTTCGTTGAGGATACTGAGGTAACTTTCGTAACGGCTTTGGCTAATATCTCCATTCTCAACAGCTTTTTTAACCTCGCAGCCCGGCTCATGGGTGTGGGTGCAGTTATTGAACTTGCAGCGGTCGGAAACCTTGAAAATTTCAGGAAAAAAGTGGCTTACATCGTCGTTTTCCATGTCGATCATCCCAAACGAACGCACTCCAGGAGTATCAACAATGTAACCGCCAAACGACAGTTCAAACATCTCGGAGAAGGTTGTGGTATGTTTTCCCGTTTTGTGCGATTCAGAAATGATTTCGGTTTTCTGGTTAAGGTTCGAATCGACAGTATTTACCAACGACGATTTACCAACGCCCGAGTAACCCATAAACATGCTGATTTTATCTTTCATCATCTCACGAAGCTCTTCAATTCCCTGACCTGTAACTGTTGATGTAGCAATACATTTGTACCCAATTTCGTGGTAGGTAGCGAACCATTCGTTCACCTTTTCCATTTCGGCAGCGTTGTATAAATCAATCTTATTGAAAACAATTACAGCCGGAATGTTGTAAGCTTCGGCGGTAGCCAACAGGCGGTCGACAAAACCGAGCATTGTAACAGGGTAGTTTACAGTAGCCACAACAAAAGCCTGATCGATATTTGCAGCAAGTATATGCGACTCTTTCGAAAGGTTAACCGATTTCCGGATGATGTAATTGCGGCGTTCATCGAGCTTGGTAATCACCCCCATTGGCCTACCGCTTTCCGACATTTCATCCTGCAATTCAAAATGAACAATATCTCCAACCGATAGAGGGTTTGTGGTTCTGATTCCCTTGATGCGCAGTTTTCCCTTTATCCGGCATTCGAAAATTTCGTTGCCCGATTTTACGGTATACCTGCTTCCGGTCGATTTAATTATTAACCCTTTTTGTAAGTCCATCATTATTTTGAATTTGAGCCAAAAATAGCATATTAATTCTAAAGTCGAATTTCAGAGTTTGGAACATTGATTTTACAGCAAAACCGGCTCCGCGCCTGTAAAATTGCAAGTTGACTATGTTGGCGGGTGCAACCTTTTGTTGAACCATTTGCGTACCTTCTGCATAGTTGCCTGCTGGTTAGCAGGTGCGTGGCGTTTACAAGTAGCCCTTTCGTTACTGCCTTCGGGTGCGCCCCATCGTATTTCTACCCCATCGTTTGGGTTGTATGTCATCTCAAAAGCATCCCTCCTATCAAGAGCCTCTTTAACCGTTAGCCGCTGTTCCGAACCGTCGGTACGCGTGTAGGTAAACGAAAGTTCCGAAACAGTTTTATCAAGTAGCGACTGAAGTTTTTCCCTTATTTCATCGGGCGAACTGCTTTTCGAAACCTTGAAATCTTCGGGGTAACGGGCAACACGCTCAGGAAAATTCAACACAGCATCCATCGCAATCAGGAGTCGCAAATCGCGGTTTGGGGTCGAATAATTCTCCCAATCGCCACCGGCAAGAAAAACACCGTTGGCACTCGATGGCATAGAAATCACCAAACCTGGGTGCGATTGCATAAACGCCTCTCCGTTAGCTACCGACTTAACCCTTACCTGAAGCTGTTCGTGAAGGGCTTTTATCAGGTCGCGAAGCGCATCTTCCGGATCGAGTGGTTTTGGATTGATAACCCGGTCCATTGCACGATAGAAAGCTTCGCTCTCCATATTTTTTTGCTGAATCGAAAAAGGGGCAAACCCTGAAGAAGTATTTAGAGATTCATTTTTCACGGTGCTAAGCTTACCATTTTCAACTAAAATTGGCCTGAAAGCCTTGAAACCCGGCTCGCCAACCACTTCGGAGGTGTTAAAAAGGAAATTTCCTTTCCAGAAACGCTTAATAGCAACAGTTTTATCGGGTTGTGCATCGGCAGCAAGCAATACTCCCGGATAGCTGTTGGTTTGTGGAATCCAGCTTACCAGCACAAATGTATGTCCGTACGGATCGGCAAAAACAGTACCCGGCCTCAACGCTGAACGATCGAGTGAAACAGGGTAATAATCGGAATTTTCGTTGTCAAGAGCCGTGCGGCCTGTACCCGAATGAACGCCATTCATAACCGTGCGAATAAACGAGTTGAATGCCAGTACCGGGTTCGATTTGGAAGAAGAAGTTTCGTTTGTAACCCATTGGCCTGTTTGTGGGTTTTTCCCAACATAGCCTCTGTCGCAAATATGGAAGCCAAATGGAAGTCCCAGTTTCCAGGCAAAATAAGCCCTCAGGAAGAATGGGTTATCGGCACAATCGGGTTCCATCAACACTTTGATTTTCCCTGTAGGGTTGTCTTCATCAAAAGAGAGATAGTTATACAGAAAATTGTTTGCCTTATTTTGGGTAACCTCATGAAGCGACGACCATGAAGTTTGCTCATTTCCGCCCTGAAACAAAGCGTTTACCCAAGCCGAATAAAGAGTTTCGGTAGCACTATCCCAGCCACGAGTAGTCTTCCATACTTTGCCGTTTCGAGAGAGCGGTTCTCTTTGCGAAACAACAAATTCCAAATTAGCAACTTCCTTGCCACCAACAACCAGCGTAGCTTTATAGTTTCCTGCCGCACTTCCCTGAAAATCGTCGATTCGCCAGCAGGGCAATTCATTGCCAGTTTTAGTATCAACAGATTTCAATTCACCCGAAGGTCCACTGACAACAATTTTTCCCTTCCTCACATTTCTTCCACCTGTAGCAAGGATTCGGAAACCTTCGTCAGGAACAGGATTTGCGGGTAAAACCAACATCGCATTTACAGGGTTGTACTCGTCGGGGGCATCGCCTTCAATAACTGATTCAACTTTTTCGAGAAATGTTTCACCTTTTCCACCCTGTTTTCCCCCACACGAAGTCAACAAAAAAGATGGGATAACAAGAACAAAAATCAGCAAACGGACAACTATTTTGAACATGATTAATATGGTTGAATTTTGGATGCAAAGATAACCGAAAACATCTGTAGGTGTAAAAGAAAGGAAGAATGTTAAAATTTAACTGTTTAAATTAATTGGCTCAGCTAATTCCTATAAGGTTACTTAAATACTAATAATCTGCATTTCTAAGTTAGAGTCGTTTAACATGAGCAGTTAACCGCATTCTCTAATTCCTTAAAAATACCTAACTTTGATCCATCATGACACTTCAAAACAAAATATTGTCGGCGCTAAAGCGTGAACTAGATGGGAAAATAGAATCTCAGATTGTCGATATCGTTTTATTTGGATCGCAAGCAAAGGGTAATGCTAAAGCTGGCTCCGACTATGATATATTAATAGTGCCCAAACATAAACCAACATGGATGCAACGTCGTGCAATTGGTGATATTTGTGCAGAAATATCGATTAAGAACGATATTCTTATCGACTACAAAATTATTTCAGAGAGTGAAATTGATAAAGAACCCATTGGCTGCCATCCATTAATTACTGATGCCTTAAAATATGGAATACATGCATGAGCGTAAAATGGATTTAGTTCAGCTTAGGTTGAAACAAGCTCACGAAGCTATCGATGATGTAGAGTTTTTGATCCAAAACGAACGTTTAACCCTTGCAATTAATAGGATTTATTACGGTATGTTTTACTCACTCTTAGCGTTGGCAATTCTATTTGATTTTAAAACTTCAAAGCATGCCCAGTTAATTGGGTGGTTTAATAAGGAATTTATTAAAAATCAAAAGATTGAACTTCGTTTTAGTAAAATTATCCAAAGTGCTTTTCATGCCCGGAGCGATGGAGATTATGGGGTTTTAACCGAATTTTCAAAAGAAGAAACATTGATTAGACTAGATGAAATGAAGGATTTTATTGATAAAATTGACCTGTTTATAAAAAATATTAATCATTGAACACAAGTTTAAATACTATTCACTCAGAACACCCTCTTCTCAACCTTAAACCCAACGCCCGGCCTATCAATCAGAGTTACTTTACCGTCGACAATTTGCATTCCTGAATATGGATCGTTCGAGATAAGCAAGTTGCCATCGAGGTCGGCCCAGTCGGCTTTAGGGGCTAGTTGAGCCGCCGCCGAAATAGCACACGATGTTTCGGTCATGCATCCCAGCATCACTTTCATCCCTAGAGATCGGGCAAGGGTAACCATTTGGTGGGCTTCGCGCATTCCGGTGCATTTCATCAACTTAATATTGATTCCGGAATAAACGCCGTGAGCTTTTATCACGTCGGGCAAACGCTGAACAGATTCGTCGCCGATAATTGGTAACGGACTATTTTGGGTCAGCCACGCATTGTCGTCGATATTGGTTTTGGCCATCGGCTGCTCTATAAACACCACCCCATTCTCTTTGAGCCAATGAATTGTTTCAAGCGCCTTCACACGGTCGGTCCAGCCCTGATTCACATCAACGCACAATGGAACATTTGTTGCCAAGCGAATAGTTTCAATCATCTGTCGATCGGTGGCCATGCCTAATTTTACCTTCAATATTTTGTATGGCGAGGCTTCGGCAACTTTTTGCCTGACAACTTCGGGCGTATCAATTCCAATTGTGAATGAAGTGTTTGGAGTATCAGCAGGATCGAACCCCCAGATTTTATACCAAGGCTGCTTCATCATTTTTCCAACCAAATCGTGCAAGGCAATATCAACAGCAGCTTTTGCAGCGGTATTTCCCGGCATTACAGAATCAACATACCGAAGAATATCATCCATCTGAAAAGGATCGGTAAACTGACCCAACTTAAGCGACGAGAGGAAACGAGTAGCGGTCTCAACACTTTCACCAAGATATGGAGGCATTGATGCTTCTCCATAGCCAACAACACCGTCAAATTCGATGCGTGTGAGAACATCGGGCGTACTTTTACGCGAACTGTTTGCAATGGTAAATACATGCCGTAATTCGAGGTTATATGGAATAAAGCTAAGCGATAATCCTTTCTTTGAAGTATTTACAACTTTTTTATTTGAAACTGCAAACAGAGTCTCTACGCCTGTTGCACCAACAAGAGTCAGCAACCCTGTTGTTCTTAGAAAATTTCGACGGTCAGTTCTCATGAGAATACCATGGGTGGTTTTTCACCATTATAATTCCCTCTGCATTAAGAGAATTCAACACTCTGTTAGCGCCAACATTAATTCGGGTTGGAACATATTTCGGATCGGCAGGATCGAGACTGCTAATGTGCACTCGCCCCGACGAATGTATGAAATCGCCGTTCCCAAGGTAAAGCCCTACATGACTGATTCGCTGTGCCGAGCGCCCAAAGAAAAGCAAGTCGCCAGATTGCAGATTGTTCATATTACTGAAATCAATCTTTTCGCCATAACGAGCCTGTTGCGACGCGTCTCGGGCAAGAATTACGCCCTGCGAATAGTACGCCAGCTTCACAAATCCCGAACAATCAAGTGCTTTACTTGAAGCTCCACCCCACAAATACGGAAAACCCATCATCTGTTTGGCAACCGACAAAACCGACTGCGCTTTTGGCTTCAATTTGCACCATTCGTCAAAAGAAATACAATCGGCCTTGCGAACATATCCGACACGACCATCGGGAAACTTCATTTTCAAGAACCCTTTCGCGGCAGATTCAACTTCGAACAAATTGCCAAGAACAAGATCGGACACTACCCCACCCTTTTTGCCGGGGACATCGTAAGCATAACCCGAAACCTGATTGTAGAGATATCGGCCCGACTGCTTCCAATGATCAAATTCAACAGGGGCAATGCGTTGAATGCTGCTTGCATCCATCCAGCCAATATAATTTTCGGGCGTTTGCACCCGGTACCACTTGTTTCTGTAGTCGAGTAGTTTTATTGGGGTACCCATCATTGCCTGCGAAACGAGTTCGGAAGCATCATCGGGTTGTGAGCGCATGTTGGCAACCGATAAGGTAACCAATCCCCATGTTTTTTCGCCAACCAACGAATCGGGTAAAACGCGGATCGAATCAACAAACGAAATCTTTTTTTCGGTTAGAAATTGAATGATTTGTTTCTTCGCATCGGGCAAATCGGTTTCACCCGAAACAACAATTACAGGCAGAAGGGTATCTTTCAGTTCGATATCGAGAATAGCAACACGCTTATCGGGAACAAGTTGTTTTTTAATGATTTGTAGATTCTGAGATAGTGAATTCGTTGAACCTGTCTGACCAACCACAGTTTGAGAAACGAAAACAAACAACAGTAAAATGAGGCTTATTTTATGAGATAATTTATCCATTCGAAAAAGTTAAGAATTACAATTGCAACTTGCGAAAATAGTAATCAATCGCTTTGGCTCTGCAAAAATAACAGAACAAACTTTCAAATTGGCTCAGAAAGAAGGGTTATCGGCATGGGAAGATGAAAAAAATAACAGAAACAGTGAAACCGAATAAAAACACAAATGGGAACTAACCGCTTGATTAGTTCCCACTTCGCTTTGGGTATTTTGACTCCTAAAGTGTCAGGCTACTGTTAAAACCGGCTTTCAGTCTTCTTTTGGTCAACTTTCAGCCATAACCTTTTGCCGATACGGTTTAAAGTATCGATTTCGGGTTGTCCATTCGCTGTAAAAGTTTGCTTTTGCTTTTCGGCAATCACACTGTTTTACAACTTCGCGGACGAAGTGTCTTAAGCTTTCATTCCTCGGCCTAAGCTTTGGTTTGACTGTTGAAGATTCCTCCGAAGAGAATTCACCAACAACAACTTCATCTTGCCTTTCGATTTTCTGAAGTTGAGCATCGGACTCAGCCATTTGTCGCAACATTTTGATATTGAATTTCTTCATTGTGCAAGCACTCAGATGAATTGCGCAAGGATACCACTGTTTAAGGTGCACTTTTTCAAAGCTCTATACTTGCGTTTGCCTATTAACTTTTACTGTTTCTGAACGACCGTCCGGTTTGCAGTAAAGAAAAGCAGAAGGAGCTACCTCCAGTTTTCGTCCTCAACGGAACCTCGATCCCTTTGCAGGGCGGCTAATTGGCATTCAATATTGGCCTTTCGAATGTTGATTGTTGCTTACGCTCCTATCGAACAGATACAATTTGGGAATTTTCCCCTTTTGTGCCGCTGGGCAAAATGTATCAACAGTGCTTTTTCAAGTACTGCTCCGACTAACCGGGCTTGCGTGTTGTTAAGGGTTTCCCCCGTTACTACTTTCAGTTGATGGTCTTTCACCATCTTTTCGGTATTCCGAAGAATCTGATTTCTGAAATTTCATTTCTGCTTTTATTAAACTTTTGAGATTTCAATAATTGCTTCAACGTTGATTTCTCAACGTTTAGACGTTTGTCAACTGTTGCAAGTTGTTGGGTCGAAATGAAAACGTTTGCCGTGTTGAAATTTTTTGACTGACAGAATTTGAAAGAACGAATCTTTCAGGTTCTAACTTCTGCTCTTCCAACGAGAGAACTTTTCAGCTCCAATGCTTTGATATTAATATCATTAAAGATATTTTTTACTTAGCCTCATTGTAAGTGCGGTTTTTTTATCGCTTACCTGATATTTCAAATGTATTTCGAAAAACAACGTTTTGCAATAAAAACAACTTTTTTGTATTAGTTTGATTTTAACCAGATTTGAACAGTTTGCTGAAAGCTAAAAGCTGCAAAAATTGTGATAGAATGAGAAAGTCAATAGCGACTTATGAACAGCTGTTAATAACTTTAACGAACACATTATGAGGAAATGGAGAACGTTATCAAGAAAAAAAACGTGAATAAAAATTCCACAGGAAAGAAAAAAGTGAAAAAACAGATGGAATAAGTTGCCGCTAAATTTCGATTTCGCCACGAAGACGATTCCTGAAACGTATAATTTTAGTGTAACCTACTTCTTTCAATAATGAAATAGCTGTTTCGAAATGGCGGGCAACCTGATTTGGCTGATGTGCATCGGAACCAAGCGTAACCGGAATGCCTAGCTTGCAGGCCATTGATAAAATATCGCGGTTAGGAAAAAACTCCCGGCAAGGACGGTCGAGACCACTGGTATTTAACTCAATAACAACATTTGCTTCTTTAATAATTTTGAGTGTCTCTTCATAAAGGGGAGTTTGATCGCTTTCGGGCCAACACTGAAATTTCTTTATCAGATCTAAATGACCAATTACATCAAATAAACCTGATTTTGCTGCCTTCTGAATCAATTCGAAGTACATTTTATAAACATCGTCGTTAGGCCATTTGCCATAAAGCGACTGGTCGGAATCGTAATTCCAATCGCCAATAAAATGTATGGAACCAATAACATAGTCGACTGGGAAATAGGAAATTACACGACGGATCTCCTCTTCTTTATTTGGAAAATAATCAACCTCGAGACCAAAACGGACCTGAACATCTTCGGAAAAGTTGTTGCACAAATTCCGAAGATTTTGCCTCAACACAGGAAAGTCAATTTCACGAACGCTCCAATCGACCGGAGCCAAGGTTATATGATCGGTAAAACCTATTTCGGCCAAATCTTTTTTACGGGCAAATTCAAGATAATCCAGATAGTTTCCATTTCCATCCGAAAAATTTGTGTGCATGTGATAATCGACCATGTAACTCATACGTAAACAGATTAAAGCCCTATCAGAAAATAACATCTAAAAATAATACTTTCCAAAGCATAATTTTAGAAATAGACTACGAAAAGTTATTAAACCTATATTAATCAATCTTACAGAACATTACAATAAATCTCAACAATATGAATCATTCGAAAAAAAGCATAATCTGAAAGAAACGATTACATAAAACATCTTAAGAACACCCACTGAACCAACTTAAAATCAACAAACATACAGTTTACTTAATCAACTTAAGATCGTTTGAATAATCTAACTGCAAATCTTCGTGAAGTGTACTAAGTACCTTTTCTATCCGTTCAACTTGCCGCATATATAAATTGCCCAACACTTTACCGTGATACAATGGAAGTCCTGAAGCTTTCAGCTTTTTGCAAAAATGGATAAGCAAATCTAATTCAGTCTGTTTATTTCCAGAGAATTTAATGTATTTGAGGGTGGTTTTCAGGGCCTTGCGAACCGTTTTTTTAGCCAAGTATAAGTTCGATTTATTTAGTGCCCCAAATTGCTGATTAACTTCTTCCTTTACCTCATTTGTAAATAGTTGCTGGTCGTAGGCCTTAAAAAGCAGATAATGAAGTAACTCCTTATTCTCTGTTTTGTATTTAGCCATTCTGATGCAATATTGAACAATTAGTTCCTGAGGCAAACTCTCGACCTCTTTTTTCAGGGCACTTATTGATTCTGACTTCATATAATGAGCAAATTTCTATTTGGTGTAAAGCTATTAAAAGTTTTAAGTCGATAGTATTTACTTTTTTAAGCGAAACAAACGCTCATTTTACGTAAATTGATGAACATTCTAAATCACAGTGTATGTTCGACATAAATATAAAAAGCAAAGCAATTATTGGGGTAATTCATATTGGTGCGTTACCCGGGACGCCCAAAAATCTACATTCGATACAAGAAATAGTTGAACAGGCAAAAAAAGAGGCTGAAATCTACATTTCAACAGGAATCGATTCATTTTTGATTGAAAATATGCACGATGTGCCTTACATTAATCAGAAAGTGGGTCCAGAAATTGTGGCTTCAATGACGGCGGTTTCGGTCGAACTTAGAAAGCTTACAAGTAACCCAATTGGTATACAAATTCTGGCAGGAGCAAACAAAGAGGCTTTGGCTGTAGCGCAAGCAGCATCGTTGGATTTTATAAGGGCCGAAGGTTTTGTTTTTGGGCATTTGGCCGACGAAGGTTATATGAATAGTTGTGCATCAGAACTGCTTCGATACCGCAAAATGATTGGCGCTGAACATATTTTGGTTTTCACCGATGTAAAAAAGAAACACAGTTCGCATGCCATAACCGCCGATGTTTCTCTCGAAGAGACAGTTAAAGCTGCACAGTTTTTCATGAGCGATGGAATAATCATAACCGGAAAAACCACCGGAAATGCTGCACTTATAGAAGATGTGCTAACCGCCTGCCAATCAACATTGCTACCTGTTATTATTGGCTCAGGAATTACAGTCAACAACATAAAAGAATATTGGGAATTTGCCGATGCCTTTATTATTGGAAGCCATTTTAAAGAAGAAGGCAAGTGGCAAAATGAAGTTGACTACAAACAGGTAAGTAACTTTATGAAACGAGTTGCCGAATTACGTTTATCGTAAAGAATTGCATACCGAAAAGCGATTTGGTATTTTTGAAGTGAATTACAAACCTCGGCGTTAGTTCATTTATTTAATAAACAATTAAATACCAAAGCCTTGTCGACTAGTAAAATAAAAATTTGGATCCACGCATTCAGGTTGCGAACGCTGCCACTTGCGTTATCAAACGCTGTAATGGGGAGTCTACTTGCCCTTTCGGAAGACGGTTTCCGCTGGAGTATTTTTTTTCTCACTATTGTTACAATCACCTTGTTACAAATTCTTTCGAACCTTGCCAACGATTATGGCGACGCGGTATCGGGAAAAGATACCGAAGAGCGTGTTGGCCCATTGCGCGTTACAGCATCGGGGTTGGTTACTCGAGAAGAGATTAAGCGAATGATTATCGTTTTCGTAATCCTGTCGTGCATTTCAGGAACCGCATTAATTTTCCTAGGTCTGAATAATCTTCCATGGAAAGAATTGGCAATTTTCTTTGGACTTGGATTGGCCGCCATTGCCGCGGCAATAAAATACACAATGGGGAAAAACCCTTATGGTTACAAAGGTCTGGCCGATATTTTCGTGTTCATTTTTTTTGGGCTGATTGGCGTAATGGGAACTTATTACCTACATACACACTGGCTCGACCTGTTTATTCTGGCTCCAGCTTCAGTAATTGGGTTATTCAGCGTTGGCGTTTTAAATATCAACAACTTGCGCGATATCGAAACCGATGCAAAAAGCGGTAAAAAAACACTTGCAGTAAGGTTCGGGCCAAAATTTGCACGCTTTTACCATCTTGCTCTTATCTCAAGTGGATTGATTATCAGCATTGTTTATTCTATTGTGAAGTTTTATTCGGGCTGGCAATTTCTTTTTTTGGTTACAGTTCCTTTTTTCGCAATGAATATCTGGGTTGTGTTTAAGTCGCAAAAAGCTGAAGACCTCAACAATGAATTGAGAAATTTGGCTCTTACAACTTTTCTGTTTTCGATGGCCTTTGGTTTAGGGTTGATATTATGACAGTTAAAGCCTCATATCGCAAACACACGCTCCAATTTATTCGTCCGGCAGGAACTTCCAGGGGAACTTATCTGACAAAAGAAAGTTGGTTTCTTTCCCTATCCAATGGAAAAAAAACTGGCATTGGTGAATGTTCACTGCTGAAAGAGTTGAGCATTGACGACCGACCTGATTTTGAGGAAAAACTATCTCAAGTCTGCGAAGAAATAGATAACGGCACGTTCAATTTTTCGCAGAAACTAGCAGACTTCCCCGCCCTGAAATTTGGACTGGAAACTGCCCTACTCGATTTGCAAAACGGAGGAAAAAAAATATTGTTCCCATCATTATTTACCAAAGGAAAAGCCGGAATTCCAACAAACGGACTCATTTGGATGGGCGATAAAACCTACATGCGTGAGCAAATTGCGCAAAAACTTGAAAAAGGATTCTCGTGCATCAAACTAAAAATTGGGGCAATTGACTGGCAAACCGAGTGCGAAATTATTGCTGAAATGCGCAAACAATTTCCGCCTTCAGAACTAACCATCAGAGTTGATGCAAACGGAGCGCATACGCCACAACAAGCTGAAAAGGTTCTTGCCGAACTGGCAAAATTGAACGTTCACTCTATAGAACAACCAATAAAAGCAGGGCAACCCAACGAAATGGCAAAACTTTGCGCTTCTTCGCCCATACCAATTGCCCTAGACGAAGAGCTTATTGGCAAAAATACTACCGAACAAAAAATAAACCTGATCGAAAAAATAAAACCGCAATTTCTGATTCTCAAACCAAGTTTACTGGGCGGGTTTCAAGCTTCGGATGAGTGGATTTCTTTTGCTGAAAAACAAGGCATTGGCTGGTGGGCAACTTCGGCTCTTGAATCAAACATTGGTTTAAATGCCATTTCGCAGTGGATTTTCACAAAGAAACCAACACTTCCACAAGGACTTGGAACAGGAATGCTCTATTCGAATAATATAGATTCACCATTAACATTGATAAAAGATACGATGTATTACGACACCAGTAAAAGCTGGAATACAGAAGTGCTTGATGTAGAAAATTAATTATAATTTGTATGACTAACGGACTGACAATAAACCACCAACACTATAATGTAATACAACTAATTGAGGTTGCTGAAGCAAGGTGCAACGATGCAAATATTCCTACTTGGGAAATGAACATTTACCGCTTCATTCTTGATTGGTTCGATGGAACGCCTTTTATCACCCAAAAAACATCAGGAAGTACAGGTGCTGCTAAAGAGATAAAACTTGCTAAAAGCTCAATGATAGCTTCGGCAAAAAAAACCATTGAGTTCTTTGGGTTACAAAAGAACGATACCGTTTTGCTTTGCCTACCAACACACTACATTGCCGGAAAAATGATGATTGTTAGAGCTTTAGTTGGAAACTTGAATTTGATTTATATCGATCCGAAAAGCACTCCCTATATTACAGATGAGAAAATTGCCTTTGCAGCAATGGTTCCTATTCAAATACAGAAACTTATTGAAGCTGAAAACTTCTGCCAAAACATCGAAAAACTGATTATTGGCGGAGCAGAGATAAGTGGTTCGTTACATAAATCGATTCAAAAACTTACCCCACAGGTTTATTCAACTTATGGAATGACAGAAACCTGCTCTCACATTGCAGTTCAACGCATTAATGGTGAAAATCAAGATAAATATTTCAATGTACTTAATGGTATTGAGGTTACAACCAACGAATTGGGATGCCTAAAAATTGACGCTCCACTGCTTTTGCCTGAGCCAATTCAAACCACCGACCTTGTAGAAATTATTGATGAAAAACATTTCAGCTGGTTAGGGCGAACCGACAATGTGATTAATTCGGGGGGAATAAAAATTTCGCCCGAACAACTTGAAAAAGAGATCAATGAATTTATCCCTTGCGACTTTATCATCTCATCGGTAAAAGATTCGCTGCTTGGAAATAAAGCAATCCTGGTTATTGAAGGATATGAAGATGAACATTCGAGCACCGAAATACTCGAAAAAATTAAAGCAAAAGTTGGCAGTCATCAGTGCCCAAAAGAGGTTCTCTTTTTACACCAATTTCCACGAAATCGTTCAATGAAAATCGACCGGAAAGCAGTTTCATCAACTATAAATTCAAGTAGAAATCTTTAACTAAACCAATAAACTCATCGGTATAATCGTGATGGACTTCTGACTCAAGAATCAACTCAGCTTCTTCTTCGAGCATTGCTTCAAAGCGGAACTCCAACAGCACACGCCTAGCGGGCTTTAACGGATTTGGCTTAATCCTCAAAATTCGTTTTGCGAACAACCGATACTGAACCGCAATGGAACGGAATTCACGTTCGGCTTCAATAGGCAGAACAACGCTAAAATGTCCACCGTCGGCAAGCAAAGATGCCACACCTTCAATCAGAATCTCAAAAGGCAGATTATCGGAATGCCTTGCTATTGAACGAATTTCATTTTTCGATTTAGTTCTTTGGTTGAAGTAAGGCGGATTACTAACCACACAATCAAACTTACAGGTCGACTGAAGCACAAAATCCTGAAACGAGGAATTGAGAAGATTTAACCGCTCCGACCAAGGCGAATTTTTGAAATTCAGAAGAGCATCGGTGTATGCACTTTCTTCTATTTCGACCGCCTCAACTTTTGCCAAAGAACGTTGTGCCAACATCAGGGCAACAATTCCGGTTCCGGTTCCAATATCTAAAACCGATGAGACTTTTTCGACCGTAGCCCAGCTGCCCAACAGAACTCCATCGGTACCAACTTTCATTGCAGCATTGTTTTGCTGAATGGTGAATTGCTTGAACTTGAAATAGTTGTTGTGAGCCATTAAAAGTCGTTGTTTACCCCAAGTCCGAACAAAGAGAAATCGTATTTCACCGGATCGGCAGCATCGAACTGGCGAAGGTTTTGGGTCAACTCTTCAACCGCTTGCCAGTCGTTTTGCTTACGTGTAAGAAGCCCAAGTTTACGCGAGATGTTGCCAGTATGAACATCGAGCGGGAGCATCAATGCCGAAGCCGGAATCAGTTTCCAAAGGCCAAAGTCAACGCCACGGTTATCGTTTCTAACCATCCACCTCAGGAACATATTCAATCGTTTACAAGATGCTTTTTGCGCAACGTTAGCAATGTGTTTCTCCGATCGTTTTTCGTGAACGGGTTCGAGAAATATTTTCCGAAAATGAACCAGCGACCCGAAAATGGTTTTTCCGTTCGAATAGCCATCAGAAAAAACAGCTTCTAATCCGTTGTGATTCTTATAAATATTCTGAAGCGATTGCAAAAAGAAAATGGTATCGATACCGTTAAATGTGCGGTGAACGAAATTTTCGAAAGCAAAAAAATCTTTATCGGAGGCATTTATAATGAATTCGTGCGGGTAATAACCCATCTCTTTCGTTAATCGGTTGGCATTTTTGAGGATTGAATTCCGGTTTCCCCATGCAATTGTGGCAGTTAGAAATGCCGATATTTCTATATCTTCCTTCTTCTCAAACTGGTGAGGAATTGAAACCGGATCGTTCGCAATAAAACCTTTACAGTTGTATTCCAAATATTTATCGTCGAGAAATGATTTTAATTCTTGCCCCGAAAGAGTTTCCATATTGTTGATTTTAAAGCAGAAAATCGGGGAATTTTCTAAATAATCATCCCGTCTTTGATCTCAAAAATTACGTCGCTCAGGCGGGCAAAGTCGTGATCGTGAGTAACAATGATCAGCGTTTGTCCATATTTATCGCGCAACGAGAAAAAAAGGTCGTGCATTTCGCTTTGGTTCTTACTATCGAGGTTGCCGGTTGGTTCGTCGGCAAAAATTACCGAAGGTTCGTTTATTAGAGCACGAGCCATTGCAACACGCTGCTTTTCGCCACCCGAAAGTTCGTTTGGTTTGTGGGTTAAACGGTCGGCCAAACCGAATGAATCGAGAAGTTCTTTGGCGCGGCTCTCAGCTTTTTTCCTAGGTGTTTTAGCAATAAAAGCTGGCAAGCAAACATTCTCAAGAGCTGAAAACTCGGGCAGCAAATGGTGAAACTGAAATACAAACCCAATGTGTTTATTGCGGAAAGCGGCAAGCTCTCTTTCGCTCAACGACAAGGGGCTTTCGCCATTTATCAAAAGTGATCCTCCATCGGGCGAACTGAGGGTTCCAAGAATTTGTAGCAGAGTGGTTTTACCTGCGCCACTTGCACCAACAATAGATACAATTTTTTGCTTTTCAATATTCAGCGAAACGCCTTTTAATACTTGCAGCGTACCAAACGATTTGGTTATATTTTCGGCTTTAATCAAAATTGAAGATTTTAATAGTTGTTATTTTGTTGAGTCTTTAAAGACATCGGCATCATCCTTAATATCCTGAATATCTTTCTTTACGGTGTCGCTTACATTGTTTAGATCTTTCCTTATATCGGAAGTTACATCGTTTAAATCTTTTCTTATATCTGAGGTTGCATCGTTAAACTCCTTTTTGATTTCGTCGGTAGCCTTATTGAATTCGCGCATCACTTTACCCACTGTCTTTGCGACATCAGGAATCGAATTTGCGCCAAAAAGCATTAGGACAGCAAACAAGATCAACAATATTTCACCCCCACCAATTGAAAGAATACACATCATAACCTATTTCTATGTAGCACAAATTTAGATGAATTCATGAGAAATAAGTAATCGGGGCGATTTATTGTTTCGATGCAAAACACTAAGTAATTTATTATTTTCTATTTACTATTTATTATTGTCATTCAACGCAGAATATCAATGAGATATAAAGTTTCAATTACGACATTAAATCAATCTTAGAACTTAAAATAATCTGCTCTGCCACCTTTAAAAGATTATTTCCAAACAAAAGCATAAAAGTTTTCTATTTTTGAAACTATCTAACTATAAATTTTGATCTACTATGAAAATTACTAAAGTTATTTTATTCATGTTGTTGTCTATATTCATGACAACCAAAGCTTACACACAGGACAACAAGGTGCGTATTGCTTTCATTGGCAACAGTATTACAATTGGAGCCGGGGTTAAAATTCCCGATGTTGAAAGCTATCCATCAAGAGTAAGAGAGATGCTTAAAGAATTTTATGGCGATACTTGTATCGTAAATAACTACGCAGTTTCGGGGAGAACAATGCTCAAAAATGGTGATTTTCCGATCTGGAACGAAGGCACTTTCACCCAAATGTGGAATTCTTCGCCCGACATTGTTTTTATTCTGATGGGAACCAACGACAGCAAACCTTACAACTGGGATGTATGTGGTGCCGATCAGTTTACGGCTGACTACCTGGCAATGATTGACACCATGAAAGTAAGAAACCCCAGAACCAAATTTATGATTGCTTTTCCACCTCCGGCATATAAAGTTGTTTGGGACATCCGCGATTCAGTAATTCTTAATGGTGTTATTCCTATTGTTGATTCAATTAGTAAGATACACAACATTCCTGTTGTTGATTTTTATACTCCGCTCATCGACAGCGTAAACCTTTTCCCCGACTTCATTCACCCTGGTGTTGAAGGTTCGCTTGTAATGGCACAAATGGTTATCGACAAGTTTATTGAAACGGATATTGTTCATCAGGTAGAACTTGGGTTTCCGGCTGTTACAAGCATTAAATCGAATAAAAAGGTTGTGGCTCCCGGCGATTCTGCCTTAATTACTTGGACAA
>Ga0209373_10001427_pt1 | contig 28091 bp, 19 predicted proteins | sample Higcelweek5metaG_FD_187173 | JGI IMG/M metagenome (GOLD analysis project Ga0209373, IMG submission 187173) | Freshwater pond sediment microbial communities from the University of Edinburgh, under environmental carbon perturbations - High... | ecosystem: Environmental > Aquatic > Freshwater >... | reverse complement strand
TCGCGGAACTCCACGCTCTTGATGGCCGCCACCGGCCCAAGCTCCTTGCGCATGTGTTTTTGCAGCTCCACCATCAGCTCGTCCGAGCCGCTGAAGCCCTGATTGAGGATGATGAAGGCCTTGGCCGCCTCGCCCTTGATCTTGTCCGGCACGCCGATGACCGCTGCCTCGGCCACGGCCGGGTGCGCGCGGAAGGCGTTCTCCAGCTCCGCCGTGCCCAGGCGGTGCCCGGCGATGTTCAGCACGTCGTCGGCGCGGCCCTGGATCCAGAGAAACCCGTCCTCGTCGCGCTTGGCCACGTCTCCGGCCAGGTACTTGCCGGGAAAGCGCGCAAAGGATTCGCGGTACAAATCCTCGCCGCCGGGCCCGAACACGCCGGTCATCATGGCGGGCCAGGGCCGGGTGACGACAAGCAGCCCGCCACGGCCCTGGGGCACGGGGTTGCCTTCGCGGTCCACCACGTCCACCTCCACGCCGGGCAGGGGCTTGGTCACGCTGCCGGGCTTCAAGAGCGAGATGGGCAAGGGCGAGATCATGAACATGCCGGTCTCGGTCTGCCACCAGGTATCGAGCAGCGGGCATTCCCCGCGGCCGATGTGCCGGTAGAACCACAGCCAGGTCTCCGGGCCGATGGGCTCGCCCACGGTGCCCAGCAGACGCAGGGTGGAGAGGTCGTGCATGCGCGGATACTGCGGGCCGAAGCGCATGAGCATGCGGATGAGCGTGGGCGCGGTGTAGAAAATCGTGACTCCGTACTTGCTCACGATGTGCCACATGCGGTCGGCCTGGGGATAGTTCGGGTGGCCCTCGTAGATGAGCGTTGTGGTGCCGGCCAGAAGCGGCCCGTACACCACAGCGCTGTGCCCCGTGACCCAGCCGAGGTCCGCCGTGCACCAAAAGATATCCGTGGGCTTTATGTCGAACACATGGTTCAGGGTGCGGTGGACGCCGACCATGTAGCCGCCGTGGCAGTGGGACACCACCTTGGGCGCGCCCGTGGTGCCGCTGGTGTGCAGCAAAAACAGCGGGTCGCCCGCGTCCATCACCTCGGCCGGAGAGTCGGGCCGTTCGCGGCGCACCACGTCGTCGAACCAGAAGTCGCGGCCCTCCTGCATGTCCGTGTCCACCTTGGCGCGGTGCACCACGACCACGGAGTCCACGCAATCCGCGCAGTCGCCCATGAGGGCCTCGTCCACAATGGGCTTGAGCTTGATGATCTGGCCGTTGCGGTAGAAGCCGTCCGCCGTGACCACGAGCTTGGCGTTCACGTCCTTGATGCGGCCGCGCAGGGCCTTGGCCGAAAATCCGGCGAACACCAGGGCGTGCACCGCGCCGATGCGCGCCGTGGCGAGCATGGCGATGACGGCCTCCGGCAGGGGCGGCATGTAGATGACCACGCGGTCGCCCTTCTGCACGCCAAGGGTGCGCAGGGCTCCGGCGAAGCGGTTCACTTCGCGGTAAAGCTCGTAGTAGGTGAATTTGCGGCTGTCGCCCGGCTCGCCCTCCCAGATGAGGGCCAGCTTGTTCTTGTTGGCCGTCTCGATATGGCGGTCCAGGCAGTTGTAGACGATGTTGCAGCGCGCGCCGGGGAACCAGCGGTAGAAGGGCGCGTTTGATTCATCGAGCACCTGGTCCCACTTCTTGTACCAGTCCAGCTCGTCGGCGGCCTCCTCCCAATAGCCCAAAGGGTCGTGCTTCGCCTGACGGCGAAAGCCCTCCAGCTCCTGGGGGTTCACATTGGCCGCAATGACCAGCTGGGGCAGAGGCCGGAAGACGCGCAGCTCCTGCGCGAGACTGTCCAGGGTTCCGCTTGGTTCCATGATCTGTCCTCCTCGGGCGGCGGGGCCAGGCGCCCTCTTCCCGCCCCGGTCCCGCATGGCCTGGCATGTAGCACCGGGCGCGCCTTGCGGGCGGTTTCATTCGACGGACGGCGACGGGGAGGCGGTGAACGGACGCGCCGCGCCGCCGCGCCCTGTCTAGAAGCCCAGCACCTGCTTCAGGCTCGCAATGCGCCTGCGGCTGATGGGCAGCTCAATGCGCGTGCGCCCGGCGGTGCGCAGCATGAAGTTGCTGCCGGGGAGCGACGCGATTTCCGTCACCATGTCCAGGTTCACCAGATACTTGCGGTGCACGCGGAAGAAGCGGTGCGGGGCCAGGCGCTCCTCCAGGTACTTCACGCGGTAGCTGGTGAGATATTTTTGCTGCGCCGTGTGCACATAGGAATAGTCCTCATACGCCTCCACGAACACGATCTGGCCATAGGGCACCAGGAACATGCGGCCGTCCTGGCTCACCGCCAGCTTCTCTATCTCCGGGGTGCGCGCCTGGTTGGTGTCCCAGGCCTGTTTGAGGGCGGAAAGGAAATGATCCTGCTCGTCGTCCTCCAGGGGCAGCGAAACCGTCTTCTCATCCCCGTCCGTCCAGGTCTCGGCCCAATCCGGCACGGCCTGGGGCTGGGCCTCGTCCCACTTCTCGGGCATGGGCACCTCGCGGAAGCGGGCCTTGAACTCCGAAAGCTTGGTCAGGGTTTTTTGCACGCGCTCTTCCGAGGCGGGCCACAAAAGATAATCCGTGGCGCCAAGCTCGAAGGCGGCATAGGCCTGGCCTTCGCCCGCGGCCAAGAACACGAGGGCCGGCTTGTTCTTCCGGCCGGAGAGCATCTGCGCCAGCTCCAGGCCGGAAACGCCGCCCGGCAGGTCGAGGGAAAGAAACAGCGCGCCGTAGGAAATGGCCTCTATGAGTTCCAAAGCCTCAAAGGCCGTGACGGCCTCGCCCAGCACCGAAAGAAAGCCCGCGCCGGAAAGCGCCTGGCGCAGGTCGCGGCGGACCAGCGGGTCCGGGTGCAGCAGCAGGGTTTTGAGCTTGGCCATGGGCGCGGTTTCCAGGTGGCGCTGACATTGCGCCCAGGACCGGCCGGCGGGCGCGAGGCCTCGGCCTCACTTGGTCTTGTGCCGCAAAACATGGCCCGGCGCAAGGCTGGCTTGCGGCGGCGCGCTTGCTGATGTAGCCTGCGGCCATGAATGAGCCCGCACCCATCGCCGTCCTCTCCGATGTCCACGGCAATCTGGAAGCCCTCCTCTCCGTGCTGGCGGACGTGGACGCCCGGAACATCACGCACCTGGTGAACCTGGGCGACATGGTGGGCTACGGCCCGGAGCCGGACGCCTGCGTGAAGCTCCTGCGCGAGCGCGGGGTGGAATCTGTTCTGGGCAACCATGAGCACGGCCTTCTGGAGGCCCAGGCCCGGGGCTGGTTCAACCCCCAGGCCCGCAAAGCCCTGGACCGCACGCGCGCGCTGCTTTCCGACGACTCCCTCATGTACTTCCGCACCCTGCCGCGCACGCTGGAGATTGAGGGCGCGCTCTTCGTGCATGGCTGCCCGCCGGGCCTGGTGTCCAAGTATCTGTACGAGCTGGATGACTACGGTTTCCGCGAGGCCTTCGCCCTGTACCCGAACCGCCTGTGCTTCGCCGGGCACACCCACGAGCTGGAGCGCATCAGCCTGATCAGCAAGGGAAGCGACGGCGACGAGCGCGCCAAGATCGAGCGCAAGGCCCTCGGCAAGGGCGAAGTGCAGCTGGACCGCTCGGCGCGGCATATCATCAACGCCGGGGCAGTGGGCCAGCCGCGCGACGGCAACAACAAGGCCAAGTATCTGGTGTGGGAGCCACAGACCCAAGGGACACCGGACAAGCCGGGCAGCCCCGACAAGATCGACGTGCGCTTTGTGGCTTATGACATTGCCAAGACAGCGGCGGACATCATCGAAAAAGGGCTGCCCTCGGTCTACGCCGACCGGCTCTGGTAGCTCGCGTTCAGGGGAAAGCGCACCCAGACGCGCGCGCCGCCTCCGGCATTCCCGCCAATCCCCTCCTTGCCCTCCAGCTGCTCCGCCGCGGCCCGCAAGCATTGCAGACCAAAGGAGTGGCGGCCAAGCTCCATGGGTTCGCCGCCAAAGCCCACGCCGTCATCCGCGACGCTGAGCTCGGCCTCGACGCCATCGCCATGCAGGGTCACGCGGATGACGCCCTTGCGCCCGTCGGGAAAGGCGTGTTTGATGGCGTTGGTCAGTCCCTCGGCCAAAAAGATAGCGCAGGGCACCACCTGGGCGGGCAAAAGCCCCAAAGGCTCCACGCTGAGTTCCAGGGACAGGGCGGCCTGCGGCGGGGGCGGCGCCTGGGCCTCGAACAGGGTGCGCGCCAAAAGCTCCACGTGGGTTTTGGCGTCGACAAATGTCTCCGGCGAGCCCCCCATGGCCTCATGGGCCTTGGAAAGGGCCAACACGCGGGCGCCGGCGTCGGCCAGGGAATGTCGCGCCGCAGGGTCCGCCGTCTGCATCTCCTGAAAGCGCAGCATGCTGTGCAGAAGCGAAAAGCTGTTCTTGATGCGGTGGTGCGCCTCGCGCAGGCGGAAGGGCGCGGCCGGGTCCGTGTGCGCGCGCAGGGCCAGGGCGACCTCTATGGCCGCGCGTATCTGGGTGTTCTGGCAGGGCTTGAGCAGATAGGCGCTGGGCAGGGCGCGCCGGGCGCGCCGCAGCACATGCTCCTCACCATGGGCCGAGAGCAGCACTACCGGGATGTGCAGGTCGCGCTGGATGGTGGCGCAGGCGTCGATGCCGTCCACCGGGTCGTCCAGGCCGTCGCCGCCGTCGAGGGAGCCGCCGCCAGGCATCACGATGTCCATAAGCACGAGGTCGGGCCGGAGGCTCCGGGCCATGTCCACGGCCTGGCAGGCCGTGCCGGCCACTCCGGCCAGCTCGAAGCCCTCGGCTTCGAGTAGTTCTCCAATCTGCATGGCGATGATGGTTTCATCATCGGCCACCAAAATTCGTGGACGCGGACGGCTTGATTCGAGCATGGCGTCGCCCCCCTTGAAATTCCGCTGGCAGCGGCTTGCATGGTCACCAAAAGGCCTGATCTTTCTGCTATATTTAGAGATAGGCCCCAGGGGGAGAGCTGTCAACAGACAGGCGGACGCATTTGCACAAATGCCGGACCAACGGCCGAATAACTTACCGGATCAGCGGACTCAACGGCGACGAAGCGGTCCAGCAGAGCTGGCGAGAGCAAGGATGGGGCGGATCGGTAGCGCTGATCCGGGCCGAGGCGGGTAACCCCTCAGCCAGCCCAAAGCCGGCAGAACCGGAAGCGCCCTGCCCTGCGGGCTTGCTCCAGCGCAGGCGCCGCTCTTCTCTCGCGGGTTGGAAGCATAGCCTGTTTGAAACCACCCCGCAATGCCGGGCCGCCGCCATGCACCTCCGCTTTTGAGCAGGTAGGCCATGCCCGCGTTGCTGCCGCACTTCGCCTTGCGGAGCACAGCAAAAGCCGCCATACTTGCCTCAATGTTTCCCCCAACGAGGCGCCCCATGCCCCACCACCCCGAGCACCATTTCTCCCGGCGGAGCTTCCTGCGCCTCGGCCTCAAGTTCGGAATCGGCGCGGGCCTCCTGTCGGCCTGCGGCGGCTATTTCCCGGCCCGGCTTCTGGCTGCCGCCCCTCCGCTCCCGATGAACGCGGCGCAAGCCGAAGCCCTCATGGCCCAATTCCAGGGCCTGTGCCAGGGCGCGCAAGCCTGGCTCTCCCAAACCGTGGGCGCGAAGGAGGCTTCGGCCATCGCCAGGGACTGCCCGGCGCGCTTCGCCGCGCTGCTGCCCGCCGTGCCGGACATCGGCCCCGGCAACCGCAACCAGGAAAGCCTCATGGAGGCCGTGGAACTCACGGCCATCACCCAGGCCATGCGGGCCAGAGATCTTCCCGCGGCCATGGCCGGGCGGCTTTTGTACGACCTTTGCGCACGCGAGATGGAGGAACTCCCCGCCGCGCAGCTACGCGCCAAAGGCCAGGCCATGTTCACGCCGGAAGGCCGCGCCGCGCTGGCCGCCTGGGCAAAAGGCACGCAGGCGCGCCGCCATCCCGGCGACTGGGTGGCCAGGGCCGTGTTCGGCGGCGGGCCTTCCTCCGCTGCGGGCTTCGACGTGGGCTACGACTACGCGGAGTGCGGAGCGGTGAAGTTCTTCCGCGCCCACGGCGTGGCCGAGGTGGCGCCTTACTTCTGCCTCAACGACTTTCTGTTCTCCCGCGCCCAGGGCACGGGCCTGAGCCGCATGCACACCATCGGCCAGGGCGACGCCCTGTGCGATTTCCGCTACACGCGCGACGGCGTGGTGAAGCAGTCCTGGGAGACGGAAGCGCCACGCTTCGCCAACAAGGCGGGCTAGCCGCCAAATCCCGACGGCGGCTTGCAAGAGCAGCGCGCTTTTCGTACGGTGACCCTGGCGGATTTCCACGGCAAGCCCTTGCGCGCCCGGCCCCGCGCCCGGCCATAACCGGCCCAAGCACTGGAGATGACGAACATGCTCAAGTTCCTGTCCATGCTCCTCGGCAGCGGCAAGCAAGAGGGCCGCACCGGCGACGACGATGCGGTCAAGCGCAAGTACGAGTACTTCAAGAGCCTGCTCATCAAGAACAACCGCTCCCTCGAGCTGCTGACCGAGTTTGAGCACCTGCTCTACGAGAACAAGCCTTTCACGCTTGACGAGGTGCTCGCCCTGTCCGAGGACCTCATCAGCTTGGTGTACGACCTGGCCGAGGACCTGAACGCTCTTTCCCACGGCAAGTATCCCGGCCTGTTCGACGCCACGGAGCGCATCGGCGTCACCGTGCTGAAGGATCTGGTGCACAGAAAGCGCATCAAGAAGGGCGAACTTATTCTGCCCCTGCGCGCCCTTTCCACGGAGCTGGCCGACGAGGTGGGCGGCAAGGCCGCCAACCTGGGCGAAGTGGCCAACCGGGCGGGCCTGCCCACGCCGCGCGGCTTCGCCGTTTCCGCCTATGCTTGCCAGCATTTCCTCAAGACCAGCGGCCTGGCCGAGCGCATCGAGCGGCGCATGCGGCGCATCGACGTGAAGGACACGGAAAAGCTCATGGCCATCTGCGAGGAGATCCAGGCCATGATCATGGCCGCGGAGCTTCCGGAGGAGCTTTCCCAGGGCATGGCCCGGCTCATGGACGAGCTCGCCCAGCTTTTCGGCCCGGACGTGCGCGTCTCCGTGCGCTCCAGCGCCACCTGCGAGGACTCCGAGGCCACCTTCGCGGGCCAGCACTCGACCGTGCTGAACGTGAGCGCCCAGAACGTGGGCAGGGCCTGGAAGGAAGTCGTGGCCAGCACCTTCAGCCCGCGCGCGGTCTACTACCGCCGCAGCATGGGCTACTCGGACGACGACGTGGTCATGGCCGTATTGTGCGTCACCATGATCGACGCGCGCGCAAGCGGCGTCATGTACACGGGCGACCCCAACGGGCACCTCAGCGGGCACCTCAGCGGGCACCTCAGCGGCGGCGGGCGCGGCGGGCCGGACGGCGACGACATCCTCATCAGCGCGGCCTGGGGCCTGGGCGTCAGCGTTGTGGACGGCTCGGCCAACACGGACTTCTACTCCGTGCGCCGCAAGGACTCCGCCATTCTGCGGCACGAGGTGGCGGTGAAGCCGCTGCGCCTGCGGCTGCGGACCGAGGACGGCATTTGCGAAGAGGACGTGCCCCAGGCGGAGCGCCAGGCCCCCTGTCTGGACGAGGCGAAGATCACCCAGCTGGCGGCCTATGGGGTGCGGCTGGAGGAACACTACGGCCAGCCCCTGGACATTGAATGGGCCCAGGACCAAAGCGGAAGGCTGTTCATCCTGCAGGCCCGGCCCCTGGGCATCACCCACGCGGGCCAGGACGATTGCACCCTGACGCCGGAAGCCGAGCCGCTGCCCGGTCACGAGGTCATCCTGCGCGGGGGCGACATGGCCGCGCCCGGCAGCGCCGCGGGCCAGGCATACATTTTGACCAGCGACCACAATCTGCCCGCCGTGCCACAGGGGGCCATCCTGGTGGCCCGGCAGACCTCGCCCACCTATGTGCCGGTCATGGACCGCATCCGCGCCATCATCACCGAGGTGGGCAGCGTCACCGGGCACATGGCGAGCGTTGCGCGGGAGTTTGGCGTGCCCACCCTGGTGGGGCTGGAGAACGCCACCACGGCCATCATGCCCGGAGAGGACATCACCCTCGACGCCACCAGCCGCGTGGTCTACCGGGGCATTGTGCCGGAGCTCATCCACGAGAAGTCCTGCGTGAACCTGATGAAGGGCAGCCCGGTGTACAAGGCCGCGCAAGAGGCCCTCAAGCGCATGGCGCCCCTGACTCTGACCGATCCCAAGGCGCTCAATTTCTCGCCCGAGGGCTGCCGCTCCCTGCACGACGTCATCCGCTTCGCCCACGAGATGGGCATGCGCGAAATGTTCGACATAGGCGACGAGATGGAGGACGCCAAGGGCGCGGTGCGCCTGCGCGCGGGCCTGCCGCTGAACATCCTGGTGGTCGACATGGGCGGCGGCCTCACCCCCACTGCCCCCAAGAAGGTCGTCGAGCTGGAGCACATCAAGAGCGCGCCCTTCCAAGCCCTGCTCCACGGCATGACCGACCCCGGCGTGCGCTGGCTGGGCGGCGTGGGAGTCAGCCTCACTGGCTTCGCCACCATCGTGGCCGAATCGCTGATGACCGACGCCAACGCCGACGGCAGCATGGGCGGGCCCAGCTACGCCGTGGTGAGCGACCACTACCTGAACTTCAACACGCGCCTGGGCTATCACTTCGCCGTGGTGGACAGCTTCTGCGGCCCGGCCATAAACGACAACTACATCGCCTTCTCCTTCAAGGGCGGCGCGGCGGACATAGCGCGGCGCTCGCGCCGGGCCAATCTCATCGCCCAGATATTGAAGCGCCTGGGCTTTAAGACCGAAATCAAGGGCGACATGGTGCGCGGCGAGATCAAGAAGTATACGCAGAGCGACCTGAAGCAGAAGCTCGACATGGTGGGCAGGCTGCTCGGAGCGGTGCGCCTGCTGGACATGATGCTCTCTGATGACGGCCAGATAGGCTGGTACGTGGACGAGTTCTTCAAGGGCAACTACACCTTCGCCCGGCCGGAGGACCCCGCCCAGGCGCCCAAGTAGCCGCGCCCGGCAAAGACCAAAGGACAAAGAAAAAGGCCGGAGGGGAGCGATCCCCTCCGGCCTTTTTTGCCATCATGCCTCGTCTGGCTGGTGCACGAACACCTGATTGCGGCCACGGCGCTTCGACTCGTAAAGGGCCTTGTCCGCAGCCTCGGTCATTTGCCGGGGCGTCATCTCCCCCCTGGAAGCGGCAATGCCCACGCTCAACGTCTGCCACAAGGGACCGATGGACGTATCCAGCGCAACGTTCTTGAAGCGCTCGACCACGCGCCGCATGACGTCCGCCGCGGTCTGCGCATCGGCACCGGGCAGCAGCACGGCGAATTCGTCGCCGCCCATGCGGGCTATGGTGTCGACCTGACGCAGCTCTCTGCGGACGGCTTCAGCCATCTGGACGAGCACGGCGTCGCCGACCATGTGCCCGTGCGTGTCGTTGACCTCCTTGAAATGGTCCAAATCAAGGATGGCGAGGGCAAAGGGCTCGCGGCTGCGGGCGGAGCGCGCCACCTCCCGCTCGATCAGTTCGCCGAAGGGACGCCTGTTGTAGCAGCACGTCAGGGCGTCGTGCTGGGCCTGCTCGGCCAGCTCCAGGTTCAGCGCCTTGAGCGCGCGCCGCTGGCTCCGGTCGCGGATGCCGTACACCAGGCTGCCCAGAAACAGACAGCTAGCCAGATAGATGGAGAGAAAAAACCAGGTCGCGCGTTGGAGGAAAAGCCTGTCCGTTTCCTCAAGGATGTTTTTGAGGTTGTGGAACCCGTATACCGTCAGGCTCTCTTCCGGCACGCGCGTCACGTACCGCAGGCTTGGGTGCGCGTCGCCGCCAATGTGGAAGGCCTCCTGCCCGAAGACAGAAACCGGGTGCATGAATAATTTCTCCAGGCTGTCGCGCCTGTAGAGCAGGCGGCACTGCTGCTTGGTGAGGGTGAGTGCGGGCGCGCCGGGTATGGCCGAAAGCAGATAATCGAGTCCCGTGGAAAGCACCACAACGCCCATGGCGTCCACAATGACGCCGGTTGGAAGGGAAATCTGGTCCGCCAGGGGCTTGAGCCCCATCTTCAAGCTCAAAACTCCCGCCACCTTGTCGTGCCGGACAACGGGAGAGGAGAAATGAAACCCCGGCTCGCCGGAGACCCGGCCAACGACGAGCTGCATGTTGCGCTCGCCCCGCAGGGAATGGACGACATAGCTCCTGTCGCCCAAGTTCATGCCAATGAGGTTGGGCTCTTGGACGGATTCGTCTGAGGCGATGCAGATGCCGTCCCGGTTGACGAGCACCACCCGGCTCAACCCAAGGGTGGCGGCTATGGACTTGAGGCGGCGGCGTGCGGCAGGCTGGGCGCCGGGCTCCTGCAGCGCACTGGTCAGGAAGGGATCCTCGGCGAGCAATGAGGACATGTTGCGCATGGTGGCGAACTTGAAGGAGACTTCCTCCGCAATGCTGTGGGTCCTGGCCTGCAGTTCCTCCATAGTGGCGGCGAAAACCGTCCGCACGTGCCGTTGCCGCCATTGGGAGGCATGCACATTCGCCAGCACCCCGGCGGTAGGAAGGGCAAGAATGCCGCAAAGGAACAGCACAAACGCAAAATGTCCTTCAATATAACTGCGCATGTGTTTGAAAAATGTCGTCATCGCGTCCTGGGCGCACGGCGGCGGTCTGAAGAACGTTGCCGAAAAAGACGGCAACGTAGTCATAACATTTCTACTGAAGCGACAGGGAAAAAGCAAGGGGATGCGCGGAATCCGCGTGAAAGCGGACAAAAGAAACGACCCCGGCAAGCGGTTGGAGGCAGAAGAAAGGATGGCTGGGCGTGGGGAGGAAGTGGAGCCCATGAACGGAATTGAACCGTTGACCTCTTCCTTACCAAGGAAGTGCTCTACCGACTGAGCTACATGGGCGTCATCGCGGACGGACGCAAGCCCCTATCGCGCCACGGCAATGAGGTCAAGAGAAGATTTGCCGGGCATGGAGAGGGAAAGGCGGGGAAGCGCCGCGTCCGTGCGTGTGGCGCGCGGGCCAGCCGGAGCGCGCGCAAGGGCAGTTTGAGCAGGCGTAAAAAGCCTTTCAGACACGGCGCCCCGCCTCGGGGCCTGGGATGCGCGCCAAAGGGGGCGGCAAGGGTCGCTCCTTTGGCGATGGTGAAAAGCCACGTTTAGGGCATGGTTCCGCAGCTGGTTCCACAGAACAGAAAAGGCCCCTTGGCATAACACCAGGGGGCCTACTCTCTCGATGGTCGGGGCGACATGATTTGAACATGCGACATCCTGCTCCCAAAGCAGGCGCGCTACCGAGCTGCGCTACGCCCCGAAATTCTCGCGGTTCCCTACGGCAATTCCCCGGCCCTATCAAGGGCAAAGGACGCTAGGCGGCTTCCGGCTTGCTCCCGCTCCACTTGGCCACGGCAACGGCCTCTTCGACCAGCATCACCGGGATATCCTCGCGCACGGGGTAGACAACGGCGCAGGCCTGACACATAAGACCATCTTTGCCGGGCAAAAGCGCAAGCGCGCTGCGGCACTGGGGGCAGGCCAAAAGGCCCAGCAATTCTTCATTCATGGCCATGCGCCACCTCCATCAACGTGAACTGACCCACCTATACCCGAGCCTGCCCGTGCGCACAAGCCGCACGTCCACCCTTGACGCGGCAAAGGGTTCGGCTAATAGGTAATGCAGAAAGATACGCCTTTCATCTATGCAAAGCACGAGGTTCGCCATGCACCAGCGCATTGATCTGCACACCCACTCCACTGCTTCCGACGGCACCCTGCCCCCTGCGGAGCTTATGCGCGCAGCCAAAAAGGCGGAGCTTGCCGCCATCGCGCTCACCGATCACGACACCTTCGCAGGCCTGCCCGAGGCCCGCGCCGAGGCAGCCAAGCTGGACCTGGAGCTGGTGCCTGGCTGCGAGCTTTCGCTGGATTACAACGGCCGGCCCACGCATATGCTCGCGCTGTTCATCGATGAGCGGCCCGGACATCTGGTCGGAGAGCTGACGCGAGTCATGCAGGCACGGGCCACGCGCAATGAGGTCATGCTGGAGAAGCTGCGCACCGTGGGCGTGAACCTGAAGCGCGAGGATGTGGAGCGCTACGCCACCGGCGTTGTCGGCCGCCCGCACATGGCCCAGGCCATGCTGGCGGCGGGCGTTGTGCGCTCCTTTGAGGAAGCCTTCAGCCGCTTTTTAGGAATTGGCGGCCTGGCCTATGTGCCCAAGGCCAAGCTCACCCCTGTGGAAGCCATGCGGGCCATCCACGCGGACGGCGGTCTGGCCGTGCTGGCGCACCCCTATCTGCTTTCGCAGCAGCCGCGCCAAATCGAGGCCATGCTCACGGAACTGGCCGCGCTGGGGCTTGATGGCGTTGAGGTCTACTACACGGAGCACTCGGACAAATACACGGCGCTTGTTTCCGGCCTGGCCCAGCGCCTGGGGCTTCTGGAAAGCGGCGGTTCGGACTTCCACGGCGCGGTGAAGCCCGGTGTGGCCTTGGGCCGCGGCCGGGGCGGACTCTTTGTGCGCGGAGAACTGCTGGACAGGATGAAGGAAGCCCTGGCCGGAAATTAACAAGAGAAACTATCATTCCCTTGCATGGACGCATTGCCATAGGCTATATGTCCACGCAGGGCGAGAGCGCAGTGAAGCGGACTCGCCGCAGCCAAAGCCAGGAACAAACGGCACAAGCAGGAGAGACGCCGCGCATGGAAGCACAGCAGGAGCCCTCTCAGGCCACAAGCATAGGCAAGGCGGCCCTTGAGGAAGCGCGGGGCGAACGCCAGATTGAGCGTCTGCCCGGCGTGCATCTCAAGCTCAAGGTGGGCAACCCCATCTTCCTGCGCCTGCTTTGCGTGGAGCAACGCTACGAGGCCCGCATCGTCGGCCTGGACCCATATACCTATTTCATCGTTCAGGCGCGCCTGCCACAGGACACTCTGGCGCGCCTGCCGCAAAATCCCAACGCCATCGGCCAGCTGGATGCCGGCGGCACGCTCTTCGGCTTCCGCACCGAGGTGCTGAACCGCATCAGCCACCCGGCCCCGCTTCTGTTCCTTTCCTACCCGGACACGGTTGAGCGCGTGGTGCTGCGCCGCAACGAGCGCGTCAAGGTCTCCGTTCCGGGCAACATCCACGGCAGCTTCGGTGAACACGATGTCATGGTGGTGGACTTGGCCCCGGAAGGTTGCCGCTTCACCACCCGCTCCAGCCTGAAGAGCCCCTTGCGCACGGCCAAGCCGGGTGAGCGCGTCTTGCTGCGCTGCGAACTGGGCGCCACCTGCGGCAAGCCCTTCCTGGCCCCTCTGGTGCTGCGCCGCATCAGCGAACAGCACGGGCGCATCAGCATCGGCGGCCAGTTCGTGGACTTGAGCGAGGAGAACGCCGCCATCCTGCATGAGTACGTGCACCGCGTGCAGACCCTGCTGAGCGATTAACCTGCTGAAGCCGACCGGCTAAAGTCCCTTTCTCTCAATGAACCGCAGAAGCAGGATTCCGCCCGCCACGAACAGCAGGATCACCAGCCAATGGTCCATGCTGAGCAGGTCCGGCAGCGTGACCTTTCCGTAGTCGCCCCAGGCCAGCACGCTTTGCTTCAGCGCCGGGTAGGCTTCCGCATAGGCGGCCGCGCCGACCAGCATTCCGGCCATGCCCGCCAGGGCATCCACGCGCCCCTCGCCCAGGGCCGCGCCCGCCGTGCCGGGGCAGTAGCCCAAAAGCGCCCAGCCAACGCCGAAGATGAGCCCGCCAATAATGTTTCCGCCCAGCACCAGGGGCTTGAGCGAAAGCTTGGCCAGACCCAGGTCCACAAGTCCGTACACGCCGACCATGCCCACCAGAATCGTGGTGAGCATGAACTTCACGATTGTCATGTCCTTGAGCAGCAGCGCGCCTATCTGCCGGTCGAAGCGGATGACCTCCGCCCGCTGCAGCAAAACGCCAAAGCCGATGCCCGTGATGAGGCCGAACAGCAGTTCCATGGCTACTTTCCCCCCTGCGCGCCGTACACCAGCCGCGCAATCACAAGCCCGCCCACAAAGAAGCAGATGAGCGCAACAATGCCGCTGGCCGCCAGCTGCAGCGAGCCGGAAAGCCCGTGCCCACTGGGGCAGCCATCAGCTAGGCGAACTCCGAACATGGCCACCGCGCCGCCCAGAAACGCCACGCCCGCACGCAGGCCGGGCTTGCGCCCGAACCGGGCGGCAAAGCGCTCCGGCACGCTCTGAATGCGGAAGGTTCCGCTCATGAGCGCCGCGGCAAGCGACCCGACAGCGATGCCCACCACGAACATCCACTGCCAGTCGATCTTGGGCGCTTCCTTGATGAAATAGGCCATTTGCGACACGCGGTCGGCGTCCACCGCGCTTTCGATGAAACCGGCGGCGCGCACATAGGTTGTGGAGGCGCCGAAATACTTGCCCGACACATAGACCGAAAGCACCAGCAGAAGCCCGGCCAGGGCGCCTGCCAAGTATGGGTTCCATGCGCGGGAGGGCTGCTTGCCGTTCATTTTCATACCTCCGGGCTCGATTAATACCCTCTGGGGGTATATAGAACAGAATACGCACTTCCGCCCTTGCGTCAAGCGCCTGATGCAAAGAAGGCGGTTGCTCCCCAGTGGCTTGCTATTTTTCAGGAAGCGAGGCAAAAAATACCTAACGTCATATGACGCGCGCCCTTCAACAAAGCCGAGGATTCCATGCCCGCCAAGAAGACTTCCGCCGCTCCCAAACGCGCTTCGGAAAAAGCCGGGAACAAGCCCGCCGCTCAAGCAAAACCCAGCAGCAAAACCGCGGAGCAGCCCATTGTCCCGGCGTCCGGCTGCACTCCCGTGGAGAACCTGAAGGAGGACATCCGCAAGCACATGTTCGCCTTCCTGGGCAAGGACATCACCCGCGCGGGCATGCACGACTACTACAAGGCGCTGGCCTACACCGTGCGCGAGCGCATGGCCGAGCACTGGATCAAAACCCAGCGCTCGTACTACGACGCCAGCGTGAAGCGCGTGTATTACCTTTCGCTCGAATTTCTCGTAGGACGCTCGCTCAAGAACAACGTCCTCTGCCTCGGCATGGAGGACCAGGTGCGCGAAGCTCTGACCGAGATGGGCCAGGACTATGAGGAGATCAGCGAGGTGGAATGGGACGCGGGCCTTGGCAACGGTGGCCTGGGGCGTCTGGCCTCCTGCTACCTCGACTCCCTGGCCACGCTCAACATTCCGGCCTACGGCTACGGCATCCGCTACGAGTACGGCATCTTCCACCAGAGCATTCAGGACGGCTGGCAGGTGGAGCGGCCGGACAACTGGCTCCGGTTCGGCAACCCGTGGGAATACGACCGCGCGGGCTACCTCTACCCGGTCCAGTTCGGTGGCAGCGTGCATACCTACACCGACGACCAGAACCGCCTGCGCGCGGTGTGGGAGGGTGGCGAAAAGGTCATGGCCATGGCCTACGACATGATGGTTCCCGGCTACGAGAACGAGAACGTCATCAACATGCGCCTGTGGAGCGCCAAGTCGAGCCGCGATTTCGATCTGGAGTTCTTCAATTCCGGTGCGTACCTGCGCGCCATTGAGGACAAGGCCAAGAGCGAAAACATTTCCAAGGTTCTCTACCCCACGGACAGCTTTGTGGAAGGCCAGGAGCTGCGTCTCAAGCAGCAGTATTTCTTTGTGGCCGCAACCTTCCAGGACATCACCCGCCGGCACCTGAAGCACCACCAGGGCTTTGAGGACCTGCCGGACCTTGTGGCCGTGCAGTTGAACGACACGCACCCGGCCATCGCCATTCCAGAGCTCATGCGCATTCTTCTGGACGACCACCTGCTGCCCTGGGACAAGGCCTGGGATATCTGCGTGGGCACTTTCGCCTATACCAACCACACCGTCATGCCAGAGGCCCTGGAGCACTGGCCCGTGGATCTCATGACGCGCATCCTGCCCCGGCACATGCAGATCATCTTCGAGATAAACCGCCGCTTTCTGGAAGTGGTGCGCAAGCGCTACCCCGGCGACGACGACCGCCTGGCCCGGCTCTCGCTCATCGGCGAGGACTTCGGCAAGCGCGTGCGCATGGCCAACCTCGCGGTTCTGGGCTCCCACTCGGTGAACGGCGTTTCCGCCCTGCACACGGAAATCCTCAAGGCCAGCACCTTCCGCGACTTCGCCGAGCTCTTCCCCGAGCGCTTCAACAACAAGACCAACGGCATCACGCCCCGGCGCTGGCTCAGGCAGTGCAACCCCGGTCTCACGGAGCTCATCGCCGACGCCATCGGGCCGGGCTTCGTCACCAAGCTGGAGCGCCTCTCCGAGCTTGCGCCCTTTGCGAACGACTCCGAGTTCCGCGCCCGCTGGGCCAAGGTGAAGCACAAGAACAAGCAGCGCCTGGCCGAATACGTGCTGCACAAGGTCGACATCAAGCTCAACCCGGACAGCATGTTCGACGTGCAGGTGAAACGCATCCACGAGTACAAGCGCCAGCTTCTGAACGTGCTGCACGTGGTGAGCCTGTACGACGACCTGCGCTCCGGAAAGCTCGGCCGCGACATCGTGCCGCGCACGGTCATCTTCGGCGGCAAGGCCGCGCCTGGCTACCGCATGGCCAAGCTCATCATCCGGCTCATCCACGCCGTTTCCGAGGCGGTGGACCGCGAGTCCAAGTGCGCCGGGCTGCTCACCGTGGCCTTCCTGCCCAACTACTGCGTCTCCAACGCGGAGAAGATCATCCCCGGCACGGAGCTCTCCGAGCAGATCTCCCTGGCCGGGACCGAGGCCTCCGGCACCGGCAACATGAAGTTCGCGCTCAACGGCGCCCTGACCATCGGCACCCTGGACGGGGCCAATGTGGAGATCCGCCAGCGCGTGGGCGAAAAGAACTTCTTCCTCTTCGGCATGACCACGCCGGAAGTGGGCGCGCTCAAAGCCCGCGGCTACAATCCCTGGGAATTCTATCAGAAGGACGACTCGCTGCACCGCGTGCTCGACCTCATCGCCTCCGGGCACTTCTCGCCGCTGCAGCCCGACCTGTTCCGGCCCATCGTGGACAGCCTGCTCCACGACGGCGACCGCTGGATGGTCCTGGCCGACTTCCGCTCCTACGTGAACACCCAGAAGGAAGTCGCCCGGCTCTACCGCAGCGGCGAACTCTGGCTCGAAAGGTCCATTCTGAACACCGCGGGCATGGGCTACTTCTCGTCCGACCGCGCCATTGCCGAGTACGCGCGCGACATCTGGGGCGTGCCCGTGTAGGCGGGAGTGAAGAAGAAAGGATGAGTCCGGGGGAAGCGCCGTCCCTCGCCGAAATCTGGCGGCAATGGCCCCGGCTGCGCCTTGCAACGCCGGCCATTGGGTGTCGGCGCGTTGCCTCTTTGCGCCGCCGCAGCGCGCTGATGGCTCTTGGCCGAAAGGCCATGAAGCACGGGGGCCGACGCCCGCAATCCGGCTGCGGCGATGAATGCCCGCACGGGCGGCGGGGCAGGTCTTAAATGTCCACGGCTCGCCGCGGCACGGACGCCCCCAGGCGCTTCAGCCTTGGTCCGCTATGCGGCCGCGCCGTCCCACACCGGTCTGCCCCAGCAGCACCCCGGCCAGAATCACCACGCAGGCAAGCATCTGCGCCGGGGCCAGGGCTTCTCCCAGCACGAACCAGCCAGCCAGCGCGGCCACAAGAGGCACTAAGTTGATGGCCGCAGCGGACTGGGCCGAGGCCAGGCGCGGCACGGCCTGGTGGAAGAGGCCGAAGCCGCCCAGAGTGACAACCCCACCCAAATATCCTACGCCCAGCCAGGCGGGCAGAGGCACGGCCCGCGCCGCCAGCACGGGGTCGGCCAGCCAGGCCGGTTCGGTCCACAAGGCGCCGGGCAAAAAGAACAGCGCCCCGGCAAAGACCTGCAGCCCGGTCAAGTGCCAGGAGTTATAGCGGGTTGAGAGATGCTTGAGCACCAGCATGTAGCCGCTGGCGCAGCACATGGCGAGCAGCTCCAGCAGGTTGCCCAGGGCGGGATTGGGCGCGCCGCTCGCGGCAACACCCCCCAACGAAAGCCACACCACCCCGGCCAGCGAGAGCGCGATGCCCAGCACCATGCGGGCGGAGAGCGGTTCGCGCAGGAAGGCCCAGGCCCCGGCCGCCACCAGCAGCGGCACCAGGGAGGAGATCATGCCCGCCTGGGTCGAGGTGGTGAGGGTGACGGCGAAGCCCTCGAAGATAAAGTACAGGCAGGGCTGCAGCAGGCTCATCAGCGTCAGCCACTTGAGGTCGCCGGGGGCGCGCCCGGCCTTGGGCACGCGGCCCCAGACCAGGGCCATGAGCCCAGAGGCCATGGTCATGCGCAGAAAGACCACGGCCATGGGGCCGAAGCCGGTCAGGGCGACCTTCATGGCCATGAAGCTTGTGCCCCAAAGAAGCACGGCCCCGGCCAGGCAAAGGTAAGGGATGAGCGCGCGGTGTTGATTCATGCCCCGAGTGTGCCGCAAATTTGCGAACGCGTATGGAATGAAATTGCGGTGGCGGGCGGCTAGGAGTTCTGGGCGGCGGGCCAGTCGTCGCAGGGCTTGCTTTCGCAATACTGGCGCGGCGTGGCCCCGGTGAACTGGCGGAAGCAGCGCGAGAAGTGGCTTTGGTCGGCAAAGCCCGCGTCCAGGGCGGCCTGGCTGATGGGCAGCCCTTCGGTCAGCAGGGCCTTGGCGTGCTCAATGGCCTGCTGCATCTGGTAGGCGTGCGGCGGCAGGCCAGTGGCGGCCTTGAAGACGCGCAAAAAATGATGGGGCGAAAGCCCGGCCAGGTGCGCCAGCTCATCCAGCGGCACCCACGCGCCCGGGCTTGCGGCGATGGCCTCCCGCGCCGCCTCGACGGCGGGATTTTTCCGCGGTTCCGGGGCGGCGGCCAGAATGGCGTGGCGCACGACAAGCTCGCGCAGGCAGGCTATCAAGAGCGCCTGCTTGTGCGCCGTCGGCGCGCCCCACACAAAGGCCTCGTGCAGTTCGCGCCACGCGGCGAAGAGAGCAGGGTCGTCCAGCACGGGATCCGCAAAATGCGGCGGCAGCTCCGTCCCGGCAGCCCCGGCCAGCCAACCCGGCGCAAGGGCCAGCAGCCGGTACGAGAAGCCGCTGCCCGGCTCCGGATTGCAGGCGTGCGGAATCCCGTCCGCAATGACCACCATCTGCCCGGTGCGGGCGGCGTGGCGCAGGCCGGGGGAACTGGAGCCGAGGCTGAACCGGGTTCGGCCCGCTTCGACCAGGGCGACGGTCCAGGCCTTGTGGGTATGGATGCGAAAAGCGTGCTTGGTGTAGGTAGAACTGCGCGCCTCAACCCCGGGGAGGGCAGGATCGCGCCAGAAGCGCACGTCCGCGTGCAGGGGCGCGCCAGCCACGGGAGGCTAGTGCCAGCCGCCACCGCGCTGGGAGGTGTAGATGAGGCGGTTGGCCTTTTCGCTCACCGGCTCAAAGGGGCCTTTGCGGCAGGCGTCCGGGCTTTTGCCCACGCTCTCAAGAATTTGCTCTTTATAGATCAGATTGCCCACGTAGAAATGCGGATTGCTCTCGGAACGGCGCACCTGGCACACGACGCCCTCCTGGTCGATGGCGCGGAAGCTGGCGTGATAGAGGCCGTCGGAGCCTTTTTGGATGCGCATGTTCTGCCGTCCGCCAAGGATGGTGGCGTTCATGCGCACCACCTGGGAGTGGGCGAAATTGGAAAAGAGCTCATGCTCGCGGGCCAAGTCCTTGTCCATGTGCAAAGGCACGGAAGGATCGGCCACCGGGGCGGCTTCGTTTCCGTCCTGGGCGCCTATGGAGGCCAGCAGCGACGCATCGGAACCAGCCTGGGCGGCCAGAGGCAGGGCCACGGCTAGGAACAGGGCCATTGCGGACAAGCGTGCTTTGCGAAGCATGGGCAAAACTCCAGGTTCAAGTGCGGGGCTGCGGATCACATTGCTCCGCAGCCCCGATTAGGTCAAGAGGCTACAGGTTGCGGATTTCGACGCGGCGGTTCAGGTGACGGCCCTCTTCGGTCTTGTTGTCGAACTTGGGCTCAAGCTTGCCCTTGCCGACGACGGAGAGGCGGCTGGTGTTCAGGCCGTGGTCGGAAAGCCACTTGGCAACGGAGCCGGCGCGGCGCTCGGAGAGCTTCTGGTTGTAGGGAACGCCGCCGACATTGTCGGTGTGGCCTTCAATGACGAACTTCTGGCACTTGGAATCCTTGAGGATGCCGAGGGCCTGCTCCAGGGCGGGCTCCATTTCCTTGGTGATCTGGTACTTGTTGAAGCCGAAGTTCAGGTTGCCGAAGGTGATGGTCTCGCACTCGCCCTTGGCCGGAGCCATGGCGCGCGCCGGGGCGTCCTCGGCGACGTCGTAGAACACGTCGCGGACGTACTTCTTGAGCGCGGCGGGATTGTTCATGGCGACGGGATCGCCCACGACGGAGCAGCGGCTGATGGCGCGGATCTCGTCAACGACCATCTTGCCGCGGGCGTTGTCGGCGTAGCTCACCACGTGGATGCACAGGTTGGGGTACTTGGCGTACAGGGCCTTGGCCTCGGCCACGGGGTCGGTGCCGTAGTTGGAGTCGCCATCGGTGAAGATGATGAGCGCGGTCTTGCCGGAGAACTTGGACAAGATGGGATCGAGATCCTTCAGGCCCATGCCCATGGGGGTGTTGCGGCCGTAAATCTCATAATCGGTCTTGATGGGCGCGATGGCCTTGGCCACGGCGTCCTTGCTGTAGGCGGTGGGGGCCAGCAGCGTGGAGTAGGGGGCGAAGGTGGCCACGCCGCTCTTGTAGCCCAGGGCCGGAATCTCGGCGTTCATGCGGCTGATGAGCTCTTTGGCGTGTTTGATCTTCACGCCCTTCACGGTGTCGCTCTGCATGGCCATGGAGCCGGAGTAGTCGACAAACAGCACGAAGTTATCAACCTTGGGCTTCAAGGTTTCCGCAGGGGCCTGCGCGGCCAAGATCAGACACATGAGGGCGGCAAAAACGACGCCGCTCAAAAGACGTTTTTTCATGCTCATCGCTAGACTCCTTGATTTTTCAGGTGATTAGATACGGGAATGCGCCCACCGGAAAAAAGTTGTTTCCATGACGCACATATACGTAATGTTTCCAGGCTTGGCAACACAATGCGCTTGAAATGTTTCAATCGACGCCCGAGCCGGATCGATGGTTGCCAATCGGCTTTGGTACAGCTAGGATAAAGGGTTCCCGAAAGCCCGCCACCAGGGGCGCGGGGGCCTGCCACGCCATTTTCGGCATGGCAAAACCGTCAAGGAGCCGACTCATGTATATCGTCACCGGCGGCGCGGGCTTCATCGGCAGCGCCATGATCTGGAAGCTGAACCAGATGGGCATCGACGACATTCTTGTGGTGGACAACCTGGCTTCCACAGACAAGTGGAAGAACCTGGTGAACCTGCGCTACACCGATTATCTGCACCGCGACCACTTTCTAAAGATGGTCACGGGCGACGAAGATCCTTTCGATACCCAGGGCATTGTGCACATGGGAGCCTGCTCCAGCACCACGGAGAAAGACGCTGACTTTCTGATGGAGAACAACACCCGCTACACCCAGGTGTTGTGCCGCTTCGCCCTCACCCACGGCGCGCGATTTCTGAATGCCTCCAGCGCGGCCACTTACGGCGGCGGCGAATTCGGCTTCTCCGACGACCACGCGGGCATTGCCCGGCTCAAACCGCTCAACATGTACGGCTACTCCAAGCAGCTCTTCGACCTCTGGGCCATGCGCGCCGGAGTGCTCGACCAAATCGCCTGCATCAAATTCTTCAACGTCTTCGGCCCCAACGAGTACCACAAGGGCGACATGAAAAGCGTCATCTGCAAGGCCCACCGCCAGATCAAGGAGGAGGGCCTCATGCGCCTGTTCCGTTCGTACCGGGCGGAGTACCCCGATGGCGGACAGATGCGCGACTTCGTGTACATAAAGGATTGCGTGGAGATCCTCTGGTGGCTCATGGAGCACCCGGAGGCGAACGGCGTGCTCAACGTTGGCACCGGAATTGCTCGGACCTGGAATGACTTGGCCAATTCGGTGTTTGCGGCCATGGGGAAGAAGCCCGTTATCGAGTACATTGAGATGCCCGAAATCATCCGCGACAAGTACCAATACCTGACCCGCGCGGAGATGGGGAAGCTCCGCGCCCTGGGCTACGCCGCCCCGTTCATGAGCCTCGAGGACGCGGTGAAGGACTATGTGACCGGGTATCTGGACAAGGACGACCCCTACCTGGACTCGCGCGGCATTTAAGAAAACAGCAAGGACGATAATAGGTTGAGGCACAAGCGACTCGTCATCTTCCTGGCCTTGGGGCTGTTGCACAGCCTTATGGTCGGGCCCACCCTGGCGGTCATCGGCGATTCTCTCGCCGATGTCTCCGAGGTGCGCATGCCGGTGACGCCGCCGCCCGCCCCCCCCTCCCGTGCAGTGCGCGAGGTGCGTCTAGACATCACGGCCAAGCATCCGCCCGAGGCCCCGGACTTCAACAAGGGCGTCGAGATTCCGACAGGGCAAGACGTCGCTCTGCCCGTGTTCAGCGAGCAGGATCTTTTGGCCCAGGCGGACATGCCCCCGCCGCCGCCGAGTTTTCCCGGCTATGATTCAGACGGCCCGGAGCTGCGCCTGCCCGTCACCCCGCCGGGCAGCGTTCCCATCGGCCCGGCAGGCAGTAGCCAGTCGGCCCTGGTAGTGCCCGGCCAGCAGGGCCAGGAGCAGTGGAACCTCGCCGCCGACCGCATCATCGGTCAGCATGGCAGTGAATACGTCGAGGCCGTGGGCTCCGCCACCCTGGTGCGCGGGCTCAATACCCTCAAGGCCGATTTCATCCGCTACTACCAGTCCAGCCGCTGGGTCATCCTGCGCGGCAACGTGCGCGTTCTGTGGGACGGCGATGTGCTGGAAGCCGAGGAGGCCGAGTTCGACCTTGCGAGCATGCAGGGCTGGCTCAAACGCGGCAAAGTCTTTGTCAGCAAGTCCAACATCCATGTGCAGACCGACTACGCGCGCCGCTACGGCGTCTCGAACTATCGCTTTGAAAACGCCAAGTTTACGGGCTGCGAAGGCGAAACGCCCGCGTGGTCCTTCTCCGCAAAAGAGGGCGATATCGACCTTGAGGGCCGCACCAAACTCTACCACTCCACCTTCAACGTCATGGACCAGCCCGTGGTCTATGCGCCGTTTTTGTCCCTGCCGGGCAACGGCAGGCGGCAAAGCGGTCTGCTGACGCCGGAAATCTCCCGCAGTTCGCTGCGCGGCTATTCCGTCAACCAGCCCTATTTTTGGGCCATAGATGATGAACACGACCTGACATTTTATGAAAACACCATGACCCGTCGTGGATTCATGCAGGGCCTGGAATACCGCCACGCGGAAAACTCCCGCACCAAGGGCGATTGGCGCATCGACTACTTGAATGACCGCATGAGCGCATCGGCGCTGTATAAGGAGAATTCCGACCTGCAGACGGACGGGCTCTCCCGCTCCAACAGCAACCGCTGGTGGCTGCGCAGCAAGTACAACGGCTTCGTGGTGGACCCGGCCTGGAACTTCAAGTTGGACATAGACATGGTGAGCGACCAGAACTACCTGCGCGAGTTCAGCTCCGGTTCCTCCGGTTTCGACTCCAGCCGCCAGGCCTTCCTGAAGGAATTCGGCCGCGATATCGATGTTGCCGACTCGCTCACCCGCACCACCACGGCCTTTCTCTCCCGCAGTTGGGAAAGGTTCGGCGTCACGGGCAAGCTGGCCTGGACGCAAAATCTGGCCTACATGAACGGCAACAACACCTCTTCGAAGAATCCCACCACGCAGAGCTTGCCGGAAATCAACGCCTTCGCCTTCAAGGACGCCCTTGGAAACACGCCGTTTGATTTCGAGACCGCGGGCCGCTTCAACTATTTCTGGCGCGAGTACGGCACGCGCGGCATGCGCACGGATCTGCATCCGATCTTGAGCCTGCCCCTGCCCATCGGCCCCTTTACCTTTATCCCCACGGCGGGATTGCGCCACACGGCCTACACCGTAGGCGGCTACACCAATGAGCCCAGCACCACCACCACGAACAAGACGCCCACCCGCACGCTGGTCGATCTGGGGTTCACCGGCTTCACGGAATTCTCCCGCGTCTACAAGCTGAAGGACACGACCCTGCCCGCCCTGCCGGAAAATGTGGGCAAAACGGAATGGGGCGCCATCCGCCACAGCGTGGAGCCCCGCATTGAATATGCCTACCTGCCCGTGCAGCAGTCCCAGGAACGCTTGCCCTATTTCGACAGCCTGGACCGTTTGACACGGCAGAACACCATTACCTATTCGCTCACCAACGTGTTTGACCGCAAGCGCACCAGCGTGGTGGCCGCTCCCGGCCCAAAGGGAACAACAGGCACCACCCCTGCCGCCTCCACCGATTACCTGGACTTCCTGCGCCTGCGCGTGGAGCAATCCTACAACCGTGACGAGGCCGCGCGCACGGAAGAACTCAGTATTTACCCCAAGCGGCCCTTCTCGGACATCATGGTGGAAAGCGCCATCCGGCCGGAAAAATTCCTCACCCTGACTTCGAAGACCTACTATTCACCGTACCTGGGCCGCCCCACGGAACACGAACACTCCCTCACCTTGACGAAGGAAAAGCTGGGTGAGCTGCGTTTCGCGCACGACTATCTGTACCCGGTGCACGAATACACAAGAGACCGAAGCAACGACGTGCAGGTGCTGACCCTGGGCGCGGACTACTACATCACGGACAAGCTCAAACTCGTCAGCAACTACCGCATGGACATCGCTGGCCATTCGGACCTGGAAAAAAGCGTGGGGCTCAACTGGCGCGACCAGTGCTACGAGCTTGAGCTCAGGTACGCCCGCAAGCCGACCGATCAGAACATTGAGCTGCGCTTCAACCTGCTTGATTTCGGCAAGCCGTAAAGGCATTCTCTGGCGCATGAAGCGCCGCGCAATCACCCTCCTGCCTGAAACACTCCGCAACCAGATCGCCGCAGGCGAAGTTGTGGAGCGTCCCTCAAGCGTGCTTAAGGAATTGGTGGAAAACAGCCTGGACGCAGGCGCCGCCCGCATCGACGTGCTGCTTGAAGGCGGCGGCGTGACGCGCCTCGTGGTGTCCGACGACGGCGACGGCATTCCGGCCGGGGAACTCGCGCTCGCCGTCACCCGCCACGCCACCAGCAAGCTCGCCAGCGCGGCCGATCTCTTCGCCGTCACCAGCTTCGGCTTCCGGGGCGAGGCCCTGCCGAGCATCGCCTCTGTGTCGCATCTGACGCTGACCTCGCGCTTCAGGGTCACGGAACAGTCCGATGACGCCCAGCCCGAAGCGGCTCACATGGAAGAAGCGGCCCACATAGAAGTGGAGCACGGCGAAGTCGTTTCCGAAGGCCCGGCCGCCCTGGCCCAGGGCACCCGCGTGGACATGCGCCGCCTGTTCGCCAGCACCCCGGCCCGGCTCAAATTTCTGCGCACCGAGGCCACTGAGGCCAAGCGCTGCCAGGAGGCGCTCATGCGCATGGCCCTGGCGAGGCCGGACGTGGCGTTCTCGCTGCAGAGCGGCGGACGGGAAATCTTCCGCCTGCCCGGCGGGCAGACTTTGGCCGCGCGCCTTGGCCAATTCTGGCCGCCTCAGGTGCTGGAGGGGCTCAAGGAATTTTCCCGCTCCCGCGACGGCATGACCGCGCACGGTCTGGCCGGACCGCCCTCCCACGCCCAAAACCGCGCGGACCGCATGCTTTTCTACGTCAACGGTAGGCCCGTGCAGGACCGGCTGCTCATGCGCGCTGCGCGCGATGCCTACAAAGGACGGCTGCTTTCCGGAGAATATCCGCAGGTGCTGCTGTTCCTCGACCTTCCGCCGGAGGAGGTGGACGTGAACGTGCATCCGGCCAAGCTTGAGGTGCGCTTCCGCGACGAGGGCGCCATCTTCTCCCTGGTGCGCTATGCCCTGGAGCCCGTGGCCGGGGCCGAAGCCCTGGCGGAGCAGCCGGCCCCGTACGCCCAGGCCGCAACCTTTGCGACCGGCGCGGACGCGCTCGACCGGCCCGGCTCCCGTGATGCCCAGGCGGACACGCCGTCCGCAGACGCTCCGTTCCCGGGCAGGACTCCCGGCGGCTGGGGGTCATCCCCCGGCAGAGCCTCCTCTTCCGGCAGGGCATGGGACATGGGCGACAAGCCAGGCCCCCTGGCCGCGTACCGCGATTTCCAGTCCCCCCCGCGCGAGGTCCCCTTGCCCGTGGCCCCGCCTGCTGGCGGATGGCGCGGCGCGCCCGCGGCGGAGGAAGCTTTGTCCGGGCCGCAACCGGTGGCCGACAGCAGCTCCCCCCAGGCCCTCACCCGGGACGGACTGGAGTACCTGGGCCAAGTTGCGGACACGTATCTGGTGCTGCGCCAGGGCGGGTCGGCCGGACGTTTGGTGCTGGTGGACCAGCACGCCGCGCACGAGCGCGTGATCTTGGAGAACATGCGCCGGGCGCGCAGCGGCGGGGATTCCCAGCCCCTGGCCGTGCCGCTGCCGCTGGGCTTGCACCCGGCCGAGGCCCTGCGCCTGGCGGAGTTTGAGGGCGAACTGCGCGAGGTCGGCTATGTGCTGGAGGAATCCCAGGGGCAGCTGCTGGTGCGCGGCGTGCCGCCCAGCCTGCCCGCAGGCAAGGCCGTGCAGTACCTGCGCGAGATTCTGGCCGAGCAGTCCGACGGGCTCGCCTCCCTGTGGACGCTCTTGTCCTGCAAGTCGGCCATCAAGGCCGGGCAGCCTCTGGCGCAAAGCGAAGCCCTGGCGCTTCTCGAAGCGTGGCTGGCCGCGCCGGAGCGCGAGCACTGCCCCCACGGGCGCCCTGTCGTCCTGTCCTTCGGCGAGGGCGACATGGAGCGCATGTTCAAACGCAAGTAGCACGCCCGCAAATCCCTACCAGCCGGGTCTTCAACACGCACCTTGCACCCCGGGCCAATCTCTGCCAATCTGCCCCCCGCGCTTCCCCTATTAAAATAGGCGCAGGAGATTTGCCTCTCATGAGCATTTTGTACAATAAATTTGAAGTCCGCGTCAGTCTCTCGGCCATCCGCTCCAACTACAGGCTTTTAAAGAACTCCGGCAGCCGGGTCATCGGCGTCATCAAGGCCGACGCCTACGGACATGGCTTGTGCGAAGTGGCCGAGGCCCTCTTTCAGGAAGGCTGTGACACCTTCGCCATCGGCTCGGTGGAGGAAGGCGCGGCCCTGCGCCGCCACCTGACCCAGAAAGGCATCAACGCGCGCATCATGTCGCTCCTCGGTCCTGTGGACCCGGAGGACTACGCCCCCCTATGGGAATACGACATCATCCCGTTCATCGGCAGCTTCCGCCAGCTGGAGGCCGTGGCGGGCCAGGCCTCGCGCCTGGGCAAACCCCTGGCCATATCCGTCAAATTCGATACCGGCATGGCCCGGCTGGGCTTTGTGGAGAGCGACCTTCCCCGGCTTTTGGAACGCCTGCGCGAAGCGCCTCTGGTCAAGCCGGTCATGGCCAGCTCGCACCTGGCCACGGCCGACGACCCCGATGCCGTGGGCTTTGTGCTGGAGCAGGCCAAGCGCTTTGAAACCATGATTGCGGCGCTGCGCCAGGCCGGGCATCAGGTCGAGGCCAACCTGGCCAACACGGCGGGCATTTTGGCCCACCAGCAGCTGCACCACCAGAGCCAGCGCGGGGGCATCGCCCTTTACGGAGCCAATCCCTTTGCGGGCACGGCCTGGGAGCATCTGGGCAGCGGCCTTGTTCCGGCCATGGAGGTGCGCACCAAGATCGTCTCCATACACCCGCTGAAGAAAGGGCAGACCATCAGCTACGGCGGCACCTACACCGCGGAGCGCGACATGCAGGTCGCCATCGTGGCTGCGGGCTACGCCGACGCCTACAGCCGGGGACTGTCCAACAAGGGCGCGCAGATGCTCATCGGCGGCCGCCGTGTGCAGCAGGTGGGGCGCGTGTGCATGCAGCTGTGCGCGGCGGACGTGACCGACGTGCCGGACGTTCGCCCCGGCGACTGGGCCGTGCTGCTTGGCGGCTCCGGGGCGCTGGCCATTTCGGCCGACGAGCTGGCCGCCTGGTGGGGCACCATTTC
>Ga0209373_10001425_pt1 | contig 28131 bp, 29 predicted proteins | sample Higcelweek5metaG_FD_187173 | JGI IMG/M metagenome (GOLD analysis project Ga0209373, IMG submission 187173) | Freshwater pond sediment microbial communities from the University of Edinburgh, under environmental carbon perturbations - High... | ecosystem: Environmental > Aquatic > Freshwater >... | reverse complement strand
TCATGAAGAATTCAATTCTCAAACCGAAGCTATTCAAAGAGAAAAGCAAATAAAAAATTGGAAGAGTAAAGTCAAAATTCAAGAATTAATTCAAAAAAACAACAATTAGCTCCGCTAGTTCAGAGCATCCCGATTTTATCGGGAGAGTCGGGGGTTCGAACCCCTTTCCGAAAATCGGAACAAGCAATCGCCCACAAAATTAAATCCTACAGAAATGTGGGATTTTTTTTTAGTAATGTGTCAAAAATTACTACTCTTCAAACAATTCATACAATACTTATTAAACTCATTAGAATTTTAATATAACTACTTCATTTGCTATATTTGTATAAATTTAAAAATTCATGCAACATATTATCGAACGCTTTATAAGCTATGTAACTATAGATACTGAATCAGATCCAAATTCTGACACCACTCCAAGTACAAAAAAACAATTGGACCTTGCTAATCTTTTAGTAAAAGAACTAAAAGCAATGGGAATGACTGAGGTAACTATTGATAAAAATGGTTACGTAATGGCTACTCTAGCAAGCAATGTAAAACACGAAGTTCCAACTATTGGATTTGTTTCACATTATGATACTACTCCAGATTTTACTGGAGCTAACGTAAAGCCTCAAATTGTAAAAAATTATGATGGTGGTGATATCGTTTTAAACAAAAAACAAAACATCATTTTATCACCAAGTTACTTTAAAGACTTGTTACAATATAAAGGACAAACCTTAATTACTACTGACGGAACTACCCTTCTAGGAGCAGACGACAAAGCTGGAATTACCGAAATTATGTCGGCAATGGAATATTTAATTCAACATCCAGAAATCAAGCATGGAAAAATTCGTGTAGGTTTTACGCCTGATGAAGAAATTGGTCGTGGCGCGCATAAATTTGACGTAGAAAAATTTGGTTGCGAATGGGCTTATACGATGGATGGAAGTCAAATTGGCGAATTAGAATATGAAAATTTCAATGCCGCTGGAGCTAAAATCATTTTTAAAGGAAAAAGTGTTCATCCTGGATATGCTAAAGGAAAAATGATTAACTCAATGCTTTTAGCCAATCAATTTATTTCGAAATTACCAAAGAACGAAATCCCAGAAAAAACGAAAGGTTATGAAGGATTTTTTCACGTAGTTGGAATTTCTGGAAGTATTGAAGAAACTGTGGTAGAATTAATTATTCGCGACCATAGTGCGAAAAAATTCAAAGAAAGAAAAGAATTCATTCACGAATTAGCGAATAAATTTAATAAAAAGTGGAAAAAACAATTTGGTGAAGAAATCGTAATTGCGGAAGTAAAAGACCAATACTATAACATGAAAGAAAAGGTAAAACCTGTTTTTCATATCGTAGAAATTGCCGAAAAAGCAATGAAAGAACTAGGTATCAAACCATTAATAAAACCAATTCGTGGTGGAACTGACGGTTGTCAATTGTCATACAAAGGATTACCTTGTCCTAATATTTTTGCAGGTGGTCACAATTTCCATGGAAAATATGAATACGTTCCAGTTGAAAGTATGGTAAAAGCTACTGAAGTGATTGTGAAAATTGCCGAAATTACCGCATCAATTAGCAAATAATTATATATATTATAAAAAAGCCGAATTTCTTAATTGAAATTCGGCTTTACTTTTATTTTTGAATGAAATTATGCTTTTAATTTAGCACTCATTTCCATTGAAATAGCAGATTTTTCCATTTTGATTTTTCCAGCCATTGTTTCTACAACGATTGTATCTTCATTCATTTCAGCAATTTTTCCGTGAATTCCAGATTTAGTGATGATTTTATCACCTACTTTTAATCCTGCTTCAAATGCTTTCTCTTTTTTTGCTCTTTGTTGTTGTGGTCTTATTAATAAGAAATAAAACACGGCAATCATTAATACAATTTGTATTGCTAAACTTGGATTCATAATTTATTTATTATTTAGCTACTACTTGGCAGCTGGTGTTACATTTGCTTTAATTTTGAACATTTCGTGTCCATTTACAGTATTAGTCGTTAACGTTACTGTTTTTTCTTGTGAACCTGGTTTTCCTTTAGAATCAAAAGACACTTTTATTGGTGCAGAATCTCCTGGTTTAATTGGTTCTTTTGGAGGTTGAGGAACTGTACAACCACAACTTCCTTTAGCTTCATGAATCAATAAATCTGAATCACCTACATTTTTTACAATAAATTCAGTTACAACTATTTCTCCCTCTTTTATAGTTCCAAAATCGTGAACTTCTTTATCTAATTCTACTTTTGCCATTCTTCCTGCTATAGCATTTTCTTCTTGAATAGCTTTCATATCAGCATCTGTAATTTTATCTGCTGCACTTTCTTGTTTACAAGCTGTTGCTAACACAACTAATGAAAGGGCGAATAACCCAACTGATTTTCTTATCATATTTTTAAAATTTTATAATAAACCTCTACCTGCTTTTTTCAATTTTCCATCTCGGTCAAACTCTTTAACCAAGTTGTCTAAAATTCCGTTGATAAAAATACTACTTTTTGGTGTAGAATACTCTTTTGCAATTTCTAAATATTCGTTAATTGTTACTTTCGTAGGAATAGATGGAAATTTCAATAACTCACAAATTGCCATTTTTAAGATAATCGTATCGATTTCAGCAATACGTTCTACATCCCAATTTGGCGTTTTATCGATATATTCTTTAGATAATTCAACTTCGTTTAAAACTGTTTTTCTAAACAAATTCTTTACAAACTCTTTATCATCAGAATCTTTATACACTTTCGGAATTACCAAAGCATCATGTTCCGATTTTAATTGTTTGATTTGCTTTACAATCAAAGTATTAATTCCTGGTAAATCATCCACCCAAGTCAATTTGTAATCTTCTAAATAATCGTATAAACGATCGCTAGGAGCAATTACTTCTGTATATAAATCGGCAATAAAGTTTTTATCGTCTTCAAAGCTACTAGTTGATTTTTCCATGTAGTTTTGGTACAATTCACTTTCTTTTATGGTATCTATTAAACCTAAAATAATATCATCATTCAATTTCCAGTTATTGATGTGATTATCATCTAAAGCAGTTTCTAATGCCTCTGATTCAGTTAATAAAGCCAAAACTTTATTATTGATAAATTTTAAATTAGGATGACGCTCTTCTTTAGTAGCTAAGTGTTTTTTAGAAGCCAATTCGATGTATTCCTCTTCTTTCTTTTTGATTTCGATAAGTGCTGAAAGCAATAAAAGATACAAGTTTTGGGTGTTTTCGATACTTTGAAAAAGGAATTTTTCTTCTTTATCCAAATTATCAGATTGGTGTTGGTGCATGGCATAAATACTCTGCATCACTTTTACTCGGATATGTCTTCTGTTTAACATACTAATTAAGAACTTTATAAAATTAAGAGAGCGAAAAAGTTACCTCTTTCGCTCTGCAAAAATACAATTTTATTTAAAACGAATTACTTCTTTAATTCATTTTTTGCATCATCAATACGTTTTTGCGCCATTGAAAAGGCTGCTTGATGCGTAGTAATGTTGTTATCATCAGCAAATTTGAAAATCTCTAATGCTGTGTTGTATATGTTTTCTGTTTTTTCCATTACCTGAGCATTCGTCCATTTTACTAATTCAGAATACACATTGATAACACCTCCAGCATTGATTAAGAAATCAGGTGCATATAAAATACCTTTTTCTTTTAAAATTTTACCATGAACTGCTTCGTTTGCTAATTGGTTATTAGCCGCACCCGCAATGATAGAAGCTTTGATGTTATTGATAGTAGCATCGTTAATAGTAGCTCCTAAAGCACATGGTGCATAAATATCTACATCAGCACTGTATAAATCAGCACCTGTATAAATTTTAGCGCCATACTTCGCTCCTACTTGGTTTACTCTATCTTCGTTAATATCAGTAATCGTAACTAAAGCACCGCTTTCTGTTAAATGTTGTACTAATACTTCACCCACGTGTCCGATTCCTTGTACTAATACTTTTTTACCTTCTAAACTATCAGAACCATATTTGTATTTAGCAGCTGCTTTCATTCCCATGAAAACTCCGTAAGCTGTAACAGGAGAAGGATTTCCAGAACCACCTCTTTCAACTGAAATACCAGCAACGTGTTTTGTTACTTCGTTAACAGTATCCATGTCTTTCGTTTCCATTCCTACATCTTCTGCAGTGATATATTTTCCAGATAATGAATCTACAAATTGTCCAAAACGACGCATTAATTCAGGAGTTTTTTGAGTTTTAGCGTCACCAATAATAACTGCTTTTCCTCCTCCTAAATTTAATCCCGAAATTGAGTTTTTGAAAGTCATTCCACGAGACAAACGTAAAACGTCGTTTAACGCTTCCCATTCGTTAGTATAATTCCACATTCTAGTTCCTCCTAAAGCAGGTCCTAAAACTGTGTTATGAATTCCAATAATTGCTTTTAATCCTGTATCTTTGTCGTGACAAAATACAACTTGTTCATGACCATCAAAAGAAACCTGACCGAATACTGGGTCTACTTTATGAAGCTCATTCGCTTTTAATAATTCTGCTGTCATGTGATTTGAGTTGGGTTGAAAATTATTCAATATTTAATTACAATATTACGAATAATTTTAAATTGATTCAAATAATTATATTTATTTTAATAATTTAGCAATGAAAAGCTAAAAAATCCGATAATCATTCATTATCAATTGATTACCTTTTTAATTAATTTGATAACGATTCGTTATTACACAAAAGAATACTATGAAAGAACTGCAATATTTAAACAAATACTTTGTCAAATATAAATATCGTTTCCTATTAGGAATATTAATCACTATAATCGCGCAAATATTTTCTTTATTCACTCCTGAGTTAATTGGTAACTCTATTAAAGTGATTGAAGATTATGTGAATCATCCTACAAATGATATTCCGTTTCAAAAAGAATTACTAGTAAAAAACATTCTTTTAATCTTAGCTACCACTATTATAGCAGGATTTTTTACTTTCTTAATGCGTCAGACATTAATTGTAATGTCGCGCCATGTAGAATTTGATTTGAAGAATGAAATTTTCAATCATTACCAAACCCTAACGCAAAGTTTTTACAAACGCAATCGTACTGGTGACTTAATGAGTCGCATTAGCGAAGACGTTGGAAAAGTTAGAATGTATGTTGGTCCTGCCGTTATGTATTCGTTAAATACCTTAATGCGTTTTACGATTGTGGTGATTTATATGTACAACATATCACCTAAACTTACTTTATATTCTTTATTACCATTACCACTTTTATCGTACAGTATTTTCAAAATTAGCTCTATGATTCACAAGAAAAGTGGCGATTTTCAACAAAATTTATCAACACTTTCCTCTTTTACCCAAGAAATTTTCTCTGGAATTAGAGTAATTAAAGCCTATGCAATTGAGAATAAAAAACAACGAGAATTTACCGATTTAAGCAATGAAAGTAAGGTGAAAGCGATGGATTTAGCTAAAGTAAATTCGCTTTTCGGTCCGTTAATGATTTTACTTATTGGATTGAGTAACTTGGTTGTGGTTTATGTTGGTGGTTCTATGTACATTAATAACGACCCTGAAATTAACAGTATTGGAGTAATTGCCCAATTCATTTTATACATCAACATGTTAACTTGGCCTGTGGCATCTTTAGGTTGGGTTTCATCATTGGTTCAAGAGGCAGAAGCTTCTCAAAAACGTATTAACGAATTCCTAAAAGAAGAACCTGAAATTAAAAACACCAACAGCAGCCATTCTACAATTGAAGGTGATATTAAATTTGACAATGTTTCATTTGAATATGACGATACCAATATCAAAGCTTTAGACAAAATTTCGTTTGAAGTTAAAAAAGGAAAAACATTAGCTGTTTTAGGAAAAACAGGTTCTGGAAAATCAACGCTTTTAACTTTAATTAGTCGCTTATATGATACTAATTCAGGAACAGTATTCATTGATAACAAAGACATTAAAGATTTAAACTTATTCGATTTACGTAATCAAATAAGTGTGGTGCCACAAGATGCTTTCTTGTTCTCAGATAGCATTAAAAACAACATCAAATTTGGTAACGAAAGTGCTACCGATGAAGAAGTTATGGAAGCTGCTAAAAAAGCGGTAGTTCATGACAACATTATGAATTTCAATCAGCAATACGAAACTGTTTTGGGCGAACGAGGTATTACATTATCAGGTGGACAAAAACAACGAGTTTCTATTGCTAGAGCTTTAATTAAAAACGCTCCTGTATTACTTTTAGATGATTGTTTAAGCGCTGTTGACACCGAAACCGAAGAAACCATTTTAAACAACTTGTTAGCATATTGCAAAGACAAAACTACCATAATTGTGAGTCATCGTGTTTCATCGGCTAAAAATGCCGATTGGATTATCATTTTAGACGAAGGAAAAATTGTTGAGCAAGGCACTCATAATCAACTATTAGAACAAAATGGCTACTACAAAGAATTATACCTAAAACAACTTTCGGAAAAAGAAATTGACTAAACTTTTGTTTAATCCGATTTTTTTTTAGATTTTTGAGACGCTATAACACTAATTAATTGACAGTAGGATTATGAGAGAAAATGACATGTTAGAAAAAGAAGATATTTTTTCTAAAGTATTGCGTGCAGGAAGAAGAACGTATTTCTTTGATGTAAGAGCTACAAAAGCAGATGATTACTACATTACCATTACTGAAAGTAAAAAGTTTACAGAAGAAGATGGTTCATTTCACTTTAAAAAACACAAAATTTATTTGTACAAAGAAGATTTCGCTGCTTTCAGAGAAATTTTAGATGAAATGACTGATTTTGTTTTAGACCAAAAAGGTGAAGAAGTAATTTCGGAAAGACACCAAAAAGATTTCAAAAGAGAAATCTATGCTGAAGATAACGAAGAAATAAAATCAGCAGAAAGTTTTACTAATATTGATTTTGACGATATTTAATCATCAAATTATAAAATATAAATCCCAAATTCTAAAAAAGAGTTTGGGATTTTTTTATCCAATTCGCAACCCATTTTCAACAGGAATATCAGAAGTCAGCAAAACGATATCATGCTCTTCTCCTACCGAACCCAACACCAAACATTCACTCATAAAATCTGCAATTTGTTTTTTGGGAAAATTGACAACTGCAATAATTTGTTTTCCTAGTAATTCTTCTTTAGCATAACGTTTGGTAATTTGAGCGGATGATTTTTTGATGCCCAATTCAACACCAAAATCTATTGTTAATTGATATGCTGGTTTATTTGCCTTAGGAAAATCTTGAACTTCTAAGATAGTTCCAATGCGCATTTCTACTTTTTCAAAATCATGCCATGTTATCATGTTGAATAAAATAAAAAAGTACAATTTACCGAAGTAAATCATACTTATATTAGACGTTAAATCGTATTTATTTTTTTGCTTTTACTTTGCAAGTATTGATTCCAAACAAGGTATAAAACGGACAAAACTGTACAGAAGCTACAATAATCATTACGGCTCCAACCCCCAAAGCAATCCATTTTAAATTTCCTTCCAAAATTCCTGAAAGTCCGAGTATAATAGCAATAACACCAATCATAACTCGAACAAAACGATCAGCAGTTCCAATATTTTTCTTCATAATCTAAAGTATTAAATTTATTTAACAGTTGGTTTTTCTTCGCTTGTCCAGTTTGTAATTCCGCCTTCTAAGTCGGTTATAGTTTTAAATCCTAATTCTTTCAATCTCGCAGAAGCTTTAGCACTTCTTCCACCCGATTTACAATATACCATGACAGGTTTTTCTTTATCTAAACTCGCCACTTTGGTATCAAAATCATCTGCCATAAAATCGATATTCACAGCATTTTCAATATGACCTTGACTGAATTCTTCTGGTGTACGAACATCAACCAACTGAACATCTGGTTGTGTCATTCTTTTCTCATAAGTGGCTACATCTAAAACTTGTACACCATCAGCTTGATTTTTTAAACAAGAGGTAAATCCTAACAAAAGGAACATTAAACTCAATACTTTTATCTTCATTATTCTATTTTTTTATGTTTTCGAATCTAAATATACAAAAAAATTAGTTCAAATGATTACTGATAATATCAGTTAAATCTTTTGAACTTAAAACTCCTGATTGTCTCCAAAGCATTTTTCCTTTTTTAAAAAGCATTAGCGTAGGAACACCTCTTACCATAAAATGACTAGCCAAATCTTGATGTTGATCGACATTTACTTTTATAATTTTTACAGCTTCTTTTAAATTAGTTTTCACTTCTTGCAATATAGGCGACATCATTTTGCACGGTCCACACCAATCAGCATAGAAGTCCACTAAAACCAAATCATTACCGTTAATTATATCATTAAATTTTGCGTTCATAATCTTTATTTTTCAATTTCAAAGATACAATTCAAAAGACTTTTTTTATGTAATATTTGTTACACAAGAGCAATATGATAATTATCATTTTTTCTTTTCTAGAAGCGCTTTAAGTTTGTATTGTGCTAAAAATATATCGTCATGTCAGTCTCAATAGTCCAAAAATATAACGTTCCAGGACCACGCTATACCAGTTATCCTACTGTCCCTTATTGGGAAGAGGAAAAATTCCATTTAGAAGATTGGAAACGTACACTTTTACAATCTTTCAAAGAATCAAATGCTACTGAAGGCATCAGTTTGTATATTCATCTTCCGTTTTGCGAAAGTTTGTGTACTTTTTGTGGTTGCAACAAACGAATTACAAAACGTCATGAGGTTGAAGATCCTTACATTACAGCCGTAATCAAAGAATGGAAACTGTATTGCGATTTATTCCCAAGAAAACCTATCATCAAAGAAATTCATTTAGGTGGCGGAACTCCAACGTTTTTTTCGCCTGAAAATTTAGAACGCTTGATGAACGGCATTTTTCAATATGCAACAAAAGCCGAAGAACACGAATTTAGTTTTGAAGGGCATCCAAACAACACAACTCGACACCATTTACAAACATTATACGATTTAGGCTTTAGACGAGTAAGTTTTGGAGTACAAGATTATTCACCTAAAGTTCAAGAAGCCATTCACCGCATTCAACCTTTTCATAACGTAGCAAAAGTGACGTTTTGGGCAAAAGAAATTGGCTATACTTCTGTAGGACACGATTTAATTTTCGGATTGCCATTTCAAACGTTAGCCGATGTAAAGGATACGATTGACAAAACCAAGTCATTGCAACCTGATAGATTAGCGTTCTACAGCTATGCTCATGTGCCATGGATTAAAGGCAACGGGCAACGCGGGTTTAAAGATGAAGATTTGCCAAAAGATGATGAAAAACGAATGTTGTATGAAGAAGGTAAAAAACAACTAGCACAAAACGGCTACCAAGAAATTGGAATGGATCATTTTGCATTAGAAAATGACAGCATGTTTACTTCATTCAAAAATGGAAAATTACATCGTAATTTCATGGGCTACACGGCTTCAAAAACGCAGTTAATGATTGGATTAGGCGTTTCATCAATTAGCGATAGTTGGTACAGTTTTGCACAAAACGAAAAAACCATCGAAGATTATTATACTCATTTAGCAGAAGACCAATTACCTGTATTCAGAGGTCACGTTTTAACATCTGAAGACTTAATTATCAGAAGACATATTTTGAATTTGATGTGTCAGTTTACTACTTCTTGGAAAGATGAAGCTTTAGATTTTCCTGAACTACCATCAGTTTTAGCAAGTTTAGAAGAAATGCGAGAAGATGGTTTTCTAACTATTCAAGATGATACCATAACCGTTACCGAAAAAGGAAAACCTTTCGTTCGTAATATTTGTATGGCATTCGATTTAAGATTAATCAGAAAAGCTCCAGAAACTAAGTTGTTTTCGATGACGATTTGACTACTCATATCGAATATAACTTGGTTTAGATAATTGAAAATCATATAGTGATAAATTCGTGTTTTCAAACGAATTAAACTTATTAATTCCATCACCTTCAAAAGGAATCGTTGGATAATACGAAAACGAAATTTGGAAACTATTAAACACTAAAAAGTCATTATTTATTAGTGCACCAATACTAAATTTCGAATACACCTTACTATTAAATAGTGCTTTTTCGTTTGCCAAAGAACCAAGTGTCGTGTTGAAATACGGACTAAATCGGAAGCCATACCAACTTCCAGGAATATACGATTGTGTTTGAAAGGAAACCGTCCATTTTTGAGTTCCGTTTAAACGATTATTAAATCCTGGCAAGCCATCTTCGTCAAGTAAAGTCAAACGGTCTTTAAACGAATCATCTCGGTTATTCCCCCAAACGTAAGTAGGTTTCACAAACTGTCTAAAATACCATTTCCCCCATGAAATTAGAGGACTAAAATAATTTAAACCAAGTTTAAAAGTGGTTTGTTCAGTTAAACCTGCATCATAAAAACTTCCCCATTCGGCAAAACCACTAGCATAACCAAAAGAATATTTTTTACCAAAGGAAACACTTAATCCAGTATACATTCGAGAATTGCTGTTCTTTTCTTGATGACCTACAATTAAAGCAATATTTTCTCCAGTTGGAATATCCTCAGTAATATTGTAGTTGAAAACAAACTTGTCCTGGTAAAACTTTTGCTTAGAAAAACCAATCATTCCTATCCAGTTTTTTTCATTAGAAAAATAAGAGGTAGGATCTAAAACAGCCGCTGGCATTTGACCAAATACTTTTTGATTATAGGTCAACGCTAAAACCATGTTATTAAAATAACGTTCTGGATTTGATTTTGGATTTATTTTAAAAGCTCTACCATACCAATATTCCTGAAAATCATACGAAACATTTTGTAATGATATCGTATCTAATACCGGAAATTGTTCAGTTCTTAAACGGTTTTCAAAATAAGCTCCACCCGCATTTTTTGTAATTACGGAGTAAAATGGTCGATTAATATTGATACTCCTTTTACTATCGTTATTGTAATCATTTGCGTAATCCAAATCCAATCGAATATAGGTGTTTTTAATGTTATTGATAGAATATTGTGCATAAACCGCTCTTTCGTTAGAGTCAAAACGATTTTTAATATTTCCACTTATTAAATGACCAAATCCTAAAATATTCCGTTCTGTTAATTTAAGACTACTTTCACTGGATGATAAACTACCTGTTGGAATCAAAGTCCAAGAATCCAAAACTCTAATCTTGATATCTATAGAGTCATTACTATTAGGAATATCAATAGGCACAATAGTAACTTGTCTAACATAACGCTGACTTCTTATCAAACGTTCCGATTCAGCCAATAACTTAGAATCTAATTTATCATTCTTTTTAAAAAGAGTTATATTACGAATGGTAATTTCTTTTGTTCTAATATGAATCGAATTACCAAATTTTTCCATACTACGCTTTGGAACTTTCTTTTCATTTGAAACCGAATAACCAAAAGGATCTAATGTTTCAATTGTAATGTTTCTTATGATTTTTCCTTCTTGATATTTACTTACAACTTTTTCTACCTTTTTAGGTTTAGAAGGAATTAAATTCTCTGCTTTTAATGCCGATTCTCTAAACAATAGCTTGTAAATGAATCGTGAAAACTTACTTTTTTTTGAAAAACTATTAATGTCTTTGTAAATAGAAATACTATCCTTCTCTTGAATAACATCCTGACAAAACATGCTCGTAGAATGTAAACAAAAGGTAAAAACAATAAAAAATAGGATATTCTTTTTCACCCAACAAAAATATTACTATAAAATCGAATTATTATTACACAATTCCGATAAAACGTTATAAAATCAAATTTAGTACACTTCCAAGATGCTAAAAATCATTCCAAAAAGTTTATGTACCTTTGCAAACAATTTTATTTACATTATGAAAACGTTCCAAGAATTCGATTTACCAAAATCACTACAAAAAGCATTAGACGAATTAGGTTTTGTTCACGCTACGCCTATTCAAGAAAAATCGCATTCTGTAATTCTTTCAGGAAGAGACATGATGGGAATTGCACAAACAGGAACTGGAAAAACCTTTGCTTATTTATTACCAATTCTTAAACAATGGAAATTTCAAAATAACGAATCGCCAAGAGTTGTTATCTTGGTTCCAACGCGTGAATTAGTTGTGCAAGTAGCAGAAGAAGTTGAAAAACTAACCAAATACATGAGTGTGCGAACACTTGGAATTTATGGTGGTGTTAACATCAATACACAACGAAAAGCTTTAGCAGAAGGTGTCGATATTTTAGTAGGAACGCCAGGTCGTGTAATGGATTTAGGTTTAGATGGTGTTTTACGATTTGACGAATTACAAAAATTAGTAATTGACGAATTTGACGAAATCCTAAACTTAGGTTTCCGTGCGCAATTGACTTCGATTTTATCGATGATGCGTGGCAAAAAACAAAACATCTTATTCTCGGCAACCATGACCGAAGAAGTAGATGCGATGTTAGATGAATATTTCGAATTCCCAGAAGAGGTTTCATTAGCACAAAGCGGAACGCCTTTAGAACAAATCGAACAAATTGTATATCAAGTTCCGAATTTCTTAACCAAATTAAACATGTTGAAACATTTGGTTCGTGAAACCGAAACCATGGAACGTGTGTTGATTTTCGTAAACAACAAACGTATTGTTGATTTGGTTTTTGAAACATTAGACGAAGAATTTCCAGAGCAATTTGGGGTTATTCACTCAAATAAATCACAAAATTACCGTTTAAATACTATGGCTTCTTTTCAAGCAGGCGAATTAAGAGGTTTAGTTACCACCGATATTATGGCACGTGGTTTAGATATTTCTGATATTACACACGTTATCAACTTACAATTTACCGAAGAACCAGAAAAATACATGCACCGTATTGGTAGAACCGGTCGTGCTGATAAAACAGGTATTGCTATCAGTTTGGTTTCACCAAGTGAAGTAGAAGCAAAAATTGAGGTAGAATTGTTAATGAATACCGAAATTAAAGAATTTCCACTTCCAGAAGATTTAAAAATCGAAGAACGTTATTTAGATTTCGAAAAGGAAAAGAAAAAAATGAAATTCTTGTTGAAAACACCTAAGAAAGAAGGTGGCGAAGCATTTCACAAGAAAAAAGATAAAAATGCCAAAGTAAACCTTGGCGGACCAGGAAAACGTAAACCACGTAAAACCGAATCAAGAAATAGAAACATCGAACGTAAAAGAGACGAAAAGAGAAAGAAGAAATAATTATCAATTGTCAATTACTAATTATCATTTCATTTTCGTACTTTTGACAAATTCTAATTATAAATGCAGTTCAAACATCCAGAAATTCTCTACTTCCTTTTTCTGTTGGTTATACCAATTTTGGTGCATTTATTTCAATTACGTCGTTTTAAAAAAGAATATTTTACGAACGTAAAACTCCTTAAAGAACTTCAAATTCAAACCCGAAAAAGTTCTAAAATCAAGAAATGGTTGTTGTTGGCTACTCGCCTATTATTGTTAACTTGCTTAATTATAGCTTTTGCCCAACCTTTTTTTGACGCCAAAGACACCACAAACAAAGGAAACGAACTCATTATTTTATTAGACAATTCGTTTTCCATGCAAGCCAAAGGTACAAAAGGCGAATTACTAAAACGAAGCATCCAAGATTTATTAGAAGAACTACCTGAAAACCAACAATTCTCTTTACTTACGAATTCCGAAGTGTTTTGGGACACGGATGTCAAATCCATTCAAAAAGAATTGCAGAATTTAAAGTATTCGGCGATGCCTTTTCAATTGGATTATTTGATTAATCAAGTAGAAACCAAAAAGAAAAACACAAAGAAAGACTACGTTATCATTACCGATGCAATTCAATCGGAAAGTAAAAAAGCGTTGGATTTGGCAGAAAACAATGTAGTATATTTTATCCAACCCGAAGCACAAAACAAAACTAATATCAGCATTGATAAAGTAGCAATTTCACAAGTTTTAGATCAATTTTATGAATTGAAAATCACGCTTCAAGCTTTTGGAGAAACGGAGAATGAAGTGCCACTTTCTGTTTTCAGTAACAATAAAGCCATTGCCAAAACCATTGCAAAATTTGACAATCCAAAAACAGAAATTGCGATCACCATTCCAAAAAACGATTTTCACGGAAATATTAGTATTGAAGATAACAGTCTAAGCTACGACAACGATTACTATTTAAGCATTTCAAAACCTGAAAAAGCGAATATAATCGCCATTGGAAACTCAGAAAAAAACAATTTCTTAAGTCGCATTTTTACAGCTGATGAGTTTAATTTTCAAAGCACGGAATTAGCCACTTTAGATTACAATCAAATTGAAAATCAAGATGCGATTGTACTGAACGAATTAGAAGATTTGCCAGTTGCTTTAGGAACAACGCTAAAATCGTTTTACGAAAAAGGTGGAAATATTGTTTTGATTCCGAATGCTAAAAATACGCCAAGTCAATTGAATGCTTTCGCAAAAAACTTTGGAGGATTCAATTATTCCGAACTTTCAACATCTGGAAAACAAATCACGAAAATCAACTTTAATCATCCATTATACCAAACGGTTTTTGAGAAGAAAGTGACCAATTTTCAATACCCAAATATTAAAGAAAGTTTTACTTTATCAGGAATTACGAACATTTTACAATACGAAGACAATTCGGTTTTTGTAGGTTCGGCAACCAATCGATTAGGAACGTTTTACGCTTTTTCAGCACCGATAAACAAACAAAATAGTAACTTCCAAAATGCACCATTAATTGTTCCAACATTTTACAACATGGGACAAAATCAAGGCAAAACTGGAATTAACGCTTATACCATTGGTGAAAATGAAAATCTTATTTTAGAAACTATTTTAGCCAAAGACGAAGTGGTTTCGGTTCAAAAAGAAGGCTATAGTTTCATTCCGATGCAACAAATTTTGAATACCAAATGCAAACTTTCATTTGGTGATTATCCTGAAGAAGCAGGAAATTTTGATGTCATCAAAGCAAACAATTCGCTAAAGAAAATTAGCTTCAACTATCCAAGAACGGAAAGCGATTTAACGCAAGTTACAACTGCCAATTTTGAGAATTTTACCAAAGTAAACAACATAGCCACCGTTCTAAACGACATTGCTTCTGAACGCACAAGCAATGAAATTTGGAAATGGTTTATCATTGCAACACTACTATTTTTAATAACAGAACTACTAATCCAAAAATTTGTAAAATGACGCAAGTTATTCTAAAACAAGCCAAAATCATCGACGCTTCAAGTCCGTTTCACAACCAAGTGATGGACATCAAAATTGAAAACGGAACGATAACTCAAATAGAAAAAGAAATTGCAGGTACTTCAGGTTTTGAAGCGGTGAATATTCCTAATTTACACATTTCACAAGGTTGGATGGACAGCTCGGTTTCTTTTGGAGAACCAGGCTACGAAGACCGCGAAACCATAGAAAACGGATTAAAAGTCGCTGCAAAAAGTGGATTTACAGCGGTAGCCTTACAACCAAATTCTAACCCAACCATCGATAATCAAGCTCAAGTACGATTTGTATTGGACAGAGCAAAAAATCAAGCGACAACTTTATATCCAATCGGAGCTTTAACAAAAGGTAGTGAAGGAACGGATTTAGCGGAATTATTCGACATGAAAAACGCTGGAGCCATTGCGTTTGGGGATTATAAGAAAGCGTTACAAAATGCCAATCTTCAAAAAATTGCCTTACAATACGTGCAAGATTTCGACGGAATGGTTATAGCTTTTTGTCAGGATAGCACGCTAAAAGGAATTGGAATTGCAAATGAAGGTGTGGTGAGTACAAAATTAGGTATGAAAGGAATCCCAGCTTTAGCCGAAGAATTACAAGTCGCTCGTAACCTATTTTTATTAGAATACACAGGCGGAAAATTACACATTCCAACAATTTCTACTCAAGGAAGCATCAAATTAATCAAAGAAGCTAAAGCAAAAGGCTTGAACGTTACTTGTAGCGTTGCGGTTCATAATTTAGTTTTAAACGATGAAATTTTAATGGGATTTGATTCGAGATACAAAGTGTTGCCTCCACTACGAGAAGAAGCTACAAGAAAAGCTTTAGTGGAAGCTGTTTTAGATGGAACAATCGATTGTATTACTTCAGACCATAATCCTTTAGATATTGAACTTAAAAAATTAGAATTTGATTTAGCCAAAGATGGAACCATCGGATTAGAAAGTGCTTTTGGTGCTTTACTTACAATTTTACCACTTGAAGTAATAGTTAACAAATTAACGGCTAACAAACTGGTTTTCAGTATTAAAAACCCATCGATAACAAACGGAAGTAAAGCTGATATTTCTCTATTCACTACAGAAGAAAATTGGACATTCGGAAAAGAAAACATCCTATCAAAATCTAAAAATTCGGCTTTCTTAGGACAAAAAATGAAAGGAAAAGCTGTTGGAATTTACAATAATGGGCAATTAATAATGAACAATTAATAATTGATAATTTTAGGATTATGAACGATATTGAAAAAGGTAAAAACACAGCAATTGTAAGTTATTTAACTATTATAGGTTCAATAATAGCTATATTTATGAATCAAGACGAAAATCGTAGCGAATTTGGTAGCTTTCATATTCGACAAGCATTAGGAATTTTCTTGACTTTCTTTTTATTAGGATATCCAATTGGTTATTTTGACAACTGGATGATTTCAGCTTCTTTTTGGGTATTTATCTTTATTTTATGGATTTATGGTTTTTTAGCTTGTTTAAATAACGAGATGAAAATGGTGCCGTTTTTAGGAGAAATCTATCAAAAGTTATTTAAAAGTTTTTAAAAATGAATTTACATTATTTAGTACAAGAACCAAAAGTTAAACACGATAAAAATCCATTATTACTACTTTTACACGGTTATGGTAGCAATGAAGAAGATTTATTTTCTTTTGCTCCTGAATTACCAGATGATAGTTATGTAATATCAGTTCGTGCGCCTTATGATTTACAACCTTATGGACATGCTTGGTATGCCATTCATTTTGATGCGGATGAAAACAAGTTTTCAGATAACGTACAAGCCAAACAATCGGTTGAAATCATAGCGAGTTTTATTGACGAAATCGTAAAAAAATATCCTATAGATACTGAAAATGTAACTTTAATTGGTTTCAGTCAAGGAGCAATTTTAAGTTATGCTACTGCCCTAACCTATCCTGAAAAAATATCTAAAGTAGTCGCTCTAAGTGGTTATTTTAATCAGGAAATCCTACCAGAAGTTATCGATACCAAAGCTATTTCTCATTTGAAATTCTTTGTATCACATGGTTCGGTTGACCAAGTAATTCCTGTAGACTGGGCAAGAAAAGCCAAACCAGCTTTAGAAAACTTAGGTTTAGAAGTGGAATACCAAGAATACCCAATTGGACATGGGGTTTCACCAAAAAACTTCTACGATTTTAAGAATTGGTTACAACGATAAAATAAAAAAGCTCTGAATGTAAGTTCAGAGCTTTTTGTTTAACCAACTATAACTAAACAATCTATTATGAGCTTATGATTTAGGGGTTACCACAGCATCAATAACATGAATAACTCCGTTTTTTTGATTAACATCTGCAATAGTCACTTTAGCACTATTTCCATTTTCATCAGTAATATAAACATCTTTACCTTTCATCCAAGCTGTTAGAGTGCCTCCACTTACCGTTTTAAATGAATACTTCCCATTTCCTTTTTTAATAGCATCAATAATATCTTTTGCGCTCCACTTTCCTGCTGCCACGTGATATTTTAAAATGGTTTGCAACATTTCTTTGTTTTCAGGTTTTAGTAATGTTTCAACCGTTCCTTTTGGTAATTTATCAAACGCTGCATTTGTTGGGGCAAAAACGGTGAATGGTCCATCTGACATTAATACATCTACTAATCCTGCTGCTTGCACAGCTGCAACTAAAGTAGTATGTTCTTTAGAATTTACTGCATTTTCAACAATATTCTTACTTGGGTACATTTGAGCGCCGCCCACTTCAACAGTTTTTTCTTTAGACTGTGCATAAGTATTTGTACTAAAAAATAATACGAATGCAACTAAGCCGGTAGCTAAAATTTTGTAGGTTTTCATTTTTGTGAATTTTTAAGTTATAATTGCATTTACGCAGAAAATAATTTCTTGGTTTTAAAAATTGAAAAATAATTTAATCTTAAGACTTTATTTCTTCAAATTCAATTATATTCTTTAAATTTGTTTTTCAAAAAAAAATCACAAGGTATGGCAACAGTAACATTAGGAGGAAATCCAATTCACACATCAGGTGAATTACCAAAAGTAGGTACAAAAGCAACAGATTTTAATTTAGTTAAAATAGATTTAGGAACTGCATCTTTAGCTGATTTTGCTGGTTCAAGAGTAGTTTTAAATATTTTTCCAAGTGTAGATACTGGAACATGTGCCGCATCTGTGCGCAAATTCAATGAAAAAGCAAGTACTTTGGAAAACACAAAAGTATTATGTATTTCAAGAGATTTACCATTTGCTCAAAAACGTTTTTGTGGTGCTGAAGGATTAGAAAATGTAATTAATCTTTCTGATTTTAAAGAAGGAAGCTTCGGTAAAAATTATGGTTTAGAAATTACAGACGGACCTTTAGCTGGTTTACATTCTCGTGCAGTAGTAGTTTTAGATGAAAACGGAACTATCCTTCACACAGAACAAGTGAGCGAAATTGCTGACGAACCTAATTATGAAGCTGCTTTAGCTGTATTATAAAAATATGAAATTCGAAAAAGACGAAACACTTTTTACAGGCCGATTAAAAAGTATGGTATTTGCCCTTAAAGGTGCATTCAAGTTGATTACAACCGAACATAGTGTAATGGTTCAATCGTCATTAGCAGTATTAATGACGATTGCTGGTTTTTATTTTGGCATCAATCGAATGGAATGGATGATGCAAATTCTGGTTTTTGGATTAGTATTAGGAATTGAAGGTTTAAATACCGCAGTCGAAAAAATTGCCGATTTTATTCATCCAGATTATCACGAACGCATCGGTTTTATTAAAGATATTGCTGCTGGAGCTGTATTTTTTGCAGCCTTAACTGCAATCACAATAGGATGTATTATTTATTTTCCATATTTGTTTTAAATTAGCTACTTTTGTAAAAATTGTTCCGTTTAAATGGCTAAACAAAACTCAAAAGATTCCGTTAAAACAGCTCCCGAAAATCCTAAAGAAAAATTCTCTTGGAAACTAAACCGTCAGCAAAAATTTGTTGTTGGAGTGTTGCTTATTTTCTTTTCTTTAGCTTTATTGCTGTCGTTTATTTCCTATTTTGTAACCGGAAATACCGATCAAAGCGAGATTAGTCAAATAGCCAATAGAAGTGCTAAAACCGATAATTGGTTGGGTAAAATTGGTGCATTTATTGCTGATTTTTTCTTGTACAAAGGATTCGGAGTTACTTCATTCATATTTATTCGAATTGTGTTTTTAGTTGGAGCTTATCTAGTATTAGACATGGCGTTAGCTAAATTGAAAAAAAGCTTCTTTTGGGATTTATTTCTAATCATTATTGGTTCTATCTTACTAGGTTTCTTCTGGAATGTAATTCCGCAATTAGGAGGAACTGTTGGGTATGAAATGAATTTATTTATTCAAGATTACATCGGAAAAACAGGAACTTTATTAGTTTTACTTTTCGGAATTATAATTTTCTTAGTCTTTAAAATCAAAATATCACCAGACAGCTTTACTTCTATTTTTGAAAAATCAAACAATTCATATAAAGAAGATTTAGTTGACGAAAAAACTAAAGAAAATTCTCTAGCGGATAATCTTCCATCTGAAGAACATTTAGAAGCCGAAAATGATTTACCAATCGTACCAATTTCTTCAAAAGATGACGATTTCATTTTGACAGAAGACGAAGAAGAAATGGGTAATTTTGAATTAAAAACATATCCAAGTTCTTTTGAAATCAACAAAGAAGCTTTAAAACCAACAATTTCAAACGCTTCTGAATTAAGTTTAGAGCCAAAAATAAAAACTGAAACTCCAGAAGTAACTAATTTTTCAATAGAAGATAAGAGCATTCCACAAGAAACCTTTGTTAACGAAGATGCTTTTGTAATTGAAAAAGTAGAAGAAGAAGTTTTGGTGGAAGAAAATTTAGCAGCAAAATTAGTTCAAGATTTTGGTGAATTTGATCCAACATTAGAATTATCGCATTACCAATTTCCACCAATTGATTTATTAAAAGAATATTCTTCGGGCGGAATTACAATCAATCAAGCCGAATTAGAAGAAAATAAAAATAAAATTGTTGATACCTTAAAAAATTACAGCATTGGAATTTCGCAAATTAAAGCAACAGTTGGTCCAACAGTTACTTTATACGAAATTGTTCCCGAAGCAGGAATTCGTATTTCAAAAATTAAAAACTTAGAAGACGATATTGCGCTATCGTTAGCGGCATTAGGTATTCGTATTATTGCTCCTATTCCAGGAAAAGGAACTATTGGTATCGAAGTTCCTAATAATAATCCGACGATGGTTTCGATGAAAAGCGTAATTTCTTCACCAAAATTTCAAACGGCCGAAATGGAATTACCTATTGCTTTAGGAAAAACCATTTCTAACGAAACATTTGTAGTCGATTTAGCAAAAATGCCTCACTTATTAATGGCAGGTGCAACTGGACAAGGAAAATCGGTAGGATTAAATGCAGTGTTAACTTCGTTATTGTATAAAAAACATCCTGCAGAAGTTAAGTTTGTTTTAGTTGACCCAAAGAAAGTAGAATTGACACTTTTTAACAAAATCGAACGTCATTATTTAGCTAAGCTACCTGATGGTGGCGATGCTATTATCACCGATAATACGAAAGTAATCAATACGTTAAATTCATTATGTATTGAAATGGACAACCGTTACTCTTTATTAAAAGATGCAATGGTTAGAAATATCAAAGAATACAACGAAAAATTTAAGCATAGAAAATTAAATCCGCAAAACGGACATCGTTTTTTACCTTACATTGTTTTGGTGGTTGATGAGTTTGCTGATTTAATTATGACTGCAGGAAAAGAAGTAGAAACACCAATTGCACGTTTAGCACAGTTAGCTCGTGCTATCGGAATCCATTTAATTATTGCAACGCAACGTCCTTCTGTAAATGTGATTACAGGTATGATTAAAGCCAACTTCCCAGCTCGTATTGCGTTTAGAGTAACTTCAAAAATTGATTCAAGAACCATTTTGGATTCAGGTGGAGCTGATCAGTTAATTGGACGAGGTGATTTATTATATACACAAGGTAACGAAATCGTCAGAGTACAATGTGCTTTTGTAGACACACCAGAAGTAGATAAGATTTGTGATTTCATCGGTTCGCAAAAAGCATATCCTGAAGCTTACTTGCTTCCAGAGTATGTTGGAGAAGAAAGTGGCATAAAACTTGATATAGACATATCCGAAAGAGATTCTTTATTTAGAGATGCTGCCGAAGTTATTGTTACCGCACAACAAGGAAGCGCATCTTTAATCCAAAGAAAACTTAAATTAGGCTACAACAGAGCAGGAAGATTGATTGATCAATTAGAAGCTGCTGGAATTGTAGGCCCTTTTGAAGGAAGCAAAGCCCGTTCAGTTTTAATTCCTGATTTAGTTGCTCTGGAACATTTTTTAAATAATGAACAAAATTAACAACAAAATGAAACGTATTTTAAGTGTCGTATTCGTACTTTTTATAGGATTATCAATGCAAGCACAAGATGCAAAAAAAGCGAAAGAGCTTTTAGACCAAGTATCTGCCAAAGTGAAATCGTATAACAATATTGTAATCGACTTTAAATATTCTTTAAGTAATCCAAAAGAAAAAATCAATCAAGAAAGTAATGGAAATGTTGCACTTCAAGGAAATTTATATCACTTAAATTTCATGGGAGTAACTAAAATATTTGATGGCAAAAAAGTATATACAATTGTTCCCGAAGACGAAGAAATTACGGTTGAAAATTTTGATGCTTCTGATGAAAAAGCTATAACACCAAATAAAATGCTTACTTTTTTTAATACGGGTTATAAATATGCGTGGGATGAACTTCAAAATGTAAAAGGAAGAAAAATTCAGTATATAAAATTAATTCCAAACAGCACAAAAGATTCACGTAAAGAAATTCTCATGGGAATAGATACCCAAACCAAACACATTTATAATGTGATAGAAGTTGGAAAAAACGGTTCAAAAACAACTTTAACTGTTAATTCTTTTAAAACAAATCAGCCATTATCGAAAAATCATTTTACCTTTACCAAATCAAAATATCCTAATTATTACATCAATAAATTAGACTAAAAAAGTTCGGGTGAAAATTTTAGATAAATACATTATTAAATCCTACATGATTACATTTACTACGGTATTTGTAATCTTGTTTTTTATATTCGTTTTACAAGGAATTTGGTTATTCATTGCCGAGTTAGCCGGAAAAGATTTAGACATATTTACCATTGTAAAATTCTTATCCTTCTATGCTCCTACTATTGTTCCGATGGTTTTACCGCTATCCGTTCTTTTAGCAGCAATTATGACTTTTGGTAGCTTTGCAGAAAACTATGAATTTGCAGCCATGAAATCATCAGGAATTTCTTTGCAAAGAGCCATGAAAATGCTAACCATTACCATTGGGATTTTAGCGTTAGTTTCGTTCTTTTTCGCTAATAATGTAATTCCAGAAGCACAATACAAGTTCATTAACCTTAGAAAAACAATTGTTCAGCAAAAACCGGCTATGGCAATTGCGGAAGGTCAGTTTAATACAATTGGTACTTCAAACATAAAAGTTGATAAAAAATCGGGCGAAAATGGTGAAATCTTAGAAGGTGTTACCATGCATGTGAAAAACATCAATATGGGACTTGGCGCCAATACCATCATCAAAGCAAAACGAGGTTTATTAACAAGTGAAGACGATTCTAATTATTTACAATTGGAACTATACGATGGATATTATTACGAAGATGTACATCCTAAGAAATATGAAGAGCGCAAAAAAGTACCTTTTGCAAAAAGTAGTTTCAAACGATATGTCATTAATATTGATTTAACCAAATTAAATCAAGCAGAAATTGACGATGGAACGGTTACATCTGAAAAAATGCTTACCGTTTCAGAATTAATTTATACCATTGATTCATTAGATGTTGGTTATAAAAAAGATGTAATTTCTTTTGCAGATAATATTATTTCAAGAAATGATAACATCTTTAACAAAGCGCAACCATTAAGAAATTCTATTTCTGCAAAGAAAGAAAACGAAATAAAAGATTTATTAAGCATATTTACACCTGCTGAAAAAATTCAAATTGCCGAAACGGCAAAAAACAATGTTTCGAGTACTGAATTTAGCATCCACAACAGTAAAACAGAATTAGAATACAAGTCAAAAAATATCAATCAGCATTGGTTAGCTATTTATGAAAAATTCATTATTGCCTACTCTTGCTTACTAATGTTTTTTATTGGAGCGCCATTAGGAGCCATCATTAGAAAAGGTGGTTTAGGCTTACCAATTGTATTTGCTATGCTAATTTTTATAACATTTCACTTTATAAATACATTTGGTAGAAAATTAGCACAAGAAGACAGTATTCCTGCTATTTTAGGTTCAACACTTTCATCAATAATACTAACACCATTAGCAATTTTCTTAACCTATAGAGCTACAAACGATATTGGTATCATAATTAATTGGGATTGGATTATCGATCCAGTAAAAAAACTATTTAGTAAAAAAATAACTAACGACAACAACTAAACCCCATGTCAAACAAAATACAACTAAACACCATTGAAGAAGCTATAGAAGACATCCGTCAAGGAAAAGTAATCATAGTAGTCGATGATGAAGATAGAGAAAACGAAGGTGATTTTTTGGCTGCAGCCGAAAAAGTAACACCTGAGATGATTAATTTCATGGCAACACACGGAAGAGGATTAATTTGTGCGCCGTTAACAGAAAGTCGTTGCAAAGAATTAGATCTTCATGCTATGGTTCGTAACAATACCGACCACATGGAAACTGCTTTCACGGTTTCGGTAGATTTAAAAGGAAAAGGTGTTAGTACCGGAATTTCTGCTTCAGATAGAGCAAAAACTATTGAAGCCTTGATTGATCCAGAAACCAAACCTTTTGATTTGGCACGTCCTGGACACATTTTTCCATTAATTGCAAAACAAGGTGGTGTGTTGAGAAGAACTGGTCACACTGAAGCAGCTATTGACTTTGCTCGCTTGGCAGGATTTAAACCAGCTGGAGTAATTGTTGAAATCATGAACGAAGACGGAACAATGGCACGTTTACCACAATTGGTAGAAGTAGCTAAGAAATTCGACTTAAAATTGGTTTCGATTGAAGATTTAGTTGCCTACAGAATGCAACACGACAGTCTAATACAAAAGAAAGAAGATTTTGATATAGAAACGCGTTTTGGAACATTTAGAATGCGTGCGTATTTACAAACCACAAACAAACAAGTACACATTGCGTTAACAAAAGGAACTTGGAATGCAGGAGAATCAGTTTTAACCAGAATCAACACAACACAAGTAAACAATGATATTTTAGGCACACTAACCAGCGATAACGATAAAAAGTTAGATAGTGTTTTCCGTTCAATAAACGAAGCAGAAAAAGGTGCTATTGTTTTTATAAATCAAGAAGTAAAATCCTTAGAACTATTAGAACGTATTACAACTTTAAAAACACTACAAAGCCAAGGCGAAATGAGAGCTCCTCAAATTAAAATGGATACGAAAGATTTTGGTATTGGTGCGCAAATTCTTCATGATTTAGACATCACTAAAATCAAATTACTATCTAACAGCTCTGCTCCTACTAAACGAGTAGGAATGATAGGCTACGGATTAGAAATCACCGATTATGTAAATTATTAATAAAAAAACGCTCAAGTTGTCTTGAGCGTTTTTCTTTATTCTGTCATTCAGCTAAATAGAAATTTCCTAACCCATGGCAAAAGCTTCATACAATGAAACCCACAACATCAAACAAAAAAAGAGGCTTACGCCTCTTCTCCTATTTCACAATCGCTTGCGCATAAAACACTTCAGCACTTCCACCACCTCTATTGTAAGTAATGCTAATACCTCCTTGCAACTGCCAATTCATTTTCAAATGATTATTTATTTTTTGCTCTAAATCTACTGTTGAATTTCCTACTATTACTTTATATTCTTTCATAATTAATTTATTGTTGTTAAATTCTTTAAATACTCATAAAACTCCATAGACCAAACGATTTTATACTCGTAAGTTATGGGATTAAAAACCTTGTAAGCAATTAAGTGACTCTTCTTAAAATACAGATTTTCAAGTAAGAGTACTTTCTCCTTAACATTTTTAAATTCGGGATGCTGATAAGGAAAATCTAAACCAACGTCTTCTGGACGAATGAAAAAATTAGTGTTTCTAAAGCCTAAAACATTTTTGAAAAACGGATGCGCATATTTCTCATGCAATTTATTCGTGTTTTGCCAATGAAATTGCAATGGTTCTTTCGCAATAATTTTCTCCATAAAAGGAATCGTTTTATGACTCTCTAGAAATGGAAACTCATATACATCCACCAGTTGCAAATCTCTTTCAATGTAATGCAATTGCAATTCATCATCGTAATCTTGATTGAAATTGAAACCAACAATTATATCTTCATGGATGTAGAGTTTAGACAAAACTTCGCCCGATAAATTCTCAGGAGCAACTACCCAACGCTTTCTTTTTTTACTATTTGCTTCTTTGTCAGATTCATAAAATGGAAATTGAGAAACAAGGTCAACAATTTCCTCGTTGCTTTTGCCTTCAATATTGTAAACTTGTATGTTTAGTTTGTTCATAAATTAAAAGTTTTAAAACCTCAATAGCAAAAACTATTGAGGTGAATAAATCCATTATTTCTTAGGTGTGTTTCCTCTATTAGGTCCTGATGGATTTCCTGTTGTACTAGGATAATTTGGATTGGGTCTAGAACTCGGAGCGCTACTTGGTTTTGAAGTACTTCCTTTACTTGTGCCTGAATTTGAATTTAATTTACTCATGATTTTTTGGTTTTTTAATAAGTTACCTACTCGTTAGCTTTTCGGTTTCCGCTGTAATTACAAACCAAAAGTCACAAGAAAAAAATAGCTGATATAATATTGAATCATATCAGCTTATAACAAAGAATAAAAGCGGTTTTTTGAGGAATGAAAGCGGTTATTTTTTAAACGGTTTTAAAACCGATTGATAATTTTCAGAAACAGGTAACTTCTTGGTTTCTAACTTTCCTGAAGCTGTAAACACATCTACCTCAACAATTTCTTCCTTCTTATTGTAGTATTTAATATGGTTAACATTAACTCTAAAGGATTTATGAATGGTAATAAACTGTGACTTCAACAATCCTTTATCTTCCATTTTAGAAAATGAAAAATCAATTAAACTTTCTGATTTTCTATTAGTAAAATAAATTTGTTTGTTATTCGATTCAGAGCCACTAGCTTTATCAGCAACTAAGTACACAATAGATTCTAGGGCTATTTTCGTACGCTTTTGTTTTCCTAAATCAAGGGTAACATGATGTTGATTACCAAAGAAATTAACCTCTTGTAAAAAACGAGTGAGTGTTTTTTGAAACTCAAGCTCAGTAAAAGGCTTTGTAATATGATCCACACATAACACTTCATCACGCTTCAAACGTTCCATCTCCTTAACATATTCAGGCGTATTACTACTAGCAAACAATACAGGCAACTTTAATTCAAAAGCTACTTCCATTCCTGTCATGTACGAATCGCCTAAATTCAAATCTAAAACCAAAATCTCAGGCTTGGATAACTTAACCTCTTGTAAAAAAGTCTTCGCACTTAAAGAAGCTGTAACCACTTCCACAGCTAAGTTTTTTAAAAACCTTTGATTTCTCTCCAATTGTTCCTGATTATCGTCTAAAAGGGCAATTTTCATTTTTAATATTCTAAATTAGTAACTAAACATTCATAATTAATTCTTCCTTGTCATTCCCTATTCTGTCACACTGAGCCTGTCGAAGTCCCCTACAATGTGGGTTAATACTTCACGCAATGAAGCTGTCATTCCACAGAATAGAAACGTAAGTTCAGCGAAGCTAAATCTCCTAATCGCTTCACACAGTACAAGCCTGTCATTCCGCCGAAGTAGGAATCTCCTAACCCTAGGCACACGCTTTACGAAGTAAAGCCCACCTTCCCCATCCTATCCAAAACCCATTCATCACTCAACGATAGTTTAAAATCTCATTTCTTATAATTTTTAAAATTGCTGTATGAAAATAAAACGTTTCCTTCAAATTGTCAGTTTCATAAGCAACATTTTCAAGCACAATTACACTTGTCTTCGTTTTTGGAAAATAAAAGTTCATCGAAACAAATCCAGGAGCAAAACCTGTCTGTCCAAGTTGCAAAATATCTTCTTTGCTATCAACCGTTATTCCATATCCATATTCCGTAACTCCAAATATTGGGTGATTACGAACAGCTCCCTTTTGCTTGGTCTTTACCATCTTCAGTGTCCTACTTTTTAACAATTTTCCATTATAAAACTTTTCGTTCCAAATAGTTAAATCTTCCGCTGTAGATAGGAAAGAACCCGCAGCAACATAGTTTTGAAATGTTTCGGTTTCAAATTCAATGATACCATTTTCATTTTCTGTATATCCTTTAACCAAATTAGTATATGCTTTAACGTCAGGATGGAAAGTATTTTTCATTCCACATTCCTCAAATAAGTTTTTTGAAAGCGTTGCAAATGATTTTCCAGAAGTGCTTTCAATTATTTTAGCTAATAAATCATAACCAATTTGTGAATAGGAATATTGAGCCCCAACTGGAAAACTTGTTGGTTTGTCTAATTGAGTAATACCATGCGTATGCGTCAACAAATGATGCACAGTAACCGTATCTGCCCAACTTTGCGTCAATTCAGGTAAGTAGTTACGAATGGGTGTAAATAAGTCAACATTTCCTTTATCAAATTCTCGAAGCACTAAAACCGCTGTAAATTGTTTGCTAATTGAACCTATCACAAACTGATCATTGGGTTGTAAAGGCACTTTTTTAGCAATGTCCGAATAGCCAAATGTTTTAAAATAG
>Ga0209373_10001424_pt1 | contig 28136 bp, 22 predicted proteins | sample Higcelweek5metaG_FD_187173 | JGI IMG/M metagenome (GOLD analysis project Ga0209373, IMG submission 187173) | Freshwater pond sediment microbial communities from the University of Edinburgh, under environmental carbon perturbations - High... | ecosystem: Environmental > Aquatic > Freshwater >... | reverse complement strand
TCGAAATTTGTAGTTTCAAGTTGCAGTAATGCAACCTCATTTTGTCTGGTTGCAAAAACGCAACTGCCTTGAGATCGCTTCATGTTTTTAAAAAGCTATAACCCATTGAAAAATCACTGATTCTAATAATGCATACATTTGAAATGGTTTGGCACGATTTGTGCTTCTATTATAATTGTCTTTGAAATTGTTGAATTAAATGTTCTTTAAAAAATATAGTTGATTGTTATCAAGAAAGGAATATGAGCATGGCTCAGAAAATTGTTAACATGATGACGCCTTCTTAATCACTCCAAAATTAATCATAACCCAATAGCTGTTCCCCCGGGGTCAATGATTGCTGGGCCGGTTTGAACTGCACACAAACCGGCATTTTTTTTAAATAATCCATCCAATTGACTTAAGAATAAAGATGCCAAGGAAAATTGTCAATAGTGATCCTGCTGTTGAAATAAGTACAATGTTTGCCGCCAGATCCGCATCGTTTTTCATGTTTTTTGCCATGATATAGCTTGATATTGCAGTCGGAGATGCAAAAAGAATGTAGAGTATGCCAAGTTCAGCTCCTCTGAAACCAAGGAAATATGCTGCTGCAGTAAATACAAGAGGGGAAAGTGCAATTTTAATGCATGATGCTGCGGCTGCGAGTCTGAATTTGTTAATAAAAACTTTAAAATTAAAACTTGCACCTATGTCAAGTAAGGCAAGAGGCACTGCAATATAGGCCAGAGATGCGATTGTTTTTTCAATAAAAAGCGGCAGGCGGATATTAAAAAGCGAGAATGGAATTGCTAAAAATACTGCGATTATCAATGGATTTCTTGCAATATCAAAAAAAACTTTTTTGTGCCAGTTGACATTTCTTTCTGATGATGATGAACTGAGGATAACAACTGCGAGAATATTGTAAAGCGGCATGATAAATGATACTATGACAGCGCTTTCTCCAACTGCATTTGCACCGAGAGACGAAGAAAGGTTGTTAATAAGCGGTATACCAATTATTACAAAATTACTTCTGAATGATCCTTGTACAAATGCGCCAAATGCTTTTTTATCAGAAATTAAAAAAATGGCCGCAGCTGTGATAAGAGTAAATTGTATAAGGGTACCGCAGACACTGAACAGTATAATGTCAGGTTGAAAAACACTTCTGAAATCAGCATTGTAAATAGAATCAAATATCATTGCAGGAAGTGCGATATTAAAAACAATTTTATTGGATCCTGAAGAAAAATCATCGTTTATGAATTTTATGCGTTTTAACATGAGTCCAATTGAAATAATAAGGAAAATCGGTATGACAGCATTAAAACTGAAAAGTAAATTTGATAAAAGCATCTCAAACATAAGTAAAGTACTCCGGAATTATTAATTGTGATATTATAGAAATTACATTGATACAGGTTATTCATGCACTTATTTAATCACCGGGGGAACCGGAATAACTTGCTTTAGAAATATATTTACACATTTATAATTCAAGGTGAATTAATCTATTAATTCTTGTTTCGATTTATCATATATATTATGATATTATATATATTCATAAATGTTCAAATAATTTGAATGGCAGAAAAATTCCGTCACAAATGTAAATGTGTTGCACATGACAGTGCATAATTAATGCAATTATTATAAAAATACCGGTAACAGGCTATCTGAATTTATCATCTATGATAAAATATTTTGCAAAGAGTATCATCTTTTTATATCTGTTTGTTAATTGTGCAATTGCAGACAGTCATCGTTTTATTTTGTTCCCACTTACTGATGATAAGCCTGCGATTATTAATAATTGGGCTCGATATGCAATTGCTGAACTGTGTTTTTTAAAGCTATACTCGATTCAGGGCATAAGCGTATGGGATCCCCGTACGATTTTTCAGATTGATTCCAGTGCATATTCCATGAGTAACGACAGTATTCTGGAGCGTCATCAGGCACGTTGGAACTGGGATATTGCAATAGGCGGATCTGTAAAAATTGAAAATGATACTTTGCAATTGAATTCAAAAGTGTTCTGGAAAAGTGGCAAACAGCAGAATTTAAAGATGGAAATTGTGCTGTTTGATAACGCGGATAATATGGAATCATTGGCAAATGCACTTATTTTCAAGGTACTTTCAGCAGTAAAAATTCCTGTAACAAAAAGTGATTCCGCGGCAATTCAAAGAAAACATTATTCATTGCCGTCTGCTTTTAAAACCTGTGCACAGGGACTTGGTTTTGAGATGCATGGTCAGAATGATGCCGCTGTTACGGCTTATCACAGGGCTGTGGAGATAGATGGGGATTGTGCTTATGCAATTTGCAATTTATCAAATCTGTTTGATAAAAATGGTAATTTCGATGCTGCAATGCAGGGATTTTCACGTATTCCAGATTGCAGATATCGCGACAGTTATACAATTGCACGTGCGGCAAATTTCATGGTTGATAAGGCAATCCCTTCTGTCGCACAGAAGTTTATTGATAATCATAAATTAACTCTTGACAAAACAGCAGAAGGCATGCTTGCTATAGGAAAGGGATATCTTGCTCATGGCGAGTATCAGCGTGCATTTGCTTCACTGACACATGCACTTGCCGCAGGTCCTTTGGATCTGGAGGTGCAATTTACACTTGGAAATGCCTATCTGCTTGCAGGAGAATATCGTAAAGCAATTGATATGTTTAATGAACTTATAAAGTATCATCCGGATAATTTGCGGTATTATTCATCACTCGGGGCTGCATTCCGTAATTCAGGCAGTCTTATGGAGTCAAGTATTATTCTCGAGTCGGCATTAAAAATCGATCCTGAAAATACAATGACACTTATTGATCTTGCACATACTTACTATGATTTAAAATGGTATCAGAAAGCCAGACAGTTATTGCAGAAAGCAGTTGATATTGATCCCGGGCTCGATATTGCGTATGTTAATCTTGGAGTGGTATACTGGTTCGAGGGCCGCAGGGATGAAGCAGAAAAAAGTTTCACACATGCAGCGGCAATCCCGGCATCCAGACGTGCATCATGGAATAATATCGGAAATGTTTTCAGCATCGAGGGGAATAACCGCAGGGCAATACGCGCATATAGTAAAGCTGATAAATCCGGAAAAAAGAATGTGATTATCCAGTACAATCTGGCAATTTCCTATATGAAAACCGGCAGGTACGCCAGGGCAATTGAACATTTTAATGAACTTTTAAGGCTGGCACCTGATCGTATTGACATATTGCTTCAGGTTGCATCATTGACTGAAAAAGAGGGACGCTTTATTGATGCGGAATCTTCCTACCGCAGGATTCTTGATATATACCCGTATCACCGCGAAGCGATAACGCGTTTTGTAAATATACTTGACAAAAATGGACATGTCAATGATGCTGTCAAAGTGGTCGAGCTATATCTTGAGAATTTTCCAACTGATAAAGATATGATGGTGCTGCTTTGTAATATTTATTACAAAATGGGCTGGTATGAAGTGGCTGTAATGAAATATGGCTTTATTATCAGGGATTTCCCTGATGCAGAGGATGGTTATCTGGGAGTTGCTAAATGCATGTACGACATGGTAATGGTTAAAAATGCCAAAAATTATGATGAGACGATTTATGCACTGAAGCAGGCAAGTGAACATTCACCATCAAATCCGGAACCGGATCTTCTTGCAGGAGATATGTATCTTCAGTTTAAACAGTATAAAGAGCTTGCTGTTGAGCACTATGAAAGGGCTTTGAAAAGAACTGACAATAGAAAAATGCAGCGTAAAATTATTGATAAAATAGACAGAGCGAAACGGATGTAGTAATTATTTTGTAAAGGAATAAGTGCTGATGTTGCTAAAAGGGATGCATTGTATACTGATAATTCTGATTTTTATGCAGGTATTGGTGTATGCTGCCAAAGATACTGTTCCGTCATGGCTTGATACTATTCCGCCAAAAATTTCTGTTGACCCGGTAAAAAAAATGCATTCGTCAATGTTCTATATCAAGCTCACTTCAAATGAACGGTCTGCAATCTGGTATGGAATAAACAGTCCAGATTCCATGAAACAATATAGCAGTCCGGTTTCGATTGCAAAAGATGGTGTCTGGAACTTTTATTATTATGGCGAAGATGATTTTGCAAACAGGAGTCCGGTTGAATCAATTCAATATATTCTGGATCAGAAACCGCCGGAAGTATATACATCGCTGTCGTCAGGGCTATATCCCAGGGGGACAGTATTGAAAATTATTACTGATGAAAGTTGTCAGTTGATACTGCTTGAAAATCAGGGTGATTCATCGGGAGAAAAAATAAGCAGTGTAATTCCACTGGAAAAAGACTTTACAGGTTATATTCTTGCTATTGATAAATGTGGAAACAGAAAGGTGACTGACGCGCTTCAGTATCAGATTGACACTTCCCGGGTAGTTCCTGTAATTCAACCGGACGAAGGGCTTTACAATGAATATTGCAGGATCAGATTCGTTAATGCTGCTGAGCAGGATATTTATTATTCATTTGATCCTGTGCAGCCGCCTGAATGGTTTACAAAGTATTCCATACCTGTCGCCTTGCCGCACGGACTTACAGTTGTAAGATATTTCGGAAAAAGCCGTTCAGGAACAAGTACAGAGATTTTCAGGAAAAAATACACAATTGATACTATCGCACCTAAACTTGTCTCTCACATTGGAAAAGGTTCTCAGTTTGATACTGTTATCTTGACAACAAAAGAGCAGACTGTCATAAGGTATGAGACCAACAGCATGAACTTGACAGAAGAAAGTGCGAAGTATTCGCTGCCGCTTATTGTTCCTCATAAAGGCAGGACTATAATTCGTGCGAGGGCATGGGATGAAGCAGGAAATGAATCGGTGCTTTTTAAATGGGAAGGCAGGTATGATTTTGAAAAACCTGTCGTTCAGATTTCAAATCAGGGTGGATTATTTACAAAAAAACAAAGAGTATATATTACTGCAAATGAACCTGTTCAGGTATTCTATACACTTGATGGAACAGCGGTTGACAGCAATTCACTGCTTTACAATACAATTGATGGAATACTTATTTCGCGGGAAGACAGTACCACACTCAGATATAAATGTGCTGATATGGCGGGGAACTGGACCGATGAGAAAACAGCGAATTATTTCATTGACACAAAGCCACCCGTTGTAAAGGTGAAAATAAGCGGAAAAATGCAGGACGGCGGTTTTCAGGTATACATGAGTGCAGATGAAGCAGGTAAAATTTATTATGAGATCGGCGGTAAGGATGTGGGAAATCTGTCCCCGCAATATTCAGAGCCGATAATAATAAAAAACGGACAGATCCTGAAATATTATGCTATAGACAAAAGCGGAAACAGAAGTGCTGTTTTTGTCATGGATGAGCTTGTAAAGCCCAGAATCGAAGCTGTGCCTGATGGCGGCATATTTAATAAAAATGTTAAAATAACCTTCGGGACCAATACTTCGGGTACTATTTACTGGCGGATTCTTCCTGACACTGTTTTTAAACCATTGACAGATACACTTGTGCTTGATGATGAAGGGGTGTTCAGCCTTGAATATTTTATTGAAAGTAAAGATGGTCAGATAAGCCCCATAAGACGAAACGAATATAATATCGATTGGACTGCCCCGTATGTTCAGATAAATATAAAAAAAGGGAATAATGATTCTATTGTGATTTTCTTTGAATCAGATGAGAATGCGTCAATATATTATACCAATGATGGTTCCAATCCATTGTATAGTTCATCTACCAGAACCGCAGGCAATAAGTTCCTGCAGTCAAGAGATCGCATAGTTATTCCACGGACAAAGGAGACGCGTCTTGCGTTTGTTGCCGAAGATATTGCAAAAAATCAGAGTGCAGTTTCAATTCTTGATGTAACAAGTCCAAGAGCTGTTCCTAATGTTCCCTGGGGCAGGAATAAACTTTATGACCGCATTCTATCTGTATCTCTTAATACCACAGACCAGTCCATAATTTACTTCTGCAGAAACGGGAATACTCCGACATCTGATTCATCTGTGTATAACGAACCGATAACACTTATGGAATCAGATACGATACTTGCATTTGTAGTGGATGCATCGGGGTACAAGGGGCAGATTGATACATTTGTATATTTGATAGATCTTCCTCCGTCACCTCAGTTCAAGGTAATATCCGATACAGTAACAGCTGGAAAAACCGCCGCTTTTGACGCATCGGAATCTATTGACAAAGAGACACCATTTGACCGGCTGCTGTTTCGGTGGGATTTTGATGGGGATGGTAAATTTGATACAGAGAATGGAAATTATTTTAAAGCATCATACAAATACATAAAACCTGGTAATTATCAGACCGTACTTGAGATTACAGATGGCAGCAGACGAACATCAAAAATCGAAAGAACTGTAATTGTAAGTGCAATATGTCCTGATGATATGATTTCAGTCAATACCAGCGGAGGTCATCATTTCTGTGTTGACAGATATGAATGGCCTAATATTGAAAACGAGATGCCGCAGACCCGCATATCATGGGTTGAAGCAAAGATGGCATGTATTGATGCAGGAAAAAGATTATGCACCGCTGAAGAGTGGGAGACTGCATGCAGCGGAATATTTGCTACAGTGTATCCGTATGGAAATAAATATGAGGAAAAAAGGTGCCCTGACAAAGAGAAAATGATCAGCAGATCAGGTACTTTTAAAAATTGTAATAATTTTAAAGTAAATGATATGACCGGAAATGTGTGGGAATGGGTAGAGGATAAGCATGGTGATTATCCTTTAATGTATGGAGGTACCTTTGAGTATGGCAAGGATGCACATTGCACACTGAGTGCAGAGGGAAATGTAGCATCGCGGTCAGGAGAGACTGGGTTCAGATGCTGCAAATAAGATATATAATACTTATCATTCTGTATCTTATGACCGGTACTGCAGAGTCCTCAGAGATAGATTCTGCAACTGAAAAGTGGCTGCTTGAGGATGCATTTACTGATGAGTATACCCAGTTAAGTGAGGCAAATTATGTCATTCCTGAAGAAGTAAGCGAAGCTCTTGTTTTATATAAGAACGGCCAATATCGCAGATGTATAGAAATTCTTGAAAAAGAGAGGATACTTGAACTGCCTGATGACAGGCTTGACTTTATAGCATTTTTACTGGCTGAAAGCTACAGACAGCTCAAACTCAATGACAATGCATCGGCGGAATATGAGTTTGTGACAGAACATTTTCCCCAGAGTGACAAGGTTCCAGCAAGTCTCTATCGTATACTTGAATTTGCAATTGATAAACATGATATAGATAAGACAGACAGTATTTATCAGGAGTTCAGGAAAAAGTTCCTGAAACACCCGCTTTACAATACTGTATTATATTCCTATGGTAAATTATTATACAGAATAAACCGCTTTGATGATGCTGTGCTGTATCTGTCGCAGATCGCCAGGAATTCATCACAGTATTTACAATCGCAATTTGTAATGTCCCTTTGTTACATACAGATGAAGGATATACAGAAGGCTCTGCTTTTACTTGATTATGTAAAGAAAAACACTCAGGATAATGAGATTTCCGCTGAATCGGCGATCCTTATAGGTGATATCTATTACAGTCAGAATAATTTTAAAACTGCACTTGCAGAATATAAGAGCATTCCTGAAAGTGCATCAAGGTATCATTATGCAATAGTAAAGACTGCCAAAACAGAGCTTGATCTTGGAAACAATGAGAATGCAAAGGAAATTTCCCGGCAATTTTTAAAAAAATATAAAGCAAGTGAACATTACTTTGAAATGGCATCCATACTTGAGCAGGCTTATAATAAGATCGGAGATGAACGCAACGCTTCTCAGGTTGATGGATTGATACAGCATCAGATTGTAAATGTACGGCTTGCTTTTGAAATATTTCAGGAGATTGATCATCTTGTTGATTTGTCAAAAAACTGGCAGCTTCTTGAATTTGATGCAACAAAGTCACAGAATGCTGCAGTAATTCAATCTTGTCGAAATGCAAAGAAAAGAATCCGTGATCTTGATTTCAAGTTCAATGAACTGCTCTCAAGTATTGATCCGGGCAGTTCGCAGAAGTATAGTAAAATCGTACCGCATCTTGCAGAACGCCGTTATCTTGCACTTATTAAAAAAGAGATGAGTGTTGTCGCTGATTCAATAAATATTGTCAAGAATATTCTTAATGCAAAGACCGGATCTAAAAGCGCGCGCGAGCGGGAAATGGCTCTCAGCGATGAGATCGGCAAGGTGGATGATCAGCTTGCAATGATGCAGAAAAAGTATTTGATTCTTGACAGAGAATATTTATTGATTCTCAAGGAATGTCTTGGCGGAGAGTCTGAGAGCAGGAGTGCTGATGAAGAGATGCAGACAAAGTTTGTTGACTGGGCATTCATGAAATATCAGGATAAAAAAGAAACGCTCAAGAAGATGGCAGAAGAGATTTCTCTGCAGAAAAAAAATACTGCAAAGAAAGATTCTTTACAGAATGCAAGTGCGTTGACAGGCGCATTGACACAGATGAATTATGAAAAGATTGAAAAGACCATTAATGATGAACGAAACCGCCTGATTGATCATATAGAGATGATGCAGGAAGTTTACAAGAAGAATTCATATAATCCGCAGATATTATTCAGACTCGCAGAGCTCTATTTTGACAGGGCTGGGGATGATTTCAAGGAAAAGTTAAGACGTTATGAATTGAGTATGATGGAGTCAGCTGATACTGCCAGCCTGATTTTCCCCGAATATGATCTGAGCTCTGTTAAAAATATCTATGACACTCTGGTGTCAACCTATCCCAATAGTGATCTTGCAGATAATGCAATGTTTTTTAAAGCGATGGCTTTACAAAAAGAAGGTAATGAAGAGCTTGCCAATGATGTACTCAAGGGGCTTGTCGACAATTATCCTGAGAGTGAATTTTTTGTAGAAGCAAACATGAACATTGGAAAATTTTATTTTGAACATCCCAAAGTCGATAATAATTCTGGATATAAAATTGCAGAGGAAGCGTATAGAAAAGTGCTTTTTTACAGGGATCATCCGCAATTTGTACAGGCACTTTATCATCTTGGATGGTGTTATTACATGCAGGACAAATTTGATGAGGCAATTGCAGTATTCAAGTATCTTGTAGAAGAGGCAAAACTTGACTTTGATGCATCAAAGATGGAGGAGAAGCAGATTGTAAATCCTCTTCTGAGAGGTGAAGCAATTGACTATATAGCAATAAGTTTCGATGAAGAGGGAAAGGTTGACGAAGTACTTAAGTTTTTACAGCTTATCGGAAATGATGATTACTCGGCACTTGTTTTAAAACGAATTGCAGAATTGCGTGAGGAGGATCTTGATGCACAGGCTGCAATCAATATGTTCCGCAGACTGCTGAATCAGTTTCCACTGAGCACTTCAGCACCAGAGGCATCAATCGGACTTATAAGACTGTATGAAAGCCGCGATAAAATTGATACAGCAATAATTGAGCGTGAAAACTACTTTAACCGCTATTGTAAAGGTAGTCAGTGGAACAGCGAGACTGCAAAAAGAGACTCTTTACTTGTGACAAAAGTTGATTCGGTTGCGATTGCCCTGGGATTGTCTGTTGCGGATGCAAGGTACAAGCTTGCAGATAAAGGCATAAACCAGGATGAATTCAGGGCTGCTGCAGTCTGTTATAAAAACGTTGTCGACAAATATCCTTCAGTAAAGAGCGCATCGGAAGCCCGATGGAATCTTGCTGTTATTCTCGAAACAAAATTATTTGATAAGCCAGGCGCTTACAATGAATATATTGCCTACAGCAGATTGCCTGAAATTGACTCTGTGCGTCGTGAGCAGGCAGCTCTTAATGCTATTGCAATCGCACAGTCTCTCCTTCCACCTGATACATCGGCGCAAAAAGGTGTACTTGATTTTTCGAGCGAAAAGGTTGTTGAGGCTGTAAATAATTATATGAAAGTATTTCCGGGTGGCGCCTCATATAACAAGGTACTTCTTGGAATGGGTGCCATATATTTTAATCGTCAGTTATTTTCAAAAGCGGAAGAAATCTATAAACAGATAGTTGACAAAGGGCCTGGAGAAAAAGAGTATTACGAGGCACTTTTATTTATTGGACAATGTAATTTCGGTCAGGAGAAGTGGGTAAAGGCCATCGCTGCATTTGAAAAAGTCTGGAAGGAGACAGATAATCAGAATCAAAAGGCTACAGCCTATAAATTTCTACTTCAATCTGAATTTTTATATGCAAAAAGTCATTTCGCAGATGCAAAGTATGAGCCTGCTGCAAATGCATTCAAAGCTATCGAAATTAAATATCCAGGCAGTGAATATGGGGATATTGTTCTTTTTAATGCAGCTGAAGCAATGGAAAAAATGGAGCAGTGGCTTGGGGCCACAGAAAGTTATTATGATCTTGTAAATAAATATCCTATGTCAAAGCTTGCTCCTGATGCGCTTTTTAATGCAGCAGGAGATTTTGAAAAATCTGATAAATATAGCAAAGCTGCAGAATGTTATGAGCAGCTATTTAATCAGTTTCCCGCTTGTGATAAGGCGAAAGATGCGCTTTTTAATCTCGGGTTATGTTATGAAAAGCTTGGCAAACTTGATGAAATGGCACAGGCCAACGAAAGATATTCTGCATTGTATCCAGGGGAAAAAGATGTTGAATCAATGATTTTACGCAGTGCCGCATACTATTCCAAAACTGGAGTTTATGATAAAGCAATCAATGTATACCGCAATTTTATACGTAGATTTCCTGACAGTCCAAGGGCAATTGAGTCGATGTACATGATTGCTAAATGTACGTATGATATGGGGGATAAGGATAATGCTCTTTTAGCTTTCAGCCAGACGGAGCAGCAGAATATCAGATTCGCTCAGGATAGTCTTGAAACAAATTCTTACTATGCATCAGAAGCAGCCTATTATACAGGAATGATAAAACGTGAAAAGTTTCTTAATGTAAAGTTTATACTGCCTGATGAAATGCTGAAAAATTCAATAAAGGAAAAATCAGATTATCTTAATGAAGCAGTCAAAGCATTTCAGCGTGTTATTCAGTATCAGAGTGAAAAGATATTTGAAGCTGCATACAGGGTGGGGCAGATGTATGAAGATATGGCGGTTGCCTATAAGGAGCAGGAGCGGCCGAAACTTGACCCGATAAAAACTGCAGTCCTTGAAAAAGATATTCTTAAAGTATCATCTCAACTAATGCAGAAGTCATTTGTTCCATATGCAAAAACAATACAATTGTCAAAAAACTTTGATTCTCTTGCCAGTGAACAGAAGATATGGATTCAGAAATCACAGGAGGGTTTTGCCACCAACTGTCTTCATGCAGGCCAATTGCTTTTCAAGTCAGTCGGGGTTATGAATGATGCGCCGATTCCAAAGGAAATTCAGGAAAAACCATTGCATTATTATCAATATATCAAGCAGCTGCTTGAGACTCTTGCCCCGCTTAAAATGGGTGTTGCCCAGTATTACAGCGGAGTACTTGATCAGCTTGACACAATGAAGCTGCTTGAAACAACTCCGGCAAAAGAGTGTGCCAATCAGTATGCTCTTGTAAATTACCTCATTGGTGACGGATACGATAAACTTGCTTCGCTTATTTTGAGCCGAACAAAGGAAATATCAAAAAACATGTCTGAAACTGAACGTGAAGATCTTCTTTTTCAGCTTGAGGATATAGTATATGAACTTCAGGATAAATCCATTTTTGAATATGAGGAAGCACTTGGAAGAATTGAGAAAAAGCAGCTTGCGTCAAGTCCCTGGTATACAAAAATTATTGAATGTCTTGCCAGGCTGAGTCCGGATAAGTATGGTGCTTCGTTTTACAAAACAGATGTGTTTGTGAGCGGTTCCGGCTGGGTAGCAAGAAATGACAGTGTGGAAAACTGGAACAGCAGCGATGTACCTAAAGATGGATGGAAACAGGCGAGAAAATTTAAAAATATGAAAATGGAAGTGGCAGGAGGAAGTGCTGCGGGAATGTGGGGCGATGCATCTGAAAAACATATTTATTTCTGGAAAAATATATTCCTGAATGGAACGCCGCGTAATGGATCTGTCTATGTAAATACAACTGCCAAGTATTACCTTTATGTTAACGGGTCACTGACACTTAAAGACACTGTCGGCAAGAACACCTCTGGGAAAATCGACAGTGCAACAGGTATTATTGCGCTGTTAAAAGGCGGAGATAATGTTATCGGGGTTGATGTAAGAGTTGATAGCGGACAAGCTCCGGGAATTTGTCTTGTCTTCAATTCACTGCTTGATACTACGGCTCACTTTCAGCCGTCAATAATGCTGCCGAATGCATTTGCTTCAATGAGAAGTACTGAAGGAGAGTCTGAAGAAAAGAATCAGGTATCAGGCGGTAAATCTGCCGGTGGAACATCGTTGAAAGAAAAAAGTTTACAACCCGGAGTGGATTATGTAAAGCAATACAAAAACAGGGGCGAATTGGTCAAGGCAATAGCTGATTATGAAGCAAAAGAACGTGAAGTCAGTAACCAGATCAGACTCGAAGAGGGGCAGATCCGAACATTAAAAGTACAAAATGCGGAGATTGACAGTGATTTACAGAAGGTTAAAAATAGAATTGCTGATATGAAGAAGAAAAAAGAAGCAATGTCAAGGGGAAAATAAGTGCTGTTGACAATAGAATGGATAACAACTCATAACTGTGGTCTGCGCAGAAAGATAAAAAACAGAAAACTTACTTAGTTGACAATAGATATAAGTGTCAGATTACTTTCAGATTTTCACTGCTTTTAACTTCAACAATATCCTTTACAATCATTCCGGCAAGAAAAAAACCGAAGATGGCTGTAATATGTACAACAGAGCCGTTAACCTGTTTTTTCATACTGCACCAGTCAAAATCCGGATTATCAGATTTTGGGCAGAAGCATTGACCGCTCCCGCAGACGCTATTGTTTTCACCTGAGTTCGGCAGCAGCTCATCACTGAAAACGCAGGTGATATCCCCTGAAAAATTACGCCTGCGTAAACGTTTGCGTACAAAGCGTCCGAGGTGGCACCCCTCGGATTTCCATAGTGATGCGGCCTTTATTCTTGATGGATCAAGTTTACATGCAGCACCAAGGGCTGTGTATACTTTACAGCCGGCACTGTGGGCATGCATAAGCAGTTCAACCTTGTTACTCAGGCTGTCAATCGCATCGACGCAGTATCTGTAGGATGGAAGATTAAACGAATCCGCGGTATCGCGGTTGTAAACGCGGCACTGTGCGTCAATTGATGCAGAAGGATTAATGGCAAGAAGTCTCTCTTTTAATACGTCAACTTTTATTCTGCCGACAGTTTCTGTTGTCGCCTGAAGCTGACGGTTGATATTAGTGACACAGACTTTATCTGAATCCACAAGGGTAAGATTTGTTATACCGGAGCGTACAAGCGACTCCGCACACCAGCTTCCCACACCGCCCACTCCGAAGATAATTACATGTGTACTATTCAATCTCAAAAGAGCTTCTTTACCAGTAAGAAGCTCAAGTCTGTTGAACGCCTGTTTATATTTCATATGTTTATACTCCTTGTTTTCGTTATCCTTAAAAACGCATTTTAAATTATAAATTTTGTATCTCGCCCCCTAAATCCCCCGCAGCGGGACTTGTAAGATTCTGATTTTCATGAAGTCCCCCAGCGGGGGATTTAGGGGGCGGGGAATGATGTGTTTACAAATAATTTTCATTTTTAAGTGAATAATGAAAACATTATTATTTGTTCTATCTCTTTTCAATAGATATAATTAATAATTTTTTAACTGTGACTTTTATCAATATAAAAAAATACTCCTCGTCAGGGTGATAAATTAATATATGCAGTATTTTGAACGTATGCAATTTGCAGGTTAATGATTTCTTTACTGTTTCAGTTATCGGGATCTTGTCGGATTCATTACATAAATACTATTTTAATTATTTGACAGAAATAATATGGATAATATATGATCAAATATAAGGTATCCAAATAAAATCAACTTACGAGGTGCATATGAAAAAGTCTCTTGTTGTTTGCATTCTGTCTTTTTTTGCAATTACAATCTGCAGCTGCGGATCAAAACCAATTACATTTGAGGCAGCTCCCGGTGTAGTCGTTCAAATTTCCGGATTAAACTTTCAGAAATCACAGGGCAAAGTTTTCGGATATGTTCAGATCGTGAATCAATCATCAAGTTTTTTCAAAGTATCAAATAAGGAACTATGTCTCATTTCAGGTAAAGATACAGTACGTGCATTTATGAAGCTCCCTGGCGACTGGGAAATTGACAAGGGACTTGTCAATATTGTAAAAGGTAAAGATCTTACATACGATGCGTTCTGGCCTCTCAAGGAGTGTAATATTGCCGAAGTGAAAGCTGCTTATTTTCAGGTTCTTCCGCGTAATGACGAAGACGAAGAGTAATATTTGATATTGCAGGAGTTCAGGATAAGGAATTCCTGCAATAAGCAAAAATGCTTTATTCAATATAGATCTACTGATTGATACCGGTTACCGGAGCCATCCGCTTAAAATAAATATTTTTGTCAGCTGTGCCGGCTGGTTACTTGACAATAAAAATCGGGTAACCTTCTGATTATTTTCTGCGTGAAAGCAGTGCTTTAAAAAAAACTACTGTAAACACAACACAAAAAACCATAACCAGAGCCGCCAGGGGAGATTTTTTATGCTGAAATTCTGATTCATGCGGTAATGACCAGTGTGATGTATCCGACTCTGAATCCTGTATGCGGGGCTTTTTTTTACCATGTTTTGTATGCAGGTGTGTATGACTGACAATCTTATCAGTCAATAGTTCATCAACATTGTCAAAAACTGTATCACCTGTGTTATTATCAGTCACTATTATCCCCTTTGTCAATCTTACGGACTTCCAGCCTTTTACGGGCATCATCTTTAATCTTCCTATCCCGCTTGTCCTTTACATTTTCCCACACAGTGTCCTCATTAAGATCAAATAATTCATGCACAAGTTTTATATAACATGCAGCGCCTTTTGAATAGAGTCTGTGAAGAAAAAGAATCTTATTATCTGTAATCAGTTCATCAAATACAGAATCAACCGGTATCAAAGTTGATGTAATTTTTCCAGGGAACATTTTTTGAAGTGCTGCTATAAAGGAATTCTGGCGTTTTGTATTTTTGTAGAAATTAGGAATGATCTTTGATATCACAGCACTTTGTGGATACCGTTCTTTAATTGTCAGCTCCATCTCGGCAAGTCCGTCGATGGCGAACTGTCTGAGTTCTATTGGAACAAAAATATTGTCAGATGCAATAATTGTCGATGCCTGAAGATGATCAATGCCGGGAGCATTGTCAAAAATTATAAAGTCATAAAATCTGTCAAGTCTGCAGGCTGAAATAGTGCGCTTGAGATGATCATCTGACTTGATGTCAGAGTCACTGAGTTCTCTGCATGAAGTAATTATGTGTAAATCCGGCAGTTCTGTTTTCCGGACTGATTTAAGAAGTGTTGATGGTGCGGAGGAATTGTCTGCAGTATAGATATCACGGATATTGGGATACTTTACACCTGTACCGAGCATTGACGAGAGGTTGTGCTGGGAGTCATTGTCAATTGCAAGCACCCGGAATCCGATCAGGCTCAGTGCCTGCGCAGTTGATCCGCAGAATGTTGTTTTGCCAACTCCGCCTTTATGGTTCAGTACAGAGATAATTTTCATTACATTACCTGTTAGTTGTTGTAAATACGTTCCTGTTCATCGCATAATTTATCAAGACCATATTTCCGGCCCAGCTCAGAAAGAATTTTGAGGTCATCAGAAGTTTTCAATACTCCAAACATCTCATTATCTATTGTCAGTATAACCGGATTTTTTGCACAGGGAACAATGTCTGTTGCTGCATATCCGATTTTTGATGCCCTGGGGATGTCTGGGAGAATTTCCTTTGGTGGAGTTGCAAAGTCGGGGAGATCATTGTTATTCAGTAAATCATTTTCAAATGCGTAAAACCCTGTGTTGCAAGGGAGAAAGTATTTACCTGATTTGTCAACTATTTCTCTTGTTTTATCATTACGGACATCCTGCTCAAGAATCATTGTTTTCTCAATAGACTCATTTTTCAGTGTTACAAATGTTCCAAAGGGGTCTTTTTGCGGAAATGAATTTCTAAGGATTCCAACTGCAAGACAGTCATGACCCGCAAGTGCAGCCCCCATCATGGGAAGAAGACGCTTGTCATACAGGGCGGTTGCCTGAACCACAACAGATCTGCTGCAGCCAATTTTCTTAAGCCAGTCAAGAACAGATCCATCTTTATCAGATCTGTCTTTAAGTTTCATCAAAGGACCGCCTGTTTCATCAGGATTTGTCGCAGGTACAACCATGTTGTCAATTATCTGCCAGACAATTTTATCTTCATTTGTAAGGTGCAGGCGGACATCCTGTTCTATAACTCTGATGTTTTTCAATCCGAAGTTTGAATATTTCTCAAGAATCTCAGGAATCACTCTGGCTGTAATTGAATCGGCGGGGCCTGTGGTGACAATAACCGGAATATTTATATTGTATTTATTGCAGAATGATGAAACCATTGCCAGGTTGACATGAAGAGTGCCGTATTTTTTGTAGAACTCAGGCAGATAAAAAGTAGCTTTTGTAAAATCTTCAAGGTCTGATGCCGGAATACCCTGTTTTAGGAGGCTTAGCCGCAGCCGCTCGCCCTCACCGCCTGCAGTGAAAATAAGTGCATGATCTTTCAATGACTGGGGTGATGAACTGATTGATTCGTAATTTACAAATGATGGAAACTGCTGCTCTGACTCTGCAAGCGCATTACGTGTGCTGTTCATATTCTGTAAAGCACTGTGACGTAATTCGCGGTTACGGTAGAATGTTGATGGAGAAAAGTGATCATTCATGTAGTTCAGAAACTGAATTTTCTGAATATCGGTCAACTGTGTACTATTGTGTGTTTCATTCAGGAGAGAATCAATTGTCCAGAGTTCCATTAAATTTTCCTTTATCAGACAGAATAACATAACTCATCAATAATTTAAAATAGTATGGGATGACAGATGATGCCAATTATAATATAGCAAAAAAAATGTACAAAGTATGATTGGTTTACTTTGTACATTGAGAGAAACAAGACAGGATATCCACCTTTTATGCGGATATCCATTTTAAATATCTGCTATTTCAGAAGAGAGAGAACATTCTGGGTAGATGCATTTGCCTGTGCCAGCATTGCTGTACCGGATTGGAGAAGAATCTGGTTTTTTGAGAATACTGATGATTCCGATGCAAAGTCTACATCACGAATCAGTGATTCAGCTGACTGCTGGTTTGTATTTGACACAGTCAGGTTATTTATCGCATGCTCCAGCCTGTTGACAAATGCACCCATGTTTGAACGCATTTTATTAATACTGTCAATTGACTCGTCAATATTTTTGACTGCATTGACTGATGATGACTGTGCAGTAAGAGTTGTCGCACTCAGACTTGTTGCACCACTCTGCGCGCCGGCTCCAAGACGCACTGTAGTCAATGTGTCGATTGTTATGGTTATACTGTCAGAACCATATGTTCCGTTTGCATCAATCCATAGCGCTGACCCGACGCCGCTTGTTGCGCCGCCAATACCGAAACGGTCATTTGCAGTTGCGCCGGTTGATGAAATCAGTTTCATTCCGTTATAATTTGTTACAGTGGCAATACGGTCAATTTCAGATTTAAGCTGAGAATATTCCTGATCTGTATATGCGCGTTCAGTTGATGTGAGTGTGTCGTTTGCAGATTGAACCGCGAGCTCACGCATTCTCTGAAGGACTTCAGAGATCTCATTTGCAGCACCTTCAGCAATTGTTATTGCTGCTATACCATCCTGCGCGTTTCGCATTGCCTGATTTGTACCGCGTACCTGAGTGCGCAGATTCTCTGATATGGCAAGCCCTGCCGCATCATCACTGGATCTGTTGATCCTCAGACCTGTGGAAAGTCTTTCAAGTGATTTTGACAGATTGTTATTTGTCTGGTAAAGTGAACCAACAGTTGTCATGGAAGAAATATTATGATTGATACGCATTGTAAACCTCCCTGTGTTTTTTTAATATGCTTCAGATTAACCTTCCATGTTAATCTTAACAGATAATAATCAGAATGCTTTGCGCCAATAAGTCCTCCTTTCAGCGCCTTTATAGGGAGTTTGTAAGGATTTGCCGTTCCACTCTCTCCCTGAAATTCCATTATCTCCTATTTTTTATATCGGAAGGTTTACAAAAAACTTTAGTCTTTTTTTCTTTTTTCTGAAAAAAAAGATGTAAGCAGATTAGAACACTCATCGGCAAGTATGCCGGGTATTATTGACGGATAGTAACCGTAGGTTCGTTCAATCTCCTGCTGGTAGTAATGTGAGTCAACTGCTCCGGCTTTTGAATCTGATGCTCCATATACAATAGTACTTATACGCGATTGCATAAGAGCTCCCATGCACATTAGGCAAGGTTCAAGTGTTACGTATATTGTACATTCCTCAAGGCGCCAGGAGGATAGACGTGATGAAGCAGCGCTGATTGCTATAATTTCTGCATGCGCTGTTGCATCCGGAAGCTTTTCCATACGGTTATAGCCTCGTCCGGCTATCATGCCGTTTTTAACAATTATTGCACCGACAGGTACTTCTCCTTCATCGTAAGCCTTTATTGCTTCCTGAATTGCGGTGTGCATGAAATACATATGATTCATTAAAATCCCTTTTTTTAAACTGAAACTGATATTCAAAATTATTTTGTGCGTTGAATTTTTGCTATTATGATTTATAATGGTCATAATATGGTGTTTCAAAAAACAATGTGATAGATTATTTATGATAGATTATATAAATCTTGTGTTATGCCGTGTCCAAAACGTATCTTTAATAAATTTCCGAGACATATATATGTTTTCGGGTTATACGTTATTTGCAGAAGTAAATTATGTTTGACGAATTATCCAATAGATTTGATGCCATTTTCCGCAAGCTGCGCGGTCATGGAAAGCTTACAGAGGCTAATATTTCAGAGGCTGTCCGTGATGTAAAGCGGGCGCTGCTTGAGGCTGATGTAAACTACCGTGTCGTAAAGAAATTCGCTGCTGCTGTCGAGGAAAAGGCTCTTGGAAGCGATGTACTTCAGAGTATAACTCCAGGTCAGCAGTTTGTCAAGCTTGTACATGATGAGCTCACGGCTCTTATGGGTGGTGCTTCGAGGGCTCTCAAATTCCATAACAATCGCTGTAATGTGCTTGTTATGGCCGGGTTGCAGGGTAGTGGAAAGACGACTGCAACTGCAAAGCTTGCACTTCATTTTCGCAAGCAGGGTCACAGGCCGCTTCTTGTTGCCTGCGATACTTACAGGGCTGCAGCTATTGATCAGCTCGAGACTCTTGGAAAAGCACTTGGAATTGATGTTTTTTCTGATAGAAATTCAACACCGGTAGAAATCGCAAAAAATGCTCTTGAGCATGCACGTGATGAGAATTATTCTCTTGTAATTATAGATACTGCCGGTCGTCTTCATATTGATGTAGAGATGATGAGTGAACTTAAGCAGATCTGTTCACTTGCAAAACCAGATGAGATCTTTTTTGTTGCAGATGCCATGACCGGACAGGATGCTGTCAATGTGGCAGAACAGTTTCATAAAGAGATCTCTTTTACCGGGGTGATTCTGACAAAGCTTGATGGTGATGCGCGCGGTGGAGCTGCATTATCCATTCTTGATGTAACAGGGGTACCGGTTCAATATGTCGGTGTTGGTGAAAAACCAGACGGACTTGAGATTTTTCATCCTGAGCGTATGGCATCACGAATTCTTGGAATGGGTGATATTGTTTCACTTGTCGAGCGTGCTCAGGAGACTATTGATGTTGAAAACAGTAAGAAACTTGAACGTAAGATACGTAAAAATATTTTTACTTTGCAGGACTTTCTTGATCAGCTCAGGCAGATAAAGAAAATGGGTTCGCTTGGTGATCTTTTAAATATGATTCCCGGAGTTGGAAAGCATCTTCAGGGAGCAGAGGTTGATAACAGCGCTTTAAATAAGATTGAAGCGATTATATGTTCAATGACTATAAATGAACGTGAAAAACCTCAGTTGATTGATGGAAGCCGCAAACGTCGCATTGCAACCGGAAGCGGGACAACTGTTCAGGATATAAATAAACTCCTCAAACAGTTTGATGCAATGAAAGATATGATGAAGCGGATGAATAAAATTGCAGGTAAAAGGGGTCAGGCAGCAGCATTGCGAAGTCTGTCACCTTTTTAATAGAAATATTGCAACTAATAACCTTATTACTTTTCATTTAGTGCAAGGAGAGAAGCTTGCCAGTTAAAATTCGTTTATCCCGCGTGGGTAGAAACAAGATTGCGAAGTACCGTGTTGTGGCTGCAGACAGCCGTTCAGCAAGAGATGGCCGTTTTATTGAACAGCTCGGAAACTATGATCCATCAGCGGATCCAAAGAAGTTTGAGTTCAATGCAGAACGCGTTGCTTACTGGATTAAAGTTGGTGGACAGCCTACACAGACAGTTCAGAATCTGCTTTTGCAGGATCGTTTCTATGAAAAACAGGAAGGTCTTGAAAAAGGTCTTACTGCTGAACAGCTGAATCTTACACGTAAACCAGAACGTAAGCGTAAGCCAAAAGCAAAAAAAGAAAAGAAGAGCTAACACAAGTAAAGTAGATGCAGAAATCTTCTGAGTCCGATGAGCTAATTGCGGTAGGGAGAATCATCCGATCTGTAGGTCTTGATGGTTTATGTCTTATTGAACCTTCAGGATCTACTCTGGAAACTTTTGAGCTTCCCTGTAATGTACAGGTTGGTTTCAGTGTTAATCAGAATGATCTGATGATTATCAAAGACCTTGAGATTCGCCCCAAGTATTTTGCGGGCAGATTCGGCGGGGTAGATACCAAAGACGCCGCAGATTTACTTAAGGGGAAAAGTATCTATGTCAGCAGTACACTGCTGCCATTACTGGATGAAAATGAATTTTATCATTTTGAACTGGTTGGCATGACAGTATTTACTGATATGGGAACAGAACCGGTTGGTAAAGTAATTGAGGTTCATAATTTTCCTTCTGCAGATACAATTGAAATTGCTCGTAAACATGGTGATCCAATACTGGTTCCCTTGACAAGTGATTCGGTTGTCCGTGTTGAAAAAGATTCGGGGCGAATCATTCTGAATTACGAATTTGTTGAGGACCTTTTGTAAATCCAGTTAAGGATTGCGTTATGATCTTTGATATTTTAACACTGTTTCCGTCAATGTTTCAGGGTGCATTCTCTGACAGTATAATTAAACGCGCTCTTGAAAAAGAGATAATCTCGATTGATTTTCATAATATACGGGATTACAGCGATGATTTACGGCACAAGACTGTGGATGATTATCCATATGGCGGTGATGCCGGGATGCTGATGAAACCTGCACCGCTTGTAAAGTGTATAAGTGATGCAAGGGAGCGGCTCAAGGACTTGACTCCTGTTGTTGTGTATCTGTCTCCCCAGGGAGAGTTGCTCAATCAGGATGTAGTTGAGAGTCTGCTTGAAGAGAGTGCGCTTATTTTATTATGCGGCCGGTATAAAGGCATTGACCAGAGGGTAGTTGACAAGTGTGTCGACAGGGAGATTTCTGTCGGGGATTATGTTCTCAGCGGCGGGGAAATTCCGGCAATGGTTCTTGTTGATGCAGTCACAAGGCTTCTGCCCGGGGCATTGGGGAATCGTGATAGCGCTGAAGCGGATTCGTTTTATAACGGTCTGCTGAGTTATCCTGAGTATACACGTCCTGAGGATTATGATGGAATGAAAGTGCCGCAGGTACTTCTGAGCGGGCATCATGCGCAGATTCAGAAGTGGCAGCAGGAGCAGGCTATCGAGTTGACAAAGAGACGACGCCCGGATTTGTGGGATCGTCACTGTGCAAAAGTCAGGGAAACAGTTTCAGATACATTGAAAAAAGTAAAACATTAATAGTAACCAGTGTGTTCCTACGAGGAGGTACCTGTGCAGGAAATTATTAGATCAGTTGAGAAAAAACAGTTGGTAAAACATGCCGCTGAATTTGGCGCCGGTGATACAGTCGTTATATCCTTCAAAATCAGAGAAGGTGACAAAGAGAGAATTCAGCAGTTTCAGGGCGTAATCATTCAGGTTCGCGGTACTGGTATCAGTAAATCTGTTACCGTGAGAAAAGCATCAGGTAATATATATGTGGAAAGAATTTTCCCAGTACATTCACCTCTTGTTTCAGAAGTAAAGGTTTTGAAACGCGGCAGTGTTCGTCGTGCAAAGCTCTTTTATCTTCGTGAGCTCACTGGTAAGTCAACAAGAATCAAAGAGAAAAAATAACTTAAAAAAGTTGTTTTTCATAAATCAGGGAGAGGTCATTACAGACGTGGCACAAAAAAAGTGTCTGTTTATAATGGCTTCTCCCTTTTGTTATTGTCAAGGAGACGGTTTTTATGCTTCGTCCGCTGAAATGGTATAAGAATTTATCTGATTGCAGGTGCCGTATTGACGAAGGATATTTTCTTCTTGAGGGAAAAAAGTCAATTGACCAGGTTTATAAGCGGGCGCCTGATGCTATTGAAGAACTTATTGCTTCTAAAGAACATGAGGCTCTGGCCAGTGAATATCAATTATCATGTCGTATTCTTGAAAACCATCAGCTTCAGCAGATCAGTTCTGCAAAGACGCCGCAGGGAATCATCGCGCTTGTGAAAATTCCTGAAAATGTCTATTCAGACTCATTGCCTGATAATTGCGGAGACAGGATACTTATACTTGAAAATGTTCAGGATCCCGGCAATGTCGGAACACTTATACGTACTGCGGCAGCGTTCAGCTATTCAGGCATCATTCTGAGCAGTCAATCAGCTGATCCTTTTTCATCAAAGGTTGTCCAGGCTACATCAGGAAGCCTTTTTTCTGTCTGGATTCGCAGAACTGCTGATTATCTCAATATGGCAGGTGAGCTGAAAAGAAAAGGCCATAAACTTTACATTGCAGATGTACATGGTGATCCTCATGTTGATTTCAGATGTTTCAAAAAGCAGGTTCTTGCACTTGGAAGCGAAGGGTCTGGGTTGACAAAAGAACTTTCTGCCATGGCCGACATCCGCTTTTCAATTCCAATTGAGTCATCCCATGCAGAGTCGCTAAATGTAGCGGTAAGCGGGGGTATTGCCATGTTTGCAAGTTCTAATAGAATATGCTGGTAATGTCAGTAGACCGTAATTCGGTTTCTGCCTTCATGTTTCGACTGGTACATTGCTTCATCAGTGCGTTTAACAAATGATTGTTCTTCTTCACCGCTCTGTGCTTCAGAAATACCCATTGAAAGACTGGTCTTTCCAAATTTAAACGCTTGAAACTGCTTCTGTATACGGTCTGCTACTACTAATGCCTGACGTTTATCTGTATCAGGAAGCAGTATCACGAATTCATCACCGCCATAGCGAAATCCGGAATCAACATCACTTCTTATACAGACCTTTATCACCTGACCAAGTGATTTCAGAACATGATCGCCCATCTGGTGACCTTCAGTGTCATTGAGGTCTTTAAAGTTATCTATATCAAGTAGAATAAGTGAGAGCTTTCTATCCGGATTGCGTTTTAAACGGGACAGCTCCCGTTTGATCTGATCATGGAAATGGCGGGAATTATTCAGGCCTGTGAGACCATCGGTTATTGCAAGCTTGCTTAGAAGCTCGTTTTTCTTGACAAGCTCCATTTCAAGTTTTTTCTTTTCTGTAATGTCCTTTGCCGTGGCAACCATACCGATAATCTGGTTGTTATCGGTTTTCATTTCAGAAACACTCATGTTCACAAGGATTATTGATCCATCGCTTGTTCTGAGTGGAATTTCCTCATTAATTGATTTCCCGCTCAGGAGTACGGAGTTTACAATTTTCAGTTCATCGGAGTCGTTGACAAAAAGAAATTTGAAGGGTTTGCCGAGAATTTCCTCCTGAGAATAACCAAAATGAAGCTGAGCGCCGCGATTGAATTTAAGAATATAACCCTCTGTATCAATAGTAAGAATTATGTCTGTGGAATCCTGAAGAATGCTTTCAAAGTATTTTGAGATGTTCTGAAATCTTCGTGTTACTAAAGTAAGTTTGTCGATTTTATGTGAATAATGATTGATCTGGGCACGAACCCAGAGAATTATTACAAATGATGGAAGAAACGCACAAATTATAAGCAGTGTAAGTATAACAGGGGAGCGGGAGAAATAACTTAAAAGAACAAGGCTGCAATTGATTAAAAACAGAATCGCACCTGATACGATGAGAAATGACCACGGAATGTTTTTATATGTAGTACTACTGAAAATTAAAGGGAATCGCATTCAGTTGCTCACTTATCACTGGCATTAAAACCAATTGTGCTTTTAAATGTCACAGTCTGTACTGCTATATTTTATATTATTATAGAATAAATAAAGCAATAATTAAAGTCTAATTATTTTGAATCGTTTTAAAATTAAACATTTATGAAAAAGTATTCCCGGGTTTTTATAACGCACTGCCCCATGCTGGGTTGTCAGATAGTTTAAAGAATCAGCAGAAGATCAAAATATAATCATATCAGAATTATGCATTTTTGATGGATCAGAAAGTGTTTTTATTATCCGGATGTAACTGGTTTATATATCATTAAGAACATTATCTTTTGATATCCTATCTGCAGTGCTTATAAAATATTTACTTTTTATGTTTAGAGTGATATTCTCTCTGAACCAGAAAAAAGGTTGTAATTACTAATGTTTCTGCATATTTCGCAATGTTTCTGCATGATTGACAGAATATGTTGACAATTACAATTTTTACATTTTTTTAACTTTTATTATCGTCAAATATCTATTATTTTTTGTGACATTAATTAACATTATTGAAGCGTTGTAAAAATGAATACAGTACCCTCGGAATTTTTAAAAGAATTTAACGCGGGGGCTTTGAACTTTAAGTTATTCAAGTTCGAAAGCCTGGATTCAACAAATGTGTTTTTAAAGTCAAATCAGGCTTTTTTTCCTGATTTTGCCGTTATTCTTACAGATAATCAGACTGCAGGCCATGGCAGATTTGATAGAACATGGGTCTCCATGAGATCAAAGAGTCTGACATTTTCCATAAAAATTCCTCTTGATTCTATCCCCGGGGATAATTGGTGCAATGTCACACAGCTTATGGCTCTCTCGGTAGCAATGGTTCTTGATGATCTTCAGATATCTTCAAAAATCAGATGGCCCAATGATGTTCTTGTAAATGAGGCAAAAATCTGCGGGATACTTGCAGAGCTGGTACAGGATGGTGCTGCGTATAAACTTGTTCTTGGTACCGGTCTGAATGTCAATGAATCTTCAATTGATTTTTCCGGTATTGACAGATTGGCTACATCACTGTTTGTTCTTACAGGTAAAGAGTATGCAGCTGATCTCATACTTGAAAAAATAATTTACAATTTCGGAGTGCTGTTTGAAAGAATGGCGGACTCGGGGTTCGGGTCGATCATAAGCAGTATTGCTGAGCGGCTTTACAAACCGGATTCACCGGTAAAAGTTCTCAGCGGAGACATTGAGTATGTCGGAACGATTCACGGGTTAAGTACTCAGGGGAGAATTCTTCTGGACACAGGTAATGGTACAGTTGAGGTACTTTCTGGAGAGATAACATCGCGGGTGTAAAGAAATTTACATCCATTTTCTTTTTCTTGCAACATAGGAGCGTTAAATGAGTTGGGAAACGTTTTTGAGTGCGTTTCAGGGAGTTGAAGCAGCACTTCACTCCACTCCGCAGATGGTGTTTGCCCGTCTGGGATTGATTTTACTAGGTTTTCTGTTGATTTATCTTGGCAAAAAGGGAGTTCTTGAGGCAATGCTCATGATTCCTATGGGTCTTGGTATGGCTGTCATCAATGCATCAGTCATGCTGTTTGATCCGCTTGGACTTCATGGCGGTCTGGGAACGCTGTTTCTTGAAGCGCAGGCCGGTGCCGGTCCGGATAATGTCAAGAATGCGGCAGATCTTATGTACATTATGGGAATAGACTGGCTTCAGCCGATTTATTCATTTACATTTTCAAATGGTCTGATTGCCTGCTTTGTGTTTATGGGAATTGGTGCACTTCTTGATGTGGGTTTTGTTATGGCACGCCCGTTTCTCAGTATTACACTTGCACTTTTTGCTGAACTCGGTACAATCTTTACACTCCCTCTGGCACAATTGTTCGGATATACTGCAAAACAGGCTGCTGCAATATCAGTTGTAGGCGGTGCTGACGGTCCTATGGTACTCTTTACATCACTGAGACTCGCACCTGAGCTTTTTGTTCCTATCGCAGTTGTTGCGTATCTTTATCTTGGTCTTGCTTACGGTGGATATCCCTATCTGATTAAATTTATGGTACCTGGCAAAAAACTTCAGGGAATGCCGATGCCTGCTGATAAAAATGCAAAACAGTTTACATCTGGACAGAAAATGACATTCGCAGTTGTTGCATGTGTTATCCTCTGTTTCCTTCTTCCTGTTGCTGCACCTCTTTTATTCTGTCTCTTTCTTGGAATAGTTATCCGTGAATCTGGAATTAAACAGTTTCAGCAATTGCTTGATGGTCCAATTCTGTATGGATCTACAATGTTTCTTGGATTGACACTTGGTATTCTTTGTGAGGCAAATACAATCCTTGATCCAAAAGTTTTACCACTTCTGCTTCTTGGTATGACATCACTTCTTCTTTCAGGTATAGGTGGACTGATAGGCGGTTATGTCTGTTATTTTTTCACAAAAGGCAAAGTCAATCCGGTTATTGGTATTGCAGGTGTAAGCTGTGTACCCACTACTGCGAAAGTCGCTCAGAAAATCGTGACAAAAGCTAATCCGAGTACCATTATCATGCAGTATGCTCTTGGTGCAAATGTCATGGGTGTTATTACCACAGCCATTATTGCAGGTGTATTCTGCAGTATCTTAAAGTAGGAGGCCTGAAAAAATGGAATCAATGAATGGAATTACAATATCGTTTTTTACACTTATTATTACAGTTATAATTTCATATTTTATCGCATGTGTAATAAAAGTCATGGTTGTTCTGCTCCATAAGTTTTCAAAACCGGAAGCTCCGGTTGTTGAGACACAATCAGCAGTTGAAGTGTCATCAGATGAATCAAAAATTGCGGCAGTCATAGCAATAGCAAAATCACAAAAGTAAACATACAGGGGAAATATAAAATGAAAAAACAAATTAAGTTCATGCTTACAGCATTCAGAGATGGTTTTCAGTCAGTATATGGCGCACGTGTATTTTCAAAAGATTTTCTTCCTGTAGTCGAGGAAGCTGCTGCAGCAGGAATTGAGCATTTTGAAGCGGGCGGCGGCGCAATGTTCCAGTCTGCGTTCTTTTACTCCAATGAGAACGGTTTTGATGTCATGGACGCATTTCGTAAAGCAGCAGGCCCCAAAGCCAATCTTCAGACTCTTGCACGCGGAATCAATGTTATAGCTCTTGATTCACAGTCAAGCGATATCATCAAGATGCATGCACAGCTTTTTAAAAAGCACGGAATGACAACTATCCGCAACTTTGACGCACTCAATGATGTCAACAACCTGATTTACTCAGGACAATGTATTAAAGACGCAGGTCTCAGGCATGAAGTCACTGTTACAATGATGGAACTTCCTCCGGGTTGTGACGGTGCGCATACACCTGAATTCTATATTGACACATTGAAAAAGATTCTTGACGCAGGTATTCCTTACGATTCAGTCTGCTTCAAGGATGCATCAGGCACAAGCCGTCCTCAGAAAGTTTACGACACAATAAAGCTTGCTAAAAAGCTTCTTGGTGATTCTGTAACACTTGTCTTCCATTCTCATGAAACTGCAGGTACAGGCACTGTATCATACAAAGCAGCTGTCGAGGCCGGTGTTGATCAGCTTGATCTTTCACTTGCTCCTGTTTCCGGTGGTACATGTCAACCTGACGTTCTTACTATGTGGCATGCTCTGAGAGGAACTGATTTTGATCTTGGTATTGATGTAAAT
>Ga0209373_10001423_pt1 | contig 28136 bp, 13 predicted proteins | sample Higcelweek5metaG_FD_187173 | JGI IMG/M metagenome (GOLD analysis project Ga0209373, IMG submission 187173) | Freshwater pond sediment microbial communities from the University of Edinburgh, under environmental carbon perturbations - High... | ecosystem: Environmental > Aquatic > Freshwater >... | reverse complement strand
TTCCGGCAGCAAGTGCTGTGCCGCTGCCTGCGGCAACAGTGTTCCATCCTGTAAACGTGTAACCTGTTTTAGCAAGTGTTCCGGCAGCCGCTGCAGAAACAGAAGCACCTGTTTCATATCTGTTGGCATCAACCGGTGCTGTTCCGGTGGTGCTTCCATTTCCAAGATATGTAACAGTAAATGTCGGATTTGTCGTCCACTGAGCGTAAAGAGTATCATTAGTCGCGCTTTTTGTAAACAATGTTCCTGCAGCGAGCGTAGTACCGCTGCCTGCGGCAACAGTGTTCCATCCTGTAAATGTATAACCTGTCTTAGAAAGTGTTTCGGCAGCCGCTGCAGTAACACTTGCGCCTGCTACATATTTGTTTATATCAACTGGTGCGATTCCAGCTGTACTTCCATTTCCAATATATGTAACTGTAAATTTTGGAGTATCAGATTTGCTGATATTCAAATAGATTTTTAATTTTGAGCTATCACTGTTTTTCTGAGCAGTAACAAAAATTGTATCTCTTACACTGCCAGCTGGAATTGAATAAACAAGTGTTTTTCCAGAAACAGTTCCTTTATTTGCACTTAATTGCACTGTCGTATCTGTCAGATATGACACAAGAGGTACATTGAGTACTTCACCTTCAGTTGCACTGATTGTCAACGTGTCCTGTTTTAAAAGCAGAGAGGTTTCTTTTGTAACAGAAATACTGTAAGATACTGTATCCTTTTTATTATTTATTGCTACTTCAGCTAAGAAATTATAAGTCTTTGTCTCTGCAGGAGTAAAGATAAAGCTGAGAGTATCTATTCCCTTAACAACTGGTACAATTTCACCTGTTTTATATGCTGTTGTATTAAGAAGAATTACACTATTTACTATATCAGATTCTTTCGCTTCGATTGTAAATACGAGTGTGTCTGAAGTTCCTGACAGCATCGCTGATACTGATGATGTTTCCTTAAGTATTAATTTTGGTTTTGATATCAATTTGACAGTTGAACTTTTTGTCGCCGTACCGCTTTTTGCAGTTACTGCGATATTATAGGTTGTGTCAGATGGAGCTGTTGTAATAACAATAGCCTTTGAACCAAACTCAATTATCTTAAGGTTTGACACGTCAAGCGTCGGTTGCGACTCGACAGTAAAATCAATAGCGCCACCTGCTGGATTTGTTGATGCAACAAATGTCATTGTGTCAGGCATACCAGTTATAATGGTATCAATGGATGGTGGTACTGTGTCAAATGCAACTGTCAATTGCTTGGGAGTTATTTCGAAATCAAAGGAAAATGGTTTTACAAGCCCATTTGTCATCTCGACATCAACATTGATTGTTTTTTTTCCATAAACAGTGAATGTGCGCGTAGTTTTTAATGTATCATAAAATACATCTTTCAATGCTGTACTGAAAAGTGTATCATTTTTCAAATTATCAGGGAATAAAACTCTGACCTGCTTGACCAAATTGGGATATTTTATAATAATACCAATATTAACAGGCTGATCCTGATAATTTGTACCGGAACCGTTAATAATGAAAAAAGTAGCTTTTACATTACTTGGTTCTTCAGATGGATCGGTTGGAATTTCACGGCACATGACAAGTAAAAACATGCAAATAATTGAAATTGAACAGATAACGTAAAGCGAAATACGTTTCATAATAGCTCCTTAACAATGGGGTTTGTTTAACTTCTGAAATTTGTATTAACGGTTCGTGTAATATATATGATTTAGCAGATCAAAACAAAAAAATTTTTAAATATGTGTTTTATTTTGTTGAAAACAATTGATAATTTACACTATTAATTTTGCTGTGATATTTTGAAAATGGCATTTTTATAGGTAATAATATGGCTCATATTGATATCAAATGAGCTGTAGGAATCCTGATTACAAATGTATAACATTCAACCCCGGGTCAATCATTGCTGTTGGAACCGTTTTTTTTTGCAGGCTCACTTGGAATACTGGCTGTATTCAAATGAGCCTGTTCAAAAATCATAATACTTTTAAAGCTTACATAAAGAATTGATCATCAAAAAGATGCTCCGGATTTCATTACTTTGAGATTCATGATCAGGTTATCCGTCGTTAATTTTGCGATAATTAGTCCAGGCGGCAGAGGAGGCATGTTTGATATAACCGCTGCCCGGCCCTGGATCTGATTTCGTCTTGAAATAAACAGCTGACGGCCACTTGCATCAAAAAGCTGAATTGAAAAACTGGTTGATAAAGACTGCAGGTTGCGTATTGTCAATTGACGTCTGGAGCTGTTGAAGAAGGCAACTGCCGGTGATACTTTTTGTAACAGCGCCTGGGGCAGCTGCTTCCATGCTTGGGTTATACTTGATATTGGTCGGTCATTTTCTACACCGGTTGGATTTTCAGGGTCATAGTCGAGTTCTGGCCAGACCAGTTTTCCGCTTTTCTGATCGCTGACTTTTGTATATGCTCCAAGTTCATTTGAGTTGCAGTCAAGCCAGAGAATGATACGGCTCAATTCTTCTTTAGTCAGTTTAACATCGTGGTGTGAAGAGTCAAGATGCGAGAGGAGAGGAGAGGCTAGTGCACCGAATTTCCCTGGAATTGTACGTGAGCCGCCATGTTTCGCAGTTGTAATATCACCGTTGACATATGGGTTTCCCGGGCCCGGCCACCAGAATGCATAATTGGAAAGACTGGCGTAACTCATGTCTGGCCCCTTACCTTTTGATTTGTGACAGGGTGCACATTGTTTGTCAAGTGTAGGTTTTACAAGACGATAAAAATTGACAGGTTCAACACCTCCGGCATCCGGTTCAAGTTTAGAGGGTGGACGTGTCACAGCTATTGGAATTGTCGGTGCTGTCGGCATTTCCCATTTGTTTTCATGACATCCAAGACAGGAAATCTGTTCACCAGGGTGTACAAAAGCTCCGGCGCGCATGGATTGAACTGCGCGACCTTTTTCATCAAGTAATTGAAAGTAGAACTCTTTACCGACAGGTGCCTCGCAGTAGACACTGCCATCCGGTTCCACGGGTACTGTTCCCAGTGACATGCGTGCAAGGCTTTCTGAAGCGTAACCGATTCTGGTCTGGTTGACAAGTGGAGTAAACTGCGGAATAACCTGAATTATCCGCATTCGTTTGATACCATTTGCAGTTCCCAGTGGAAGATCGCTGTTGTAAACGTTCATGACGCTGATTGTCGCCCGGTTGTGGTCGGATTTACCGGCATTTTCACCCTGCCAGGTTTTTCGACTTAATCTTGGTGGAGTTAAGCGCGGTTTGACCGGAATCGGATCGATCGGGCGGGCGCTGCCGCTTGCTGTATACAAAACTTCACGGTTACCTGCATTATCGAGAAGGACAATCTGTTTGTTGTAATTGCAGAGATAATATTTTTCACTTAGCGGCCAGGCTGTTCCATAGGGACCGTCGGTGTCATTCCATTTTGTCTGACTGGTTGTAATACCTGTTACCTGTGACATTTTATTGTCGTCCGGTATACCGATATCAATCAGAACCAGCTGTCCAAAGGAATGTGTATGATGTCCGCTTGCTGTGGCTATATATTTTTCTGAACCTGGAATGGCGCGTATATTCCATTCGCCATTGGGCCGTGATCCTCTTCCGTCAATCCATGAAGCTCCTGTCATGGTAGTTACTGGCAGTGGATAGTTACCGTGTGGCGCTCTGGGGTTGGAGCCATCCGGATCACAGAGCCAGAGATGGTGTGCGATGCAGTCATCGCGATCAAGATAATCCCAGCGGGTGAAAACAATCTGGCCTGCATTGTTTACACTCGGATGCCATTCGTTTGTTTCGTGATAACTCATACATGTTATGTCGCTGCCGTCGTTTTTCATTGAGTAAAGGGTATAATTGGGAACATTGCGTGGATGACATCTGCCGTAGCCGCCGCGGCGTTCAGAGATAAATGCTATACGGTCGTTTGGAAGAAAGCATGGGTCAAAATCGTTGTGGCTCGCATCAACGAGTCCGTTGTCAGGAGCTTTACCTTCTGTTAATTGAACAAGACCGGTACCGTTAATATTCATTTTGAAAATATGATAGCATTTGTCAGTTTCATTAGTCCATGCGAAAACGATTGTCTTACCGTCAAATGAGAGATCTGGTGACAGTACTGTGCCATTTGCAAGAGATTTTCCGGCGAATGCGCCTTTCTCAACCTTACAGTTTGCAAGAAGGTCGACAACAGAAGTTTTTCCCGATTTAATACCAGTGAGCAGATAAAGCCCGCCTCCATTTTTTGCATTCCAGCCCAGATATTGGTCGCACATATGATAGGTTCCGCCTGCTTTGACAACTCCTGCGAAAAGCAGTGTGTCAAAGTCGATTAACGGGTTTGCAAGAGCAACTTCCCGCCTCAGCATGCTTGCACCGATAAAAAGATCTTCCCGGGATCTGGTGCTGCCTTGTGTTGCTGCTGCGGATTTTTTCAACCCTGAATTCTGCATGGCGGCTTTTTTCAAGTCTGCAAGCTGCGCATTATAGCGATCCGCCTTGAAATCATTATACTTTTTCTGAATGTCACTGATAAGCACTTCTGTTCTTCGCAGTACTATGTCAAGCGGGTCGGTATCGGTATTAAAAATAAGCGCATGTTTATTGGCAATTTTTCCCTCATCAGAGGCTGATTTCTTTGCAAGTAAAACCTGATTATTTGCGATTTCCTGTTGCAGTTCATTGTAATTCTGCTGAAAACTGCCAAGAACTTCCGGATCGATATTTTTAGCGTTAACCGATTGGTTTATAATGAATATTACTGAAACAACCAATAAAAGAATGCTTGACAAATGAATAGTTGTATATTTTTTTATAGACACAACACCCCCTCTTCAATAAACATTTTCTTACATTTCCCGAAAAAACTCGATTTAATTATCTTTGTAAACGAAACTGAATAAGCAGAGAATTATTGAGTATTTACAAAAATAATAATAGAAATGATCTACGCAACTTCAATAGTTATATAAATATAACTATTAAATTGAAATATGATACTCAAAATGTAATATAGCTGTTTATTGGAAAATATTAAGATAAAACTAAAATGATTTTAAAATATTGTATACATCAGGTGTACGATAGAATATTAACATGTAATAAAAATTATATTTCTGTATCTTTCATGAAAAAATTAACCATAGATACCGTCAATTTTAGTTTTTCCTGATTTATATTAAAAACAGCTTTCTACAGCAGCATTTTAAACGAAATATGGTGTTTTGCAAATCTTTTATTGCGATAATGCAATGACCTGTTTGTTTTTATTAACGATATTATCGAGAAGATAAATCCGGCCGGATGAATGAAATTTATGATTTCGAATAACCTCAAGGAGATGGAAAATCATGGTATATAAAACATTGGTTTTTATGTTTTTCAGTTTACCTGTTTGCGCTGCTATACACCTGAATCAGATCGGTTATTATCCGAATGCATCGAAAATTGTTACAATTGCAGATACAAATGTAAAGGAAATGCAGGTTGTCAGCACTGATAATAAATGCATTTTTGAAATTCAGAAAACTGCTTCAAGCGGTTATTACAGTGCTTCAGATGAAAATGCAGTTTCTTTTGATTTTTCTCAATTCACCACTCCTGGAACTTACAGAATAGCCGCCGGTAGTGATACATCAAACGCCTTTATCATATCAGACAGTATTTACAAAGATCCTCTCAGGACTATTGTAAAGTCATTTTATTTTCAGCGATGCAGTTTTGCACTTGATGAAACTTATGCAGGGAAGTGGTATCGGGAGGCAGGTCATCCTGATAATTCTCTATCGTTTCTTGAGGTTCCCAATACGTCTCCTGTAACAAAGGATGTACATGGCGGGTGGTATGATGCGGGTGATTTCGGTAAATATGTAGTCTGTGCCGGAATTACATGCGGGAATATGCTTGGAGCTTATGAGCTTTGTCCGGATGCACTCGGTGATGGTTCTCTTAATATTCCGGAATCAGATAATAATAAGAATGACCTTCTTGACGAGATAAAATACGAGCTTGATTGGCTTATAAGGATGCAGGATACTGATGGCGGTGTATTTTTTAAGGTCGGGCCGACAGAGTGGCCATGGGATATAATGCCTGTTGAGGACGAGACAGAAAGATTTATTATCGGTAAATCAACCACGTCAACGCTCAATTTTGCAGCTGTTTTGGCTATGGCCGGGAGAATATACATTGACTATGATTCTGCGTTTGCAGATGATTGCAGAACCCGTGCTGAAAATGCATGGAACTGGGCAATAAAAAATCCGAAAGTTGTCAATCCCGAAAACACTGAAGGAACCGGTCCGTATGCTGATGGCAGTGATTTGGCTTATTCAGATGAATTCTTCTGGGCATTGTCTGAACTTTACATAACAACAAATAAGGACGTTTATAAGGACAAACTTTTTTCACAGATTAAAAGTAAATCTATTACCAGTTACGCGTGGTGGCAGGATGTTAATAATCTTGGTTTCTTCTCTCTTTCTGTTCATAGTGAAATGCTTCCTGATTCGATTAAATCTCTTGTAAACGGATCTATTATAAGCTATGCTGAAAAAACTGTATCAGATATTGATAGCTGCGCATATCTCATTCCGATGAAAGCGGGTAATTATTACTGGGGTTCTAATGCGTCAATTGGAAATATGGCAAATATTCTCGTGTATGCCTACTCTATCAATAAAGATCCATCATTTCTGACAAGGTTGATTTACACAACAGATTATATTTTTGGAAGAAATCCGACCGGCTATTCATACATTAGCGGTTTAGGCTCATTTTCACCGGCATTTCCTGCTCACCGTCAGAGTTCAGCAGACGGGATTAAAGAGCCCATTCCGGGATTTGTTGTAGGGGGAGCGAATCAGAGTACTGATGGCGCGGATCAGTTTCTGATCGATATTATAGATATAGGAACAGCGCCTGCAAAATGTTATGTTGATAATAAGGGTAGCTGGGCATCAAATGAAGTTTCAATCAACCAGACATCTGCCTGGATACCGGTGCTGATTTTTCTTGAAAAGCACATTCCTGATTTCAACCTGTTATCCAATGCCGATCATCATAAAAAAGGGCATGGAAGATCTGATTTCAGATATAACCAAAATGTAAATAGAGTTATCAGTAACGACCGGTTTTCAGGAAAAAATGCATCGGTGTCATTGTATGGAATCAACGGAAAATGCATTGCAAAAATAAATATGACAAACGGTAATGTGATTCCACCAGGCAGTGCGTCAGGGCCTTTTTTTGTAAGGGTCAAAAATGGTTCATATTCATCAGGTCAGCTGATACATCGTGTAAAGTAATACAGTGCAATATGAATGCCATCTGCTTTTACAGAGATATCAAGATGCATGATTTTCAAAATCCAGAATGAACTTATAAGAAGTTCCATTGAGAATTTTACGAAAAGTTTTTTCAATACTTTCAGGCGAAATGACTTTTTCAACAAGCAGTTTAACCGCATCCGGAACACGAGAAATCAGATCAAGTCCGCAGCGCATATCATTTTTTGTGAGTCCATAGGAACCAAGGAGCCTGAGCTCTTTATAGTGAATTGTACTGAGTTGTTTCGTGTCAATCTGAATATTTTTATCCAGACCGCTGAAGAATACAATTGATCCGCCTTTTGCGGATCTGGATATGGCTGACATAAGGGCATGTGGATCTGAACATGCATCAAGAATAACATTGAATTGACATTCCTGTGTTTCTTCTGTAATTACTATTCCTGTCGCATTGACAAAAGTTGCCGCTTTTAAAATTGCATTTTTATTTTTCTCAATGATTACCGGATATGCTTCATATTGCAAAGAAAGCAGCCCGGCTAAAAGACCCATGGTGCCTGCACCAAATATAAGTAAACGATCATTTTTTTTAAGATTGATTTTACGGAATGCATTGACAATGCATCCGGCAGGCTCGGCAAATGTTGCTGTTATGGAATCAAGCTTATCAGGTATGGGTATGCAGCTCTTCTGCGGTGCAAGAATCATATCACTGTAGCCGCCATCAGAATGAAAGCCAAGAATTTTCATGGAATCACATAGGTTTTCATTTCCCGATGTACAGTATTGGCATTCATTACACACAATTCCAGGCCAGACAACAAATCTTTTTTTATTATGTATAGCGACAATTTCATGACCCGGCACCCTGGGAATAATAAGATCACGGTGTCCGTGACTCCACATTCTCACATCTGTTTTGCAGATTGCGCAATGAGTTACTCTCATATTTATCCACCCGGAAGGTATAATATGAGGTTTTACGGTATCATGGATAATTTCAAGTCTGTCAAGTCCGGTGAGCTGTATTTTCATATATCAGCAATCTCTTCTGAAATAGTCAATTTAACAATTAAGAGATTGTTCAGGCTTATGACATGTTTATTAAAATGCTGTTTTACAACTGCACTTTCTTTCAGCAGAAACACAGACGCTCTGCTCATGGTTGTAAGCAAATAACCATCCTCTGTAATTTTGAGGTACCGGTCACCGCTTTTTAAACAAAGAAGTTCCATGTGTCAATATCCCATAAGCAATTCAAGTTTCATCATTCCCTTTTCAGGTACGTCATTTTGAGAAAGTACCCATTCAGCAAGCTTATTTATTGCTTTACCGGAATCAAGAATTTCTGCTGCCTTTACAACCCCGTCATAGATTGTTGCCGCCTTCCGAGCTGCATAAAATATCATTCCGGCATTAAGCAGTGCCGCATCAGTGCGTACTTTTGAGCTCCTGTTTTTGAGAAGTGCAATAAAATCACGGCACTCCTTTACACGGTCACTGCATGGAGCAAGCAAATCAGGTTTATGTGTTGTCAATCCGACACTTTCAGGTCGAAATGAGTAGTTGACAATTGTACCATCATTTTGCAATTCTGCACACGAGGTCTGTCCGCAGACAGAAGCCTCATCCATTACAAGTGAAGTTGAGTCGATCTCACCGCAGAAAACAAGTGCTTTTTTAAAACCAATCTCTTTCATGGCACTTATCACAGGAAGAATCATTTCCTTTGAGTAAACACCTCTGACTCCAATATCCACTTTGACCGGGTTTGCCAGAGATGCAGCAATATTGAGTGTTGTTCCAAATGCAATCTGCGATAATATTCTTCCAAGTGAAGCAGGATGGATTTTTGAACTCATTCCATTGAACAGGGCAAGTCCGCATTTCTCAAGGCTTGAACAGACAACTGATGCATCACATTCGACATCAACTCCGAGACATTCTGCCATGTCAACTGTTCCGCAGGCACTCGTTATCGCCCGTGCGCCATGTCTTGCAATATGTAAACCATCACATGCAGCAATAATAGCGGCGGCAGTACTGATATTGAATGTCTTGAATGAGTCCATTCCTGTTCCGCAGTTTTCTATTATAGGTGAATTTACATGTGGATAAACTTTAACAGTATCTATTTCGTATATTGCTTTATGGCATCCGGCAATTTCTTCAGCAGTTTCACCTTTTGCACCAAGGGCTGCCAGAAATGCGCCCTGCTGAATTTCTGTAGTTTGATTTTTGAGAACTTTAGAGAATGCGGTGCACGCCTCTTCGCGGGAGAGATTTTCTCTTCTGATAAGACGTGTTATAATTTTCCCGAAACTCGAGATGTCATGTTCTGCCATTTATTCCTCCTGAAAAGTTGCTGCAGAAGGGTAGGATAACAGAGTTGTGGATTTTATTAGATGTAAAAAAGGACGCCACAAAATGTATCCATACCCAACTGTAAATTAATTGAGTAATGAATACAGGCAACGTCCAGCAGGATCCTGCAATATATAAAAAACAGTTATTCAGGCAGGCTTTCTGACTTTCGGATCAACCTCTTACTTCGCCTTCCCATTCCATTAAAGAACAGTGGCATATTGAAGTCTTTGTCCCCGAATACAGCAATGGCTGGTTTGTGATGGATTCTCACCATCTTTCCTTTTAACGACAAAAATGCCGCACCTGAGTACACAAAATACTATGCGGAATTATGTGCAGGTTGATTTTATTTTTTCAGGAGGAATATAAGAGCAATGCCGCAAGGCACCTGCCATTTGGGTGTTGCGATCATATTTCCTGGTAATTATCCGGAAAATTCCACTGAAATTCAATATCAGAAAAGATGAGCTGATCGGAATAAATTGACTTATAAAATATATCTGACAGATGATTTGTAAAGAACATGTTCTGCATGGAGTAATCTATGTAAATGTAGTCCTGCGGCTCAATGTATTGAATGTCCGCTGAAGAAATGATCATTGCGCATCCCTCCTTATCAGCAATCCAGACAATTTCGCAGATATCGCGCAGTGCATCAAGCCATGAATGTGTATATTTATCACGTTTACTCATGTCAAGACAGGAAAGAATCCTGCGGTGAGGACGTCTGCAGTATGTGGTTGGAAAAAGTTTTGGAAGGTAATCAGTAAAATTATACTGGTAAAGATCTGTTTCTATTGTGTCAAATATGTTCAGCGGAAATAATGGCGGTATATACATGCCTGTGATAATTGTAGAAAACGGATTCGAATTGAGCAGCTTGATGAGCATGCTGCGGATAGTATCAGTATATATCATGTTGTCAAATTTGACGATAATGGAATATGTGAAACCGGCATCACTGAATTTTTCATCTGTCATGCGATTGCGGCCTGATTCAGTTGTTGCGTCAAAATATTGCGCGTAACAGACATCTGCATCCTTATATCGCAAACGAATTTCTTCTTCAGAATTGCTTCCTACGACAATGTATGGCCGTTCTTCAGGTGCAAGATTTATCTGAAGCTCTGATTCCACTTCAAACAGGGATTCATTGAGTTCTGATTCACTCCATTGCGGCGTGGAAATAATATGATACGGCGGACGGTCATCATACACAATTCCATATTGTCTTGCAGCCTTGCGCAGTTTTGTACCGGGTAATACCTGAGTTTTGAATACCTGTGCATTATTGTCAAGACTAAGCTCCGTTAAAAACTGCATTGTTTCATTTAATCCATCAGGAGTATCACCAGGTAAACCAAGCATTATATCTGTGCGTATTTTAATTCCTGCGTTCTGAAGGTTGCGGATACCACCTCTGAATAAATCCCTGTCAAGAGTTCTTCCAACTTTACGTAATGCATATTCAGTGATTGTCTGAAGCCCTGTTTCCACATGCATGATTCCGGCATCAATGAGACTCTTTGCAAAATAAGAATCAACCTGTTCTGCCCGTAATTCCGCAAATACCGGTATAACCGGATCTCGATTTACTACTGACATAAATTGTAAAAATTCACTTATATCAGGACGCTGTTCGAAACTGGGATCCAGTAGAAAAATTTCTTTTGCACTGTGCTTCCGTGCCCAGGCAAACAGCTCTGAAACCTGTGTGTACGGACGCATTGAACAGGTTCTGTTTTTTGCGCCATCATGATACCTGCAGAAAAAGCATCCATACTTGCAGCCGCGAAACAGTTCACTGACAATGACCTGGTCAGCCTCCATCCGGGCAAAACCATTTGTAAACGGGTCATGAATTGAAGACAGTGTCGTAAGTAATGGAACAGGTTGAGAATTTGAGACTATATTTGCAGATGGAAAATGAATCCGCTGAAGTCGTGATGGATCTGCGCCGGTAATCAGCAGCTTGAAAATTTCCTCCCCTTCACCTTCAACCGCAAGATCAAAACAGGGATCTTTTTCATGAAGAAAATATGAATCAGACGCTATTTCTGGCCCTCCAAACCATATTTTGACATTTGGCATTAAGGTTTTGATTATTCGTGAAATGTAAAGAGTCCGTTCAATATTCCATACCATGCATGTAAATGCAATAATATCTGGTGAATATCTACAGATGGAATCAATTATAACCTGATCTCCTCCGCGAGAACAGATCTCCTGAGATAATGCGTCAATCTGTTCTGTACAGGAAATCGTATTTTTAAGGTGAAGATATAGCGAGGATGCAGCTAAAAGATGGTTACCCAGATTTCTCTGAGGTCCCAGAGCAGGTATGGGCAATTGTAAAAATAACAAACTCATATTTATTTAATTTTTCCGGAATCCACAAATAATTTAATTAGTTATAACATTCATGGAAAATGCAATTCTGCAATGTGAAATGGCAACACTTAAAGAATAACAAAGGATTTTATTTAATCAGCAATAAAATCCTTTGTAAATATTATACTTGTATATTAAAACAGATTTCAGTATAATCAGAAATGAATTATTCTTTGTAGAAAATTCAAATGACAGTACTTTTGAGATCTTATATCTTTAAAGGGTTGGTTATAATTGATAATGTAAATGCTTTATTTCAGGGTATACCAGCACTGTTAAAAAATAAAAGCTGTGCTGTAATCACCAAAGAGGTTATTGATGGTTGGCAACACTGATAATAAAAATGAAGAACCTGATTCAGAACTATTGAAAATAAAATCAAAGCTTTCAACACTCCGGAATAAGGATCAGTATTTTGATCTGCTATTTGAAAGTATTCCTGGAGGTCTGTTTTTCAAAGATCTTGATTTACGTTTTATCATTGTTAACCGGACATGGATGCAGCATAATAATGCTTCAGATATAGATAGTGTTATAGGTAAAACTGATTACGATTTTTTCCCGAAAGGATTGGCTGATACTTTCTTACAGGATGAGCAGAGAATTATCGCTTCCGGAAAACCACTTCTTGGCAAGATAGATAAAATAAAGAAAGAACAGTACCCTCTCCAGTGGGCAATTACTTCAAAATTTCCAATTATAGATTCCCGGACTGGTGAGATCAGTGGTATTTTCGGGACCACTTATGTTGCTTCACAATTGACAGAATTTGAAAAAACACTGGCTCAGGAACGGGACATGCTTCATCTTCTGCTTGATAATTCTTTTGATGCAATTTATTTCAAGGATCTCATGAGCCGCTACCTGCGAATAAGTCATGGACATCCGGCAATTAAATCGATTAAATCTCCTGAAGATGCTGTTGGTAAAACAGATTTTGATTATTTCCCCATAGAGCATGCACAGGCTGCATTTGATGATGAAATGCAAATTATTTCAACAGGCAAACCTTTATTGGGCAAACTGGAGCGTGAGACATCTGAAGGGAAACCTGAAAAGTGGGTTTTTACCTCGAAACTTCCTATGTATAATGAAAAGGGTACAATAATCGGAACATTTGGAATTTCACGTGATATTACTAAGATTAAAAAGTATGAAGATGAACTTAAAAAGACAAAAGATGAACTTGAAGACCGGGTACGCATTCGAACAGAAGATCTTGAAAAGGCGAATGATAACCTGAAGTTGCGAGTTTCGCAGCTTGATTTTCTAACCGATGCATCATACGAAATGGCACAATGTAATGGTATTCATTCACTTGTATCGGTTATTCTCAAATCTTTTTCTTCAATACTCGGGCAATCGACAAGCACTCTATGTATAACTGATAATAACGAATTCAAGTGTGCAGGTGCAACCGGCATTCTTGCCTCGGAGAATCATCAGTCAATTTCTGAACAGATCATAAAAATATTTTCTTCTGATACTCTGACCCATCCAAGAATTATCAAAAACTGGATTGAGGAACTACCCGATCCGCAGCCCTGGGCACAGTTGCACCATTTGCCATATTATATCGCAATTCCACTCTTGACCGACAAAAGGCTTGTTGGCATATTGCTGATTTTCGCCGGCAAAGGCAATCATCTGCGGTTCCGGGAGGAGGAAAAAGTAATTTTGACTCTTGCGTCACATGCAGCTGTAAGTCTTAGTAATGCAATTTATTATAAAGAACTCAGTGAGAAAGCAAGGTTGCAGGGTGAACTTGAAGCCGCGCGCAGTATTCAACAGCGTCTTACTCCAAGTCATGAACCTTTGATGCCGGGAATGAAACTTAAAGGACTATACTCACCAGCATATGAGGTAGGTGGTGATTATCTTGATTATTTTAAAAACGATGCTGACTGCTGGGTCGTTGTTATTGCCGATGTTTGTGGAAAAGGTGTCCCTGCAGCACTCATGATGACACTTCTGCGAAGCTCATTTCGGAGCAATGCGCGTAATGAGACATCTGCGAAAAAACTCATCTGTTCTGTTAATGATTCAATGCGTGTTAATCTTGACGAAAGACTATTTACAACTGCAATCTGTCTCATTATAAATCCTGATGGCACAAGTATGTCATATGCCAGAGCCGGACATCCTCATCTGATACATATTTGCGGCGAAACAGGTAAATCCAAACCATTTCACACCAGTGGTATTGCGCTTGGTATTCTTTCCGATGTTGAACAATTTTCAAATACCATTGAAGAGATAACCATTCCGCTTGTTGATGGCGATAGTTTTTTCATATACACAGACGGTCTTACCGAGGCATTTGATCCGCAGAAAACCCCATATGGTATTGATAGATTGATAAAAGTACTTGAGGGTGATAATGGAGACAAGCCTGAAATAATGATAAGAAGAATTATCCAGGATGTCAAGTTGTTCACGCAGGGGGCTCCATATCATGATGACCTGACATTTATCTCCATGTACGTAAACCACAACTGTCATATCTGATTGAAAAATCAAATTAAAACAGTGATTAAAAGCCATGACATTGCAAATGCCAGAGTACTGCTCCGGTAATGCGGATAATTCTTGTATAAATAATCTCACAAAACAGATGCATTTATTCTGCAAATAGAGAATTTCAGCTTTTATTATCATTTATTATTGTTTTCAACTCTTATAGTCAATTTATTTGATATATTATAGTTAATGAATTCTGAGAACAGCTTCTGTTTATTTACAAAAGGAACGGATGTATCGAGTTTGCTGCAAATGCCTTCTACCTGTATAATAAACAACCGCCGTTATGCTGATCTGTAAATGCTATGAAAAAATCAGCTTTGATAACTGGACAATGCATCAGTGAATGAAGTTATGTGATTCAATGCCATTGACCGGAAAAGGTTCGGTGTAGATGAATAGATTTCATAAGTTTCCGATAACTGTGTGCTCTATTTTGTTGCTGATAACCGCTGTTTTTGCCCAATCAGGCATATACACACCTGATCCTGACATATCAGCCAATGGAACGGTTCGGGTTGTTGTTATTCACGATACTATTCTTTACGTCGGGGGAGATTTCACACGGGTAACCGATAATTTGGGATCTTATTCCAGAAAGGGGCTTGCAGCATTCAATCTGGTAACCGGCCTTGTAACACAGTTCAGGGCTGATATAAACAGGGGAATAGTCAGATCAATCGCAGTTTCTGACAGTATGGTGTACGCCGGCGGGACATTTACAAAAATAAACAAAACTGCCAGATCAAAAGTTGCAGCTTTAAACCCGCAGAGCGGGGATGTCATAAAATCTTTCAGCAGTGAAAACAGTGCAATAAACGGACCGGTTTTTGCACTCTGCTGTCTTGATAGTAAACTGTTTGCAGGTGGTAATTTTACCATGGTTAACGGTATTGAACGCAGTTATCTTGCAGCATTTGACATGGAGAGTGGTCTACTTGACTCAACATTTAACCCATCCCCACGCGATTCAATGGATGTTGACGGCAGGATGGAGGGCGGTGTAACTGCACTTGAAGCTCACCCTGAAAATGATACGGGTCCGGGTATTCTATTTGCAGGTGGAAATTTTCAGACTGTAACAGGAATTGAAAACAGCAGATTTTTAGTGGCTCTGCGGTCTGACGGTACGCCTGGTCCGGAATTCGCTGATGAACTTGAGTGGCCTGTCTTTGATATTTGTTGTAAAGGAAGATCATTATATGCAGGAATCGGAGGATTCGGCAACAGAGCAACCGCGTACGATATCAGTTCATCTGAATCATACACAAGGCTCTGGAATGGATTTGTTGTCAAAGGTGATGTACAGTCAATTACCTGTTCAGACAGCGGATTTGTCTATTTCTCTTTTCATCAGGGACTTTTTGATACAACCGATTTTTACCGCTGCGCTGTGATAAATTCAAAAACCGGTATTCTTTATGATACACTTCCGTCAATGAACAGCTTTTTTGGTGTATGGGCACTTGACGCTGAAAAAGACAAACTTGTTGCCGGCGGAACTTTCAGTTCAATTGACGGAAGAAAGCAGAATCATCTTGCAGTATTCAAGATTCCTCCTTATCAATCTCTTCCGTCAGTTCCTGAAACGGTAAACCTTTATGACCCGCCTGACTCCACTATTGTTAATGCAGAAAATCCTAAACTGAAATGGAAATTTGTCCCGTATGCAGAGGAATACGATTTACAGATTGCAACTGATTCACTATTTGAGAATTGTATTGCAATGTACTCAAAAATCAGTAAGTTTGAAAAACGTGGTCCTGAACTTGAAAATTGTTCGCGTTATTTCTGGAGGGTCCGGGCGAATAACAAGTCCGGTTCCGGGTCCTGGTGTTCAGAGTGGCGGTTTTACACAATGCCGGGACTTAATGATATACCGGAAATTGTGCAGCCGTCAGATGGTGCTGAATATCAGATGGTCTCTATAAATTGTATCTGGCATACTGAAGCAAATGCTCTTTCATATGATATTCAGGTTTCAGAGGTTGCAGATTTTACGACTGTATCATTTGAAAAGAGTAACAGTGCTGATACATCCGTGATAATTTCAGGTCTTTTAAATGATTCCCGCTATTTTCTTCGTGTCAGAAGCAATACCGTTGGAGGACCGACAGAATGGGCAAATGTCGTTTTTTCAACTGTTCCTGCAGCTGCCAGGACACCTGTGCTTAAAGCTCCGGTTGACAATAAAATGCGTGTAACCTGCGCTGCGGTTTTATCGTGGCAGACAGTGACTAATGCAACTTCTTATGAGATTCAGCTTTCTACAGATACAGGTTTTACAAATGCTGTTCTTGATGTCAATAGCTACACTGATACCAGTATTGCTTCTTCTGAACTTATTTACAATACGCGATATTTCTGGCGTGTACGCGCATTGAATCAGTGGGGTTCAAGTTCGTGGTCGCAAATCTGGCAGTTTACTACCGGAACAGGTTACAGAAATATTCCTGAAATTATACATCCTGTTGACGGAGCGGAACATCAGGAAATCTCTCTGAGTTGCGTATGGCATCCGGTGTCGGATGCTTTATACTATTCAGTTCTTGTTTCCAGAGATCGTGATTTCATGACAGTAATATCTGATGTAAAGAATATCTCTGATACAACCGCAGCAATTACAGGTCTTTCAAACGGATCACATTACTATCTGCGGGTTGAAGCGTTTACAGATAGTGATACCGGCAGATGGGCATGTGCCGGTTTTACAACTGTGTCAGCAATTCCTGGAATGCCTTCTGGACAATCACCCGCAGATTATGAGATACAGGTCTCAAGCATTCCTGATCTAACGTGGGGTACGGTGGGTACTGCTGCATCTTACAGAGTGCAGCTGTCAACAGATTCAAACTTTACAGCAAATATACTTGACAGCTTAGGTTTAGCCGATACTATTGTCAAATCACCTGAATTGTCAATGGATACCCGTTATTTCTGGCGTGTCAGTGCATTAAATGATGCAGGTGAGACATGGTCTGTGCCGATGCAGTTTACAACAACGTATCCAGTCCCAGGCTGTCCGGTGGCCTTGTTTCCAAAATCTGGATGTAAAGCAAAAACCGATTCTGTAAAATTTGTATGGAGCGTGAGCAGTCCGCATATAACGGATTATATTATCGATATAGCAAATGATATTGAAATGTCGGATCTTTTAATATCTGAAGTAACAGCGGATACGACATACACACTTCACGGACTGACAGATAATAAGCAGGTCTTCTGGAGAGTCAGGGCCCGCAATAAAACTGGCGAAAGTAAATACAGTGCAACCGAGGTTTTTACAACCGCATTTCCGGCTGTTCTCAGGTATTCACTAAACACTTTCAATTTCCACCGGGGGTTGGCACACATTTCATATTGTATTGCTGATCAGTCCGATGTATTTATTGGTATTTTCAATCTTAAAGGCAAAGTTGTCTGGCAATCGAAAATCAGAAATGTCTTCGCGGGCTATCACACTATGAACATGAAAACAAAAATACTGCCTGCAGGAGCTTATATTTTATCAATTAAAGCCGGGGATTTTTCAGGATGTGCCGGTGCAATCCTTGTGGAATAGATGATTGGTTATTTTTAACAATATTTACTAATAAACAACAGCCCGGTCCAGATGATATATTATAAATATCAAACAATATTGATTTACTGATGAATTTGTTACTATATTTTCAGAAAAGATGTTGTCAAATGATAGTAATGTTGATAGAAAAACATATTGAATCAGCCTTTTCAATAATTCAGGACGTAATATGCAGCATGAAAATAGCTGGAATTAATCAGTGGGATGAAATATACCCTGATAAAAAATTAATTCAAAATGATATTCTGTCCGGTCAGGCATTTGGATACTTTGATAATAAGGAAATAGCTGGATATATTGCAATCAACAATGAATATCCGCTGGAATACAATACTGTAAACTGGAATATTTCAGGCAGGGCACTCTTTGTACACAGGCTTGCTGTAAAAACAGAAAAACAAGGTGAAGGTATTGGAACTGAAATGATGCTTTTTGCAGTGCAATATGCAAAAGACAATTTTTACAATACAATCCGGCTGGATTCATTTGTTAATAATCCGGCTGCAAATATATTATACAAAAAACTTGGATTTTTAAATGCCGGTACGGTTGAATTCAGAAATGGATTATTTAATTGTTACGAGAAACAGATTTTGTCAACATGAAATATTTTCCCATAACTGAGTGAATTCATATTCAAGAATGTCCGCAATTGCAACCCAATCGCCTGCTTTCTGCATTTCCATGAGTGTTTCAAGTGAGTAGGTGATTTTTGACAGGCCGCCTGCGTCGACTTTACCTTTTGCTAATTCAGCCTGAAGCAATTGCATCAGTTTGTTGATTTCAGATGACGCTGTGCCATAGTCTCCGGTACGTGCGGATTTTACAATGACTTTTATGACTTGAAAAATATCGGTTTTTTCGTAAAACACGGTCCTCTCCTGTATTGTAAATCTGTAAGTACTTGCATTTATTGTTTCTGAAATATAAACTTAACAGTTAACAGTTCAATAATCAAGTATACTTTTCCTGAATAACCGCAGGCTACACAAATGTTAAAAAACAGTTCATATACAATAGAATTTTTTGATGCTCAATCAGGATACCGGTCAGCAAGGCTCATTGGTACTGATCAGCACACACTTCATCTTCACTCACTTGTAAAACCGGAAAACGAATCAAAGTATTATAATGATATTTCGATATGGGGAGATAAACTTATCCTGCTTGGAAGCGGGCTTGGATATCATCTGATGGGGCAGGAGGTTTTAAAAACAAAAAAAATATTGATTGTTGATTATTATAAACAATGTGCTGATTTCTGCAGGTCGGAAATACTCGCAGATTGTACTTCTGCCGAGGTCATTTCATCTGAATCAGATATGATAGATGAAAAAGTTAAAAAGTTTACAGGCGATGGAACAGGAATTCAGATAATTCGTCATCCGGTAGCGTATAAAGTCAATAAACAGTTTTATGATTCAGTTTTACAAATGATAAGTTTAAAGGCGGTGCATAAGGTAAAATCAGGAAAAATACTGATTCTCACCGGAACTTTTTTTATGCAGGAAGAGCTTGTTGATGCTTGTTCGCAGGCTGGTTTCGTTGCGATGACATTCAATGCTGATAAAATGAACGGCATTATTCAATATGAATCAAAACTTGAAATGCTTATACAAAAAGAGAAACCAGATCTTGTATTGTCTGTCAATATGAAAGGGATTGATGGGTCAGGGATACTTTGTGAATTGACTGAAAGGAACGGGATACCTGTTGCCGTGTGGTTTGTAGATGATCCAAGGCCGATTCTTCTGCATCAGCAGAAATTTGTCAATAGTAATATATTTGCATTCTGCTGGGAGAAAAATTATCTGCCGTTTCTGAAAAAATGCGGATTTGCGAAAGCAGAATATCTGCCTCTTGCAACAGATCCGGATCGCTTTATAACTGATGGACCACGGATCAGGGCAGCACGGCTTGGATTTGTAGGCAGTTCAATGGGAAAAGATTTTCTTCAGGAAATCGCATCGAAGTTTCTATGGCGTTCAGAACTTGATCCCCTTGTAAGGACTGTTGCAAGAATGCTGATTACAGATAAAACCTGTGATGTCCTCAGTGAGGTACGAAAAATCTGTACGGATATGTCAATTGACTATCCGTATTCCGATCAGCGTAATGATATCTGGTTTCAATCATACATTATTCATACTGCGAGCATGCTTAAACGTAAATCGCTTGTTGAACATCTGAAAATCCGGAATCTTGAACTTTTCGGCGATCCGCACGGGTGGAATCAGCTCATTGGGAATTCTGTAGTCTGTCATCCAGACATTGACTATCGCACCCAACTTGCATCTGTATATCGCAGCATTATTATTAATGTAAACAGTACAAGTTGTCAGATGGCATCTGCTGTCAATCAGCGTGTATTCGATATCCCCGCATGCGGTGGATTTGTTGTCAGCGATTCTCAGACGGATATTTTTGAATTGTTCTCAACTGATGAAATTGTCACTTATGATAGTCTTGATGAATTGACGGAAAAGATTGATTATTATTCTGAACATGAAAAAGAGCGGCAAAACATTAGTTTCAGAGCACGAATGCATATTATTTCAGAGCATACTGTTAAAAATAGACTTCAGAAGATTGAGCAGTTAATATAAGAAGAGGATAATAGCCTGGCTGCAGATGCTGTAATAATTCTGAATAATTCCTCCCATTTTTTTCAATGTAATTGAAGCAGTTACCAAAACATAAAGAATTGATTTTTAAAAAGGTTCATCATCTTTTAAGTATATCTGTATTCCAAAAAAGGTCAGAATCAAGATAAAAGTAAAAAGAATATTAAAGCGCTCAAATGTTTCGCCGATAAAAAAAATATAAAACAAATCTGATCAAACTGGAGGTTAAAAAAAAACAAAACTTTGTTAGTAATCAACGCAGTGGCAGGGATGCCATTGATTTTTCACAACGGATGATATCAAACGCAGGATATCATTCATAACATGGAGGTTCTTATGCGTATAGTTCATAACATTTCTTCGATGACTACTCAGAGTTCTCTTTACAAAGTCAATCGCGACATGTCAAAGTCTCTTGAAAGATTGTCCACAGGTCTCCGTATTAACCGTGCTTCTGATGATGCGGCCGGATTAGGTGTATCTGAAAACTTGCGTACTCAGGTAAAAGGCACTGCACAGGCAATGAAAAATGCTGAGGATGGAATTGCTGCAATAACAATTGCTGAAGGTGCAGCAAATGAAGTATCAGAAGTTCTTCAGAGAATGCGTGAGCTGGCGGTTCAATCAGCAAACGATACACTTACGTCAACAGAACGTGCGTACACAAATCAGGAATACAACCAGCTGAAGTCTGAAATTGATCGTATTGCGGAAGTAACAAACTACAACGGAATGAAATTGATCTCTTCATCAGGTACAACAGCTAACGAACGTTTTGGTCTTGGAGGCGCAACATCCGGAGTCGGATCTGCATTGTGGGTTGATGCAAACAGCGCATATGGATTTGATAGTATCACTATTACAATTGATACATTGACATCTGTTCGTCTTGGAGCCGGTGCTGCGAGTGGTGCAGCAAGTCTGAATGTTACAACTCTTACAGCGCAATCAAGTTCTGTAAATGCTGTAAAGAACATTGATGAATCTATTGACAGTGTAAACAAGATGCGTTCAAATATGGGTGCATTTATCAACCGTCTTGAACATGCTATCAATAACTTGACTGTGTCAAATACTAATCAGCAGTCTGCCGAATCGCTTATTCGTGATGTAGACTTTGCAAGTGAGTCATCAATATTCACAAAGAATCAGATTCTTATGCAGTCTGGTACAGCTATGCTTGCGCAGGCTAATCAGGTTACTCAAAATGTATTGTCACTGCTTCAATAGAAGAGTGGGTCAGGTTGATTAGAAAGGAAGTGAAGAAATTCACTTCCTTTTGTTGCTTTCAATCCTTACAGTTTAATCGTATTTGCAGCTATTTTTCTTTCGTAAAACTTCAGCTATCCTCAAATTGAGATCAGAAATTATCTGTTTTTTCATTACAATTTCACTGATAATTCTGGAGGAAAAATTCTTTAGAAATATACAAATGAAAATAGTTGCCGGCACTTTTATTGATGATTTTTCAAATGGGTTTTAGAACAAAACTTAAAAAAAAATATAGGATTTGACAGGGCATCTTGTATATATTAAAGATGATGGTTGCATCATTTTGATATAATGATATAAAATATATAAATAACAGCGTGATAGATAAGAACGAAGCTGACCTGACAGGAAGGTAGACAAATGCAGATCCGCATAATACTTGCTATATTTTTGATATTTCAATTCAGTACCGGTATCCTCTCGCAGGCACAATCTAAAAAGACACCAGTTAAGAAAACTCAGACGCAGGTAAAAAAAACACCTGTTAAAACTGCCAAAACATCTGCGCCCTCATCAGCATTAAAATCACAGTCCCCCCAATCAGCTAATGAAAATGGGAAAAAAGTGCAAAGCAGCATTGCAAGGAACGGGTTATCTTTTATGTTTGCCGGTACAAATGATATATCAAATACCGGCAAAGAGCGATGGGTTGGGATACTGCTTGAAAATGCATTGGAATTCAAGTGCAGTGCCGTCAGTGCTCTTGGTCTGGTTATGTCAAATGAAGTGTTCACAAATATTCCCGGATTTGGATCAATTGCGGCACCACCAACAGAACGGGAATATCTTGATGTTGCAAAAAAACTTAAAGTTACTTACATTGGTAAAGCTAAATATGATTTGACTGATTCTAAAAACATTGATTATTATCTTGAGATAATTTCTGTTCAGGATGGATCATTAACCGCAACCATTGAACGTTCTTTTAAACTGGAAAAAATGGGTGTTGAGGTAGATGCAATCGTCAATGAGCTGATAAAGTCATTGAAAATTACCCAATCTCCTGATCTGGTGCGTTTTCTGCGATATTCTGCACTAAGTGAAGATACAAAAAACATGAAAACAATTGGCGAATATCTTTTTAATTCCAGGTTTTCATCAAAAGTTGATAAGTCCTTAACAGTCGATAATTTTCGGAATATCTGCTCAAGAGATAAGGCAATGGTACTTGCCTTCTGGTATGGCGGAATGATTTTTGAGAATGCCGGACAAAACATAGAGGCAATTGAGGCTTTTAAAACTTTAAATCAGATTTTCCCTGAGTTTCTTCCTGCATATGCGCCGCTTAGCCGGGTTAATAGAAAAGCCGGCAGGTTTGAGAACTCTCAGAGCTTTATTTCATTAGGTGAACAGCGGGGAATTAAAACAGTTGAATTTCTTGTTGAGAAAGCTCTTACTTATAAGGCACTTAAGAAAAACTTCGAAGCTGAAACAGTTTTTAAACAAATTCTTGCCTCTGCTCCTGATAATCCGGTTGCACTTTTAAATTATGCAAGAAAATGTAATGATGAGGGGCGGGGTAAAGAGGCATCCGATGCATGCAACAGGTTTTTGAAAGGGAATAAACCAGGTGCAGAAATTTTTATTGAACTTGGACGCAGTTTTATACTCTTGTCAAACAAAAGTGCTGCAATAAATGCATTTACACGTGCATCACAGCTTGACACAAAGAACCCTGTGCCGTTTGTATCTCTGGGTGATCTTTATTTGTCAGGCAAATCATATGCGGAGGCGTCCAGATGTTATGATAAAGCAATAATACTTTCTCCTGATGATGTAGATCTGGCTGTAAATGCATCCAGAGCATTTCAGGCAAGTGGAAATTCGAAAAAATCTCTTGATCTATTAAGAAAAATGGAAGAGAAAAATCCACAGCACGCTGCATTGAACGGCGATCTGGGATTACTAGAATATAGCATCAAGGAAAACAACAAGGCAATACTGCACCTGGAAAATGCTTACAGAGCAGGAATTACAGATCAGCAGCTGTTGGCAGCACTTGGTTTATTATATGTTGACACAAAACAATATGTAAAAGCATTACCGCTGCTTAATAAGGCACTTCCTTTGGTAAAAGACAAAACACTTTGTAAAGTTGGACTTGCAAAAATTCAGCTGGGTCTTGCTGATACTGATGCTGCGGTGAAAATTCTGGATGATCTTGCTTTGCAAAAGGTAAGTATCCCTGATGCATATCTTCTGGTTGCAGAAAAATACTACTCACAGGGAGATAAAAAACGCAGTTATGAGTATTATAAAAAAGAGTATGCGCAGAATAAAAATAATATAGATGTTGTCAAAAAAGTTGCAGACCTTTCTTATGAATTCAGTTTATGGCAGGAATGCAAATCTGCGCTTGTCGTGCTTTCTGCAAAAGACAGTAAAAATTCACAGCTTCTGTATCGTCTTGCAATAGTATCACTGCAATTGAAAGACCGGGATGGCGCGAGTGCGTATGTCAAGAAAGCCGCACAGTTTGGAAATGCTGATGCAGATGTTTATTTTATGCTCGGGCAGGGATTTAAGGCTCTAGATGCACCGCGTGATGCCGCTATTGCTTACCAGAAATGTGTTTCAGCAAATCCATCAAATGAGAAAGCGCTTACAGAACTTGCATTTCTGCTTGAAAAAATGGGAAAAGACAGTGCTGCTGCCGATGCAAATCTGAAATTATTTGATGTCAATAATGATAAATACAAAGAGCGGCTGGTTGCTGCCGCGCAGCTTTTTGAAAAAAGTAAAGCATATAATCAGGCAAGAAATGCCTGTTCACTGTTTTTAAAGAAAAATTACGTAAACAGTGAAATTACTCTTCAGCTTATTCGTCTGGAGTATAATGCAAAGAATTTCAGTAACATTACTTCGCTGTCTTCGACTGTACCTGTAAGTAAACTTGACACAATGATGTTAAGAATATGTGCAGAATCTTTCAGCAATCTTCAGCAGTATAAAAAAGTTACTGTCTACACCTCGGCAATGCTTCAGAAAGTACCATCGTCTGTCTGGGCGACAGAACTGGGTGCTGTTGCAAATGATAAGAACGGCGCTTTTGAAACTGCTGTGACAATGTATAAAAAATATATTACTTTGACAAATAAATATCAGACCTATGGAATGAGAGTCGGGGAACTGTATGAGCAGTTGAAGCAATATAAGGCTGCAACTGAGCATTATGAGTTATTATCAAAGAATCTTCCAAAAGACTGGAAACTTCCTGAACATCTTGCCCGTCTTTATTATAAGTCAAAGGATTGGAAAAATACTATTGATAAATCAAAAGCGGCTCTTGCCTTTTCCGGTGCGCCGGCGGATTTAAATCTGCTTATCGGAAGATCCAATGCTGCGCTGAATAATAAAACCGGGACTGTTGAAGGATACACAAAGTATCTTAGAGCGTTTGAGAGCGATACTGCTGTACTTGTTGAATTCGGAATAAAGTCATTTAATAATGCAGATTATAATAATTCAATAAAAGCCTTTTCAAATGCGCTTCGTTTCAGGGCTGACAATTTTACAATAAGAAAATGTCTCGGAATATCATTTGTTAAAACAGGCAATCAGGCGCAGGCTGTCAAGCATCTTGAGAAAGCATTGGAATATCAGAATGATGATAAAGAAGTTATCGCATTACTTACATCCTGTTATAAAACCAGCGGCGACAAATCATCTGTAATTTCAGCTTTGAAAAATCTGTGCAATATTGACAGAACGAATTTAGATGCCCGAAAACAGCTTGGTGATATGCTTCTTGCCGATTCGCAGTTTAATGATGCTGCACCCGTCTTCGAACAGGCTGCCCTGTTGGAAAATTGTCCTGCTGAAACTCATCTGAAACTTGCTACAATTTACAGTAAAATCAATAAACAGGAACTTGTCGGCGGACAGCTGCGCAGCGCAATGGGCTGTGATTCAAAAAATCCTGAAATTTATTATCAGTTGTATATCTATTTCAATTCAATAAATGACAGTGATCGTGCAATGGATTACTTGCGTCAGGCAATAAATATGGGGCCATTGCACAGTGGCGCTAATTTGAAGCTCGGGCAGATGCTGCTGGATAAAAACCGACCTGCAGAAGCAGTTGAATATATCTCGCGATCTGTAAAGAATAAACCGGATGTTGCAAATAAGACCGCACTTGTAGAAGCATTGTATAAAGTAAATCGTTATGATGAGGCATTGAAATATGCAAGGAGTATCATTACTCCTGGATGTACTGATCCCCAGATACTGAAGTGGGGTGGTTTTGCGATGAAGGCAACAGGTCGTACGGATACTGCAGCTTATCTGCTGGAAAAGGCTGTTCAGATTGATCACAATTGCGGTCAGTGTTACAATTTTTTAGGTGATATCTATTTTGAAAGAGGTTCTTACTCTGAAGCTGTCGAAAATTATAAAGCAGCAGCAGGCATGGCAGGATTTTCCGAGAGCGTTGCTTTTAAAATTGGACGTGTTAATTCAATCGCAGGAAGAGAAGAGCAGGCACGCCAGGCATTTGAATCTATTATTGCAAAAAAACCTAATAATATGGAAGCGTGGTATCGATTGATGCACAGCTATATAGATTCAAAACAATATGATGCCTGCAGAGCATTATTCTCAAGGGTTGCAAATGATCAGTCCGGCTGGGTTTCACTTGCAAAAGGCGAACTGCTTGAGGCTGAGGGACAGCTTGAGGCCGCTTTCAAAGCCTGGGAAGTTGCCTTTTCAACACTGCCGCCGGATAATACTGAAATGCAGGCTGCTCTTGGACGGTTCTGTCTGAAAAATTCAGATTACGCTGCAGCTATTGAATATTTTGGAAAAGCAATGGCCGGAGACCCGGAAAATTGTCAATATATGCTCGATTTAGGTAAAGCATATGAAGGTACAAGGAATTTTTCCACTGCGCTTGATCTTTATAAGGAAGTAAAGCGAAGGAGACCGGATTTTCCTGAAGTTGCTGCTTTGATTACCCGTGTGGCAAATAAATAATTCATTATTCTGTACGATTTTATTTAAAAAAATGCAAAATCCATATCTGAGCATTATATTATCATTGGAACCTGGCATTTTTGTTTGCATAAGAAACAGAATTTCAATACAGATTTCAGAGATTTGATTGATTGGTACAGATAATAGTGGAAATTTGTCAATTAACTTTATTGCATACAGGGAAAGTTTTATTGTAACTTTTTTTACACTGCCAGATAAATGTTCTGAGTTATTTAGTACGGATTGATGATTCAGAATAGCGATGAAATCATCAAAAACTATATCCTTTAAGTATTACAAATGTTAAATTATATGACTTGACATAAGACGTAGGCTGAATAAGAATACTTTTACAGACTGATTATATATATAGTACATTTTTACAATAAATAATTTCTAATTTATAGTGGTACTGATTTATATTCATTTGAGATTATGATATATACTTTAATATTAATTTCATAAGTATGTAAGTATAAAATTTGAAGTGTGTTTAAGTTTTTTACAGATGAGCATATAGAATTTTTTTGAATTATTACAATTTTGTAATAATGACGGTTTTTAAGTAAATTTGTAAAGACTATGCAGTTTGCGTGGCTGTTTTGCCTGGGGAGCGACAATTCAGTCAAAGATAAATAGGCAATATTCAATAGGAGATAGTAGCCAGATGTTTTTGACCAACCAAATAAAAAAGGGACTCTTTATTGCAGTTACAGTCATTGCAGGATGGCAATCGGTATGTGCTGACGGTCTTCCTGCTGAGCCATTACTTACTCAGAGATGGCGCGACATGATAGCAAATCATTCACCTCTTACAAATCCTGCTCTGTTGACAGAGGAAAATTATACGACAGGTCGTATTGCCGTTTCTCCCATTCTTAATGGTCAGTTCCTTCATATAGAGGGCGGACTTACTGTACCAGTAGGACTGTTTCAATCTCTGGGATTATCTCTTGTAGTGGAGGACGATGGTTCTGTGGTTAGTGCTGTTGATGATGGCAGCGGCAGAATTGTTCCGGATCCATCCAATAAAAGCTCAAACAACAACTATTTTTTCATGTTATCATATGCATATAATTTCTGGAGTCGTTTTTCTATAGGTGTCAATCT
>Ga0209373_10001422_pt1 | contig 28170 bp, 38 predicted proteins | sample Higcelweek5metaG_FD_187173 | JGI IMG/M metagenome (GOLD analysis project Ga0209373, IMG submission 187173) | Freshwater pond sediment microbial communities from the University of Edinburgh, under environmental carbon perturbations - High... | ecosystem: Environmental > Aquatic > Freshwater >... | reverse complement strand
CGGCGGGTGCGGCGGGTGCGGCGGGTGTGGCGGGTGCGGCGGGTGCGGTTTTGTCGTCCTCAAGTTCACCGACCGCGTCGGCGATGATCGCGGCGATTTTGGCGAGGCCGGGATAAGCCGGTCCCATGCTGCCCAGGATATCCGTTGCAACGCGGATGCGGGTAAACGGGTCATGTTTTGGGTTGCTCATATGATGCCTTTCTGCCCCCTGGGGGGCGGTTATAAAATCTCGTCGTCAATCTCGTCGTCGGTGAGCCGGACCGGCTGCATCCATTCGCGGGCGGCGCGCTCGCCGACGCCCAGCGCGGCGGCGATCTCCGGCGCGGTGGCGTCGGGGTACATCGCCGCGTAGCGCATCACCCGCCACTGTACCGGCGCGGCCGCGGCGAAGTCCGCCAGGCTGCGGCCGCGCCGGTACGTCAGCGAGGGCTCGCCCTCCGCGGCCGGCCGCGCCGTCCGGGGGCGGAGCCAGCCGGGCAGCGGGTCGCCGGGGTAAACGCCCAGCTCACCAGGCGTAAAATCGCCGGGGTCGGAAAGGTCCACCGGCGCGACGTGCCGCTGGACCACGCTCATGCCGCGCCCGGTCAGCGCGGCGATCTCACGGTAGGAGAGCTCGGGGCATTCCCAACTCATCCGGCAGGTGTCCCACCGCCCCGGCTCGGCGGCCGCGAAATCGGCCAGCCGCAGCATCCGGCGGCAGGTGACCGTCGCCGGATAGTGGCGGACGTCGTACCAGCTCGACCGGTCGGCGGCCAGCTCGGCCATGATGTCAAACTGACTGATCACCTCGGCAACCTCCTCCGCCGGATCGGGCGCAGTTTTTCGCGGATCGCGGCGATCCGCGCACACTCGGAGGTGTCGAGCGGCAGCTCATCGACGCAGAGCGCGACGTCGATTAGCCGGCAGAGCAGCTGCCGCTCCCGGCGGGCGAGCCGCCGCGGGCGGTTCGGTTCGACCGCGAGCGGAAGATCTTGCGTCATCTGGGCCGCGGTCAGTTTGCTCATCGTCCCACCTTGTTGCGGAACCGTTCTATTTCAGCCCGTTCCTGACGGCGGATGGCGGCATGCCGCTCCAGCCAGCAGACGGTGGCGAGGATCGCGATGTAGACCAGGAGCAGGATCATTGCCCCATTGGCGATGATGGCGGAAATGTACCAGATTGCTGCGAGTCCCATAATCAGCGCCCTCCTGTGACGGTGATGTAAATGCACACGACAACCAGCGCACCCGAGACCAGCCATAACGCGGCCTTGAGGCGTTCCAGGATGATCAACCCGCACAGCGTCCGGCCGATCTCCAATTCGAGGTCGTCTGCTTTTTCGATCGCGCGCGAGAGTTTGACGTGATCCTGCTGCGTATAATGCATGATGTCGCAGTTCTTTTTTGCGGACAATGCTCCGATCTCTCCGGCCGTTGTGGCCAACGCCCGGATTGCCTCTTTAAGTCGCTTTTTCAGCATGTTCGGTCTCCCTTCTCTTCCTGTTTCGGGTTCTCGATGCGTTCGATGGCTTCGGCCAGGGCGTCGATCGCCGCCCCGGTCGCCTGTCTGTCGTTGGGGTGTTCCAGCGCCTGGAGCGCGACCCGCGCGGCGAGGACCAGGTTCTCAACGTTTCGCCATGCTTCCTTGCCCAAGCATACCCCGGCGACCAGCCCGACGACGATTCCGATCAAAAAACCGATCAGCATTTGGGGGCCTCCTCTCCGTCCGCCTGCTCCGCCCCGGCTTCAAGCGCGAGGTCAAGCAACTGGAACGCATTGCCGACGCTTACAACGGTGTGGACCGGGTCGGCGGCGGCCCCGGTGTCGATGTCGGCGAGGATGGCGCGGGCCGTCTGCGCGTCGGCGCGGAGCTTCTGGTGCGCGGCTTTCTCCGCGGCGAGCGCGGCGTCGAGTTCGCCGATCCGCACGATCAGCTTGCGCTCGGCGGCGCGGTTCTCGCTGGCCCAGGCGGCGAGCGCTTCGCCGCGGGTTCCGCCGACCGGGCCGCAGTGACCGCACTCTTTGCAGAGTACCACGAAACAATTGCCGCTCTCGCCGAGCGGTTCGGTGGCAACCTCATTCCCCCCGCACTTCTGGCAGAGAATGGCAATCCCGTCTTTGGCGATCTTCATGGTCAATCCTCCTTTTTGCGTTTGAGGCGGGCGTCAATCCAGCAGCACACCTTATATGAGATGAGTGCGAGTACCAGATACGCCGGCAATGCACCTGCGCTCATCAACAGCGCCTCAGTGTATGACGGCCCCTCGGTTTCGGCGACCGTCACAACCGGTTTGCACAGTGTCCCAGGGACACTCGGCCGGATGACAATGGCGTCGATCGTCGCGGCAACGTTGCGATAGTCGTAGCCCTCCTTGTCCGCGACATTCTTCGCCGCGATACGTTCCGCGCCCTTGAGGTTGCACACATCGCCGGTCAGGGTAAACTCGATGCTTCCGGTCCCGGCGACCTCCCGAACCGGGAACTCTCCGGAGAACGCGGTCCAATGAGCGGTGACCAGATAGTCCATGATTCGTCCTCCTATTGGTTATTCGTTTTCGACCTGGGCGATCATGATCGCGGCGATCGACGCGGCCTCGGACATGCTGATCGGGATCTGTTCCACCGTCGGCGGGCGCATCGGCCAGAGTACGCGACTGACCGCCAGCGCGTAGCCGGTGCCGACATTGGCCCCGGTGAAAGCCCGGATCATTGCGGATAACTCGATGTTGCTGTAGGTCCGCTTTTCCATGTTACCGGCTCTCCTGTTCGCGGGCGGCGCAGCCCCTGGTGCGCGGGACAAAGCACTTGCCGCCGAACCCGGTCAGGTCGTGGGCGATGTTAAACTGGATCTGGATCTTCGGCGTCTGTTTTGTTTCGGCGACGCGGATGTAGGCGGCGAGGTCGCGGACGAACTCGGCGTCCTCGATTTTCCCGAGCGCGCGCAGCAGCCGTGGGCGATGCACCTCCCCGGCAAAGATCCGGGCGATCTCTTTGGCCAGCGCGAGCTTGTCTTTCTGGATGGCGGTTTTGACGGTCTTGGCGGTCTTGGTGGTCATGCGGTCCTCCTTGGTTGGGTTCTCAAAGCTCGATGATTTCGAGCGGGTCACAATTGAGCGCGCGTGCGTAGATGCGTGCGAGGCGCGCGGTCTTTATGCCGGTGCGTTCGGCGTGGGCGACGTACTGTTGGGTTTTGCCCAGCATCGCAGCCAGCTGGCGCTGTTTGAGCCCCCGCTCTTTGCGCATTTCTTGCAGTTTTGATTTGCTCATTTTATTTCCATTCAATATGTGCAGCTCGTTTGCACATATTATATATCGGGATAATGTGCAATTCAAATGTGCAACGGGGAAAATGTGCAAAAATTCTTGTTTTTTTGCTTTTGAGTGATATCTTATGCGCATGGAGATTGACAAAACCATCCTTGGCGCGCTGGAAGCTGCGGTTGAAAAGCACGGCAGTCAACTTTGTTTTGCCCGCATTTCCGGGGTAAAACATCAAAATCTCAGCCGATATCTCAGCCGCCAGGTGACGTCAATCAACAACAGCACCTGGCAGCAGCTTTTCCCGCACCTGGTCGAGTTTTTGCCCCGCGACTATCTGGACGAGACGCTCAACCACGCAAATCCGCCGACCGACCAGGTGGACGCGACATGCAAAAACCTCTCCGACCTGCTGCAAGCGGAGGGCGGAGACCTGCCCGCCGAGGAGCGGCGGGATCTGGAGGATCGCCGCGATTTTCTTGCCGCCTGGACGGACCGCACGAGGCGGCAGGAATTCGAGTTGCGGACCGTTCTCAACGGTTATTTTGCCAGAATGTCGGAACCGGAAATGCGCCGGGTGCTCGAGGCGGTTTTTGCCCAGTCTAACCTTAAAGAGTTGCAGCGTTTCCGCGAAAAAATATATCAGCTAATCGACCAATCGGGAGGGAAAAAAGATGTATCCACAACTTGATGGGAAACGCAGGCGTATCGTCTTGCTGATCGTCTCTCTGGTGATTCTGGGGGGCGGGCTTGCCGCCCTGCTCTGGTATGCCCTCGGCAGCCGGGCGCTTGCACTCCCCAGCCCGGAGCTGTCCGCGGCGGAGCAGCGGGTCGCCGTCGCGGAAAAGCAGATTTCCAATAACGAGGAAAAGTTCGCCGAAGCGGAGGACCTGTTTTCGCAGTTGAGGCGCTTCGATCTGATGCTGCTGTCCGGAGACGCCCTGGCCGATGCGCAGGAGCTGATAGGGAAGCTGAACGCCCTTCTTGGCCCTCAGGGGATATCGATCAAAGACAACTATCTGACCGGCCTTGAGGATTCCTACCGGAAATTTCTTTCACAAAAAAAGGCCGTTTCAATCGCCGCCCTTGAGGGGAAAGTCAAAGCGCTTGAGGAACTCACCGCCCTGCAACAGTAATCGGAGGAATACAACATGGAATGGATCATTTCTATCGCGTCTCTGGTTGTCGCAATCATCGCCCTTTACAAGAGCTTAAAAGTGAGCAAGGAACAGCTCACCGCCAGCCGGGAGATGAACGAGCTTCAAAGACGGCAGCTTGAACTTCAGGAGTCGGTAGCGGCGTTCCAGAAAGCACAGTACGAGGAAGAGCACAAGCGGCCCAATCTGAGCGAAGAGGAAAAGCGAATTTTGCTCATGCTGGCAAAGGGTGCAACCATTTCAGTATGCGACAGCCTTAATGGGCCAACAGATGCCGTCATCTATGGTGTTTCCGCCACAGAAAAAATTGACGTAGCAATATTCCAGTCTTTGACCGGATATGGGTTTCTCAAAGAAACTTCAGATAAGGGTTTTAAAATATCCGACCAAGGGCGCAAGGCCGCCCAAAAATTGAGCGAATAAGCGGCGTTTTTTCTTCTTGTTCGATGTCTCTGAGACACTGCATAAACCGATTATACGCCGTTTCGCCTCAAATGAGTGTCACTGTGACACTGCGTAAACCGATTATTCCTCGTCTTCCTCCTCGTCTTCCTCCTCGTCTTTGAGCGGCTCGACGATGTAGTCGCGGCCCTCTTTGAGCGTCGTCTGGAACGCGGGTCGCGGCGGCGTCGGCGGCCAGCGGCGGAAGTACCAGGCGAGCAGTCGGCGCACCGTCTCCGCGTCCATCCCCTCGGGCAGCTCGACGGTGGCGACGGTGCCCTTGTAGGTGCTGCCCGGCTTTTCCTCGGACAGGTCCGGCCTCCCCAGGCGTTCCCAGCGTCGCGCGGCGCGCTCCACCGCCTCGTCGACGCTGAACCCCAAACGCTTGACGATCGCCAGCCCCGCGGCCAGCTCCGGCCCAATTCGCAGTTTCATAATTCCCCTTAAAGGTGCCACCTTCGGCCGTTTTTTTGCTGCCCCGGCTGGCGATTTTTTACAGATGGCAAATCCATTTTTATTGTGTTTGCTACATAAATATACCATACGTCTCCGGGGCCAAAATATCAACCCGAGTTATGTAGCAAATTAGAAAGATTACAAATGCTACATGAAAAAGGCACAAAAAAACCGGCAATTTGCCGGGTAATGCGGGGAGGCTGCCGGAGCCGCGGGCCGTCAACCCTCCGCCCACGTCCAGCCGTGCCAGGATTCGGCGCGGCGGGAGCGGCCGGGGCGGAGCGCCGATAGCATCTGATAGGCTATCGGGTCTGGACTTCCGGAAAAGTGCGCCAACTCGCGCGCGGTAAAAAGCGCTTCGTGCGTCCGGATAAAGTGCGCCAGATTTTTGACGTCGTACCCCGTGCCGTCCGGCGCTCGCAAGTGCCACTCTTTCGAGGCGAGGTTCTCTTCCCCTTTGGCATGCGAGGGAAGATCGCTGCGAAGCTCGACCATGTGCTCAACCGTTGCGGGGGTGTTGTGCATCCCCCGCACGGCGGCGCGGCACGCTGACTTTCCGCATGACTGGCGCAGAAGGTAGTATCTGGGGTGCTTGATCCTTTCCCCGCAGACCGGGCAGTAGCGGGGCCCTCGCGGGTCTTCGTGTCGATTCCATGCCGCCGCCCGGTTCCGGCTTCGGAGCTCCGCCAGGCATGCGGCGGAGCAAGTCTGCGTCGGCTTCCGCCGCTCGAATTCGCACCCGCAGATGCTGCACGTCACGATCATCTCGCGCCCTCGATCGCAGTCACCACCCGCCGGAGCGTGGATAACGCCGCCGCGGGGATAGGCGATTTTCCTGATAGAAAGCGACTGATCGTCTCCGCGCGATAGCCAAGGATCTTTGCCATCGACTTGGTAGACAAGCCAAAGCGACCGGCCAGCTCGGAGAAGTCGGCATGGCGCTCTTTTTGTTCGTCCTCGACGATCTCGCCATAAGCGGAAGAGTAAGGATCCGCCACCATGTGACAGCCGGGCTCCTCGCTGTCGCGCATCCGCTTTTTGGCGGCGATATAGAGGTTTTCCAGCATCCCCATTGCCTTGATGCGCTCCTCGGACGAAGACGCCGAGTTAAAGGCTGCGATCGCCGGAAGCAGCTCCACCGGTTCCCCCTCCGCCTCCATCTCTGGAGGTGCTGAAACACCTTTTATACCCGCCTCCATCATCAGTCTTCGATGATGCCGACTGCCCATGAGCTCCTGAATGCGGGTGAACCGCGTCTGGATAAGCGCAAATCTTTCTTGCAAGTGGGTCATGATATTCTCCTTTCGCCGGGGATTGCTCCCCGGCTTCTTTGTTTTTACTCTCCAATTTCTCGTTCAAGCGCCTGCGGCGCGGCCTCTTCGGCGCACATCTTGCATCCCGCCTCGTCTTCCCATCTCCTCGTTTATTTGGGGGTCTCGTCCTGTCAATACGTATATTATACCACACGTTACAGTGAAAAGCAAGCGATATATCATATATAAATGACAAAATATCATTTATGTATGATATTGCTCGGTTTTCTTAATAAAAAACGGGTGAAGATTCAACTCCCCGACCGGGGGGATGGGCGTTGCGGCGCGGCGGCAATTCCCCCCAACAAGTTTTTTTAAGAATTCAATTTGGCATCCCGAATAAAACAATTACAAAAAAAGTCATAACCCGTTGATTTCCAACGGCGGAAACACCAAATCGATACACCCTAAAACTCTTATAACAAACAACTTGCAGCTCAAAAAAAGTGAATCATGTCAGAAAAACGGGGGTTGAGGCCTTATTATAGAGAGATGTTTTTTTGAGGAGTCTCCCGGTTAGACCGTGGTGGCGGCTCGAATCCCCAAAAAGTTGTCACCCTTCGCTTTTTTTGCGGGTGCCCGCCCTGCCGGGCGTGCTCCCTTCGGCCACGGGCCTCGGGTCCCGCCGATGGCGGGCTACGGGTACTTTCGGGGGCCCCGCTCTCCGGTCCTCCGCGCGGATTCGCGGCTTTTTTTATGTCAGGGTAGCTCAACGGTTAGAGCACTCGCCGCCGATCTGATCAGTCGGCCTTGCGCGTAATGGCGGGCATGCGGATGCGGGTTCGACTCCCGACCCCTGGCACATTTTTTGTTTGCTTGTCCTCCGTAGCCTTGGCGAAGGAGGATCAATTCGCCGGGGTTGCCCGGCTTTTTTTATGTCGTACTGCCGGGTTCGCCCGGCTTTTTTTTATCACTCTGTTTGCGCAAGCGAGGCTATTGTGGACGAATTCATCCGGTATTTACTGGCAGGCGGGGTCGGCGGCGCGGCTGGCGGCGGTGGGATCGGTGCGTTTTTGTTTTTCTTACTCAAGCGGCATCTCGCTAAGCGCGATGCGCTGGAAACAAAGCTGGAAGAGGAAAAGCAACGACACATCAACCAGCTCGAGAAAAAAATCGACGACCATCTGGTGGCGGACAATCCCCAGAAAACCGAGGAGCAGTTGAAGAAGCTCTCCGGAGAGGTGACGTTGCTCCGCGATAAAATCGATCGCAGCCAGGAATCGGCTGCTCGTGAGTCCCGCCTGGTTGAGCACACGTTGGGAAAAATCGACGGCACACTTAACGGGATAAACGTGTGGCTGAAGAACATGAACGACACAGTACAAAACCATATCCAAGACGGAGGAAAGCACAGTGGCAAATAAACGAATGTTTCGTCTGCGTCGCGCAATCCTGGCGGCGCTCTGCGATTACTCCAGTCATCAGGATTTGGATACTGTGGCAATGCATCCGGCGGTTATCCGCGAAAACTCGTCTCCGGAAGAGCTCCGCGTCGAGTGGGAAAACCTGACAGCCTGGGGAATCATTGAGCCGCTGCCGGGTTATCAGGGCGCGGTCTGCCGCCTCTCCGCCGCGACACGGCAGACGATGGACGAGACAGGCAATGCCCCGCGAGACGCGCGTCTCTGGGGCCACGAGGTCCTCTGATGGGCGGCCCGCGCAACAATCTCTCGTGGCATCCGGCGGCCGTCCGGTACCGCGTTTATGCGCTGCACTACGAGGGGTACTCGGCCGCGCAGATCAACGCCGATCCGGAGGTCGCGGCGAGTGTCGCCAAGACCGGCTACCGGCTGCACGGCAACACCTTAAAGGCGGCGTACCGCTCCGACGAGTGCCGCCGCTACCTGGCCAGCCGCGAACAGACCTATGCGGCCACCGAGGCGGACCGGATCACCCAGGCGGTGCTCGGCGAGGCCGGGGCGCTGGCCAGCGTCACCGACGTCGCCCGCTACGAGCTGGCCAAGGAGATTCGCGCCTTGATCGGAGGCGTGCTCGATGAGGGCGAAACCCCGGCCGATCGCGTCGAGCGGCTGACCCGGAGCCTGGCCACCGTCTCCCGCGACGAAGCGGCAAAAATGGCGCGACTGGTCGAAGAGCGCGACGCCGAAATCGCCCGGCTCAACGACCGGATCGCCCGGCTGCAAGAAGATAATTCCCGGCTGCGCGAGCTCGCCGGGCAAGTCGATTCCGCCGCGGTGGCGGATGAGATGGATAAACGTGTGGGGGTGTGATCATGATCGAGTTTCTCGAATATCAAAAACGGTGGATTCGAGACAACTCGCTGATCAAACTCTACGAAAAATCCCGGCGCGTCGGCATAACCTTTGCCACCAGCTACCGCAGCGTCACCAAATGTCTGAGAGAAAAAGAAGGCTCAACCTTCATCCAGTGGGTCAGCTCGCGTGACGACCTGACCGCGAAACAATTTGTCACAGACTACGTTGCGATGTGGGCGCGGGAGGCCAATAAAATCTCCCGCGAAATGGCGGCAGGGTTTGCCGACGCCGTCGGTCTTGACGGCACCAACGTCGAGGTGGTGGACGAAAAACGCGGCATCACCGCCTACGTCGTCCGCTTCAAAAACGGATCGCGGATCAACAGCCTGTCGTCAAACCCCTTGGCCTTCGCGGGCAAAGGCGGCGACGTGCTGATTGACGAGTGGGATCTCCACGACGATCAGGGGATGCTCTACGATATGGCGCTCCCCTGTACGATCATGGGCAACCAGTTGGAGCTGGTCTCCGCCTACGACCCGGACGGCAGCGAAGAAACCGAGTTTGCGCGTAGATGCAAGCGCTGCCGCGACGGCGAGGATCCGGACATCAGTTTCCACCGCACCACGCTCGACGATGCGATCGCGGACGGTTATGTCGAGATGATCAATACGATCAAGGTTTCGCGCGGCGTGCCGACCCAGACGCGGGAGGAATTTCGCGCCTCGCTCCGGCGCAAATGCCGCAATCAGGCGGCGTTTGACAGTCAATTCATGTGCATCCCGAACCAGGCGTCGGGCGAGTCGATCGTGTCCAAACCGGACCTGGCGGCGAGCAAGAGCGAGTTCAATATTTTGCGTCTGCAACTGACCGGGAACGGCGGCCCGCTCGACGTAACCGACCCCTGCGCCGCGCCTTATACCGACCCGGCTTTCTGGCGGGATATGTTCGCCGGTTCCCCGCGCTTGGCCCTCGGCTGGGACGTCGCGGTTACCGGTGACCTCGCGTCGATCTGGGTCAACCGCGAGGAGCCGGACCGGAAGCGGCTGCTGGCGGTCATCACGTTTGAGCACTGCAAACTTGAGACGCAGCGCCAGGTGATCGAGGCGATGTATGAGGCGTCTCCCCGGCTGGTCGGCTGCGGAGACAAAACCGGCCTCGGTTACTCCGACTGCGTCAAGCTGGAGGTTAAGTACCCGGACCGTTTCGAGGGCGTCGTCCTTGGCGCGACCAGCAAACTGGTGGTCCTTACCACGATGCAGGGCGTTTTTGAGCAGCACAAACAGATGCTGCCGCTGAAATATCCCGAACTTCCGCTGGACATTTTCGCGCTCAAGGCGGGCAAGACCGCCGGCGGGAAGCTGACGTTCCTGGCAACGAAAAACGAGCTGCTGGAGAAAAGCCACTGCGATATCGCCATCAGTTGCGCCCTCGCACATTATGCGGTGGCGACGCTCGACGATTTCGGCCCCTGCTTCATGGCGGCGGCCAGGGCTCCGGAGCCGCCGCCGATGCTGTCGGCGTTCGCCACCGACGAATGGGGCGGCCTCGGCGTCCGGCAAAACCGCCGCCAGGGCAACTGGTAGCGGCAAGGTGCCGCCGCCGGGCAACGGCTCTCTCATCAACAATTCTCGCAGGCACGAGTACGGCGCAGCCGCACGGAATGCCGTAGAGCGGGGCCCCCGAAAGTACCCGAAGCTTTTGCCCTGGCAAAAGTTCCGAGCCCCGCGGGCGAAGGAAGGCAACTTTAAGGGGTGATTTTATGCTATTCGACCAATTCGGCCGCCCGATTCCGGAGGCCTCGCCCACCCCTCCGGTGAGCGGCGTGCAGATCATTTCGTCGGCGCGGACCGACCGCGACGCGCTCGACGCCTCGCGCGGGCTGATCCCGGCGCGGCTCGATATGATTATGATCCAGGCCAACTCCGGCGACATCGAGGCGCAGTGCAAGCTCTGCCGCGAATTGCCGGAGAAAAACCACGACATCGCCCACGCCTTGCGCACCCGGCGCAACGCGCTCGTCGGCTGCCGGTGGGAGGTGGAGCCGGGCGACAAAAGCCCGGCCGCCGCCGCCGCCGCCGAGGCGCTCAAAAAAGAGCTGCTCGCCGCGGGCGGGCTGATCCCGGAGCTCGGCAAGATCGGCAGTTTTCGGCAGCTTTTGCGCGACCTTTGCGACGCGACCATGCCGGGATTTGCCGCGAGCGAAATCGTCTGGAAACCGGGCGGTAGCGGTTTTTACGGCTTCCGCCCGGTCGAGCAGAAGTTTTTCAGTTTTTCGCACAGCTACACGCCGCGCCTCCGGGTGACCGGCAATTTGACCGACGGCATCGAGTTGCCGCGCGGTAAAATTATTTACCACGAGACCGGCGAAAACGGGCCGGACCCGGTGCGCGGCGGGCTGATCCGCCCGCTCGCCTGGCTCCACTGCTTTTCCAACCTTAATTTTAAGGATTTGTTATCGTTTATCGAGCGCTACGGTATGCCGTTCGTCGTCGCCAAGGTGGACGCCAACACGTGGGAAACCGAGGGCGAGAAGCTCAACGCCTTAATCAGCGATTTCGGGCCGAACGGCGGCGGGGTGTTTTCCAAGGGCACCGAGCTCGAACTTTTGCAGGCGGCGAACAATACCGGCGACGTTTATTTTAGATTGCTCGATTACGCCGGAGCAGCGATTACCAAGGTGATCCTGGGCCAGACGGCGAGCTCGAGCGACGGCGGCGGCCTCTCCAAAGACAACGCGCAAAGCGAGGTCCGGCAGGATATCCTGGAGGCCGACGCGCGGCAGATCGAGGATACGATCAACCGCGACCTCTTCGCGGTCTGGGCGCACTACAACTGCGCTCCTGGCGTCGCCGCGCCGACGCTGGCGATCCAGACCACACCGGGCGAGGACACCGCGGCGCTGGCCACTACGCTGGCGAATTTGTACAACGCGGGCTTGCAGGCCGATCCGGCGGAGATGAGCGAGCGATTCGGGTTCAAGCTCGAGCGCAAGCCGGACCCGGTGGCCGCTCCCGTCTATGGGGCGATGACGGCTGCCCCGGCGGCGGAGCCGGAGCAGCCGGTCCCGTCGCCGGAGGGCGAGGCGCTCACCCTCGACAAAAAGGCGGTGATGTACGGCACGTTGATCCGCGGCGGAGTGCTCACGCCAACCCGCGACCTGGAGGAGAAGGTGCGCGCGGACCTCGGGCTGCCCCCGCTCCCGGCGGAGGCCGCGGCGCTGTGGGACGCATCTGGAGGCGTACGCAAACCGCTGACGATCAAAGACGCGGCCGAACCGGCCCCGGAAACATCGCCGGGAACGGTGGAGGCGGCCGAAGCGCCCGCCGCCGCGGCTCCGCTGGACGCGTTGCGCGCCTGGTTTGGACCGCTGGCGACTGAGCTGGCCGAGCTGGCCGACGAGGGGTTGTCGGACAACGAGTTCGACCGCCGCCTCGCCGCGCTCGCCGCGCGGAAAGAGGTCGGCGACAGCACCAGATTTGAGGCGCTGCTGGCCAAAGACATGGAGGCGGCTTACCAGGTGGGGGCAAAACGATGATCAACTCGATTGTGATCAAGGAGGTCGGCGAGCTCGACGTCCCCGCGCCGGAGACCTGGATGCGGCCGCTCGCCGAGGCGATCCACCGCCTGGCGCAAGGCAATGCCAGGGCGCGGATCGGCGGCCGCTTCGGGGCCGAGATGGCGCGCACGGTCAAGACCGACTTCACCGGCCCCAAAACCGAGGCGGAGGTGTACTGCGACAGTTACATCGCCGAGCACGTCCACGAGGGCGGTGAAATCCGCTCCAAGACGCCGGGCAAAAAGCTGGCGATCCCCATCCACGCGCTCACCCGCCGCACCGGCGAATGGCCGCGCGAGATGCAGGATCTGATCGCCGTTCGCCGCGGGCGGAATACCTTCCTCGCCCGCCCGTCGGGCAAGGGCAAAAACGCCAAGCTCGAGTTCCTTTTTGTGCTCAAGGACAAGGTGACGCAAAAACCGCGCCCGTGGTGGCCGGACGACGGCGAGCTCAAGGGGGCGGCCGACGCCTTTTTCTCCGACAACTTTTAGGGAGGGCCTAGTTATGCCGAGAGACGATACCGCTGAGGATATCTACCTCGATAATCGCGTAAACATGCCCACCGACCGCGCCACACAGGGCGGCAGCGGAAAAGCCGGGCTGGCAGATCTGGCGCCGGGCATCCGCAACCGCGCGTTTTTCAGTGCGCGGGTGGCCGACCAGCGCATTTTGGAGCGCCTGCGCAAAATCAGCGACGCCTACAGCCGCAACCTGATCGGAAAGGGCGAGGCGCGAAACCTGCTTAAAGACTTCCTCAAGGCGGAGGGGCAGGATGACGGCACCGCGTCGCTTCGAAATCTCGCCTCGACGGCCCGGCTCAACCTGATTCTGGAGCAAAATTCCAAGATGGCCAACGCCGTCGGGCGCTACCAGGCGATGATGGATCCGGACGTTTTAAAGGCGTTCCCCTGCGTGATCTATCGCGCCAGCGTCGGGTCGCGCGTCCCGCGGCCGGAACATCAGCAATATGACGGCATGGTTTTTTATAAAGACGATCCCTGGCTGCGCGCCCACTGGCCGCCCTCGAAATTCGGGTGCAACTGCGAACTTGAGGAGTGCAGCGCCAAGCAGGCCGCGCGGCTCGGCGTTCAGCCGCGAACGCCGCCGGAAAAGGCGGCGGTTACGTCGGAGAGCGGCTTCGCGTTCGACCCGGCGAACGCGTTCCGGGCGGAACAGATCGACGCGCTGCCGACGCCGGAATCGCGGGCGGATATGCTCGCCTCGATCCGGCAATACGTTGAGCGGGAACAAACAACGTTTGTCGCCTCGGCACGCAATCAGCGGCCGCTGACCAAGCCGCCGGTGACGCGCCTGCCAGCGCAAAAGGAGCTGGCCGATTTCGTCGCGGCCAACCGGAAGATCGTCGAAAACCCGAAGGCGCTGCGCGACGACGCCAAGCTCCAGTTGGTGCCGGATAAACTCCCGCTCGGCGAGCTCTCCGGCGAGGTGGCCGATTCGCTCGGCCTCGCCGGGCAGCCGTCGCAAATCCAGCTCAGCCGGGGCAACAGTTCGTTCGGGCTCTTTCATCAGATTCGGCGTCACGCCGCGTCGCTCGACGACGGCGAGCTGGTGGGCACGATCCGGCGGCTGCTGGGCGGCAAAAACGTGCGTTACACGCTCTCCATGTCGCCGGGCAAGACCGACATTCTCAACATCGAGGAGGTCGGCGGACCGGGTCTGATCACGCTGCGGAGGAAGGGCGGCGATGCGGCATGGGAAGTCGTTTCCGCCCACGGCATCGAAGGCCCGGCCGGGGCGGAAAACCGGGCGCGTTACAACCGCGTTCGCGCCGACCGGAAATAAAAAGGAAAGCCGGAACACGAATGTTCCGGCCTGAACCGCCACCCGGGGCATCGCTCCCGGACTCCCAGTTTAACGTCTCTGTTGGACGAATCGGCGCAGATGACTATCGCATTGCGACGGGTTCCAACAATCAATATAACCTGTTCCGCGCAAAAATCAAGTCGGACTTGTCCGACCGGTCCGACAAGTCCGACCAAAGGAGCCCACTCTATGCAGATCATCGCACTATCCGGCCTCGAACTTGCCGAGGTCGAGCGCGGAGCCGACGGGCTGCCGCGCGGCTGGCCGCTCTTGCGCGTCGGCGACAACCTGGTGACGCGATCGCGCGGGATGCCGGTCAACCTCCGGCTGACGCCGGAAGACCTCGCCTCGATCGTCGAGTACCACGAGGCCAAGGGGGCGCAAATCCCAATCGACTGCCAGCACGTGATCAGCAACCTGGCCATCAAGCTTAAAATCGACGAGGCCGAGCTGGTCAAGCGCCTTCCCCGCTATACCGGCGTCGCCGGGTTCGGGCACCTGGAGGTGCGCGGCGACGCGCTGTGCATGGCGGACGTCGAGTGGCTGCCGATCGGCCGCGAGGTGATGATGGCCGGGCAGTTCCGCTATTATTCGCCGACCGTGCGCGGGTTGGACGGGCAAAGCCCGCTTCGCGTCACCAGCGTGGCGCTGACCAATACGCCGCACTTGCAAAACGTCGCCGACCTCGCCGCCGGGGAGACCGGCGAAGAGGAAACTTTGACCCCGGAGCAGGTGCTCCGGGCACAGGAAGAAATTACCGTTACCATCACAAAGGAGGCTCTTATGCCTGACTCCACCCCGACCCCGCCGGGAACCCCGGCCGCCGCCCCGGAGAAGAAAGCCGACGCCGAACTCCTCGCCCTGCTGCGCGAAGTCCTCGGCGACGACGTCACCCCGGAAAACATCAAGGCCAAACTGCTCGAGCTCAAGGGCAAAGCCGCCGCTCCGGCTGTCGAACCGGCCAAGATCGAGGCCGCCGAAGAGCGCCTTAAAAAGCTCGAGCTCGCCGAGGAAACCCGCGCCCGCAAGGTGGTGATCGACGATGCATTCCGCCGCGGCCGCCTCACTCCGGCGACGCTGAAAAAGCCTTTCATCGAAAAGCTCTCCGCCGCCGAGCTGGCCGACTATGTCGAGTCGCTCCCGGCGGACGGTTGCGCCGCCCCGGTGGGCACGCTCCAGCTCGGCGAGGATCCGGACAACGCGGGCGAGCCCAAGACCTACAAGAGCGTGGCCGAGGCGATCGCCGCCGCGCCCGTCGCCGACATGAAACGATAGAAAGGGTTTACGCACATGCCAACCGACATCATTTTGTCCTACAGTCTCAGCAACAAAGCGCGCGACCTGTCGAGCGCCATGAACACCGTCATTGCCGGGCGCGGTACGTTTGTCACGCGGTTCGCCGCGGCCGCCCGGGCAACCAACCACAAGCACGAGTGGCTCGAAGACCGCATTCAGGGCCGCGGCTTTACGGTTGTCTCCTACGCCGAGGGCGAGGCGACGCTCTCCGCCGCCGACGTGCTCAAAGTCCGCATCGGCACCCGCTTCCGGACGGTCGGCAGCCCGGCGATCTTCCGGGTCACCGCGATTGACGGCGTCAAAATCACCGCCACCGTCCACTCCGCCAACGGCGACGCCGCAAAGACCGCACTTGCCGCCGCCGACGCCTGCAAGATCATCGCGACGCCGGTCAAGGAGCGATCCAAAACCGGCGACGGCGACCAGACCGCCCACACGGTGGGGACCAGTTACAACTGCACCCAGATCATCCGCAAGGACGTCGGCATCAGCCGGACGGCGATGCAGACGAAAACCATCGACCAGGTGGAAAACGACATCGGCCGCCAAACCGATTTCGCTTTGCAGGACGCCGCGCGCGACCTCAACCGCATGGCGATCTGGGGCACCCGCACCGAGAAAAACGAACCGGCCGGCGTCCTCGGCGAGGCGGGCGGGCTCTACTTTTTCGCCGGTCAGACCGGCGCGCTGGTGGTGGACGCCGCGGGCGGCCGGCTGACCAGCAAGCTCGTCAACGACGCGGCCGAGAAAATCACCCGCGAAGGCGGCAGCCCGACCACCGTCTACTGCACGCCGGACCAGGCGCGGGTGCTCGCCAACGAGTACAAAAACAACATCACCGTGATGCGCGACGACGTCAAGCGCGGCGTCTACGTCGCCGTCGTGGTCAACGAGGGCAACGGCCAGAGCATCAACATCATCGGCGACCCCGATTTCGACGACGCCGACGCGTTTGTCGCCGACGACGCCTGCTTCGGCCGCAGCGACATGGAGCCCTTCGGCGACAAGGACACCACGCTCCCCGGCGACGACGGCATCAGCCGCGTGGTGCTCGGCGAGGTGACCTTCGAGTTCCGCAACGCACTTCAGCGGCTGTGCCGGATCAAGGCGCTCAAAGCCCCGGCGGCGGCCCTGGCGGAAATCGCGAACGACCAGCGCACTGTCAACGTCACCGCGGGCGACATGAACGTGGTCGCCGAAACGGTGACCATCCCGGCCGAGGCGGCGACGCTCGACGCCGCCGCGCTGACCATCACCGCGGCCGCCGTGACCGTCAACGAGGCGGGGGCGTAGTCGCATGTACGCGACACCCGCCGACCTGCGCCTGCGGCTCGGCGACATGTACGCCGCGCTGTACACCGGGCTCGACGGCGTGCCGCTTGAGGCGGAGGCGGAGAAAGACCTTTCCGCCGCCTCCGCCGAGATCGATTGCGCCGTTGGCGGCCGCTACGCCGTCCCGGTGACGGCCGAGGCGGCGCTGCCCTTGCTGGAGACCTGGGCGCTGACGCTCGCCGAGGAGCTGGCCTGGAGCCGCTCCGGCAAGCCGGATCCGCCCGACGGCGTCAAGGCGCGATCGGCGCGCGTCCGCGACCAGCTCGACCGCATTTCGCGCTCCGAGCTGACGCTCCCCGGCGCGGCGGAGGCGGGCGGGGGAATCATCCTCGCCGCGTCCGATCCGCCGGTCTTTACCCGCGCCGACATGGAGGGCTACTGACATGAGCGACTACCGGCCCTTGCGGGAGATCGCGGCGGCAATCGCGGAGCTGATCCGCGCCACCGGGAAATTCCGCAAGGTGGTCTTTTGCCAGGCGACCAACAGCGAGCAGCTCTGGCAGACACTGGAGGCACTGGCCGCGCTGCCGGCGGCGGTGGTGGCGATCGGGCCGGTACCGCACGACCGCCACGGCCTCCGCCGCACGGTGCGGGTGATGGTCTGCATCGCCGCGCCTTTTGCGCGCGGCGCGGAGGCGGAGGCGGCGGGCATCTGGGATCTCTCCGAGGCCGCCGCCGGGGTCTTTTACCCGCGGGCGACCGACGAGGGGACGTTTTTCCCGGAGGCGGCGGGGATTGAGTTTGAGGTCGAGTCGCTCGACCCGATCCCGTCCCCCGGCCCGGTTTCCGCCTGCGTCCTCACGCTGGCGGGGACCGAGTTTTTGAGCGACGAAATCGACGACGAAACATAACAGCGAAAGGAGCTGATTATGGCAATGAAAATGCGCGGCGAAGCGGTGCTCTATAAGGGCACCGAGGACGAGACGTGGGGGATTTGCGAATCCGCCAGCGTCGCGTTCGAGGCCGACAAAAAAGAGATCAGGAACGGCCAGGGCGACACCGTCGGCCTCTTGTACACCGATACCGGGAAAAAGAAGTTCACCGGCACCTACACCCCGCTGGCCAAAGGAGCCGCCACCGACCCGCCGCAGAAAGACGACCTGATCGGCGAAGCGCTGACCATCAAGGATCCCCGCGGCGGCGCGGCGACGATGACTGTCTACATCGACAACGCGACGCTGGCGCGCAAAAAGGGCGACGCCTGCGAGTTCAACATCGACGGGTACTACTACCCTAACGTGGTCGTCCCGGCGCCGTGATGACGCTGCCGGAGCTGGAGGAGGCGATCCAGCGCCAGGTGGAGCGGGTTTTCGCGGCGCGCGAGGCGGAGGCGATCGAGGGCGATTTGATGTACGACTCGATCGACTTCTCCGGCGTGACGTTTTACCGGCCCACGCTGGCGCACGTCTGGCTGGTGCTGACGATGGAGCGCGCCCGCGCCTGGCGGACCGCCGCCGAGCGGCGCGAACTTGTCGGCTACACGCTCACCTTCCCGGCGGAGCAAGTCCGGAACCGGCTTTGCCGGGCGTTCGCGGTCGACCGGGAGCAGTTCCGGCGCGACGCGATCGCGTTTTTTTCTTCGCGGCGCGAGGCGCTGGCGGTGGTGGAGACGCTGCTTGCCGACCTCAGAACCTCCGTCAGTGACGACGACGACGAGCCGCTCCGCCCCGGCTGGTGGGCGCGCTGCGTCGATCAGATCGCGGCGCATTACCACTGGAGCGAGGACGCGATTTTCGCGCTGCCCCTGGTGCGCTTTTCGGCGTACAGCCGGGCGATCGCCGGGAGCGACCGGCTGCCCGACACGGCCATGCCGGCGGAGGAACAGGAGCTCGCGCGGCTCCAGCAACTGCGAATGGAGATGACAAAACATGGGCGTGATCAAAAACCTGCTGATCAAGATCCTGGCGGAGAATGACGACGCCAAGAAAAAGCTCAAAGAGACCGAAGCCGCGGTGGCAGAGGTCAAGACCGTCGCCGCCGATGCGGGCAAAACGGTCGCCGAGGCGATCCCCGACAAGCCCGTCGAGGTCAAGGTCGAGACCGCCGCCACGGAGAAGAAGCTCGACGCCGTGGACAAGGGGGCCAAGGGGGCCAAAGACGCGATCAAAAAAGTCAACGACGAGACCAAGAAGTCGCCGGGCGGTTTTTTCGACCGCCTGGCGGCGAAGATCAACACGGCCAAGGAGTCCAGCAAGGACCTCAAAAAAGCGTTTGACGGCAGCATGTTCGGCACGCTCCTCGCCCCGGCGGCGGCGGCGATGGCGATCGTCAACTCGCTGGCCAAGATCGGCGCGGCGGCGTGGGATGCGTACCTCGGCCGCCTGAAGGAGTCCGCCGAGCGCGCCGCCGAAGTGCGCGCCCAGATGGAGAAGCTCCAGCAGGTCAACGACGCCCGGCGCGGCTCCGACGCCGCGGCGCTTGCGTCGCTCCGCCAGATGGCCTCGACCGAGCAGCTCAGCAACGCGCAAAAGGCGCAGGCGGCGGCGCTGGTCAAGCAGCTCGCCGGGAGCTACGGCGACCTCGGCATCGCGATCGACGCCACGACCGGCAAGATCACCGGCCTTGACGAGGCCCAGGCGAAAATGTCCGCCCGCGACTTTGCCGACCGCATCCGTGAGCAGGAGCGCATTAACAAACAGCTTGAGGAGGAAATCCGGGTAAATCGCCAGAATCGCGACAGTGCGCCGCTGACGTCATCGGATACCAAGGTCCTCGGCATCCCGGCGTCCGGCTCTGCCCGGCCCCTGTCTAAACTGCTGGGCGGACTGGATGCTCCGGTACAGTTCGGCGGAGAAGCCGCCACGATGGAGGCGGCGGCCAAAGAGGAGGCGGCGGTCAACGCACTGCTCGACGGTCGCCGCAAGCTCCGCGAGCTGCAAAAGCAGGATCCGGAAAAACAGCGCGCCCTGGCCGCCGACGCGGTGATTGCGTCGGACCGGGAACAGCTCCGCATTCAGCAGCTTAAAAACGCCGGGGAAACCGAGGCGGCGGCAAAACTCGAATTTACAGTCGGTTTGCGCAGCCGCGGCGTTGCCCTGACCGAAAAAGAGCGGGAAACACTCTGGGAAATCAACCGTCAGGCGGCGGAGGAAACCATCCGCGCCGAAGAGCTGGCCAAGGCCAAAGCCGACGCGGCGGCGGCCGAGGAGGAGATCAAGCGCAAGGCCGAGGAACGCGGCAAACTTTACAACGACGCGCTCAGCCAGGCGGAGTACGAGCTCCAGATGGCGACGCTGAAGCGTCAAGGCCTCGACGACGAGGCGGCGCGGCTGGCGATCATCAACGAGCTGAAGCAGCGCGGCGTCGTGCTTTCCGACGCGGAAATCGAGCAGCTTCTCGCCCGTCGCAAGGCGGCGCGCGAAGCCGCGGATGAAGCACAAAAGGCAGAACAAGACCGGGCGGCGGCGAAAGCCAAGAGCGCCGATTCGCGCGCCTACGCCACCGACGCGGTGGCCGACGCCGAATATCAGCTTGAACTCCAACAGCTCAAAAACGCCGGGCTTGACGACGAGGCCGACCGGCTGCAACTCTTGAACGAGCTGAAGCAGCGCGGTCTTGAGCTGACCGACGACGAGATCGCCAAGATCCTCGCCTCGCGCAAGGGGCTCCGCGAGCTGCAAGGCGGCAAATCCGGCGACCGGGTGACGGTCGGCGGCGAGCGCCAGGAGACCGACAGCCTGCGCAAAATCGGCCTCTACAACTGGGGCGCGGGCGCGGCCAACTCGCTCGACAAAACGCGCAACGGGCTGCTCGGCCAGATCCGCGACGGCGTCAACAAACTGTACGGCGCTGGCGGCGGCGAAACTCTATCATAACGACCGGTCCGACTTTCCCAAGGAGGTTTTATGGCGACAAAACTGATCGGCAACGTGGTCTGGGTGATCCAGCCGGAGTACCCGACGCTCTCCAGCCAGCGCACGTCGCAGACGCTGGCGGTCAAACTCCACGCCTCGGCGGCGGGGCTGGCCGCCAACCTTCCCGCGCTCGGCGCGGCGTGGAGTTCCACCGATCCGTTTTTCGGCGCGGTGACCAACCTGGTGCTGACCACCCGCGAGGTTAAGCCGCTCGCCGGGACGGTGCTTTACGAGGTGACGCTGACCTACACCGACGACGACTCGTCGGAGTATGTGTCCGGCAGCGGCTTTACCGCGGTCACCCGCTCGGTCGAGCGCGACACGCAGGACACCGACGTGCCGATCGGCCAGCACCCGAATTATCGGACGTGCTGGAACCACGTGCTGCTGCACCGCATCGCCGACGACAGCAGTTACGACATCACCTGGTGGCCGACCGCGACCGACACGGTGATCCCCGCCGCCAACCGCGAAAATTTCCGCTGGGCAAAGCCCGACGACGCGCTGCCGGATGGGTGGTCGGTGCTCAACAGCGCGGTTAAAAAGGACGTTGAGAGCTTCCGCGACGGCGTCACCACGGTGCATGTGATCGAGAGCTCGGCGAGCAAAAACGCGCTGACCAAAAGCGCCGCGGCCGATTACACGACGCAGACGCCGCCGGACACGTTCAGCTTGCCGAGCTCGATCACCGTGGACGAAGAGAGCGTCCCGTGCTGGCTGCGAGGCGGCAGCAAGATCAAAAAAAACGGCCGCAAGTGGGAGCTCGAAGTGAGCTACCTCCACGCCAAGCGCGGCGTCGACACCGACATCTACCAGGAGGCGTAAGTATGCAACCTCAGCTGCCATCGTCCCCGACCGGGACCAACTGGGTCACCAGGATCGACCCGGCCTGGATCAAAAAACTGCTGGAGTGCGTCGGGTACGCCATGACCCACCCGCGCGGCGACGGCGTCACCATCCTCACCCAGGACGGCGGCACGCTCCGCGCCAAACAATCGCCCGCTTCCGCTCCAGGCGGGGGCGGCGGCGGAGACGCCGCGGTCGGCGTGATCACCGCGGGGCCTTCGGGCGGCTACGGAGCGGCCACCTGGCAGCCGTGCGCCGACGACCTGACGCCGGGCGGCGCAACCGTTCCGGTGGTCGTTCTCCCTCTCAAATAAGGATAGGTTTGCACATGCGTAAACTGTTTGCAACATTCGCCGCCGTCGCCGTTGCGGCGACAGGAGGAGCCATGGTCAAAGACATTCCCGTGCCCGACAATCAAAGCATTATCATTTTTTCCGCCACGGGCGGCGGCGAGGGCGGCCGGGTGCGCCAGGGCATCACGTTTGCGCACGAGACCGCGCTCACGCTCACCGGCGGCGTCGAGACCGATTATGTCCGGGTCACGCCCTCCGGCAGCGGCTTCGCGGCGGTGGCCAAGGCGCACAAGGCGGCCGGGCAGGCGACGTTTTCCGTCACCGCCGTGACGGCGGGCGACGAGGAGGCGGGCATCGAGGGCGTTACCGCAAGTTTTACGTTTCGCGTTGTCGTCCTGGGCGTCGATTTCCCCCACCTCACGCAGGGCTTTTTTGAGTTCCCGGTGGGGGCGACGGTCGGTGTGCCCCTCAATGTTTTTTTTGCCGCACCCGAGGCGCAGCTCAATATTCCCAAGGTGCAGTCGGCGATCGTGAGCTCGACCTATGGCGAGCTGGTGCCGTATGCCGATGCGGATCACGGCGGCCTCGCCCGCACCCGCTGGGAGGGGGAGCCCTCCGGCATCAGCCTCGACCCGGTGCTCGACGAGTACAACTATGTCCGGGGCGCGTCGCTCTCCGGCGTGGCGCTGCGGCCGGGCGTCTACTACCGCACGTTTGAAATATCGAGCTACGACAGCGGCGGCGGCACGGACCCGTTCCCGGGTGCGACCGGTTACGGCATTGTGATCATCAACATCTACGACGATCGCGAGAGCCCGAAGGTCGTCGTGCCGATCGACTACCAGCCGGATGACAATGCACTCCGGGTGATTCGCCACGGCATCGCGGGCTACGTCGCCGCCCGGCTGACCGGCGAGTTTGCGCGCTCCGGCGATGATTGGACGCGCCGCGTCGAGGAGCAGGTCGCCGAGGGCGTCTCCGACGTCTGGGAGTACACCATGGCCCGCGACACGACGACGGGCGTCTGGACGCTCCAGGGGCGCAACTACCTGTCCGACCAGACCGCCCCGTCCTACACGTCCCTGGCAACCGCGACCGTCGCCTACTCGGGCGAGGTCCCACCGAATGTCGGCTGGACGGATGGCGTGCTGGCCGCGGGCGGCAGCCATTACTACGTGCTGGGCACCGGATTTTTTGACTACAAGGGCGAGCGCACCGTCCCGGTCGAGGGGGCCGACCCTTTTACCGGCCCGGTCTACCAGCAGCAGCCGATCGTCTCGGCGCAATACGCGGGGTGGACCAACCCGCCAGCGACGCAGTACGCCTCAGGTCTGTACCTGGCTCCGGACCCGGACGGCAAATGGCGCGTCAGCATCGACCCGGCCGCGGTGGACGGCGCGGAGGCGACGCCGCAGACGATCAAACATGCCGCGCTGCCGTACCACCCGCCGACCGCGGGGCACCCGATCGCCGGGCTGGCGTACCGCGACGCGGCGCTGCTGATCACCCGCAAGGGCCTGTCACCGGTGGCGGTCAACGCGCACCTGGCGGGCGACGTCGCGCTGCGCATGGGCAAGTACGTCGCCGGGGTTCCGGCGCATTACACCTGGCTTCGGCAGCTCGCGCCGCCGATCGCCGCCACCGGGCGCGCCGAACCGCTGACGTTCGGCGTCACGCGCGATCAGCGCAGCAACACCTTCTCTCGTACGCGGGAGTACAACGCGACGGATACCAGTGCGAGCACCACATACAGCAAGCTCGATTCGGTGACGCGGACGCAGCGGTTGTTCAGCGGGTCCGCCTCGCTTGCCGCCTGGACGCGCACCGGCGAGCTTGTCTCCGGCGTGATGACGGCCCATGCGGGCAATCTCCCCGGCTCGGTGAGTTATCAATATAACCATGATTATCTGTCAGAGAGTTGGAACACCGCAAACATCTCCGGCACGTTCAACGGGTTGCGTAAGACGCATACCGGGACGCTCAAGGCGCTCACCGGCAGCGGAGGCAGGTTTGCGATCGTCCCCGCCACCGGGCGTAACGAGACCGACAGCCGCGTCCGTGCCTACTGCGCCGCGGTCCTCGATGCGTCGGCGTCGTATACCACCGACACGATGCGGCTGGAGGAGGGGCGGTGGCCGGGCTCCGGCTGGGTTACGATGGTGGACGAAACCGGCGTCGGGTCCGATTCGGCGGCGTTCACCGTCGTTTCCCCGGCTCCGGCCAAAACCTCGCTCGGCGCATTTGCCATGCCGTTTTTGACGACGGAGACGCTGAGCTGCTCGTTTACCGGCCGCCATGACGTGCAGCGCTGGGGGACGTACTCCCCCGCGCCGCCGTCCGGCGAAACGTACCTGGTCGATATTGCGCTCTCGCACACGCACACCGCCTATTCCGGCGACGACGTGCCGCCCGCGCTGATCGGCTCGGGGGTGACGCACCACGTGCGGACGACGACCGTTCCCGGTGTGGACCCGGTGGTGATTGACGAGTGGCTCGACGACCCGGCCGGCGATGTGTACGCCGCCCTCAAGGCCGAGTTTTTGGATGTCGACGAGGTGCCGGATCCGGGCCCGTGGCCGAGCGAGGAGGAGGGCGGCGGCTACAATTATCATTTTGACGTGTTTGTGACGTCGAACGAGAGCTACGACCGCATCACAAGATCAACAGGAGCATAAGCCATGATCACCTACGACCTCGCCGCCGGGCGGCGGCTTTCCGCGCCTCCTCAGGTCCGGTATACCGACCGGGTCGAGGAGTGGGCGATTCTCTGCACCGGGCGCGACCTGCGCCCGGCGGTCTCCTGGCGCGCGACGGTGGCGACGGCCCGCAAAATCGATCCGGCGACGATCATCGCCGAGACCGATACCGGGATCACCGCGACGGAAAACACCGTCCTGGTGCCGCTCGACGTGTTTTTCGCCCCCTTCCGCAACGCGGTCGCCACCGCCGAAAAGGGGCGCGACCTCTGGTTCGCCCTGTGGGGCAAGGGAGCCGACGGCAAGGAGGCGGAATACATCGAGTTCCAGTTTACCGGCTTCCCGGCGATCGACCCGCCCGGCGAGCCGCCGAAGCAGCTCCCGATCCGCCCGACAACGACGGTGAACGGCCTCTCCGGCGCGGTAACCCTCGCCGACGCGGACGGTGTTCCGCTGCCCGCATCCGATGGCGTGATTCCGCTCAACGCCGCGGCGGTCGGCCTCGAAAACGTGGAGAACATCCTTGACAACCTCACCGCGACCGCCGCGCCGACCGCGACCGCCGACAGCGCCGCCGGGTACGCGGTAGGCTCTCGTTGGATCGACGTTGCACATGGAAAATCATACACCTGCATCAAGGCGGAAGCCGCCGCGGCAGTCTGGACCGAGGGCGGTGGCGGCACCGTGATCGACTGGGATTACAGCCAAGTCACCTGGCCTGCAGCGGTGGATGCCGCCCGCGGGCGTGTCCGCAATCTCGATGCAACGTTATCCGAGTTGATTTTCGCAGAGGTGCAGGATATCACAGGATTCCGCGCGATGGTTGTCGGCACTGACCCTGTTGTTACCGGCGATATCGTCATCGTGCCGGTGGTCGCCTCCGACATCGATTTCACCGATGCCGAGGAGCTGCCCGCGATGGTCGTACCTGTCGGCCTGTCGCTCGCGTGGATCGAGCGGGAACTCCCCGTCGCGAAAAAGTTTTTAAAATTCCGCCGTGATTATGCGGACGCCCGCGATACTCTGCACGACGGCGGGGGAACGCCGCTCACCGCGATCATCACAAAACTCGGAGTACGTTGATATGCTGGACCCGCTGATCGATCTCGCACAATCCGAAAAATCCTGCGTGTTTTGTGCCACTCCGCAGGGCATATGGTCCCCGCTCCGGCAGGGCGTGATCTGGCCCGGCTCTCCGCGCAATTTCGCCGTTGAGCCTGTATGGTGGCGCGATTTCATGGTTTATCTGCAAACGATGACCAGTACAGATTTTACGTTTGAAATTGAATACGACCTGAAATCTGTTCCCGACACAATAAAATATATCTGGTGTCCAGCAAACGGGAATTATTCCAGCGCAACCATCTGGGTAGAAAAAAATACTGTGACGATCCGGGATTTTGCTTATTACCCTGAAATTATAAGCCGGTACATAACATCAAACATCCTTGGCAAGCACACGGTGAAAATAAACCAGACCGGCAGGGTAATCAATCTTTTTTATGACGGGGTATTGTTACAGTCTGTGACGCTCTCGGCAACTCCGAAACCTCCATCATACGCCCCGGCTTACCCGGCGGATTCACACTATAATCCACAGACCAATGCGGATTGCACCATCGCGTATGTAAAATTTTCCTGTGGCGATGTCGCGTGGTCCTACCCCTCCCTCTCCGAGCGTTTGCGGCTGATCACCAGCACCAACGTGCTCAATGCCGGGACGCATTGGGGAGCGGCGAATCCGGCGCTCGCGGCGCGGATTAAAACGGCACTCGATCTACGTGGCGCGACTGCCTCAAAAACGTTTGTCTGCCGGTGCCATATCCCCAGCCATCCGGGGTCATCCGCCGGGCATTTTGCCGGGTTGATCACACAGGGCAATTGGATGGGTGGAACACCCGATTTTGTTTTTCATCTGTCGGTCCGAGAGGATTATCGGCCAGGTTTACAGGCCAAGCGCTTAAGGATGAACTGTTCAAATGGTGCTAATGTCCTGCGAGGGGTCGAGGTCGATATATCTGCAATCAACATTTTTGACAAGGATATAACGATTGCCGGAGTGCTGGACCCGGCCGCTGGACAGGCAAGGATTTTTGCAGATGGGGTGCAAATTGCAAATTCGTCGGTGGAACTTGATTTTTTGGGACAGGGGGCGTTGAGCGCTTTGTCAGACCGAGTGTCACTAATGCACGACCCATTAACAACGTCAACACTGGCTGGGCATCGGATAATCGAGGCGGCGGTCTTTAACAAGGCGCTGGCCGCCGACAAAATCGCATACGCAAGTAGATAGGAGGACGATATGACACTGACCAGATGGATCAAACCTTGGGGCGACACCGTGACGGAGGCCCCCGCGTCTCCGCGCTTCCGGCGGGAGTGGTATCCGGAACAAGGATACATCGAAGTTCCTCCGGAGCTGGCGCACCTGCCCGCGTCCCGCCTCGGAATCACCAACGGCGCGGTAGTCGAACTGCCGGAGCCGCCCGGACCGGATACGACGGATTTCGCCGCCGCCTGCGCCGAGTTTCGCGCGACGTGCGCCGAAATCGGCACGCTAATCGGGGCACCGGACTTCCGCGGCGGTTTCGACGAAATGGCGGCCTTCCGCGCGTCTGGGGCGGCAACCACCGCGGCGGGCATGGTGCTGGCGCTCCGTTGGCTGGCCGCCGACAAAATATGCACTTACGAGGGCGTGAAACTCGGCTACGATCAGCCCGCATGGTGGTACAAATGCTGGGAGATTGAGGAGGCGTAGCATGTACACGTTACCCGAAATTGACGTCAAAATTGCGCTCGCCCGCGCCGCAAAGCTCTCCGGCCGCCGCCTGCTCAACAACCGCGAGCGCGCCATGCGCGTCTGCAATGGCATCGGAGCGTGGTGGATGTCGGACCGCTTGCGCAAACTGATTGGCATAATGGCTCCGGACCTCGTGATTGTCGCCGACATCCACGACCTGCGCTGCGAGACGGGCGGGCGCTGGTACAAGCGCTGGGTGGTGGACTTCGAGTTCGCCTACAACGGCGTGCGGATGGCGCTGTTCCGCCGCCGCCCGCGAGTTATCCTCCAGGCGCTCCGTTTCTGGATTCTCCTCATAGCCGGAAGCTGGACCGCGTTCCGCTACCGGCGCAGACGATAAGCATCCCATAAAAAAACGAAAGGTATTTGCCATGAAACACATCCCCATCGCCCTCCTCGTCGCCCTGGTCACGCTCCTCTGCGTCACCGGATGCACCACCGCCACGACCGTCGAAGAGTACGACGCCTCCGGAAAGATCGTCCGAAAAACGGTCACCGATCGCGATCCCTTCGACAAAATCACCGAGTCCACCAAGGACAAGATGGTACTCGCCTGGAGCAACGGCTGGGCCGCCTACGTCAAGGCGGAGGTGACAGAGGTCACCTCAGGCACGGTCACTCCGACCGGAGAGATTTTTGCCGGCAAACTCAACAAGGGTTATTTGAGTATCCCCAAGTCGTTTATTGTCAAAGGTATTGATATACCGTCCATCATTGCCGGAACGCACGAAAATCTGTCGGTCGGATTTACCGGGGCAAGCTCGGCCAGCGATACGGCGAGCGCCAACACAACGCAGACGACAACCAGCGCCGGAGCTGCACCTTCCGCCGCCACCGAGGCCGCCAAATGAAGT
>Ga0209373_10001421_pt1 | contig 28249 bp, 10 predicted proteins | sample Higcelweek5metaG_FD_187173 | JGI IMG/M metagenome (GOLD analysis project Ga0209373, IMG submission 187173) | Freshwater pond sediment microbial communities from the University of Edinburgh, under environmental carbon perturbations - High... | ecosystem: Environmental > Aquatic > Freshwater >... | reverse complement strand
GCCAGTGTAGCGGATGCAAACACATACTCCACGATGACGCAGGATGTTTATTATCTGACATTGCCAGAAGTGAAATTTGTGATTAATATTGCATATGCGGATACGACAGTATCTATTTCTACATTTGCAGATACAGTAGTTAACGGAACAGAGGTACTCGAGCAGGGACCACTTCTGCCGATGATGTATACATTTACCGTATCGAATGCAGCTTGGGCAAATCCTTCTTCGCAGGAAATAGAAGTAACGCTTGCAAATCCGACGATTGGAATCAATATTGGACAATAAAAGAAACGAGATCTATAACTATAGGATAGCAAAAAAATACGCTTTATCGAAGGTGTATTTTTTTGAATTATCACAAAATATCTGTTATTGTTCCTTGTTATAATGAAAAAGATACATTAGAAACAGTAATTACAGAGAAGATATTAAAGAGAAAGTGCATTGTTAAATACAATTTGATTGGATAAATGGAAAAGGTGACGGCATATGGGAAATTGGGGATGTAAATTTAATGATTTGTTTGAACTTGGCAAGATTCAGATATTACAGGATGCGTTATCCGATACATTAAATGTTGGAATTGTGGTATCAGACCCAGAGGGAAATACAATTACTGCGCCGAGTACAACTGACAGGGCGGGGGAAGCATTTTGTATTGACCCAGAGAGACCAGGTAATGCGATTATGATAGATGGTAATTTGATTGCCTATGTAGCGCTGGATGTTACACAGCTGTCAAATAGAGATGCTGAGAAAGCAGAAAATCTCATTATGACTACCTTCGGTCAGATGATAGAAATTGCATATAAGAGATATGTGCTTCAGCGGGAACAGACTGCTTCTGATGATAAGACGGATACCATGACGGGGTCTATGAGCCGTATTTATTTCGAGAACAGAATGGGCGTGGTAGACAGAAGTGAGGTAGTTCCAGTAGCGGTAATAGCAGGAAATATCAATGATTGGAAATATGTCAATGATAATTATGGAAGTAGCGAGAGTAATCGTCTTGTCATTGTGATAGCAAATATACTAAAGGAAGAAGCAGAGGATTATTATCTGATCGGGCATTGCGATGGAGATGTGCTGAACATCATTATTCCAAGGGCTGAGTATGAAGAAGCGAAAGACTATTGTAACAGGGTACAGAAAAGATGTATGGAGTACGAAGACATATGGCTTGCACCTTCCATTGCACTTGGTATTGCCATGAAGACAAATATTGAGCAATCGATAGATGATCTCTTTTCCGATGCGGAATACGAGATGTATATTGATAAAATCAGTATTAAGAAGCAATCGGGCTATCGTGAAAGACTGATGAAAGGGCAACGCAAGACATGAAGAAGTATTAGAAATTTATACTTTTTTAATAAACGGCAGGGTTGACAAAGTCCTGCCATAGTGATACATTTGTATGTGGAATTAGCACTCAATCGATTCGAGTGCTAACAAAGCAAAACTACCATTTTTCTTCCATAAAAAGAAGAAGTAGTGTGGGAAAGAATAATATTTTTCAAGGAGGCGTTTAATCATGAATCTAGTACCTTTAGGAGACAGAGTTGTGCTAAAGCAGTTAGTAGCGGAAGAAACAACCAAATCGGGCATTGTATTACCAGGACAGAGCAAAGAGAAACCACAGCAGGCAGAAGTTGTGGCAGTAGGACCTGGTGGCGTAATTGATGGAAAAGAAATTAAGATGGAAGTTAAGGTTGGCGAACAGGTCATCTATTCTAAGTATGCAGGAACTGATGTAAAATTAGAGGATGAAGAGTTTATCATTGTAAAGCAAAGTGACATACTTGCAGTAGTGAAGTAAAATAATTTTCAGGAGGTGTATAATAATGGCAAAACAAATCAAATATGGCGCAGAGGCGAGAGCAGCTCTCGAATCTGGCGTTAATCAGTTAGCAAATACCGTAAGTGTAACACTTGGACCGAAAGGAAGAAATGTTGTACTCGATAAAACCTATGGCACACCACTCATTACAAATGATGGTGTTACAATTGCAAAAGAAATCGAACTCGAAGATGCCTTTGAAAATATGGGTGCGCAGCTTGTTAAAGAAGTTGCAACAAAGACAAATGATGTGGCAGGTGATGGTACTACTACAGCAACCGTTCTCGCACAGGCAATGATCGAAGAGGGTATTAAAAACTTGGCAGCAGGTGCGAATCCTATTATCTTAAGAAAAGGGATGAGAAAAGCCTGTGATGAAGCAGTCAGATCAATCGTTGCCATGAGTTCAAAGGTAAATGGAAGAGAGCATATCGCCAGAGTTGCTGCCGTTTCATCAGGGGATGAAGAGGTCGGCAAAATGGTAGCAGATGCTATGGAAAAAGTATCAAAGGATGGTGTTATTACCATTGAAGAGTCTAAGACAATGCTGACAGAACTCGACCTTGTAGAAGGTATGCAGTTTGACAGAGGCTATATTTCAGCTTATATGGCAACTGATATGGATAAGATGGAAGCAAATCTGGAAAATCCATATATTTTAATCACAGATAAGAAGATTACAAATATTCAGGAGATTCTCCCACTGTTAGAGCAGATCGTGCAATCAGGTTCAAAGCTTTTAATTATTGCAGAAGATATCGAAGGAGAAGCACTCACTACCTTAATCGTAAATAAACTCCGTGGTACTTTCTCTGTTGTAGGTGTAAAGGCTCCAGGCTATGGTGACAGAAGAAAAGCAATGCTCGAAGATATCGCAATTCTGACAGGCGGTCAGGTTATTTCTGAAGAACTTGGTTTAGAGTTAAAGGAAGCTACGATCGAGCAGCTCGGCCGTGCAAAGTCTGTTAAGGTGCAGAAGGAAAATACAATCATCGTGGATGGCGAAGGCAACAAAGAAACAATCAGTGCCAGAGTCGCACAAATCAAAATGCAGATTGAAGAGACAACATCAGATTTTGATAAAGAAAAACTGCAGGAGAGACTTGCAAAACTCGCAGGCGGCGTAGCAGTTATTCGTGTTGGTGCTGCAACAGAAACAGAGATGAAGGAAACGAAACTCCGTATGGAGGATGCACTCGCAGCGACGAGAGCAGCTGTCGAAGAAGGTATCATCGCAGGCGGTGGAAGCGCATATATTCATGCCATTAAGGATGTAGCAAAGCTCAAAGAGGATATGCACGGTGATGAGAAGACCGGTGTCAACATCGTGATTAAAGCGTTGGAAGCACCACTTATGCATATCGTAAGAAATGCAGGACTCGAATCTGCTGTTATCATTAATAAAGTATATGAATCAGAAAAAGGCATCGGATTTGATGCACTTACTGAGAAATATGTAGATATGGTAAAAGATGGAATACTCGATCCTGTGAAGGTAACCAGATGTGCATTACAGAATGCAACATCAGTTGCAAGCACATTCTTAACGACAGAAGCAGTCGTAGCGAATATCAAAGAAGATTTACCTCCAATGCCAGCAGGCGGCGGAATGGGAATGATGTAATACATAAAAAACAAAGGGCTGTCCGCGAGGGCAGCCCTTATTAAATATTATTTTGTCTTCACACCATCTTTTGGTGACGCCTAATCTATCATAATTTGGTTTTAACTCACAAGTCGCGGCAGGGATTGTATCGGAAGCACTTTTATGATATTCTTATAAGATACTGATTTATAATACATAATAAAAAGGATGACAAACAAGTGGACGAATCATTAAAAAACAGAAGAAATATGTGCATAATGGGAGTTATTATGGTTTTATCTGTAATAATTATGATTTATTATGGAAATCATAAAGAATATCTCTATTATGATGAAGTTCTTTCTTATACAGCTGCAAATAATCCTACTGGCTTAACTTATGAATTTCAGCCAAACACATGGTATCAAGGATATGATTTTGTAAGACCACTTACAGTACAGGCAGGACATAGATTTGATTATGCAATGGTATGGGCAAATCAGGCAAGTGATACACATCCCCCAATTTATCATACATTGTTACATACAATTTCTTCATTTTTTCCGGGTGTATTCTCTAAATGGTTTGCTTTATCTATTAATATAGTCGCGCTCTTGAATATAGAAATTATAATATATAAAATTGCAGTACTTATATTTAAAAGTAATAAATGGTTACCTTTTATTTCGGTAATGGCATATATCTGTTCCATTGCAGTAATAACACAGATGATGTTTTTACGTATGTATATGGTACAACAAATTTTCACTTCCTTAGCTTTGTTATTGCATATTAAATTTATAAATGAGAAAATAAAAAATAAATCTTTTTTTATTGCCTTGTTCTTTACAACTGTTTTGGGAGTACTGACGCAATATTATTATCTGTTATTTGCTTTTTTTCTTGCAGTATATTTTTGCGTTTACTTACTTTTCAAGAGGCATGTGAAAGAAATATTCGTATATGCAGTGACAATGTTGGGTAGTGTGGCAACAGTATTACTTGTTTTTCCTGCCACTTTAAAGCATTTGTTTGGAGGAGAAGTGGGTTCAACTGTTGTAGATAATATATTGAATATGAACACAATAATGGAACGTCTGTTAACAATCTATGTAGAACTGAATAAAGAAGTATTTGGTTCAAACTTCAAATTGTTCTTATTTATTATAGTTTGCTTTGTGATTGTAAAAATCGTAAAGAAACAGTTGCGTATCAATGATTCGGACATTTTAATTGGGGGAATGTTTTTGTTTGTAGCTTTGAGCTATTACGTTGTCGTATCTATCATAACGCCCTATCTATGTGACCGATATTTTGCTCCCATTTTTCTGGTCTTAATTCTTCTTTTGGTAGGGATATTGTATTTGATTTTTAAAAATGTATTTCGTTCTGATATTGTTATGTATCTTATTTTAATTGTAATCGTTCTGAGCCCGATGTATCTACAGTTAAAATCCAATATTACGGATACAAGTAAGCTGGAAATGCTGCAACTCGCTGATGAAAATTCGGATACAGTATGTGTGGTAGATGTGAATATTAGTTTAGAGAATTTTATGGAATTAAGTAATTTTAAAAATATTTATATGGTAGATATGAATCATGAAATGAAATTTGATCATAAAGTAAGTAATGCGGAAAGGCTAATTGTGTATCTTCCCAATGATAGTGCAATAGATGATTTGACAAAAAAAATATATAAAGCGAATAGTAACTTATCAAATTACGACAGATTATATGTGGGTTATGGTGCGACTGCATATGAAATATACTAGTGTTCAAGATGGATATAAAAGTATATGCGTAATTTTTCTCCGCAGTTAATAGCTGGATCTATTGTATTACACAATCAAATAATCCCGCAATTCTAGAAAGAGGAAAATCAGAAATTTAACTTTGAGAACTTTTATATAGGAGAACTTGCTTTTTCTTGTCTTTCCTGAAAGAAAACTGTATGATAAATAAAAGTGATTATAAATATATGGGGGATGAAACGAATGATAAGTTTTTTGAAGGCAAAAAGTGTTATACTAGCGATTTTTTTTGTTTCCATTTTATTAATGATATTATTATATGCCGGCAATTTCTTTTCTAACAAGCAATGGACAGGAGATGAAGTGCTGGGAGTTAATCTAAATATAGGGGAAGGGGATTATGAGTTTACTGTAGGATATCAGTGTGATGAGCCGGTTTATCTCGAATCTTATATTACTGCAAATGGACAAGAACATGTTACTTGGGGCACAATACTAGAGCCTGCAGCGACACTTGGAAGTTATACAGAGGCGAAGATGGACTTTCATATTCCGTATTCGATCCATAATCACAGCTTTCGCCTTCGCACCCCATATGCGGCAGAAGGACAGATTACGATTTCAAAACTTGCGATTGATTATATTGGTTCACCAGTAAAGACAATTTTGTATTTACTTTCCTATATTATATGTGTAGGCGCAATATTTGTGATTGTGAGAGGGAATAAGCAACAATTATACGCAATATTTGCCTTGTCCATTTTCTATCTTACACTGGGAAGTATATTTGTAAGAAACTCGATTTTTCTCGCAATTTGTATTCTGCTTTTTTGCAGCCTGTTGTATTTTTGTTATATCAGGCGGGTGAAAATAAAGGAAGATTTTTTGCTGTATTTGGTTTTTTTACTGTCATCATTAGTATTTATGCTGGTGTTTACTACTTCTTCACCACTTTTTACTATGAATTTGGGAACAGATGAACAGATTTATTATTCTATAGCTAAGGGCATGGCAAGCGGATTACGCTTATATGTAGATATGTTCGATCATAAAGGTCCAGTATTTTATTTTCTGTATATGCTGGGGTATATGATTTCTCCTGGTAAATATTATGGGATTTATTTTATTGAGTGTGTTTTCATGGCATTATCAATGCTTTTCATTTATAAAATAGCAAGATTATTTTTGAGGCATAGTACATCTGTCATTGTAGCTTTTTCTGGGCTAATTATGTTATTAAATAAAGCCTATGCTAATGAAGGAGGTACATATGAGCAACTGGCGGCCCCATTATTAATTTTAATGATCTATTTAGTATTAAAATATTTTATTTCATCAGAAGAGAAGGATGCTAAAGAGGTACCATTATGGAATCCTATGTTGCAGGGTATGCTTTTTGCAATTATACTATTAGGAAAATTTAATATTAGTATAGTATGGGCATTTTTATCATTCTGCGCATTTTTATATTTATTGATAAATAAAAGATTTTTAGTATTTTTCAAGAATATAGCCTCATATTTCCTCGGATTTTTAATATTAGCGATACCTGTAACGTTATACTTTGTGATACAAAATGATTTCGGTGTATTTGTAAATAGTTACTTTTTATTTAATTGTGTTTATGCTAATATATCTTCACCTTTTGATGTTTTAACAGATACTTTTTTTAGAATATTTAATCAGTTTATGGAGTTTAAGTTAAGTTCGATTTTTATATTGATTGGTATTGTAGGCATGTTATTTGGGAAAAAAATAATTGTCGTTTATGGGAAAATGGTTATAGTACTATCAGTTTTGGTCCTGTTGTTTACTACATATATGGGTGAGCAGGTATATCAGTACTATTTTACTTTAGTTGCGATATATGCGATATTTGGAGAAATATTCATCGCGAGTATTGTCGAGGAGGGATGGATAAAGAATGAGACCAATGAAAGACGCATAGAGATTGGAATGAGTGTTTTTTTGGTATTATTAACATTCTGGGTTAATAATACACTAATGGAATCATATCTATTTGACAAAGAAGCGACGGTGCAAGATATTATTGTTCACGAGATGCAACTAAGGTCCGCAGATGGTGACACCTCGTTTTTTGAACTTGATATGCTAGAACAGGGATTTTATCCACAAGCGGATAAAGCGCCTTATGTAGAGTATTTCTTTTATCCTAATATTTTGCCAGATGTTTATCCTAAAATTCAGGAAGAACAAAATAGGTATTTGAAGGAAAAAATCACAGAGTATGTAGTTGTATGTCGTTACGCAGCAGAGGATTATCCTACTAATGAAATTTTAAATACAAACTATGAGTTTGTTAGTAAGCACACTAATAATGAGGATAGAACATTTATGTTATATAAAAGGAAATAATATTAAATAAAAGTGAAACAAGTATGGTTAGTGTATTAAAACACAAAATATGGAGAATATGGAGAACAGATAGACTATGGATAAGATAGCAGTATTGATTCCTTGTTATAATGAAAGCAAAACGATCAGAAAAGTCATCCAGGATATGCGTGAGACATTGCCAGAAGCAGTGATTTATGTATATGACAATAATTCCAGTGACGGAACAGACCTAATCGCAAAAGAAGAGAATGCCATCGTCAGATATGAGACACAGCAGGGAAAAGGAGCGGTAATCCGTTCTATGTTCCAGGATATTGACGCAGACTGTTATCTCATGATAGATGGTGATGACACCTATCCTGCTGAAAATGCCAGAGAGATGGTAAATCATGTGCTGGAGGATGGTTATGACATGGTCATCGGAGATCGACTTTCGTCCACTTATTTCACCGAGAATAAGAGAAAGTTTCATAACTTTGGAAATGTGCTTGTCAGAAAGATGATAAACTTTATATTTAAAAGTGATATAAAGGATATCATGACAGGATATCGTGCCTTTGGATATGCCTTTGTGAAAACCTTTCCCGTGACCTCAAGAGGTTTTGAAATCGAGACAGAGGTGACAATCCATGCGTTAGATAAGAATATGCATATCAAAACGGTGGAGGTACCCTATCGTGATCGTCCTGACGGAAGCGAATCAAAGCTAAATACATTTTCTGATGGTGCGAAGGTACTGAGGACGATCGTGACACTCTTCAGGAATACCAGACCAATGGCATTTTTTGGTATAGTGTCCCTTTTGCTGTTTGTAGTAGCTGCGGCTCTTTTCATCCCTGTATTTATTGAATATCTGGAGACCGGTATCGTGCCGAGATTTCCAACATTGATTATGAGTATCTTTTTTGGTCTGGCGGCGATACAGTCCTATTTTAGTGGACTGATTTTGCATGTTTTGGTGGGTCAGCAAAAAAATGAGTTTGAAATTCATCTGAATGCATGCAAGCGAGATTATCATACTTATGGAGAGAAGATATAGGGAGGAATAAAAAGTGATTAGTGTTTTACTGAACTGGATATATATACTACTTACGACATTTATCATTGGTACTTTTTGTGTAAACCGGTTTACTTCTTTTATGAAATACCAGAATAGGATTAGCCCTGTGACCCGTATCATATCTGGCATAGCAGTGATAACCGCTTATGCTGGATATTTTAGTTTGTTTGGAGGCGTTGGCGTAGTAGCAAATCTACTGATGCTTATAACCTGTTTCGTGCTCCTGCGGATAGACAAAGAGTATTATCGTCAGGCCTTTCAGAGATTGCAGTCGATGAAAATGAAAAAAATAGACATCATCTATACAGTGATTTGTGTTTTTGGAATACTTGGCATCGCTTATTTCTGTTCCAACACTAATTTTATGACCGATACCGGTCTTTACCATGCGCAGAGCATACATTGGATCGAAGAATACGGTGCTGTCAAAGGCATTGCAAATATGTTTGAGAGACTCGGATATAATAGCAGCTTCTTTTCCTTTACTGCGCTCTATAGCATGAAGGGCGTTTTCGGACAATCGTTACACGCAGGGCAGGGATTTATAGCAGCTCTTATTTGTGTGTATGCGGTGATAGGTATTGTAAGGAATTTCAACAGAAAACATATCGCCAGTAATATATGCCGTGTGGCACCGTTGGTATATACACTAATTATCTTACAGGAAATCATATCGCCGACCACAGATTATCCGACGGTATTTCTCGTCATGTGGATGGTCATAGAATCATTTTATCAGTTTGAGGAACAGGAGCATGATGCGGTAATCTATATTTTAATTGCCATTGTGGCAGTCTTTACGGTTTCTCTAAAATTATCTGCGGTGACCATGATATTGATTGCTATCTGGCCAGCATATTTGTTAATTAAGGATAAAAAATGGAAGCAGATCGGTGTTTGCATTACAATAGGTATTTTGATTTTTTTACCCTATCTCATCAGGAATGTCATTATCTCAGGCTGGCTGATCTATCCATTTGCGGGGCTGGATCTCTTCTCAGTGGACTGGAAGGTTCCGAAGGGAACTGTAATCGCAGATGCAGCAGATATCAAAGTATATGCGCGGCATGTATTTGACAGGAGCCTGATATCACAGCGTATTTCCGAGTGGTTTCCCGCATGGTGGGAGGGGCAGTCAGAAATACAGCAAAGGTATTCATTAGCGGCGATAGTGACAGCGATTCCATTGTGCCTTGTCATGGTATGGGATTTGTTTATTATGATAAAAAATAAGAGTATGGAAAAACTTCAAATTCTAATCCTAAATGCAGTTATGCTGGCAGGCTTTGTATTCTGGCTGTTTTCTTCACCATTGATCCGATATGGGTATGCCTATGTATTGACCCTTCCGATTCTGACTGCTGCAAATCTGTCACACGGTAATGGTGAAAAAAATAAGAAACTATTTTGTCGCATAGCAGGTAGTGCCTGCGCGCTGGTGATATTATTTTCGATAGGATTCACGACTTATGAAGTGATGAAAGAAGATTATGTTCTCTTCAGGACAGTCATACAGGACAGTTCCTATTTGCTACAGCAGAAGGATTATCCGACAGCAGAAATGGATAGTGCTGATATGAATGGAATCACGATTTACTATCCGGTAGATGCAGGTGGGCAGACATGGTATGCGTTTTTTCCAGCAACAAACTATGGAGAGAATATGATTTACTGGACAAATCGAGGCGATTCCATCAGAGATGGCTTTAGAAATAATGAAGAGTGAGATAATATCTCACTCTGCACCTTTTCCTCTACATACAACTGCTATTGTTTTTAGAAGTATCTTAATATCCAGACCAAAGGACCATTCCTCGATATATTTCACATCCATCTTCACGACTTCCTCGAAATCAGTCACCTGATTGCGGCCATTTACCTGCCAAAGTCCAGTAAGACCGGGTGTAATGCTAAGTCGTTTTTTATGATGTGCCTCATATTGTTTAAATTCATCCAGTGTGGGAGGTCTCGTTCCGACGAGACTCATATCTCCGCGTAGTACATTCCAGAACTGTGGAAATTCATCCAGGCTTGTTTTTCTGATAAACTTACCGATCCTCGTTATACGGGGGTCGTTTTCCATTTTAAACATCAAACCGCTCATTTCATTACTTGTCATCAGCTCCTGCTTGCGCATTTCTGCATCCAGATACATCGAGCGAAATTTATATATTTTAAAAAGACGGCCATTACGTCCCACACGATTTTGTGAAAAGAGTACTGGACCCGGTGATTCTATCTTTATAATGGGCGCCAGGAGAACAGTGATGGGAATCAGAAGCAACATACCTGTTACACCGCCTAAAATGTCGAGAGAACGCTTTAACAGAAGCTGACGGAGCGATAAGAATTTATCTGCATAGGTAATCGCATTATAGTCTCCAAATTTCGTCAGTAGCTTAGAAGAGGTAATATCCTTGAAAAACAAATCCACACTAATATGTACGGCGATGCCCATCGATGAAATCTGCGCGATAATAGCTTCATATTCTGTGATTTCATTTAAAGTCAACGAAAATAAGACTTCATCAATCGAGGCGGTCTGACAATAAGATACAAGAGAGAGAATATCTGCAGCAACGGGGATGCCATTGATTTTCAAAGCTTCCTCATGACTGCGCATGACATAATCAGTGAAAGCAAAAGAATCAACCAGATAACTATAGTTTCCCGAACGCCCGACATGTTCTAAAAGATCTGCTGCATGCTCTTTACTGGAAACGATAAGCAGTCTGCGTAGTCCCGAAGTCTGCTTTATGATATAAGGTACCGCTTTTCGCAATAAAGCGTGTAGCACTAACATTATAAGGATGTCAATGATACAAAAATAAATCAGCACCAGACGCGAAAAGTCCTGTATGACTCTCGTAAAGTAAATGATTACCATGGCGATGGCAATCATGGAAAGATTCATCTTCAGGACATCCCAGAACTCATGTAAAATGCCTTTATTTATGAAATGATCATTAAAATTAACAATAAAATACAGAATAAAATAGGAAATGATTAAAATAGAAAGTAGCGCCAGAACAGCATCATTTATAACATGAAAATTAACATAATTATAGTGACGTATAAAATTTGCAAGCAATAAACTGCATATGACAGACAGCATATCCAGCAAAACAACGATAATATTATGAAGATTTGAACGCACCCTATACATAGATTACTCACCTCAAATCAAGTATAAAGAAACTGCAAAAGAAAGTCAATCAATACAATTTAGAAAAAATAATACTCTAATAATTGGGAAAGTGATATAATATTAAATATTTGAAAAGAAGCAATGAAGTAGCGAAAAACATATTACCAAAAAGTAAAAAAGCAGGTGAAGAAATGGAACAATTTCAATTAACAACCCCAGTGACCTTTATTATTTTTAATAGACCAGATACAACACAGAAGGTCTTTGAACAAATCAGACTAGCGAAACCCAGTAAATTGTATATCGTTTCTGATGCGCCTAGAAATAAAGAAGAGCAGAAAAAAGTGGAGCAAACACGCAGGAGCGTGGAAGAGCATATTGACTGGGCTTGTGAGATTCATAAAAATTATGCGCAAGAGAATATGGGATGTAAAGCAAGGGTAGCCACTGGAATATCATGGGTTCTGGAACAAGAAGAGGACACTATTATTTTAGAAGATGATTGTGTTCCAAAACAAGAATTTTTCAGATATTGTCAGGAAATGCTGGAATATTATCGACATAACCAAAATGTAATGATGGTAACTGGTACTAATTTAATGGGAAGCAAGGAAATAGCAGGTGACTATACATTTTCTTATTTCTCTGTTATTTGGGGATGGGCAACATGGAAACGTGCATGGGATTTGTATGATGTGGAGATGCCACTGTGGCCAGAAGCTAGAAAAAACAAAGCATTGCTTTCGATATATGGTAAAATATCTTATCGCCTTTTTGAACGAGATGCAGAAAAAGTATATCATCATCAAAAAGATACATGGGATATACAATGGGATTTTACAAGAATATATTATCATGGTCTTGGGATAGTGCCCAAAGGTAACTTAATAAATAATATAGGATTCAATCGTGAAGATGCGACACATACAACAGGACAGAGCTTTGAGGATTTTCGTTATGGGGAGATAGCATTTCCTATGAAGATGGAAAAAATTGTTGTGCGAAATGAAAAATATGATAAGGCCTATTTAAAAAAATATTTTGGAATCCGCAAAATAATAAATTTTATTAAAAAGAAAATCTATAATTGATGTTATAAATCAAAATTTACGTTGGAGGTACGGAGAAGATGAAGAAACGATTTGCGGCTGCGGTGCTGGCACTTTTATTAGGTATACAGTGTTTTTTTGCTCCACTAGAGGAATTACATGCAGAAACAGTATCCACGAATACAGTGGAGGCAGGGAGCATTTCGGCAAATTCATTATCTGAAAAATCATTATCTAAAAATGGTCTGATTCAGAATGAAATAATAGAGGTACCTGATCCAAATGCAGATTTGGGCTATGAAATCCAGTATGCATTCATCGATGATGAGGTTGCACCAACAGAATCTGAACAAATGCAAAGAAATCAGGCATGGAATGGTTTTATTGCAGATGCTTCTGTACTTGAAGCGGGAACGGATTATATAGAAAGCAATTTTGCATTTGAGGCGGCTTCCCGTAGTGAAGCAGAAAAAATTGTAGATATTTATGGTGGTAAGCTACTGGGTTTTTCTTACGGAATCGGTGAAATGGTAATTCCTGAGACAACGACAGAGGAGGTCATGGCCGCCTGTACAGCAGCAGTTGATGCCGGCGAGGGCAATGTATTACCAGCGATCTATCCCAATGAAATAGTGACTGCCGACGAAACAGTATCTGGGGATACTATTGCAGAGGAACCTGCAAATGAAATAAATGCTGCACCTGTCGAACTGACGGAACAAGAGGTAGAAACATATAAGACAAGGCAGACGGATGTATTAGAAAATAGTAAAGCACTGGAGGATATTCCGCTTGCTTTAAATGAGGATGGCTCGGTCTCAGTGATAGGAGATAATTTCTATCAGGATACTGAGGATTTTTCAAAATTGATTTATGGAGATACAAACGGCTGGCAGCATATCGTGAATGGAGACTATTCTGCATGGAATACAGCGATTGGGTATGGAATTAGTGTTGCAGTTATCGATTCTGGTGCCAGTACAGCACATGCAGATATTCCCTATTCAGCTGCATATAATGCGTTTTCAGTAAATTATACAGGTAGCGCTGCATACCTCGATTCCTTAAAATATGGAGGGTCTGTAAACGGAGCCCTTGATAATCATGGACATGGTACCCATGTAGCTGGCATCATTGCTGCCAGAGGTGGAAATGGTGGTGTTTGTGGTGTTGCACCTGGTGCTAATATTATTTCGATTAAAGCGTTGGAATATATTGCTTATGGAGAGTATGCAGGAAGCGCAGCTGGAAGCAGTGTTACGGTAGCCAGGGCAATTAATATAGCTGTTGCCAAAGGTGCCAGAATCATTAATATGAGTCTGGGCGGAGGAGATTCTACGATAAAAAAGAATGCTGTTGACGCAGCAGCAAACAAAGGTTGTGTAATCGTCGCAGCGGCAGGAAATGATGGTGGCGCATATGCGGATCAAAATTATCCAGCTGCTTATGATAATACGATCAGTGTTGCAGCAACAAAGCTGTCTGGAAGCGCTGATCAGATTATAGATACATCCTATTCCAATACTGGTGCTTCTGTAGACGTTGCCGCACCAGGATCAAACATTTATTCGACATATCCCTCAAAAACATATACTAATATGTCAGGAACATCTATGGCGACGCCTATGGTGTCGGGTGCACTGGCACTCTATCTGGAAAATAATAAAGAGCTCTTAGCTGTAAAAGACAGTAGCTTTTTCGCAATCGTAAAAAATGCGTTAACAAGCTCTGCTGTAGATAAAGGGACGGCAGGCAGGGATAACAGTTATGGATATGGGGTTTTAAGTACGAAGAACCTTGTGAATAAAATCGTAACACTTGCAAAGCCTCGTTTTTCTATCAATGGAGGAAGCGTACAGGAGGGCTATGGAATCCAGATGTTCAGCAGTAATGGTGCTGCGTCAATTTACTATACGATGGATGGATCGATTCCGACTGTAAACAGCTTAAATTATGACACGGAAAAAGATGGTTCTGGTTTGATTTACTTTCCGATGAATGCTACGGCTGTGACGCTGAAGGCAATATCGATTGTAGGAACTACAAAAAGTGTAGTGACTTCTGCGGCATTTTCTATTGTACCCAATACTATAAAAATAACGACTTCAAAATATGCAGTCAGCAATGTACTGTCTAAAACAGGTTATTTCAGAAGCTATAGTTATTTAAATGGCTATACAAAAGGACAGGTCATGCCCTATCAGCTTTATACGATTACCCTAAGTCCGATGGATTCTTTAAATGCTTCATTGACGGCATCAGGATTTAATGGAGAATTGTATCTATTAACAGGGTCCACGATGAACGCATATGATGTAAGGGACTATACAGCAATCAATGCAAAGGCTAATTACGTCAGAACAGCATCGTATACAAATACGAGCGCAGCTGCACAGGACATTACCATCGTAGTAACGTCAGGACAGCTTCTTTATGGTCAGCCTCTTGGCACTGTGGCAGGTAAAGGTGGCTATGTGCTTAAAACAGAGGTGGCAAGAGCACCGCAGAGTATCACGATAGCTACACTCCAGAACTATTTGATAAAAGGGAAATCCATGGCTACGACTACTGTTTTCAGGCCCTTTGATACCCAAAATCAAAAAATTGACTGGAAGCTGTATTATACGGATCATACTGAGGTTCCAGCGAGCGTTGCGACAGTCAGTACGACAGGAACGATTACCATAAAGGATGTCACAGCACCGACAGGCATGTATTTAAAAGCTGTTTGTCAGGGAAGAACAGCAGTTACTGCGACAAAAGCATTTACAGCATATCCTCCTGTTTCAAAGATGCTTCCTATCACGAAGATTGTAAATTTGACAACCAATGGTTTCGTAAAGACGACCAATGCTGCTACAAACTTTACAGTAGAGCCAGCGAATACACTCGGGCAGTATACCTATGTAACGAGTAATGCAAAAGTGGCAACAGTTTCAAACACAGGATTGGTAACGGCTGTTGGAAATGGTCAGGCAACGATAACAATCAAAGCACTCGATGGATCGGGAAAGGCAACTGCATTTTTAGTAAATGTTTCCTCGCTTGTCACTGCTTTAACCATGAATCCGAGCACGAACGTACCAGAAATCAGTGGCTTTTATCCGATACCGGCAGGCACCGCTATCCTGTTAAATACAAGTATCCAGCCGGTTACGGCCAGTAATAAGGGCTTAGAATATACAGCGGTAGGCACTTTGCCTGCAGGCGTCATATTGACAGGAAATAAAATAACGGTGGGAGCGGCTGTTGCGCCAAATACCACATTTAGAATTAATGTACGTGCAAAGGATATCTCCGGCATTTATACAGGTAAACAGTTTAAAGTGTATGCATGTCCCACTAAAATAGTATTAAGTGGCGCAAAGTATAACCTGAATACTGTGAATAACAGTGCAGTGACGATTACGTCGAGTGTACAGAATAAAGCTGGACTGACGACAGGAATCGTGCAAACAGTCAACTGGAGCAGCAGTAATGAAAAGGTTGCAAAAGTTTCCGTTGCAGGAACTGTTACAGCAGTAGGAAAGGGAAGTGCTGTCATTAAGGCCATAACAACAGATGGCTCTAAGATAGCTGCGGTAGCAACTGTCTCCGTCATAGAAGGGGTCACTTCTCTGACTATTATGCCGGCAGGCTCTGCACTCAGTTCTTTTACGAATTCACTGCCACTACTATCGGGTAGGTCTACATCTATGGTGGCCACAGCTTTGCCTCTGACCGCTAATAATAGAGCTGTCAGCTGGTCTGTAACGAGTGCGCCTGCAGGGGTAAAAATCAGTAGCACTGGTGTAGTGTCTGTACCTAAAACGGTTACAAGCGGCTCTGTTACGATAAAAGCAGTGGCGAAAGATGGCATATTAAATAACATAGGGGCATCTGGGACGAAGACATTTACGATCTATCCATCAATCCAGAAGGTGACGCTGGCAGATGTAAACTTAAAATTAAATACAGTTACTGCAAAAACCACACAGATGTCTGCAACTGTAACGCCTGTGACAGGTGTCTACACTGGTGTCACGTGGAGGAGTAGTAATGTAAATGTGGCGACGGTCAGCGAAACAGGACTCGTAACAGCAGTGGCAAAGGGTTCAGCGGCTATTATTGCAACAGCGAAGGATGGTAGCGGATTATATGCAGCGAAGACCGTCACGGTGGTACAGCCTATGACATCTTTTACGATAGAAAATAAGACAGGGAAAAAGGATGCAAGTGGAAGACTGATTCTGATTTCAGGGGCCAACACACTCCTTTTAAAAGACATCTTACCATTGTCACCCACAAATAAAAATGTCACATGGTCCTTCACGGGAGATACATCTGGAGCAGTAACGATCAATCCGATCAATGGGACGGTCAACGTAAGTGCTGATAAGGCAGTGCCAAATACAGGAATCACGATCAAGGCAACGGTCAATGACAGTGGATATTCTGTTTCGAAGACGGCGGTGATCTATCCCTCCACAAAAGCGATTTATCTTTCAAAAACAGAACTGCTGAGAAACCTTCATATCGGTGAGACCTTATCCTTATCGCCCACCTGTAATCCTGTAAAGGCATATAATCAGATCAATGGTGGATTTGAATACGTGACAAGTAATAGTAAAGTTGCAACAGTCAATGCAGCAGGTATTGTGACAGCCGTATCTAAAGGCGCTGCACTCATCACGGTAAAAGCCACAGATGGCTCAAATAAGACAGCGGTCTTAGTGGTTTATGTATATAATTGAAATGCTAGCGTAAAGTTTTTATAGGAAGTTTAAATTGAAAAGAAGAAAGCGCCATCCTTGGGTTATGATTTGGTTTACGAAAACAAAATCAAAGACAAAGGATGGTGCTTTTTATGATTACAATTTATGAAAAACATACAATATATTAGTTTGTAAAGTTGGCTTAATTGTAAGAAATTGTTTGACATAATGGAAATAAATGGTACAATTAAATCGTTATTATTTCACCAATATATAGTGTGAAAATGTAATGCAGTGCTGAAAACTCGGAAAAGAAATAGCAGGCAGTTTTTTGTTCTATTAGGGAATAAAGCATAATTCTGATGTGTCAGACATTATAGAAATAAGAGATGTTAAGAAAGATTTAGTATTGTTTTTGAAATTCGATATGCTGACAAAAAAATGAGGCATATAAAAAATAGAAGGGAAAGTCTTGTGCTTATCGAATGCTAAGAGTGATAATATATGAAAAAATAATTCATTGGAGAGTAGTCTATCAAGAATTATTAGATTAAATAATTCTCTATAGATTAATTTTTTGTATTAAAAAACAGCAATTCTCAAACCAACATTACTGCCAGATCCAACATAGCACACAGACTGAATTAATAGAAAAATTAAATAGTTCCAGAAAGCAGGTTCGAGATGCTGCAAAAAAACAACTTGAAGAGAGAGATAGAATAAAAAGATTGAATCAACTATAAATGGATGAGGTGATTACAATTCATAATAAAGCGGGGGTAAGGGATATGTTCAAGAGAGTATTAGCGATTATCTTATGTACTTGTATATTAGTAGAGGCGCAGAGCATGACGGTATTAGCAGAAACAGTGAGTCATGGCAGTCAAGAGCAAGTAAACGCGGTATCAGAAGATACTTTTCTTGAATTATATGCCACTAATCAGGAATCAAAAGAAGTCATATTAGAAAGAGAAGCAGCAGCAAGTATTATTGACCAAGGAACATGGCATGGTGTGCAGTGGTCGCTGGATAGTAATGGTCTCTTGATTGTGACAGGTACAGCAGCAGAAAGTTTTGGGAATTACTATTATAACGCAATGCCTTGGTATTCTGAACGAATTAGTATAAAACAAGCAAAAGTGGATGCAGTAGGAGTAGATAATACATTTTCTTGGTTTTACGGTTGCCAAAACCTAACAAGCCTGGATGTAAGCGGATTTGACACAAGCAGTATAACAGATATGAGATATATGTTTAAAAGTTGCAGTAGCCTAACGAGGCTGGATGTAAGTGGGTGGAACACAAGCAGTGTAAAAGACATGAGTCGGATGTTTTATGATTGCGAAAAACTAACGAGCCTGAATATAAGTGGATTTGACACAAGTAGTGTAACAGACATGAGTTCTATGTTTTATCGATGCAAAAGTCTAACAAGTCTGGATACAAGCGGGTGGGATACAAGCCATGTAACAAATATGTATGAGATGTTTTATGGTTGCAGTAGCCTAACGAGCCTGAATGTAAGTGGGTGGGATACAAGCAGTCTAATTAAAATGAGTAGGATGTTTTATGATTGCAAAAACCTAATGAGCCTGGATATAAGTGGATTTGACACAAGCAGTATAACAGACACGAGCTATGTGTTTTATGGTTGCGCTAGCCAAACAAGCCTGGATGCAAGTGAGTGGGATACAAGTAATGTAACAAGCATGGTTTCTATGTTTCAGGGTTGCACTAGCCTAGCGAGCCTGGATGTAAGTGGATTTAACACAAGTAAGGTAACTGATATGAGTTGGATGTTTCAGGGTTGCGCTAGCCTAACGAGCCCGGATGTAAGCGGGTGGGATACAAGTAATGTAACAAATATGAGGAGTATTTTTTTTAATTGTAAAAGCCTAATGAGCCTGGATGTAAGTGGATTTGACACAAGTAAGGTAACTGATATGAGTTGGATGTTTTATGGTTGCGCTAGTCTAGCGAGCCCAGATGTAAGCGGGTGGGATACAAGTAATGTAACAGATATGAGTGAGATGTTTGCTTACTGTACTAGTCTAACCAGCCTGAATATAAGTGGGTGGGATACAGGCCATGTAACAAATATGTATGATATGTTTTATGATTGCGGAAACCTAACGAGTATAGATATAAGTGGATTTGACACAAGCAGTGTAAATAAAATGAATTTGATGTTTTATAATTGCAGAAGTATAACAAGCCTGGATGCAAGTGGATGGAACACAAGTAATGTAACAGATATGAGTTTGATGTTTTATGATTGCGAGAAACTAACGAGCCTGGATGTAAGTGGATTCAACACAAGCCATGTAACAAAAATGAGTAGTATGTTTAAAGGTTGCAGTAGTCTAACAAGCCTAGATGTAAGTGGATTCGACACAAGCCGTGTAACAAATATGTATGATATGTTTGATGATTGTGGAAACCTAACGAGTCTAGATGTAAGTGGATTTGACACAAGCAGTGTAACAAATATGAGTTTTATGTTTAAAGATTGCGAAAACCTAACGAGCCTGGATGTAAGTGGGTGGGATACAAGTAAAGTGACAACTATGTATGTGATGTTTTTGCGTTGTGAAAATCTAACGAGCCTGGTTGTAAGTGGGTGGGATACAAGTAAAGTAACAACTATGGAGGCGATGTTTTGGTCCTGTGAAAGCCTAACGAACCTGGATGTAAGCAATTTTGACACAAGCAGTGTAACAAATATGAGTTTTATGTTTAAAGATTGCGAAAACCTAACGAGCCTGGATGTAAGTGAGTGGGATACAAGTAAAGTGACATATATGAGCTGTATATTTTCGGGATGTAATCATTTAAGCAAACTAGATACACTAAGGTATTTAAAGGTATCAGCATTATTACCATATATTATGTACGATGCGCACGGAAATGAATACACAGCTTTGCCAATGAATCAAAGTAATAGTATCACGTTATGTAAATCAAAGGATGCATTTGGTCCTGACGTGGAAGAAGTTGGTTCAGGTCTCATTCAGGCAGGTAATTATTTAATTAAAATAGTTGGGATATCTAAGTTACCTATTAGTGGGGTTAGGGTTACATTAGATAATAAAGAGTTGCCAACATTGTATAACGGAACAGTTCTTTTCCCTGAGGTATCGGTATCGGCATCCCATACGTTAGTCATTTCAAAGGATGGTTATCAGACGAAGACTATTAATGATTACGTGCTATCCCCTTTTCATTTAGACACAATTAGACTGAGTGCCAATGGGAAAGGACTAAGTGAGGCGGTCTTTCAGCTGAATGGACAAGAGACGGACTTATTAACCAAAAAGAAAACCATTAATAGGAAGTATAGTACTACTACATTTGATCTTTATGTAAAAGGCGATGGAAACATACAATCTTATGCCCTATACTCTGGAGAAAAAAAAGTGGCAGAAAGTGCAGATGGAACCTTTACAGGGCTACGATATGCCTCTTTTCAGGAAGGGGAAGGAGTCATTGTTAAATGCGAGGATATAGATAAGCAGCTCTGTGGAGAAGATGTCCTCCAGCTAGAGGTCACAGAGGAGGATGACCCAGGTTCGTTTTCCATTGGAAAAGGAGTCAGTGCAAAAATTCCAAAAGATGTTGCACTAGTAGGTGGCATGGACATCAAACTTGATTTTTATAAATTGCCAGTCACATGTGAAACAGATGAAAACGGAAAATTAAAAGTCGGATTCAATGTAACGGAACTTGCAAAAAAGGATAAAGATTGGATCAAAACACTTAAGAAGCTGGATAAAAATGCGTTTAGTCAGTTTAATAAGGAAATGAAAAGTAAAACATATACGACATATTATAAAGATGATGGTTGGGAAACAGAGGTTATTGGCTATGCAGAGGGGGACGCAAATAAGCTGACAGGAAGATTATTGATTGAAATCAAAACAAATGCCTATCGAGAAACACAAATATTTGCGGGTCCTGTGCCAGTTGTACTAGAATGCTCCATCAGCGGGAAAATATCAGCAGATGGTTCTCTCGTCTTTAACATTGTTGAGAGTAAAATTGTAAGTGGTGCGTTATCTGTTGGTGGTGAAATGTCTCTGGGTGTTTATGGAGGGGTTGGAATTGCAAACTTTGCATCTGTTGGTATTTATGGAGAATGTACCATGGGGATAAAGATAGGTATTCTTCCCATAGAGACTGCAAGGATTAATGAACTGTATTTAGAAGGCGAGATGGAAGTAAAGGCAAAGCTTTTTGGTAAAGATGTAGGCAAAATTGTATTGATTGATGATAAAGAGTATATTATTAGGAATGATACATCCTTGTCAGGAGGTTATACCTTAGCACCATATGTGATTGATTATGATAAGGTTTATCAGGATGTGGCATATGGTAGCAGTGGTCTCTCTGGGTTTTATGGAAATGAGGTACATGCTGTAGAGGGTAACTTTGGCGCCACAGTCTTACAGGATAGTGCCTACATGGATAGTGTTCCCCATTTAGTAACGGCTGGAGACACAACTCTGCTCTGCTATCTGACGGATGGTGGAGAAGTGCGGGGAAGTGGGAACAGGAGCACTCTTTCCTATACCATTTATCATGAGGATGGGACATGGAGTCCACTGAAAGAAGTGGAGGAAGACCAGACAGCAGATTTCAATCCGGATCTGTATAGTGATGGAGAGGATATCTACCTTGTATGGCAGGATGCGAGAGAAGCCCTAGGAAGCGAACTGACGCTTAATGAGATAGCAAACGGACTGGATCTTACCGTTGCAAAATATAATAAAGAGAGCGACGCCTTTGAGATACTAGGCACAATTGCCAGTGCGGGAGGCCAGCTAGAGCAGAACCCACAGGTTGTGAGCAAGGCGGGAGAAATTAACGTTTATTGGTATGAAAATGCAACAGATAACGTGCTGGGGCTAAGTGGAAGTAACACCCTGTATCAGGCAGTACTAAAAAGTGAAGAACCAGGTGGCGTAGGTACATCAGCAGGCGCTATTTCCAACAGTGAGAATAAAATATATTTGCAAGAGGAGCTCGTCTCAGAAAACGAGATAGCACCTGTTGAAACAGTCTCAGGTAATGGGACTATCTCAGGTAATAGTGCGGTCTCAGAAAACGAGGCTGTTTCAGACAATGAACTAACAGAAGAAGCAAAAAAGGAACTATCTAGTAACCAAGTATTGTCAGTCAATGAGATAGCAGAGGAAGTCATAGCTTCTGGAGCGAATGAAAACTTTAATCGCTACCTACTTGGAACAGAAACGAATAAAATGCTGTCATCTGATGCAGGCATCCTGAGTGGTGAGATGGTATATAGTTATGCGGCAGGTAGCCTGGATAGTACCTATAACATCACGAGCAGTAAGATTAGCTATTATAATCAGGGGCGGACAAAGAGAATCGTAGAAGATGGCGCGGGAACCAATACATCCTTCACAAAGCTGTATGGAAAAACGTTATTGACCTGGTACGCAGGTGGAGACATACACTATCTTAGCGAAGCCGGAGAGGTTACTACACTTTTTAATGAGGGAAGGATACCGGATACGGCTTATACGATTTTAGAAGATGTGTCAGGAAACCCAAGCATTTTGTATCCTTATAATATCGACGGAAAAGCAAACCTGTGGCAGTTACCTTATGATGCGGAAAAAGGGTTTTTGCCAGCAGTAAAGGTAACAGACCAGGAGGATTATATCCAGCATGTAGCGGGAGTCAAAAGAGGAAATGAATGGCTTGTCATCTATAACCAGATGAGCGTTGATGAAGCACTTGAGGAAACCAATAATACCATTAGCAGTTTACTTCTAAAGCAGAGTTACTCGGATCTTGCAGTGTCGAGTGCAAACTATATTACACAGTGGAATGCCGATACGGGTACAGACGAAGCACTGATAGGAATCACAATCGCGAATAATGGGACTGAGGCACTTAGTAACCTAACGATGGATATTAAGAATGCAGCGGGAGACGTAATAGAGAGTAAAGGATTAGCTCTAACCATACAGGCAGGTGAAGTGGCAAATATCCTCGAGGCATTTCCATTCAACAGTATTAGTGAGAAGGCAGAATATACGATAGAAGTGTCAGGAAACGAATTACTAGAGTCTGACACAGAGAACAACAAAGTCAGTTTGCTAATGGGAGAGTCACGGTTAGAGGCAGAGGCTCAAGTGTTCTATATCGGTGACAGTAGTACACTTCAGATCAATGTGAAGAATTGTGGGGCAGAGGCAAGTGATGGTACGATTCATATCATAGATGCAAAGACAAAAGTAGAATATAAAGTAATTCATTATGACGAAATAGAGGCAGGCGAGAGCGCCTATATAGAACTCGAGTATGGCGGTGTTACCTTTGCAGGAAAAGAGAGCCTGTCAGTTGAGGTTGTAGTAGAACCAACTGTGGCGCAGAAAAACACAGATATTTTACGTGACTATGCAGTAATTAGTGCACCAAAATACAGACTTACCTTTATAGAGGATGAGGAATTAGAGTCAGTCTATATCCATGGATTTATTTATGGAGCAAAAGCTAGTTTTCCAAGTAGACCAATCAAAGAGGGTTATCGCTTTGTTGGTTGGTGTACAAATCCAGAGTTAGAGGCAGGAGAACTCTACACAACGGATACTGTGATGACAAAAAGCGAGACTTTATATGCGATATTTAGCAAAAAAAGTGCATACGAGTCCTCATATACCATTACCCTTGACCAGACAAGCATGACACTGCAACCAGAAGAGACGAAAGCACTTAAGGCTACCATTGATCCAGTGGGGCAGACCGTAGTGTATACCAGTAATAATACAAGCGTAGCAAGTGTTTCGGGAAATGGGATTGTGACTGCAATCGAAGAAGGGATTGCGACCATCACAGCGAAAGTGGGGAATGCAAGTGCAAGATGTTATGTCACGGTTACGGGAGATTCAGACAGTGAAGAACAAGGAAGTATGCGGATGACACTTTTGCAGAACCAGATCGAAAAAGAAGGAAAGATAACGCTTAGTATTAAAAGAGGAGCGTCAGTGCTGGCACTGGATAAGGTAAATCTTTCATATCAGGATGTCAACCAAGAGAGCCTGGTAGCGGAACAAGATGCAGGAACAGGCAAGACCATCGTCAAGGGCACGGATGGAAAAGAGATCTTCAGCCTTTTCAATGGAACAATCACGGGAATCGGTGCGTCTGTAACCAAACAGGTCTATATTCAGGCAACCTATACACCAGCAGGAGAAACTGCAGAACAAGCGACCTGTCTTCTCACCATTCGGGTTCCGGTAGAGCAGGTGAAGATCAAGGGAGAAGCGGTACAAAACCTTACAGTTGGAGACAACCTAAATTTGTCAGAAGACCTTATCGTGGCACCGACAAATGCAGATGATGACAGTGTTACATGGTCAAGCTCAAATGCACAGATTGCCCGTGTGGATGGAAATGGACTGGTGACAGGAATTAGTGCGGGACATGTAGTTATTTCTGCCCGGACATCAAATGGTAAGATTGCAGAGTTACCTGTCAGTGTAATGAAGAAGGTAGAAATAACACAGATTACTTTAGGTGTCGGCGAAGATACCAATGTTAGAAAATATACGTTATATACGAATGGAACAACTGGAGCAGGGGATACCTACCAAAAAGAAATCACGCTGTTACCTAATCCTGCAGAAGCAGAAGGAACTTATCAGTATACAAGCTCTGATGAAAAAGTCGCAACAGTAGACAGCACAGGTAAAGTTAATGCTGTTGGTGCCGGGCAGGTAGTCATAACCGTAACAGATGCACAGGCAGCCAGTGGACAGGGTGTCTTTGCAACGTGTCTGATTACCGTGAAAACGAAACTGAATGCGTTAAATACAGGCATCTTGTCTAAAGCTGTGGGCGAAACAAAGCCTGAAGCAGGACTATGGCTGAAGAAAGGGACTTCTTATACAGTAGCAGTTACGCTGGCTCCGCAGGATGCTTCTGATCAGACACTCATATGGACAAGTGAAAATCCTGCAATAGCAACGGTAACAAATAAGGGAGTAGTTAAAGGCGTAGAAATAGGTGCTACTGTCGTTACGGTAAGCAATGAATCTGGCGAGGTAACAAGGAAAATTCCGGTCACTGTAAACAGTGCTGCATTAACAAAAGCAGTGAAGCTATATTGTAATGAGGTAGAAGCAGATATTACCCTTACCGGAACGGATGGCGTAACCTGCCAGATGCGTGGGGAAGGTTATGCGGATACCGCATTTACAAGTGAAGTAGCAACAGGCTTTACTTACAACTCTTCAAATAGTAAGATCGCAACGGTAGCGGCATCAGGTCTGGTTAAGGCAGTCGGTAAAGGAACGGCAACCATAACAGCTATGGCTACAGATGGTAGCAACAAGAGTGCAAGTAGGAAAATCACTGTAGTTGAGCCAGTGGAGACCATTACGTTCAGTAAGTCAATTGTCTATGTTTTACCGGGAAAGAGTACTTTCGTTACAGCAGTGGTTACACCTGCTATGGCTAACAATAAATCAGTCACATGGTCAATAGACCAGACAGACTATTTTTCAATAACAACTGCCGGAAAGATCACAGCGCAGGCGAACACGCCAGTTGGCACTACAGCCAATGTTGTAGCACGCGCGACAGATGGTTCAGGTGTCGAAGGAACCTGTCAGGTGGAGGTGATTGGAACAGCGCCTTCTTCCGTGACACTTGATAAGAAATCTTTGACTCTTTATGGCACTGGTACAGTAGCGACATTAACGGAGCAGCTAACGGCTACCATTAAACCGGACAGTGCTGCAGAATTGGCTGAAGATATCCTATGGACGTCATCAGATGAGTCGATTGTGCGGGTAGACGAAAATGGACTTGTTAGAGTGGTAGGTTATGGTAAGGCAACAGTAACAGTCGCTTTAGCTGATTATAGTAAGAGTGCATCCTGCGTTGTCGAAGCTTATCCCATTAACAAGAGCTTGAAAATTTCTGCTGTTAATCCGGAAAGATGCCTGCAAATGTACGAAAATGATGTGAATAGCAGTGAAGCATTAGTCATTAAGGACAGTAATGGAACGATACTTGCGCCAGCACTGTTTACCTATACGAGTGCAGATGCTGCTATTGTAGTCGTGAAAGAAGACGGAACTATAGTGCCTAATCCGGCTTATACCGGAGCAACAGACGGGAAAGCTACCGTCATCGCAGTTTTAACAGGTGATTTGAGTAAACGTAAGGTTAGCTTTAATGTATCGGTAGTGAAGCTTGCACTAGACAGATCAAAAGCAACTCTTTATGTAAATGGAGATGATACTACCGTAAACAAGAAAACCATCACATTATCGTCACAGGCCAGAAATGTAAACCCTAATTGGACTACCACAGACGAAAATGTAGCAACGGTAGATGCATTAGGACATGTCACAGCAGTAGGTACCGGAACAGCCGTTATTACAGCAACGGATGACAATGGTAGCGGAAAGTTTGCCAATTGTGAAGTGACAGTTCGCAGACTGGTAGAAGAAATACAGGTGGCAGATACTCTGACGTTACAAAAAGGCAAATCCTATACCCCTATGATTACAGTTGCGCCCGCAGATGCCGGCAATAAGCAAATAGTATACTCGAGTTCTGATGCATCGATTGCTACTGTTGACCAAAAGGGAAAAATAGTAGCAAAGGGAGTTGGAACAGCAACAATTGATCTAAAAAATATAGAATCAGGTATTATGAAAGCAATCACGGTTACCGTTAAGAGTAGCGCTATTTCATTGATGCAAGTATCGGTAAAGGTAGATGCCCAAAATACAGTAACGGATCCTTTGGCTATGAATCCAAGAGATAGAATTGCTTTACAGGCCTCCGCTTTTGTGAAAGAGACGGATGGTACGCAAACACTTTTAACAGATAGAAGCTATACATGGACAAGTTCTAATGTAAAGGTTGCAACTATTTCAGGAAATGGTGTTGTACACGCCGTTTCAAAGGGAACCGCAACCATTACGGCAACGGCTACTGATGGAAGTGGTAAGAAATCGACACAGGCAGTTAAAGTTTTTGGACCGGCAGAGAGTGTAATCTTAAATAAATCTCAAGTATTCATGAAAGCCGGAGCAACGGAGCAGTTAAAAGCAACTGCATTACCTGCTAATGCAGATAACAAAACGGTTAACTATACAATGTCCGGAACCGGCACGGCATATTTTACGCTTAATACAAAGACAGGAGAACTGAAGGTTGTCAAAACGGCACCAGTCGGAACACAGATCACGGTTACTGCTACGCATGCAGTAAATAGTGCGTGTAGTGCTTCCTGTACAGTTGAAATCGTAGGCAAGCCGGTTACAGCACTCACATTAAACGCGAAAGTATTAAATCTGACAGGTTTCGGTGTGGAGTATGAATTACTTCCGACTTTCAAACCATTAGATGCAGATGAAGTAGCGAAAGCAGTTGTATGGAGCAGCGCCGATGAAACTGTGGCCACGGTATCAGGCGGAACAGTTCGTACCTGTGGCTATGGAAAGACCAGTATCATTGCAAGTACACAAGATGGTGTTTGTAAAGCTGCATGTGCAGTCACAGTCTATCCGCTAGAGAAAGATTATATGCTATCAGCAGTAAAGGCAACCCAGTATATCCAGGCGTATGAAGCAGATACAAAGAGTGGCTGTCAGGTACAGATAAAGGATCAATTCGGGAATGTCATAGATCAGAGTTTGTTTTCTTATATAAGCGCTAATAAAGAGGTTGCAGTAGTAGATGCAGAGGGCTATGTGACGCCAAACCCTG
>Ga0209373_10001419_pt1 | contig 28279 bp, 26 predicted proteins | sample Higcelweek5metaG_FD_187173 | JGI IMG/M metagenome (GOLD analysis project Ga0209373, IMG submission 187173) | Freshwater pond sediment microbial communities from the University of Edinburgh, under environmental carbon perturbations - High... | ecosystem: Environmental > Aquatic > Freshwater >... | reverse complement strand
GCGGGAGGGCAGTATGTAGCTTTGGGAACGTTAACTCAACCGGCAGATCTAATCCATAAAGTTTTTTATCTACTACAAAACGGAGCAGCCACACTTACGTGGCATTTTGGTCTCACACCACTTGGTGTCCGTCTTCCGGCAGCAATATACGGATCAATAGCCGTACTGGTCATCTATTATTTCTGTACCGGTTTCGCCGGTAAACGTACTGCGCTTGTGGCATCCGCTATCGCCGCCATCTCTCCTTGGAGTTTTATGCTTAGCCGCATAGGGCATACCCATCTGATACTAATGTTAATTTTTGTTTTATTAAGCATTATTTTTTATCTCAGATCCGGTTCGGGTAAAAAAAATCTGATGAGTTTTATCTTCTTAAGTATCGCCGTTTATGAATATCCCTCAATGATTATCATCGCTCCTGTAATCGCACTTTATATGTTGTTTGAAAAGACAAAAAAAAGAATAATCATACCCACGCTATTGCTAACCGTAATATCATTTTGCGTATTTACTTTTGTCTACCGTGGATTTTCGGCTACTGCCCGGGGTCTTGATCTTGCCATTTGGAATGATGTCAATGTTACCGCCGAAAACAATCTATATCGCGGAATTGCGGGGGAAAGTAATCTCACCAGTGTTTTTTACAACTATCCGGTATCTGTCATTGGCGCTTTTGTAAAAAACTACCTTTCGTTTTTTTCTCCTGACTTTCTTTTTCTAAAGGGAGATCCGGTACTGCGCCACTCAACCGGTCAGGTGGGGGCTTTCCTTCTTTTTACCCTCCCTTTTATGTTGTATGGAGCCTTCAAATTTTTTCAACGGGCCAAACCCCGGATAAGAAACTACTTTCTTGTCTGGATACTTGTCTCACCCATACCGGCGGCAATTACAAACGATGGCGCCGGATACCTGCTTAGAGTCTATACCCTCATGCCTTTTCTCACCTATTTTATTGCCTTGGGTATGGTTAAGTCGTTTAAATTATTCAAAACACTCCCGTTTAAAATAATTTATGCGGTTTTGGTCGCATCGATAGCACTTTACTCTACTTGTTCATTTTTATATGGATACTTCACCGTCTATCCGGCGCTATCGGCAAAAAGTTTTGAAGTAGGCTTCAAAGATCTTGCTATATTTCAAAAGGAAAATAAAGATGCTTCCATTCTGGTTGTATGGCACGGTTTTTATCCAAATATGGTATTTCGTTTCTGGCAACAAACCCCTTTCGGAGAATATGAAAAATTTGTTCCTGAAGAAATAAAAGTAGGAAAATCTATATTTTATAAATCATTTTCAAATCTATACTTTAGTTGGCCGGATAGTGTTCAGGATCTAAACAGCGCGGTTTTAAAGTTAAAACCGGAATATCTGGCTATTCCCGCTTCGTATACCCATAAATCGTCTTCACCGCCAATCAAAACAATAAAGTACCCTGATCAAACTACTGCTTTTGAAATATACCAACAATGAACGAAAAACTTCTTGGGTACTTTAACGACATAGAAAAACACCATTGGTGGTGGGAAGGAAGGCGTCAGATTCTTCGTCAGTCAATTGAAAATAAAGCCGGACTCAAGATTCTTGATATCGGCTGCGGAACGGGAGAAACCTTATCGTTTTTGAGTGAATATCTTCAAAAACCCAATCTTTTCGGAGTAGACGACTCACCTGTTGCCATAAACTATGCAAAAAAACGGGGACACAAAAACATAATCAAAGTCGACGCCAAGAAACTTCCCTTTGAAGACCATACTTTTGACTACATTTTACTTTTGGATGTTTTGGAGCACATCAAAGACGATGCGGCGGTACTTATCGAAGCCGGAAGGGTTTTGAAAAAAGACGGAAAAATAATAATTACTACTCCCGCTCTCCAGTTTATCTGGTCGGAACATGATAGTGAGCAGGGACATTTCAGGCGGTACGTCCGGAGAAGGATCAGAAAAATTGCTTCGACAGCCAAACTCTCGGTTAATAGAATCAGCTATTTTAATTTCTTTCTTTCACCCGCTATTATCGGAATAAGACTTCTCAGCCGGCTTAAACCATTCGATAGATTCGGCAAGTTTGATTCAAAGTTAAACTTCAATGTCGCCAAAAAAACTTTTGTCAATGAATTATTAAAACTGATCTTCGTTTCCGAAATAAAGCTTTTAAAATACGTCAGTTACCCCTTTGGAATCTCAATTTTTGCTATCTTAGAAAAGAATTAATAATCTACAGTAGAATGAACAATATGGATGATGAAATACTTATCACCGGTAGCGAAGGATTTGTAGGAACAAAGCTTAAAGACGAACTAAAAAAACATGGTCACCCAATTTCCGGAACTGATATTCATGAAGTCGAAAGGGGAAAGGGAGAAAATATTTTTCAATGTGATATCACCAAGCCGGATGAAATTGCCAAACTAATCCGTGACCGTAAACCAAAGGCAATTGTTCATCTTGCGGCTCTCGTAAAGCCAAGTGAAGCAATTAGCAACCCTCAAAAAGCGCTAGAAATAAATTTGGGTGGTACAAAAAATATTTTCGAAGCCGTAAGGGCCATACCCGATTACCGGCCCAAAATTCTACTGGTCGGATCATCGGAAGAGTTTGGAACCGTACCTTCGGGAACAGTTGTTACCGAAAGTACACCTCTTGCCCCACGCAATCCTTATGGGGAAAGTAAGATGCAGGCGTGGAAACTGGCTGAAGATTACATAAAAAAATACAACTTTGACATCATCTCTGCGATTCCCTTTAACCATACCGGCCCCGGTCAGGCGCAGGGATTCATTGGTCCGGATGTTGCCAAGCAGATAGTTGATATTGAGAAGGGGCTTAAAGAACCGATACTGGTTACCGGAAACATTTCTCACGAAAGAAACTTTACCGATGTCCGCGACGTTGCCCGGGCTTACCGTTTACTTTTAAATCATGGAAAAACCGGTGAAAGATATATTGTCTGTTCAGACAAAAGCATTCCCTTATCGCATCTGGTAAATACTTTAATTGAAAACTCCTTGGTAAAAATTGAACACCGTATCGATCCCAATAGGGGTAGGCCGGCAGACACTTTTAATATTTCCGGAAGTCACGGAAAACTGACTCAAAATACCGGTTGGAAACCGGAAATTCCAATTGAAAAAACTCTCAAGGATCTCTTGGACTGGCATAGAGAAAAAAGGTAAGATATAGAAGTGGAAAAGTTAAAAAAGATCTTTCATTCGGCAACCGTCAAAGATACAGCTATAAGTTTTGTGGGACTGGGTGTTACCGCCATTGTTGGTTTTATCTATACCGTCGTTTTGGCCCGCACTCTTGGTCCGGAAAAATTTGGTATTTTCTCCGCTATCACTGCTCTGATTGCCATCATTTATAGTTTAGGCGATCTGGGCATTGCGTCGGCGATAATCAACTTCATTCCCAAGTTAAAAGAAAAACGCCAAGTTCTGATAAATACCGGTTTTTGGTTCGAATTTGTGGTTGGTTTGATTATTCTCATTATTTTTTGTATCTTTTCAATTTTTCACAATCAAATCATTCCCGGCTCCCTTACAGATCAGGTATTTTTGGCAGGCTTTATCGCCTTTAATTACCTTTTAATAAATTATGCCCAAGCAATCTTCACTGCCGAAAGAAAATTTTTAACTTACTCGTTTAGTCAAATAATTGATGCGGGAGTCAAAATCACCTTAGTATTTATTCTTCTCAGTTCCAGTAGGTTATCAATTTCCACGGCATTTATCGCCAACATTGTTTCAACTACTTTTGCCCTGTTAATTACTTTTAGCAAAGAACTATTTCGTATTCATTGGCAGTTTGACAAACCGGTTTTTAGCCAAATATTTCATTTCGCCAAATGGATGGCTGTCTCCAAGATTTTTTCCGTATTTACCACCAGAGTAGACATAGTCCTTCTTAATCTTTTACTTGGCAGTTATCAGGCAGGAATATACTCCGCCGCCAGTAGGATTACTTTATTTTTCTCCCTACTAATTTCCAGTCTTGGATCGGTAGTAAACCCCAGATTTTCCAGTTTTGATACCAAAGAAAAAACGATAGGATATATGAAAAAACTTATCCTTCTCATCGGAGCCATATCTTTTTTAATGATTCTGTCGGCACTTCTTGCTCATCCAATAATAAACATCGTCTTTGGTAAAAAATATCTTGACTCAATACCGGTTTTCCAAATGCTGACTCTTTCCATGATTCCCTTTATGTTTACTCTTATTACTACACCGGCTTTGATGTACTCGTTTAATCAGCCAAGCTTCATTGCCAAATTAACTATGATTCAGGTAACCATAATGATCTCACTTGATTTGCTTTTGATCCCAATTCTCGGCGCTTTCGCACCGGTGATTGCCCTTGGAGTTGGAAATATCATTACTCTATCTGCATCGGCAATAAAACTTCGATATCTTTTTTCTCATGATGAAAAATCCTAAAATAGTCGTTCACTGTTTGGTAAAAAATGAAGAAAACTTCATTTGGTATGCAATAAACTCCATCCTTCCTTATGTAGATAAAATAATGGTTTGGGACAACGGGTCGACGGATAAAACAGTCGAAATAATAAAAACAATTAAGTCAGCCAAAATTGATTTAGAAAGTCACTCTGCAGTTTCCCGGGAGGATATCAGCCACCTGAGACAGGAAATGTTGGAAAGAACTCCAAAAGAATACGGCTGGCTTTTCATTCTTGATGGAGATGAAATTTGGCCGGAAAACTCACTTTTGAAAGTCATTGAATTTATTAATCAACATCCTTCAACCGAGACAATCGTTACCAAAACATTTAACCTGGTAGGGGATATATATCACTGTCTTCCAAACTCTTTTGGAAAATATACCTTTCTGGATAAAAAGGGAAATTATAGTCTCAGATTTATTAATCTTCAGGCAATACCTGGATTGCATGTATCCAGCCCCTACGGATCCGAAGGTTACTATGACGAGAAAAACTTACCGGTTCAAAACCGGCTTGGAGTAGTCTATGTCGACACCGGGTATTTTCATGCGACTCATTTAATCCGGTCGTCAAAAAATAAAGAAGTTATCGACCGGACACATAAGTTGAAATATTATCTGGGGGAAAAAATCTCCTCTTCGGATATGCCAAAAATATTTTTTTTCAAAAAATCTTCAATAATTCCGGATGTAGCTCAACATATGAATTTGACCGTGATACTAAAATCTATTATTGCATCCCATCTCAGAAATATAAAAAACTATTTTATTGACTAATATGAAAATAAATAAACTATATGACCAACTAAGTTCGAAAGAACAATATCTTCTTGCTGGTAGGTCAAATCTTCTTTCTCCAAAATTTCCCAGATCTCTTTTTGCGTACGAAAATAGATTTAAAATAGTCACAAGGGAAATCATCAAACAAATATCCAAAACGGATAAGAAAATTTCCTTTCTTGATGTTGGTTGTGGAGACGGAGTATATGAAAAATTACTTCCCAAAAATGTCATCAGTAAAATGCAGGCAACCGGAATAGATTTTAGTGCTGAACAGCTCAAAAAAGCATCAAAATATTTTAACAAGACCCATAAAGTTGACCTTGACTCGGAAATATTACCGGTTCCCGATAAGTCGGTTGATCTTGTAATTTGTTCTGAAGTTCTGGAACATTTATTTTTTCCGGAAAAAATTATCGCCGAGATTCACCGGGTACTTAAACTTAATGCTGTCGCCATTATTACCGTTCCCAATTTTTCCTCGATGCAAACAAGACTCTCAATCTTTCTAAGCGGAAAATCTCCATTGGTAAATTACTCCCAAAATAAGGAACATATCCGTTTCTATTCCATTCCGGATATTAAAAAACTATTAAATATTAACTTTGAGATCATAAAAGTACGCGGTATTGGTAGTTTTCTTTTTGCCCGTTGGAACTCCGTTATTAAACTTCCGCTCCCCGCAGTATTCCAGGATATTGGTGACCGGTTTTTTCCTAGGTTTGCAAACGGTCTAATGATTGTTGTTAGGAGAAAACAATAACTAACGGAAGTTATATTTGAAAATACACCAGACTGCGTACAGACCATCTTTCCAACCGATTTTTTTACCCTGATCATAGTTTCTTCCCGAATAACTTACTCCAACTTCAAATACTCTGCACCCCATTTTTGCGATTTTTGCCGTAAACTCCGGTTCAACTCCAAAACGGTTTTCTTTAAGTTTTAAGCTATCAGCCACTTCGCGGGTAAACATCTTATATCCTGTTTCCATATCCGTAAGATTTATGTTCGTCAGCATATTTGAAAGTTGGGTTAAAAAATGATTTCCGACCATGTGCCAGAAGTTCAAAACTCTGTGTGGTCTATCTCCTAAAAACCGCGACCCGTAAACAACATCCGCTTTTTTATCTAAGATCGGTGCAAGCATCACCGGATACTCTTCGGGGTTGTACTCGAGATCGGCATCCTGAATGACTACAATGTCTCCAGTAACCTCTTTTAATCCCCTTCTTATTGCTGCTCCCTTACCCATGTTTCTTCTTTGGAAGGTTACTTTCACTTTTCTATTTTTTATTTTCTTCAGTATCGCAGATGTTCCGTCACCGGATCCGTCATCCACAATAATTATTTCCTTTGCCAGTTTCCCTATTTTTGCTTTCAAGACAGCCGCAACCGCTCTTTTTATAAAAGCTTTTTCGTTATAAACCGGCATGATAACTGACAACTTCTTCATTCTGGCTCTAGTTTACAATAGGTTTATGAGATTAGCGTTTGTAAATTTTTATTCGGGGTACGCAAATAGGGGCGGGGAGACCTATGTGGACTCACTATCAAGTGGACTTTCCGGAAAACATGAAGTGCTTCTTTTTCAGGCGGGACCAAAAAAGGGAATAAAACCGTACGGAGTTGAGGAAATAAAAGTTTCATATAATCCAAATCATCCACACAGCAAACTACCGGTAACTCATTTGCTTAATCGTCTCTTTTTGGACTATTTTCATTTAAAAGAACTTATTTTTACCTTAAAACTTCTGCCAAAACTTTGGCGGTTCAAACCGGACGTCATTTTTCCTCAAAACTCAGGCTGGGAAGTCATCATCCTTAGAATGTTTTCTTCTTTTATAAACGCCCGGATTATTGTCGCCGGACAGTCCGGACCGGGTTGGAATGACAGGATCAATTTATTCATCCGCCCCGATGTTTTTGTTGCTCTTACCAAAACTCAGGCCGTGTGGGCGGAAAAAGTCTCTCCATGGAACAAACAAAAAATTGTTATTATCCACAACGGTGTTGATCCGGATATTTTTTCCGGAAAAGGAAACAAATACGCAGTTGATCTATCCAAACCAATTATTCTCGTTGTCGGAGCCGCTATAAAAAGTAAGGGAATTGCCAATACGATAATGGCTGTTTCCCGCATCCCAAATGTCTCGCTTCTTGTAGTTGGTACCGGACCTCTTGAAAAAGAAGAAGACAAACTTGGACAAAAACTTCTTGGAAAGAAATACCTCCGTCTCATTGTTGATCATCATGAAATACCCCGTATTTACCGCTCTGCAAATGTCTTTACCCTATGCTCGGACAGCAGTGAGGCATTTGGCATTGTCTATCTCGAAGCCCTTGCCTCGGGTCTTCCTTGTGTCGTAACGGATGACTCCAGCCGCCACGATATTCTTGAAGATACAGGAATATATGTTAAAAATCCGTCTGACGCAAAAGAATATGCGGATAAAATCAGAACAGCTTTAGCTCAAAAATCAGCCTCAAAAAATCTCAAACAAGCCGGCAAATATTCATGGAAAAAAATCACTGCAAAATATGAAAAAATACTGGACAGATAACAGTCATCATATTTTGGAACTGGCAACCGGTCTTGATAATTACAACCGGTGGATAATATCTCTCTTCAAAGAATATTTTAGAAAAAAAATTATAGAAATTGGTTCCGGACTTGGCGGTCTATCCGGACTATTGCCCAAAACAAACACCACTCTTTCCGATTCAAATAATTATTATGTAAATCACCTAAAGAAAAATTTCCGCCGGCAGATAATAAAACTTAATATCGAAAATTCATCTCTTGATGGTTATAAAAATTCCTATGACACAGTTTTTTCCTCAAATGTTTTTGAACATATTGAAAATGATCAAAAGGCATTAAAGAACAGTTACAAACTCCTCAGGAAAAATGGCAGGATGCTGTTATTTGTTCCCGCGAGACCCGAAATCTCCGGCAGTCTCGATATTTCCATGGGACACTTCCGTCGGTATACAAAAAAAGAACTGGTGCAAAAAACAGAAAAGGCAGGTTTTAAAATTATCAAAATAAAATATGTTAATTTTCCGGGATACTTTACATGGTGGTTTAGGGGAAAGCTGCCTATTAAACCGGACTCGGATAACTTCACCGCAAGAATTTTCGACCACATGATTGTCCCATTTTTATATCTTGAAAAATATTTTCCGGTTCCGTTTGGACAAAGCCTAATGCTGATTGCCCTAAAGCCCTAACTACTGTTTTGCTTTTGGTGGATTCATTTCCGCTTCCCATGCCGAAGAAATAATTTGCTCTATCTGGGGATACTTTGGCACCCACTTCAACTCCGTTTTTGCTTTTTCCGAAGAAGCAACCAGTCTGGCGGGGTCACCGGCACGTCTTTCTGCCATCACCACGGGAACTGTTTTTCCGGTTACTTTCTCCACGGCAGCGATTACTTCTTTAACCGAGTAACCACTTCCGTTTCCGAGGTTGTACTCATTTGTCGGGGATAAATCCATTTGTTTTATTGCCAACAAGTGGGCATCAATCAAATCCGAGACATGAATATAATCACGGATACATGTACCGTCCGGAGTATCGTAGTCGGTACCAAAGACGGCAATGTTTGGCCTTTCACCTTTCACCGCTTGGAAAATCAATGGAATAAGATGCGACTCCTGTGCGTGTTGTTCTTTACTTTGTTCCGTCGCTCCACAGGCGTTAAAATAGCGGAAAATAGTGTATTTGAGATCTTTTGTCTGCGAGTATCTCTTTATCACTCTCTCAAAAAAATACTTCGCTTCTCCGTAAGGGTTAATAGGCTCTTTTTCGGCTTCTTCATTGATGGGTACAACTTTAGGATTTCCAAATACGGCCGCAGTTGAAGAAAAAATAATCTTCTTTACATTGTTTCTTATCATTCCGTCCAGTAAATCCACTCCTTGACACAAATTGTTTTGAAAATATTTACCGGGTTCATTTACGGACTCACCCACCTGAATCAATCCTGCAAAATCCAAAACGGTATCGATTTGATGCTCCGAGAAAATTTTATCCAACAGTGACCCATCACCCTTGTCACCCAAATAAAAAGCTGCCTTCGGGTGAATATTTTCTTTATGACCGGTTTTCAGGTTGTCAAGGATCACCACCCCGTCTCCACGGTCAATCATCTTTTCTACACAAACTCCTCCAATATACCCTGCACCACCAACAACTAAGTATTTGTTCATAGTTTATGTTACTACAGCTATAATTAATCTAATGCGTTTTCTCAAAAATATAGAAAAGATGCTTCGAACCAGAGGTTATCTCTTTCTGATAATAGTCTTGTTCGCTATTGGTGCTTTCCTAAGACTCTATAATTTTGAGAACCGTCTCATCTTTGGACCGGAGCAGGGCATGTCTCTTTTAACTTCCGCCTCGAATCTGGAAAAATTTTCCCTTCTTGGAGAAACAAACTGGATCAGAGCCACCAGTGCCGGACATATTCCTTTCCATGGTGCTTTATACAGCTATTTTCTTCTGCCTCTCTTAATAATTACAAACTTCAGAGTACTTCCGGTGACCTATGCTTTTGCCGTGTTAAATTTATCAACCGCTTTGCTGCTGTTCTTCATTGCCAAAAAAATGTTTGGAAAAGCTATCGCAGCTTTATCCGTATTCTTTTTTGTTTTCAGCGATGTGATGATTCATCACTCTCTTTTTACTTGGATTGTCAACCCTACCCCTTTGTTGGGAGTACTCACCCTTTGGCTGGTTTCCAAGCTTACAAAAGACAGGAAAAATATATTTTTGACCCTTTTACTTGGCTGTTTATCCGGATTTGGCTTTGGTCTACAAAGTTTTTATCTGTTGTTTGCCGGCTTCCTTTTTCTTCTCATACTAATTATTTCCCGGAAACGTTTTTTTGCCGGAATAACCTTTTTCTTTGGAGTGCTTCTTGGTAGTTTGCCCACCGTTATTTTTGATATCAGACACGACTTTTATCACGTTAAAACATACTGGCAGTTCTTTTTGGACATGTTTACGGGACAAGCTTCCGGTACATCTACTTATTACAATTTTCTCTTTTTATACCCCTACCTGTTTTTGTTTTATGCATTTATTACCAAGATACTGTTTAGAACTTGGAAACCGCTTGCTTTAATTCCGGTTACAGTTTTTCTTTATGGAGCTTTTACTTCTCCCTTTTTCAATCTTAATAAGTCTACCGGCATGTTTCCGGGAATTACCCTAAAATCTTTTGAGTCTGCTTCGTATTCAATAGCTCAGGATAACCCTCCGGTAAAGTTTAACGTTGCTACTCTCTGGGATTTTGATACCAGAGCCCACCCGTTAAGATACATTCTCAGCTTTTATTATCACAAAAAGCCTCTTCCCTACGAAGAGTATCAGAACCTTGACGCTCTTTATGTTTTTGCGCCTGAAAAGTATGATATGAAAAGTCCCAAAGTCTGGGAACTGGAAGTTTATTACCCCTACAAAATTAAAGAACTGCCTTTATCGGTTTCCGGTTACCGGCTGTATAAACTAACAAAATGAAACTTACGGTTGTCGTCCCCACCCTAAATGAAGAAAAGAATTTATACAAAACTCTTTCTTCAGTCAAAAATTTAGCCGGCGAAATCTTGGTAGTTGACTCAGGCTCAACCGATAAAACTATAGAAATTGCCAATAACTATGGCGCCAAAGTCGTGGATCATAAATTTATATCCTTTTCAGATACCCGTAATTTTGGAGATCAGGAAGCAAAGGGGGACTGGATCCTCTCAATCGAAGCGGATGTCGTTGTTTCACAAGAACTGGCCAGTGAAATTCAAAAAGCAATTGAATCGGAAAAATACTCGGCCTATTTAATTCCCCGTCTAAACTATATCTGGGGAAAACCCATATGGCACACCGACTGGGGTCCAAAAGATGACAGTCATATCTGGCTGTACCAAAGAGGGAGCGGACAATGGCGGAGTCTGGTTCACGAAGAATTTGTAACCGGCAAACCGGTAGGCAGACTTAAAAATTATCTGATACACGAAAACTACGAAACCATTTCGGAATTCATAGAGAAGATAGATCGTTACTCGGAACTTGCGGCTAAACAAAAACAGTTTTTCCCCAACTGGTGGTATCTCCGAGATTTTTTTAAACGTTATTTTTATAAACTGGGGTTTTTGGATGGTTATCGTGGACTATTCCTAAGCTACCTTCAGGCAGTTTATTATGTGACACTCACCGTCAAAAAACAGTCTCATGAAAATACTCACTAAACTTAAACTTTTTCTTCTTCCTTCCGCCCTACTGTTTCATATCAGCCTCATTTTTATGAGAGGATATTTTTTATCCGCCGAGTTTACTCTCTATCCATATCTTACCGGAAGGGGATTTTTGCCATACCGCGACCTTCTTGACCAACACTTCCCATCGCTCCTCTTTGGTCCATTTTCACTTCCCGCCTTTCTAACCACCAATCCTTGGCCGCTTTTGGGTGTGTTTCTCACCACTCTCTGTCTCACCGATTTATTGCTTTTCGTTACTCTAATCCGTTTCAAGATAAAAACTCCCTTTGTTTGGTTGGTTCTTTTTATTGTTTCCTCAGTATATTTTTCCGGCAATATTCTTTGGATAGAAACATTTGTTAACCTGCTGATCTCACTATGGATATTTTTATCTTTTTCAAAAAATAATCTAAGACGTTTTGCCTCCGGATTTTTACTCTCACAAATTCTTTTACTGCGCCCGACTATCGCTCCGGCTCTATTAATATTGATTCTTTCCCTGTCGGGTTTTTCCTGGGCACTAATTCTTGGTGGAGTTACCGGCATTGCCATACCCGCCTTGTTTATTTTTAGACAAGGTATTTTTACCGAGTTTTTCAGATTAACAGTTCAGTTTAATCAACAGGTATATCCACTGGAAGCCAAGATCTTCCCCGCAAAACGGCAAATTTTTACACTTTTTATATGGCTCATACCGGCAGTCTACTCCATATTTAAAAACAAAAAATATCAATACTTGGCGGCAGTCGTCTGTCTTTTAGTCCTTGCCCTTCCCCGCTTTGGCTATGAACATCTTCAGCCTCTTTTTTTAGTTGCTACTCTGTTTTGGGCAGTACTTGATAAGAAACCCGGAGTTATTGCCTATCTGTTTATAGTTGTCTTTTTCTGTCTGAATATTATCTCAGCTATCCGTCACCCATACGGTAATTTTTATCTCACACCGGAGGTTCAAAATGCAGCTAAACAAATCGAAGAAATACCCGGTCAAACAATCTATTTACTGGGTGCACCGGACATTCTTTACCGGCTATCGGGAAAAATACCTCCAAACTATCTCTACGTTCCATCGCTTCCTTGGTATCTCCACCAAAAGGATATTCGGGACAAAATAATAAATTCATTGAAGATATCAAAACCACCTGTTCTGGTAGATTTCCGGGCTGAGGTCGACAAGAAGAATATAGTAGCCGAAAGCGGGGACCTCTATGAATATATTAAAATGAACTACACTAAAGGGGGAAAGATAGGAGATTATCAGCTTTTTCTCCCAAATTTATGAAAATAGCTATTGATATCTCTCAGGCAATATACGGAACAGGGGTTTCCGTCTATACCAAAAACTTAGCCGCCAACTTAATAAAACTATTCCCCAACGACGAATATATTCTCTTCGGCGGCTCTCTTAGACGTAGGCAGGAGTTGGTTTCTCTCGCCAAAAAGTTAAAGGGAATCCCCAGAATTTATTCTTTTCCGCCCAAACTAATGGACTTTGTCTGGAACTCCCTTCACATTCTTCCGGTAGAAAAAATAATCGGTCAGGTTGATCTCGTTCATACCGCCGACTGGACAGAACCGCCATCCAGACTTCCCAAGGTGACTACGGTTCACGATCTCATTCCCTTCAAATTTCCCGAAACAACCACGAATTTGGTTAGAAATGCCCACAAAAAACGTTTGGCTTGGGTAATGCGTGAGTCGGACAAAATAATCGCCGTCAGTCAATCGACAAAAGAAGACTTAATTGCTATTTTAAAAATCCCCGAAGAGAAAATCATTGTTATTCCCGAGGGGGTAGAAGACAGATACTGCCCGCAATCACTTGATATTCAGGAAATTATTAAAAAACGCTACAAAATCAATGAAGACTATATTTTTACTCTTTCTACTGTTGAGCCAAGGAAAAATCAGGCAAGGCTTATCAAAGCTTTCAAACTGGTTAAAAAAGACTTTCCGGATCTCCAGTTGATTATCGGCGGCCGGACTGGCTGGGGAGAAATTCCGGAGGCGGTTGAGGGTGTTTCCATGCCGGGCTATATCCCCGATGCAGATCTTCCCGGTCTTTACACGGGCTGTTTGGCCTTTGTTTTACCCAGTATTTATGAGGGGTTTGGTCTCTCACCCCTTCAGGCTATGGCCTGTGGAGCTCCCGTGGCTGTCAGCAACGTCAGCAGCCTCCCGGAGGTTGTCGGTGAAGCAGGCGTGCTTTTTGATCCGGAAAGCGTGGAATCGATCGCAGCTGGTATAATCGAGGCGATAAAGAACAGGGGTAAGCTCAGGCAAAAAAGCCTCACTCAAGCTTCAAAGTTTACCTGGGAAAAGACAGCCTTAGAGACTCACAAAGTTTACCAACAAGTACTGGACACAAAAAAATAACTATATGAATATTGGTTTTGATATAAATGAAGCAAACATTCCTCAAAGAGTTGGGGTAAATCAGGTTTCTTACAACATCTTCACCCACATGGCCAAGATGTTACCGGAAGGGGATAAACTTTACGCTCTTGGCAAAGAAAGACCGCTTCCGGACATGCCTGCCGGAAATGAAAATCTTATCTATGAAATTTTTGGTTCAAAAAGAGCTTGGGTTTTAACCAGTCTTACAAAAAGACTTTGGATCGGAAAACCGAAAATTGATGTACTTTTTTCTCCCAGTCATTACACTCCACTTTTTTCTCCCACAAAAACGGTTGTCTATCTCATGGATATGAGTTTCGAACGTTTTGGTACGGAGTATTTCACCAACTATGACATCAATCAGTTAAAGAAGTGGACACCTTTATCTGTAAAAAAAGCAAAAAGAATTCTGACAATTTCTGAATTTTCCAAAAACGAAATAATTAAGCTTTACGGTACTCCGGAAGAAAAAATTGATGTTGTCTATCCCGCTTTTGACAAGGATATTTATCACGGTAAGATCCCAAAAACAAAAGTTGTCTCGGTCAAGAAAAAATACGGCATCACCGGCAGTTACTTGCTTTACTGGGGAACACTTCAACCAAGAAAAAATATTACCCGCTTAATAGACGCTTTTGCCAAGCTGGATAAACCTCAGATGAAACTTGTCATTTCCGGAAAAAAAGGCTGGCTTTACGATCAAATTTTAGAGCAGTCCAGAACCCTCGGAATTAGTAACCGTGTTATCTTTACCGGATTTGCCCCCAACGACGATCTTCCGGCTCTAATTAAAGGCAGCCGGGCTTTTGTTCTCCCTAGTCTTTACGAAGGTTTTGGTATGCCCGCCGTTGAAGCTCAGGCTGTTGGAACTCCGGTAGTTGTCTCCCGGGTTAGTAGTCTGCCCGAGGTAACCGGCGACTCGGCGGTATATATCGAAGACCCAATGTCGGTTGACAGTATCAAAGAAGCTCTAGAGAAGGTAATTTCACTTTCGGTCGGTGAAAGGCTTAAACTAATAAAAGAGGGGAAAGAAAATACCAGACGTTTTGATTGGGATATTTCCGCTCAGAAAATATTAAATATTTTAAAAACAATATGAAAATATCAAACCTGAACCTATCTCAAAACGGCATTTATTTTGTCGACAAAAACGGACAAAAACTGCAAACATCTCACGCTATGGGAAAAATCACCAACCGCTTTTCCAGCTTTTTTCTTGATCTCTGGCTATTAAAACTCTCTATTGTTGGCAATTTCCCGAGTCACGGTTTCAGAAATTTTTTCTATCGTTTATCCGGGATCAAGATGGGTAAGGGTGCTACCTTTCATATGGGAGCCAGATTTTTCCTTCCCAAAAATATCGAGATAGGGGAGGGAACCATTGTCGGTGACCACGCCTTTTTTGACGGTCGTGCAAAGATAAAAATAGGTAAACAGGTAGACATTGCCTCATCGGTCATGATTTACAACTCGGAGCATGATCTGGGAGATCCGGAATTCAAAGCCATTGAAGAACCGGTAACAATAGGAGACTACGTATTTATCGGTCCCAGAGTCATAATTATGCCCGGTGTCAATATAGGGAAAGGTGCAGTTGTTGCCGGCGGTGCTGTTGTTACCAAAGATGTTCCGGAAAATACGATTGTTGGTGGAGTCCCTGCAAGAATAATTGGCGAAAGACCCCTCAAAGAACAAAATTACAAACTGGGCAGAGCCAGACTGTTTCAATGAAAATTAAATTTATCATTGCCGGAGTAGTCTATCTGTTGGGTCTGATCTACCTTACACTTCCCTCTCCCGCTTATCCTGATCTGACGCAGGCAGAACGTTCGGATGAACCGGGCGATACCTATCAGCATCCCGATCAAAAAGGCTATTACACAAATCTGACCAGAGCTGAAGTTCTTGGACAGATCCAATCAAAATTCGCTCTAAAAATTCTTGGAATTACCATACCTTCATACCGGCTTAACTATCGTCCGGAAGAAGCTTTCTCGCTCGTCCGCGATCAGCTGAAGAGCTACTATCTTGAAGAAATAATCTATCCCCTCCGCGAATCTATTTTTGTTAATGGTTGGGAGCCAACCCACTCACCTCAGTACGCAAAAATGCTGCAAAATGAAAATCCGGATATCTCTTTTAGGGGTGTGCCGTTTATGAGTAAGGTTACTCTCAAGCCGACAAACTCAAACGTTTTAGCTAGAGTCGTTGTCTGGACACTTATGTTTCCCGTCGCATATTTCGTTTTTAAATCCCTGAAAAAATCCTTTAAAAATGTCTAAACCGGATCTTTCAATCATTATTGTTTCTTTTAATACCAACGACATTCTGTCGGCTTGTGTCAAATCGGTCATCAAAAATACCTATGACATAGACTATGAAATTATTGTTGTCGATAATGGATCAAAAGATGGTTCACTTGGGACAATTAAAGAACTCGAAAAAATGTTTCCGCAAGTTCATCTGGTGGACGCCAAATCCAATCTTGGTTTTGGAAAAGCCAATAACTTAGGATGCCAAAAAGCCAATGGTGAATATTTCCTTTTTTTAAACTCTGATACACTCATTTTTGACAACGCCATCAAAGAATCACTGGATAATCTCAAGAAAATCCCCACATGCGGAGTTTATTCATGCAAACTTTTAAATCCGGATAAAACAGTTCAGGCATCCGGAGGTCAATTCCCCACCTTCGGCAATGTTTTTGCCTGGCAGTTTTTTATTGACGATTTGCCGTTAATCGGAAATCTGGTTCCATCATTCCACCCTAAAACATCTTCATATAATAAAAACAAAAAACTTGACTGGGTAACCGGAGCCTTTATGCTGATTCCGGAGAGGGCGTTCCGGGAAGCGGGAGGCTTTGATGAAAACATTTTTATGTACACCGAAGAGATGGAACTCTGTTTCCGTCTTAAAAAGCTCGGTTTCCAAACAATCTACTCGACATCTTCCGCCATAATTCACTTGGGCGGCGCATCCGGAGGATCTGTTTTTGCCATCACAAACGAAGTAAAAAATATGATCTATTTTTGGAAAAAGCACAAACCAAACTGGCAGCTTCCTTTTATAAAATTTTTCTTTATTTGCGGTTCATTGCTTAGGTGGTTAATATTTGGGATAATTAAAGGAGATGATAAAGCTCGTCGTGCCTACACACAAGCTCTTGGATACACTTTATAAGTACGCTATCGCAGCCGTACTTCTCTTTATACCGCTTTACCCAAAGTTTCCCTTGTTTACTGTTCCTTTTACATATGTCCAAATAAGGGCGGAAGATTTTCTCATAGCTGCCATCTGGGGAATCTTTATTCTGCGGACCATAGTATTAAGAAAAATAAAATTTCCTCCAATCACCTTCCAAATTGGAATTTATTTTTTAGTTGGTCTTCTTTCGCTTATTTCGGCCATCTTTATAACCAAAAATATTATCACATCGGTAGCTGCTCTACATTTTTTACGCCGTGTTGAATACCTTTCGATCTTTTTTCTGGCTTACTGGGCAAGCAAGGATCAATCAAGTCATAAGTACTATCTTGAGTTAATACTTATTTCGGCTATAGGAGTTCTTTTATACGGTCTGGCTCAGATTTACCTCGGAGCTCCGGTAATTTCTACTATGGATGCCGAAGCCAGCAAGGGAATGGCGCTTACACTCCGTCCCGGAGTTCCTCTTTCCAGTACTTTTGCCGGCCATTACGATCTTGCGGTTTTTTTAATAATGATTCTTTCTTTTCTCACCGCCATCCTTTGTTCGGTTAAAAGCTGGATAAAACGAATCCCGTTTCTGATTTTCTTTTCTGCTATCCTTTGGCTCTTTATGCAAGCCGGTTCACGGATAGGTTTACTTGGTCTTTTTCTCTCGGTCGCCTTAATTTGTCTCCTTTACCGGCGGTTTATTCTGGGATTATTTCTCTTTGTGGTTATGTCCGTATTTATTATTACTTCTCCGGCATTTATTGACCGTTTTCAATCAATTATCAAGGTATTTACTTCCCAAGTAATTTCCGTCAAACCGGCCTATGCCGCCTCCGTTACTCCAACCATAACCCCCACACCTACACCCACCGAAGCACTCCGTGCCGTTCAGCAGGATACTTCAACGAGCATCAGACTTGACGTCGAATGGCCCATGTCACTTCGTTCCTTTTACAAAAATCCTCTTTTGGGTACCGGCTACTCTTCACTCGGACTGGCAACAGACAATGATTATTTAAGGGCATTAGGGGAGACCGGTCTTCTAGGTACACTTGCCTTTTTATCGGTTTTAATTGCTCTCTTTGCGAAATTAAAATCGGCGGTAAAAAATCAGCAAGGTATAAATAAAATCATTACTGTCTCGGCAATGGGTATTTTTGCTTCCTTTTTGGTAACTGCGGTTTTTCTTGACGTATTTGAATCGAGCAAGATTGCCATTTTGTTTTGGGCTTACATGGGTCTGGCGTTAGGTGTCAATAAAAATAGTTAACATGAAGAAAATAGACTTTTTAATCGCCATCGTTATTACCATTATCTGTTTTACTGTCCGTCTGTATAAAATTGATAACCCCATAGCCGATCATCACTCATACCGTCAAGCCGATACGGCTGCAGTTGCCAGAAATTTTATTAAAGAAGGATTTAATCCTCTTTTTCCCCAGTCGGATAGTTTTACTCCGCTCAGCGAACATCAGCTTCCAAATCCAAACCGCTACTTCATAAACGAGTTTCCGCTATATAACTCCGTTGTTGCTCTTGTCTATCATTTCCGTGGAATTGACACGGCTTACGCCCGCATTATAAGTGACATTTTTGCTTCAATAGGGGTATTCTTCCTTTATCTTTTAAGCAAAAAGCTTTTTGGCACCAAAGTAGCCGCTCTTGCCGCCTTTCTCTATGCGGTTCTTCCATACAACATCTATTACGGTCGTGTCATCATGCCCGAACCGGCCTTTATCTGTTTCTCGATTATCTCTTTTTACCTCCTCCTTCTTTTTGTGGAAAAACCCAACTTTTTAAGAGGATTTATCTTTTCTCTGATCTTTGCTGTCACCATGTTGGTAAAACCCTACGCTGTTTTTCTTTTTATTCCCTTTATTTACTGGGTCATGGCAAATCACGGACTATCCGCTTTCAAAAAACCAATGTTTTATATCGCCCCGATCCTTTCTATTGCCCCACTTCTTCTGTGGAGATATCACCTTTCTCTCCATCCGGAAGGTAGCTTTGCTTCAATCTGGTTATTAAATGGCAGTAACATCAGGTTTACCGGTGCCTTTTTCCGTTGGTTGATATACGACAGGATGAACCGTTTGATTTTTGCCACAGGAGGTTTTGTACTGTTCTTTTTTGGACTGGTTCATTCGGTTCAATCAAAAAAGGGCTGGCTAATGTTGTTTTGGCTTATTGGTGTTCTTACTTATTTCACGGTTTTTGCGATGGGCAATGTAACCCATGACTATTATCAGTTACCCATCGTACCGGTTGGCGTCATTCTTATCTCACTTGGTTTTTTTGAAATGATAAATAACGGAAAAAATCTATTTCAAAAAATTTCGCTTGGAGTAATTTCTTCAGCTCTTGTTGTGATCTCTTTGGCCTTCGGTTGGTATGAAGTCAGAGGTTTCTTTAATATTAACGACTGGAACATGATTGAAGCCGGAAAAAGAATTGATGAGATTACCCCTAAAGACGCAAAGGTTATTGCACCCTATCAGACCAATCCTTCTTTTCTTTATCAAACAGGGAGACACGGCTGGACCATGGGTTACGATATAGACAAAAAGATTGCCGACGGTGCCACTTACTATGTATCGACAAGTTATGATGACGAAGCAAGAGACTTAGAAAAGAAATACACCCTAGTCGAAAAAAATGATAAATACATCATCATCAAACTGACTGAAAAAAAGAAATGAAAATCATAAAAACTCTTATTATCACAGGCATTTTGATAACTGCGCTAATTGTTAGACTCTACAAAATTGATAATCCGGTCGCAGATTGGCATTCTTGGCGTCAAGCCGATACCGCCTCGGTTACCAGAAACTATGCCGAAAAAGGTCTTAATCTATTGGTACCGACATTCCACGACCTCAGTAACTTTTCAACCGGACTTAAGGGAAATCCCAATGGCTACCGGATGGTCGAAGTACCGTTTTACAATGTTCTTCATCTTACGGTTTATCGGTTAGTTCCCGGTATAGGTCTTGACATGGCAGGCAGACTAACCTCGGTTCTTCTCTCACTTATCTCGATCATTTTGTTGTATCTCATCGTCAATAAACTTTCGGGGTTTCCCGTTGCCGCTCTCTCATCATTTTTTATGGCTATTCTGCCGTTTAGCATTTACTACTCCCGTGTAATTTTGCCCGAGCCGCTCATGATTACTACTCTTCTGGCATCATACTGGTTTCTGATCCGGGTCTCCGAAACGGTCGTGGTCAAGAAAAGAATTAATCTTCTTCTCAGTGCCGTCTTTCTTTCAATCGCTATATTGGTAAAACCCTATGCCGTCTTTTTTGCTCTCCCGCATCTGGCTATCCTTCTCCGCTGCCTAGCAAAGAAAGAATTAAACTACGCTGATATTTTTGGGTTTGCCACAATCTCCCTATTACCGTTTGGTCTTTGGCGGAAGCATATTTCTCAGTATCCCGAAGGTATTCCTGCAAGTGATTTTCTTTTTAACAACGGTGGTATCCGTTTCCGTCCGGCATGGTTTAGATGGTTATTTGGGGAACGTCTGGGAAAGCTGATCTTGGGTTCTTGGGGAACAATGTTGCTGGTTTTGGGAATAGTAGCCAAACCAACCAAAGAAGGAATCGCATACTGGCTATGGGGGATAGGTGCCGTTTTGTATTTTGCCGTTATTGCCGGTGGCAATGTCCGCCATGATTACTATCAGGCAATAATTGTTCCGTTTCTGTGTATATTTTTGGCTAAAGGAACGGTGCTTCTAATAAGTCTTACCAAATCTACTTACTCAAGATTGCTGACTCTGATAATGACCCTATTTATTATTGTCTTTACCGTCGGTATGTCTTGGTACGATATAAAAGGCTATTATCAGGTAAATAACCCCTCCATGGTTGAAGCCGGCATTGCTCTTGATAAAACTGCGCCCAAAGACGCCAAAGTAATTGCCCCCTATAATGGTGACACCGCTTTCCTTTATCAAACTAAAAGATCCGGTTGGCCGGTTGGCGGCGACATTGAAGAAAGAATTGCTGACGGTGCCACTTTCTATGTATCGACAAGTTATGATGACGAAGCAAGAGACTTAGAAAAGAAATACACCCTAGTCGAAAAAAATGATAAATACATCATCATCAAACTGACTGAAAAAAAGAAATGAAAATATTAATGCTTACTCCATATCTCCCGTATCCGGACTCATCCGGTGGGCAGATAAGAACCCTTAACCTTCTTAAGTATCTTTGTAAAAACAATGAGATTACTCTGGTTTCACTAATCAAAGATAAAAAAGAAAATGAAAATATAAAGCATCTTTTGAAATACTGCAACAAAGTAATGACTTTTCCGCGGAGCGCTACTCCGTGGACACTGAAAAATATTCTCAGAACAGGCTTCTCTCTTGACCCCTTTTTGATTGTTAGAAACTCCGCTCCCGGAGTTAAAGAAGCTGTCGCCAAAGAACTGGAATCGGGAAACTACGATATTATTCACGCCGAAACTTTCTATGTTATGCCGAGTTTACCAAAAACAAGGGTTCCGATAATTTTGGTTGATCAAACGATAGAGTATCTCGTTTATCAACACTATGTAAATGAAACCGCCTCTTGGGTTCTCCGGAAGCTTCTCCAGATAGACGTTGAAAAACTCAAACACTCGGAGCGTTTCTACTGGCGTCAAGCCGATCAGGTTATCGCCGTTTCCGAAGCGGATAAAAAAGAAATGCTCAAACTGGAGCCGGATTTGAATGTTGAGATTGTTCCCAATGGTGTCAATCTGGATCTATTCAGAAAAAAGAGCGACTGGAATACAAAAGAGAAAACTATTCTTTTCATCAGTAATTTTAAATGGCTGCAAAACGTCGAGGCCGCCTACGTATTAATAAATGAGGTTTTTCCCTTGGTCAGAAAAAAAATTACCGATGTTAAACTTTGGATTGTTGGTCAACACGTACCTCAAAACATACTGGATATCAAAGACAAAGATGTTTTAATAAAATCAATTCCCGAAGACGACACTAAAACTTTGGTTGACGCTTGGCACGATGCTTCGGTTTTTGCTTCAACTATCAGAGGTCCCGGAGGCACCCGCCTAAAAAACTTGGCAGCAATGGCCAGTCAGCTTCCGATCGTTTCCACCAAAGTCGGAGTTGAAGGTTTAAAGGTCAAAGACAATATTCATGTTTTAATCGGCAACACTCCTGAAGAAATTGCCGGATTAATAATAAAAGTCATCGAGTCACCCAAACTCGCTCAAAGACTGGCAATTACTACCAGACAACATGTTGAAGAAAACTTCGACTGGCGCAAGATAGCAAAAAATCTGGACTCAATTTATCAAAGACTCGGCAGACATGAATAAATACAAAAACGAGCTTGCGGTAATCATTGTTAACTACAACACTTCTCAGTTACTGGATGACTGCTTGTCATCGGTTTTTAAAGCCGATCATCCAAGAGGCGGTTTACAGGTGATTGTTGTTGACAATGCTTCGGTTGATGACTCAACGGAAATGGTTGCCAAAAAATATCCAGCAGTAGTTATGGTGCAAAACTCAAAAAACCTTGGTTTTGCCAAAGCGAACAATATCGGGGTAGCCTCATCGGATGCCCGTCACCTTTTATTTTTAAACTCGGACACTGTCATAAAAAGATACAGTCTTGTTAAACCGTTAAAATTTTTAAAAATGCACCCGACCGTAGGTGCCGTTACTATAAAACTTAACCTCAAAGATGGCAGTATCGATTATGACAACCACCGCGGTTTTCCTACTCCATGGACATCTGTCACAAAGTTTCTGGGACTGGCAAAACTCTTTCCAAAATCAACATTTTTTAACAATTATCACCTTGGTTTCCAAAAAATAAACAAGATTCATAGGATTCCTGTTGCCGCCGGATCTTTTCTAATGATGCCTACGAAGTTATTCAAAGACATTGGTATGTGGGATGAAACCTATTTTTTCTACGGTGAAGATATTGACCTCTGTTACAGAATCAATCTCACCGGCCGTTCAATTGTTTACTATCCCAAAGTTAGCGCACTTCACCTCCGTGGGGCTTCTTCGGGTCTGCGTAAAGAAAGTACCAAGACTGCCGTGTCTTCAAAAGCCAACAAAATAAAAGTAGCCAAGTCGTCAGCTGAGGCTTGGAAAATTTTTTATAAAAAGTTTTATAGCAAACGTTATCCCTTTTTTGTGACCGCACTGGTTCTCGTTGGAATCGCCATCAAGGGAAAATTAAGAGTTTTAAAATATCAATTAAGTAAATAAATGCGTATCGGTATCGATGCAAGACTATTTGGTTTAGAACACGCAGGTCTGGGGCGTTATGTTACGAGATTGGTCGAAGAAATCATCAAACTTGATAAAAAAAATGAGTTTGTTTTGTTTTTAAACTCCTCTCATGCCGGTAAATTCAAAAATAAAAAAAGAATCAAGGTTGTTACTACCAATATCCCTATCTACAGTTTGGCCGAACAAATAGTCTTACCGTTTATTTTTGCCAAAGAAAAGCTCGATTTGTTACACGTTCCTCATTTTAATGCCCCTTTGATCTACCCGGGGAAATTAATCCTCACTATTCACGATCTTATAAAACACGACTCGAAAGGGCCGGAAACAACCACCAGAAATCAGGGGCTGTATTTTATAAAACGTTTTGGTTATCTAACTTTAATGAATCTCATTGCCCGTCGTGCCGGTCATATCTTGGTTCCTTCAAACTTTGTCAAGGAAGATGTCGCCAAACGTTTACATCTGCCACCTGAGAAGATCACGGTGACCTACGAAGCCGCCGCCGGATCAATAAAAGAAGTATCTTTATCGGATGACGAAAAAAATAAGATATTAACCAAATACAATCTGGCTCAGCCATTCGTTGTCTATACAGGCAGTGTTTATCCTCATAAAAACGTTAACATTTTGGTTTCCGCAATAGAAAAACACAACCAGAACAAAGAAGTTGACCTGCAACTGGCTTTAATCTGTTCAAGATCCATTTTTTGGGACCGTCTCAGTAAAAAAATCTCGGAAAAAAATCTTCTGGATAGGATAAAACTTCTCGGATTTGTTGAAGATGAAGAAGTATCCAAAATATACAGTCTCGCTTTAGCTTTAGTTCACCCAAGCAAGATGGAAGGTTTTGGGCTTACCGGTCTTGAAGCCATGAGTGTCGGTCTTCCCGTTATTTCATCAAATGCCAGTTGCTTACCGGAAGTATACGGTGACGCAGCCCTCTACTTTAATCCAAATGACGAAAACGATCTTGTCTCCTGTTTGGAAACTGTTATCAAAGATCAGGAACTCCGGTCCGGTATGGCTACAAGGGGATATCTTCAGGTCAGAAAATACTCATGGCAAAAAATGGCTAAAGAAACGCTTTCCGCGTACAAACAAATTCTTTCAAAATGAAGGTCGCTTTAGTCTATGACCGGGTCAACAAGTTCGGGGGAGCCGAAAGGGTTCTTTTGGCATTACATAAGATATTTCCGGATGCTCCTCTATATACACTTGTATACAGCAAGTCATCGGCACCTTGGGCAAGTGTTTTTAATGTAATTCCTACATTTATAAACAACCTTAAATTTTTAAGGAACAAACATGAATGGCTTGCTCCGGTTGCATCACTGGCATTTGAGTCACTCGATCTTAAAAAATACGATGTCATAATTAGCATCACCAGCAGTGATGCCAAGGCGGTTATCACAAAGCCGGGACAGCTTCATATTTGTTACTGTTTGACACCAACACGTTACTTATGGAGCGGAAAAAAAGAATATGAGACCGATAAAAAAATAAAACTAAGTCCAAAATGGCTTCAAAAATATTTTAGAACAACAGATTTACTCATTTCCAAAAGACCGGACAAATACATTGCCATATCCAACGAGGTTAAATCTAGAATTAAGAAATATTATTATCGTGAATCTAGCGTAATTTATCCACCTATTGAAGATAAATTTTACTCAAATAATATCTCACCTCAAGACAAGCGTCTGTATTATTTAATTGTCAGCAGATTGGTTCCATACAAAAAGGTTGATGTGGCCATTGAAGCCTTTAATAAACTAAAGAAGCCTCTGGTGGTAGTTGGTATAGGTTCCGAGCTTAAACATCTCAAAAAAATTGCCGGAGAAACCATAACTTTTACCGGTGCAGTAGAAGATGGGGAGTTAATTGATTTATATAAAAATGCCAAAGCGGTTATCTTTCCTCAGGAAGAGGATTTTGGCTTGGTTCCAATTGAGTCTCAAGCCTGCGGGACACCAGTGATCGCTTTTGGAAAGGGTGGCGCTCTTGAAACTGTCAAGAAAGACACAACAGGAGTATTTTTTGACGAACAATCTCCGGAATCACTATCAAAAGCGGTAATCCGGTTCGAGTGTCTTTCTATCTCTCGGGAAAACTGTCAAAAAAATGCCCGGCTATTTAGTTTTGAGAATTTTAAGAAAAACTTCCTAAACTATCTCTCCAACACGGCCGCTTAAATCTTTTCGGCAAATCAAAACACCATCGTCTCCTTCAACAACAATTACATTATCGAGTCCCAAAACTGCAATCTTTTTATTGTTGTCGCTGATACAAAAATTATTTTTTCCTTCAATCTCCACCACCCCGCCATTCTTTGGTGAAATATTGTTTGTCAGATAGTATCTTTGAAGACTTTCCCAGGTTCCAAAATCTGTCCACTCAAACGGTAGTTCAATCACCAAAGAATTTCCCTTTGCGTGTACTTGTTTGGTAATCTCTTCAATCGCCCCCTTTGGTAGTTTATGATACTCAACCACTACGTCCGCCCCCTCGACGATTTTCCGGAGAGGCTCCGACCAGTCGGGGCGGTACTCTTCATACATATCCAGCAGATCATTGGGAGTCATACAGGTATGATTTGCATGAACCAGCAACTTTCCGGATTTTATATTTGCTTCAATTTTTTCCATATCATTTCTATCAACATACTCGGCAACTTTAAAAATTTTCACTCCATCAAGTTCCGAAACGAGATCACCCTTTAAAAGAAAATCAACTCCCATGATTAACCGGTCGGCAACAAAACCGCCGGTAATGTATTTATGTGTCTCGCGCCCGAGTTTTTCGGCCAAGTCCATCATTTTAAAAATGTTCTTACTCGGCACTCTAAGATTGTCTACCTGAACCAGAAAAAATGGTTCATTACCCTTACCCTTTTTTGCAAGAAGAGCTGCTGCCAATCCGGTAGCCGGTCCTTGGTTTAGAGATGCAGGTTCAACAAATATATTTTCAAGAACTATTTCCTTCACCAGCCTTTTGGCGATTTTTGCCTGTTCTTGATTTGTCTGAAGATATATCTCGTTTGGGGCAAATCTTTCCCGGAGTGCTTCCCAGTTCAATTCAAAAAGTGACTTGCCGTGTAGAAGCGGTAAAAAATGCTTAGGTAACTTCGGCGATGAAAGCGGCCACATCTTGACCCCCACACCTCCACAGATTATTACTGGTATCATTGATTTAATATAATACAGTAAGTAACCGAAGAGATCTGAGATAAAATCAAAATATGCTTTACGACTTAACCAAAAGAATCATGGATATCATCGGTGCCGTTATTCTCGCAGTTCTTTTTGTTCCTATCTGGATCATTATTCCCATACTTCTGAAGCTTGATTCCAAAGGACCTATCCTTTACAAACCCGATAGGGTGGGTAAAAACGGAAAAACATTTAAAATGCTGAAATTTAGATCTATGAAAATGTTCGAGATCAAAGGTAAGGCTGTGCACGCGGTTGAGTTTTGGAAGGCCAATCCGGATCTTTACGAGAAATACAAGAGAAATGGCTGGAAGCTGGAGTTAAACGAAGATCCACGCATCACCAAACTCGGAAGGATTCTCCGCCAAACCAGTATCGACGAAATGCCTCAAGTCTTTAATGTTCTCTCCGGAGAAATGAGCTTGATTGGTCCCAGAGCCTATGTTGAACCGGAGTTGGAAGATGCCGTAAAACGCTACGGAAAAAATGTTGAAAGTCTGATTAAGCTCAGTCTTTCGGCAAAACCCGGTCTTTCCGGACCATGGCAGGTCTCGGGAAGAAACGAAATTCCTTGGAATCAAAGAGTGGCAATCGACGCCGACTATGCCAAACGACGTTCAATCATCTATGACATTTATATCCTCTTCAAGACTCCTTTTGCTATGATTAGTAAATGGTAATAAGAAAACTAACAGATTTCACTATGAAATTAAAAAAGATCAACTTACGTTTTGTTTTTATTCCCTTACTGGTAATTCTGGGCTTGATTCTTGTTGGGGGAATCTACGGGTTCTTCACAGCAAAATCTCTTATGCCATCAATAAACACTCTTAGCGAAACCGGATCCAAAATTTCAACTGCCTTTCAGGATCAGGATCTTGCAACCGCCAAAACAGAAGTAAAAATTCTCGGAGAACAGTTGGCGGATCTTGACGGTAAGTATCAAAAAGTCCGTTGGACTTTTGTTATTCCCTTTCTTGGTGGTTACACCAAAGATGGTCAGCACGCGATCTCTGCCGGTAAATCTCTTGTTGGTGCAATCGACACCTTAATTGTTTCCATTTCTCCATATGCTGACCTTTTGGGTTTCAAAACCGCTGAAGCCACTCCTTCAGGACAAACACCAAAAGTTCAGTCTATAGAAGACAGAATTGTCTTTATGGCACAAACTCTCGACAAGATTAGTCCTGACTTGGACAAAATAGGTGCCGAGATGGAGACTGCTCAAAAAGAACTTGATCAGATAAATATTAAACGTTATCCGGTAAAGATTGCCGGCAAAGAAGTGCGAAGCAAGATTGTTAATATCAGATCCGCTGTTTCCGAGTCGGCCTTACTTTTGACTCAAGCCAAGCCCCTTATCAAACTTCTTCCCGATCTCTTGGGTAATCCCAACGCGAAAACATACATGATTCTTTTCCAAAACGATGCCGAGCTGCGTCCAACGGGTGGTTTTATGACTGCTTATGCATTTATTAAAGTCACCAAAGGAAAGATAGATCTGCTCAGCTCTTATGATATCTATGATCTTGATGCCCGTTTTAATAAAAAAGTTCCCGCACCGGACGCCATCAAGAAGTATCTCAACGAGACCTATCTCAACTTAAGAAACTCCAATATGTCACCCGACTTTAAAGTCTCCATGGACACTTTCTCCAAGTACTACAAAGAGATACCGGGAATGACCCGGCCCGACGGTATTATTGCTATTG
>Ga0209373_10001418_pt1 | contig 28303 bp, 23 predicted proteins | sample Higcelweek5metaG_FD_187173 | JGI IMG/M metagenome (GOLD analysis project Ga0209373, IMG submission 187173) | Freshwater pond sediment microbial communities from the University of Edinburgh, under environmental carbon perturbations - High... | ecosystem: Environmental > Aquatic > Freshwater >... | reverse complement strand
CTCAGGTAGCAGTGACAGAGCGGTCATACCTGGCAGGGTGTTGACCTCCAGCAGGTAGCAGTCACCGGCTTCAGTTACCAGAAAGTCAACCCGGCAGTAGCCATCACAGCCCAGCGCCTGGTGTGCTTTCAGCCCCTGTAGCTGGACTTTTTCATACAGGGCAGCATCCAACCTGGCAGGGAAGAAATGCTCGGCCATGCCATCGCTGTATTTTGCTTCAAAGTCATAGAATTCGTTTTTTGGTACAATTTCAATGGCGCCAATCGGTTGGTTGTCCAGAATTCCAACCTGCACCTCCTGGCCTTTTATGTACTGTTCGACCAGTACTAACTCGTCATAGCGAAAGGCCTCATCCAGGGCAGCCTGCAGCTCTTCGGCTTTTTTAACGATTGAGACACCGACTGATGATCCCTCCTGTACCGGCTTGACCACGGCAGGCAAGCCAAAGTGAAGGTTCTCAGCACTGCAGGTTTCCCCGCGCCGTAATGCGATGTAAGGGGTGATGGTCAGTCCGGCAGCAGCAAAGGCCTGCTTGCTGTACAACTTGTGCATGGCCAGGGCGCTGGCCAGTACACCAGAGCCGGTATACGGAATCTGCATCAGCTCCAGTAACCCCTGAATGCAACCGTCTTCACCGTAACGACCATGCAGTGCAATAAAGGCCACTTCAATTTTTTCGTCACGCAGCATAGTTGCCACCTGGTTGCGTACATCAATGGCGGTGCTGTCATAGCCCATCGCCAACAAGGCCTGATGGACGGCCATGCCGCTTTTGAGCGACACATCCCGCTCAGCCGATAGTCCTCCCATCAGTACGCCGATTTTTTTACCTTTCATGGCTCCTCCCCCACAATCCGCACTTCTTCTTCCAGCTGTATTCCCGAGGTTGCCAGCACTGCCTGCTTTACCCTTTCAGCCAGCTCAAGGCAGTCTGTTGCTGTGGCGTTACCACGGTTGATCAAAAAATTGCTGTGCAGCTCTGCCATCTGGGCTCCACCAACGGTCTGTCCCCGCATCCCTGCTGCATCAATCAGTCGCCAGGCTGCCTGATCCGGCGGGTTTTTGAAAAAAGATCCGGCACTGGGATACCCCACATTATGTTTGGTGCGCCGCAGCTCAAGGTCCTTGCGTATCTCTTCTTCAGTGGCTGCAGGATCAGTTGGTTCCAGCTGCAGGGTCGCTGCCAGGATGATATCGCCAGCCTGCAGGTCAAGCCGGCGGTAGCCATAGTTGATCTGACTGCGTTGCAGCTCCTGTACGGCTCCCTGGCGTAGCAGAGACAATGCATCGACATGATCCAGCAGGCCATTGCCATAGGCACCGGCATTCATCCTGATTGCGCCGCCAATGGTGCCGGGAATGCCGGAGATAAAGCCGATGCCACCCAGCCCAAGCTGTTGCCCGAAACGAACCACCTGCAGATTTTCTGCCCCTGCCCAGGCCTTGATACAGCCGTTACCGGGCGCTTCTATGCGGTCAAGCTGTTCCAGAGAGATCACTGCACCGCGGATTCCGCCATCCCGTACCAGCAGGTTATAACCGCCTCCCACCACCATGCGGGGGATCTGCTCTGCATCCAGCCAATTGACCAGCAGCAGCAGGTCTTCCAGGTCTTTGGGCACTGCATACAGGTCTGCAGGTCCTCCCACTTTCAGGGAGGTATGGCGGCTCATCAGCTCATTCTGGAGCAGTTCGCCGCTGAAGCCTGAGCATATCCGGTCTGAAAAGCTCATTACAGTTTTTTCACCAACTCTTCACCAGCCTGCCAGATATTGCCGGCACCCAGGGTAATCACAATATCTCCTTCTTTAACGATTCCAGCCAGGTGATCCGGCAGGTCGTTCCGGTCAGTAATGTAGGTCACGTCCCTTTGGCCGTGACGCCGTATCTCTTCTGCCAGCCGCTCTGCGGTAACGCCGGGGATCGGCTGTTCACTTGCAGCGTAGATATCGGTCAGTACCAATACGTCGGCATCGTAAAAGCAGGTCACAAACTCGTTAAACAGCTCCTTGGTGCGACTGTAGCGGTGGGGCTGGAACGCCACCACCAGACGTCGCTCAGGCCAACCATTACGTGCTGCCCCCAGGGTGGCACGGATTTCTGCAGGGTGGTGGCCATAGTCATCCACCACCATGATCCCGTTTTTCTCACCCTTGACCGTAAAGCGACGGCCAACACCGCCAAACTGGGCAAAACCTTCCTGAATCTTGTCAAACGGCACATCCAACTCCAGCGCCACAGCGGTACAGGCTAGGGCGTTCAGTACGTTGTGGGCGCCAGGCATGTTAAAGCTGATCTCACCCAGGCGATAGCCCTTGTAGTGGGCGGTAAAGCTGGTCTGGAAACCTTCCAGTTTGACATGGGTGGCGCGCAGGTCTGCCTGGGATGAGAGTCCGTAGGTCATGAACCGCTTTTTGATGCGGGGGATGATCTCGTTGATGTTACGGTCTTCCTGGCACAGTACAGCCAGACCGTAGAACGGCACCTTGTTGATAAAGGAGACAAAGGTATCTTTGATCTGCTCCAGACCGCCGGTGTAGAAGTCCAGGTGGTCGGCATCAATATTGGTTACCACGGCAATGGTGGGGGAGAGGGTCAGGAATGATCCATCTGACTCATCGGCCTCAGCCACCAGAAATTTACCTTGTCCCAGCTTGGCATTGCTGCCCAGCGTGTTCAGCTTGCCGCCAATCACGATGGTGGGGTCGATCCCGGCATGGGTCAGTACCGTGGCCACCATTGAGGTGGTGGTGGTCTTACCGTGGGTACCGGCAATGGCGATGCCGTATTTCATCCGCATCAGCTCTGCAAGCATCTCAGCCCGTGGGATTACCGGCACCATGCGGTGCTTGGCCTCAATCACCTCCGGGTTATCACTCTGCACTGCTGTTGATGTAACCACCACATCCACATTGGTCAGATTTTCTGCGGCATGGCCGATGCAGATTTCACCACCCAGCCCCCGCAGCCGTTCAGTGGTATCACTCTCCCGCAGGTCAGAACCGGATACCTTGTAGTCCAGGTTCAGCAGTACTTCGGCAATACCGCTCATACCGATGCCACCAATGCCAACAAAGTGAATTTTTTCTATGTTTCCGTACATGGCTGTACCCCTTCCAACATCTGGTCAACAATTACCCTGGCCGCATCTAATCGGGCCAAACCAGCGGCATTTTCACCAATCAGCTTCAGTGCGTCGCGGTTATCCATCAGCCTAGCTATGGCGTTGGACAATCCTTTGCCACCTATCTCCTGTTCCACCAGCATCTCGCAGGCTCCTTTTTTAAGCAGGGCTTCTGCGTTCTTACGTTGATGGTCGTCAGTGGCATGGGGGAACGGTATAAACAGGCAGGCCTTGCCCAGTGCCGTTACCTCGGCAATGGTGGTGGCCCCTGCACGGCAGATGATCAGATCTGCCCTGTGATATTCCGTTGCCATGTCATCAATAAAGGGGCGGACATCGGCCTCAATACCGTTTGCCTGATAAGCATCCCGTACCTGCTGTAGGTCTGCCTCACCGGTCTGATGGGTGATCTTCAACAGAGCGCGCTGGCTTTGATCCAGTTGTGCCACTGTCTGAGGCAACGCAATATTCAGGGCATGTGCCCCCTGACTGCCTCCAAAGATAAAAAGCTGGAACGTTTTGCTCTGTTGCTGCTCCTGCACATTCCTGGTCAGCATTTCCAAGATCTGTTTTCTGAGTGGGTTGCCGGTCAACAGTGTGCAGTCCTTTGGAAAGAACTTTGCCGACTCTTCCAATGAGATAAAGACCTTGTTGGCAACCCGTGATAGCACCTTGTTGGACATGCCGGGCAGGGCGTTCTGCTCATGGATATAGCGTGGAATCTCCATCCCCCGTGCAGCCAGTACCATCGGCAGGGAGGCATAGCCACCTACCCCAAGTACCAGATCCGGTTTAAACTGCTGCAGTACCTTGCGTGACTGGGCATAGCCATAGAGCATCATGGCGGCCCCTTTTAGCTTGGCCAGGCTGCCTTTGCCACGGATACCGGCGGCTGAGATCAGTTCCAGTTGATAGCCCAGACGCGGGATGGCTCGTGCCTCAATCCCCCGTTCTGATCCGACAAACAGCACCTGGTTGGCGGGATCCCGGGACAGAAATTCTTCTGCCACTGCAATACCGGGAAAAAGGTGACCACCTGTTCCGCCACCTGCTATGATAAGTTTCATCTGGCTTCCTTCCCGGTTAACGGGGCCAGTTTCAGCCCGACTGATATGTTCAGAAGTATTCCAACGGCAAAAAGACTGATCAGCAGTGAGCTGCCGCCATAGCTGAGAAACGGTAAAGCCAATCCTTTGGTGGGCAGCAGGCCGGTGACAACCCCCATGTTAACTGTTGCTTCGATGGCAAACAGGACTGCAATTCCCAACGCAAGAAAACGTCCAAAGGTATCCTGGGCTGCCATGGCGATCCGCATGGCACGTTGGATCAGGATAAAAAACATCCCGATAATGATTGCTACTCCGATAAAGCCCAGTTCTTCTCCAACAACGGAGAGGATAAAGTCGGTGTGGGCTTCAGGCAGGTAAAAGAGCTTCTGCTTGCCTTCACCCAGCCCCTGCCCAAAAAAACCGCCGGTACCAAAGGCATACTTGGACTGGATGATTTGCCAGCCGATGCCGGTCGGGTCCTGTTCCGGGTTCAAAAATGCCTTGATCCGTTTGATTCGATAGGCAGAATGATAGATAAGATAAACCACAAACGGCAGCGCAACCATACCACTGCCCAATATAAAGACAAGGCGGGTACCGGCAGCGAACAGCATCAGGATGGTTACTGCTGCCAGGGTGAGTGCGGCCCCCATATCCGGCTGTTTGAGCATAAGCCCCAACAGAATGATCAGAACCACCATATACGGCAAAAAACCTGCTGACAGCGATCTGATACGATCCTGTTTTTTATCAATTGAGTAGGCCAGATAGAGAATCAGAGCAATCTTGGTAAACTCGGATGGCTGCAGATTAAAGCCGGGCAGGCGTATCCAGCGAGAGGCGCCTTTTACCTTGCCACCTATGCCCGGAATGAGTACCAGGATCAGCAGAATCAGACTGATCAGCAGGAGTGGTACAGCCATTTTTCGCCAGAGTTTATAATCAATCCGCATGGTCACAGCCGCTATGGTAAACCCGACCAGTGCAAAGATCCCCTGGCGCTTTAAAAAGTAGGCGCTGTCATGGAAGTTCTTTGCTGCCATAACAGAGGATGCCGAGTAGATCATGACGATGCCAAAACTGGTCAGCGCCACCACCATCAACAGCAATACCAGATCGTAATCTGCCAGATTAAATGCTTTTCTGTCGGTTGCCATCGGCTACAGTTTCCTGACTTCAGCAATGAATCGTTGGGCACGCTCCTCATAGTCTTTAAACATATCAAAACTAGAGCAGGCCGGGGACAGCAGTACGACGCCTCCTGCTTCTGTCAGTCGAGCGCTCAGTTGCACCGCTTCTTCCAGGGTGGCTGCCTGACGGGTATCGGTAAGATGTCCGAGTTCCAGGGCGATCCGTTCAGCAGCCTCGCCGATCAGTACCAGATGTCTGACCCGTTGCTGCACCAGTTCAGCCAAGGGTGCGTAGGAGCCACCCTTGTCCTTGCCACCGGCAATCAGGGTGATGTTTTCAAAGCTTTCCAGTGCCTTGGCAACACTGCCGACATTGGTGGCCTTGCTATCCTCAAAATAACGGACTCCCTGAACCTCGCGTACAAATTCCATCCGGTGGTGCAGTGACCCGAAACGGTTAAGCAGTTCAAGGCTGGAACGCTGTTTACATCCCAGCAGCAAACTGCAGGCCAGGGCCGCCATGCAATTTTCAAGATTATGTACTCCCTGCAGTTTAAAGTCAGTCGTTGGGAATCTGGTTTCCTGTCCGTTATGCCGGAAGACCAGTTCTCCTTCACGACAGAAAATCCCTTCTGCCAGTTCATACTTGCGGCTGAAGGGAAACAGGTGGGCCTTAAGTGTCTGGGCTGCCTGCCAGACCAGATCATCATCCCGATTAATCACGGCAAAGTCGTCTTCTGTCTGGTTTTCAAAGATCCGCAGCTTTGCATCGATATAGGCCTGATAGTTCGGGTAGCGGTCCAGATGGTCTTCGGAGATATTCAGTAATGCCGCTATGTTGGGCTTGAAGGTGCTGATCCATTCAAGCTGAAAAGAGCTGATTTCAGCAACGACACGCTCCACCTGCTTGCCGGACTCAGGTAATTCAATCAGTGGATCGCCGATGTTGCCACCAACATAAGTGCTGAAGCAGTTAGCCTTGAACAGCTCCCCCACCAGGGTGGTGGTGGTGGTCTTGCCGTTGGTACCGGTAATGGCCACCAGTGGCGCTGTAATGAAACGGCTGGCGAGCTCGATTTCGCTGATTACCGGCACCCTTGCAGCAACTGCCTTGACCAGCAGCGGGTGTTCCTGTGGCACGCCAGGTGATACGACAACCAGATCAGCAGCTGTGAAATCTGTCTCATCATGGCGCCCCAGAACAAGGCGAATATCCAGCCCTGCCAACTCAGTCAGTACCGCAGCCAAGGCAGTTTCATTCCGCATATCCGTAGCGGTTACCTGAGCACCTTGTTGTGCCAGAAAACGTACAGAGGCCACGCCGGTTTTGGCGAGGCCCATGACGGTTATTTTTTTATGGTTTAGTTCCATGTCAGCGCATCTTTAAGGTTGAAATGGCCACCAGAGCCAGAATGATGGTGATGATCCAGAACCGGACGATGATCTTTGGTTCTGCCACCCCTTTCAGTTCAAAGTGGTGGTGGATCGGTGCCATGCGGAAGATCCGCTTGCCGCGATATTTGTATGATCCAACCTGAAAAATGACCGAGAGTGCTTCAATCACAAAGATGCCTCCCACAATCACCAGCAGGATCTCCTGTTTGGTCAGCACAGCTATGATCCCCAGCGTTCCACCCAATGAAAGTGAACCCACATCTCCCATAAAAACTTCAGCAGGGTAGGAGTTAAACCAGAGAAATCCCAACCCGGCCCCTACCATGGCGCCGCAGATAACGGCCAGCTCACCGGCACCGACAACGCGAGGAATCTGCAGATAGGCTGAAAGGGTTGCATGACCGGCAATATAGGCAAACAGCATGTAGGTGGCGGCATTGATTGTCACCGGTCCGATTGCCAGGCCGTCAAGACCATCGGTAAGATTTACGGCGTTACTTGCCCCAACAATAACGAGCGTGACAAACGGTATGAAGAGTATCCCCAGATCCGGGTGTACGTTTTTGAAAAAAGGTACATAGAGCATTTCATTAAATCCGGGGCTTATATAGAGAAAGACTGCTACAGATCCTGCCAGCAGCACCTGCCAGAACATTTTTTGGCGTGCCGAAAGCCCTTTTGTGTTTTTCTTGGTTACCTTGAGATAATCATCGGTAAAACCGATTAATCCGTATCCTACCAGAATCAACAGGGTGATCCAGATATAGGAGTTGGTCAGATCTGCCCAGAGCAGCGTAGGCAGAATGATCGCACTCAGGATGATCAGGCCCCCCATCGTGGGGGTCCCCTGTTTTTCCAGGTGGGACTCCGGGCCATCGGTACGGATCACCTGTTTGGCTTGCATACCTTCCAGCTTGCGGATAATCCAGGGCCCCAGCACAAAGCAGACAATCAGGGCAGTAATCATGGCGTAGATGGTCCGAAAGGTAAGATACTTGAAGATATTCAGAATCTTCAGGTTTGAGGCCAGCGGGTAGAAAAGGTGGAAGAGCATGTCAGGCCTCCTGCCGGTATGCTGTGCGGAGAGCGGCCGCTATTTTTTCCATCTGCATCCCCCGGGAACCTTTAATCAGGATCAGATCAAATTCTGCACCATGGGTAATGATTTCATTGATAATCTCTTCGTGGCTGGCAGTGTGCATAATTGATTCCGTTGACAGGCCTGCCTCGGCTGCGCTACGGGCCGTATGGGAGGTCAGCTGTCCCAGCAGATAAAGCCGGTCAGCAACTTTGGCTGCCTGTGTTCCCAGCTGACGGTGTAACTCTTCTTCCTTAGGACCCAACTCAAGCATATCACCCAGCACCACCAGTGTCCGACGGGAGCCTTTAATCTCCTGCATGGTGGCCAGGGCCGCAGCGCAGGAGGCAGGATTCGCATTGTAACAGTCATCAATCAAGATCCTGTTGCCTGCAAGCTGTTCCAGATGGAAACGTCCCTGGTAGGGGGTGAACAGTTCAAGGCCATCGGCAAGAGCCTCAAGGCCAACCATTTCGTGCAGAGCTGCACAAGCTGACAGCGCGTTGTAGATGTTGTGCCGCCCCAGGGCCTTCAGCAGAATCGCTATGGATCCTTTCGGCGTTTTCAGAGTGAAGCGCTGCCCCTCTATGCCGAAAGTCTGAATGTCTTCTGCCCGGATTTCTCCACGGCGGATGCCAAAACTGATACGGCGTGCTGACGGGTTTTGCGGTAGTGAAGCGATGCGTGGGTCATCAGCATTGATCACCGCCAGTCCACCTGCCTTGATCCGATGGAGCAGTTCGCCCTTGGCCTGTGCTATTGCCTCAATACTGCCCATACTCTGCAAGTGGGCCGGGAAGGCATTCAACACGATCCCGATTGATGGCTGGGCTATGGCAGCCAGACGGTCAATCTCTCCTGGCTCACTCATGCCCATTTCCAGAACTGCCCAGCAATGTTCAGGTTTCAGCTGAAACAACATCTGAGGTAGACCGATCAAGTTGTTCAGATTGCCGCTGGTTTTTAATCCCTGGTCAAGTCTGCCCAGGATCGCTGCAAGCATCTCCTTGGTGGTGGTTTTTCCGTTACTTCCGGTGACACCGATCATCGTCAGCGCGAACCGCTTGCGCCAGGCTGCTGCAAGGTCGCCAAGGGCCTGCAAGGTGTCGCTAACGGCAATGCAGCTGATTGATGGCGGTGGTGTGTGTTGAGCCAGCCATGAGCTGGTACAGAGACAGGCGGTTATCCTTTTTACGGTAAGCGTAGCAATATAGTCATGGCCGTCAAACTGTTCTCCCTTAAGCGGAATAAACAGATTGCCAGGCGCGATGTTCCGTGAATCAGTTGATATGCCATTCACCGGGCCTGTATCTGGGCCGATGAGTGTGCCACCAGTGATGTGTGCCAGTTCAGGTAAGGTAAACATGTCAGGTTTGCTCCCTGAAGGCTGAGATCGCCTCTTCCCTGTCATCAAAATGATGTTTGGTGGTACCTATGATCTGGTAATCTTCATGACCTTTACCTGCCAGGAGCAGGATGTCGCCAGGTTGTGCCAGGCTTACCGCCAGCCGGATCGCTTCACGACGGTTTTCAACGACCACGAAGCCCTTATCGAAAAAGCCTGATCCAAGCGCATCGGTGGTGTACTCATGCACTGCAAGCGGGATAATCCCCTCCCTGATCTGGCTCAGGATCACTGCAGGATTCTCTGTTCGCGGGTTGTCCGAGGTGACGATGGCCAGATCGGAATAGTCCGCAGCTATTTTACCCATAATCGGGCGCTTGCCGTTGTCGCGATCTCCACCACAGCCAAAGACGGTAATGATCCTGTTTGTTGCCAGTTTCTTCAGCGTGCCAAGTACATTCTCAAGGGCATCTCCGGTGTGGGCGTAATCCACCAGACAGGTCACCCCGGCGTTGTTATCCACACGTTCCAGGCGGCCTGGCACGCTTTTCTGTTGTTCAATCCCTGCAACAATTACTTCGGGAGTAATCTCAAGTGCAACGCCGGTTGCTGCTGCAGCGAGAATATTTGAGAGGTTGTAGCTGCCAACCAGACGTGAGTGGAATGGCAGACATCCATCAGGCATCACCAGCAGGCCGCTGATGCCGTCAACGGACGATGAAAGCTCCCGGGCTGTGACTTCACAGTGTCCGGTTGTTATGCCGTAGCGGATGACGGGGCAGGTTGCGGCCTGTATAAATTCCTGTGCTGCAGGATCATCAGCGTTAATAACTGCCCGACGTACCGGCTTGCTGTTGTCCGGCTTTAGCAGCTCACTGAACAGACGCAGCTTGGCATCACGGTAGGCTTCCATGCTGCCGTGGTAGTCAAGATGGTCACGGGTCAGGTTGGTAAAGACCCCCACATTAAAGGCAGAACCATCAACCCGATGCTGTTCAAGGGCATGGGACGAAACCTCCATAACAAACGCTTTTGCCCCGGCATCAGCCAACTGCCTGAAAATCCCTTGAAGTTCCGTTGATTCCGGTGTGGTGTGGCTTGCTTCAATACAGGTGTTGCCAAATCGGTAGCTGATGGTCCCCAATACGGCAGCCGACAACTTTGCGGCGTCAAGGATTCCTTCAATCAGATAACTGGTGGTGGTCTTGCCGTTGGTACCGGTAATACCGATTAGCGGGAGATGATTGGTTGGCTGACCGTAAAAGCGGGCTGCCATCAAAGCCATAACCTGTCGTCCGCTTTTAACCTGTATCCAGGGAGTCTGTTCAGGTGCACAGGTAGCATCTTCAAGAACTACAGCAGCTGCTCCGGCACTAACAGCTTGCTGGATATAGCCATGACCATCTGCTTTTGCCCCAGGAAGGGCGAAAAAAAGTGTGCCGACCGTAACCTGGCGAGAGTCGCAGGTTAACGCTGCAACGGCTGTTTGCAGATTGCCGTGACTTGCCAGAATCGGTATCTCGTTTACCAGTTGTTCAAGTAGCATCCCGTTTCCTTAGACTGACGACGCCAGACGGACCCAGATTTCGTCGGCACTTCGAATGATCTGTCCTGGCTTTGGATGTTGTTCAACGACACGTCCACTGCCGCGTAACTGCAGGTTTAACTGCTTTTTCTCCATAACCTGGAGGACACGGCGCATACTCATGCCGCTAAAGTCCGGCATAGCGGTGCCGGCTCCTGCAACATCAATACTGCCGCCTTCGCTTTCAACCCGTATTTCTGGCTGGTGCGGAGTGGCGGAGGGCTGCACTGGAGCCAACTGCTGACCAGAGGCAGGAAGAACGCAGCTCTTGGCAACCCCGGCCGCCTTCAGGTAACAAAGTGTGTTAAAGGCGATTTCACGGAACGCCGGAGCCGCTACAACGCCACCATACGGACTGGTAGCAGGTTCATCTATCACCACAAGAATAGTTAATAGCGGTTTTTCGGCTGGTACGAAACCAACAAAGGATGCGGTCCGCTTGGTTGTTGAGTAGCCTCTGCTGACAGGATCAACCTTCTGTGCCGTACCGGTTTTTCCTGCAACACGGAACCCTTCTATGGCTGCATTGGTACCGGTGCCCCCTTTTTGTGTGACCCCTTCCATCATCCGGGTTATGGTAGCTGCAGTTTCTGCTGAAATAACCCGTCGCACGGTCTGGGGCACCATACGCTGCAACTCCTGACCATTACTGTCGGTAACACGTTCAACCAGATAAGGCTTCATCAAGAGGCCACCATTAGCGACAGCAGATGTTGCACTCACCAACTGGAGCGCCGTGATGGAAACCCCTTGTCCAAAAGAGATGGTTGCGATGTCAGTTCCGTACCAGCGGCTGACCGGTCGCAAGCTGCCCATGGCCTCACCTGGCAGATCAATGTCACTTCTGTCCCCAAATCCAAAAGCCTTCAGGTAGCGATGCAGGCGATCCTCGCCAAGTTTCAGGCCGATCTTTGCAGAGCCGATATTACTCGAATATTTCAGTACCTCGGCAACAGAAACCTTGCCGTGCGGGTGGTCATCTCGGATAATCCGGCCACCAAAAGAATACCTTCCATTCTCGCAGTTTACGCCGTCTTGTGGTCTGACCAGCTTTTCCTCCAGCGCTGCAGACAGAAGAAAAATCTTGAAGGTGGAACCCGGTTCAAAACTGTCAGCGACGCAGCGATTGCGGAGCTGTATGGTAGGATACTGCCGGAATGAATTAGGGTTAAAAGCGGGGTAGTTGGCCATTGCTAAAATCTTGCCCGTGGCAGGATCTGCAACCAGCGCCATTCCACTCTTAGCTTTGCTGTCCAGTACCGCCTTTGCCAGCTCTTTTTCGGTAAAATACTGAATATTTTTGTCAAGTGTCAAAAACAGGTTTTTACCCGGCGTTGCGTCCCGTACCACAGCATTACTAACGGATATATCACGCCCAAGGGCGTCCCGTTCTGTTATCAAATAGCCGGTGCTACCCAGAATGGCGGCGTCATAGCGTCGCTCAATCCCTTCCAGTCCCTTCGGGTCCATCCCGGTAAATCCCAGGACATGGGAAGCCATTTCATAGTTCGGGTAGAACCGTTTATTCTCTTTAACAAAACCTATTCCCGGCAACTTCATCTGTTTGATTCTGTTTGCTGTCTCAGGCGGTAGCTGTCGTGCCAGCCAGGCAAAACCACGACCGGATGTCAGTTTCTTGTACAGCTCCTGCTTCGGGATCTGGACAATCGGAGCAAGCAACCCGGCAGTGCCGTCCGGGTCATTGATCCGTTTTGGCTCGGCATAGAGGGAGTCCATCTCAAGTGAAACTGCCAAGGCCCCACCAGTACGATCAAAGATACCGCCACGGGCCGGGGTAATCTGGATCGTACGGTTGTGTTGGCGTTCTGCTAACTTGACAAGCTGGTCGTGCTGTAGCACCTGCAAGTGAAAGCTACGGGCTGTTGCCGTCAGGAAACAAAAGGCGAACAGGCCGGAGACCATAATGATCCTTACTCTGGCCCATTTTTCCCTGTCGTTTTTCATATCCTGCCCTTAACCTGTGCCTGAATGAGAATCATTTAACCAGTAGTATCTGTTGATCTTGCGGAACGATCATACCCAGATCCCGTTTGGCTATTATTTCAATCCGTGCAGGTGTTTTGAGAGACTCGGCCTCAAGTTTGAGCCGCTTTTGTTCCTGCTCCAGTTCTTTCATCTGTTTGCTGGCCTCACCAAGCTGAAGGTTAAGCTCAATCAGATGATATCGAGACCAGACATGAAAGATCGATACCACCATTAAAAGCAGCATGCAGATCATCAGGAATTTGACAATGTCCATCCGGCGCGGTGCCAGATCAACACCAAGATGGCTGGAAAACGTTATCTTGTTACTACCTGTTTTAACCATACCCATGATGTCTTCCTTCTGCGGGCATCAGCCCAGTTTTTCAGCAACTCGCAGCTTCGCGCTGCGGGCCCGCGGGTTGGTAGCAATCTCTTCAGGACCGGCAATTATCGGTCGTCCGGTCAGCACTCTCAGTTTTGGTTGTCTGTTGCAGACACAGTAAGGCATCCGGGGAGGACAGGTACAGCCTGTGGCCGCCTCGCGAAACAGATGCTTCACGATCCGGTCTTCCAGTGAATGAAACGAAATAACGGCTACTCTTCCTCCCGGCTTCAGGATGTTGATTCCGGAGGTAACTCCAGCCGTGACCTGTTCAAGTTCCCGATTAACGGCGATCCGCAGAGCTTGAAAAGTGCGGGTTGCCGGGTGTATCCGCTCCTCATGGAACCGACGCGGTATGCTACCGGACACAAGGTCAGCCAGTTGTGCCGTGGTTGTTATTGGTGTTTCTTGCCGCACTTGTACTATCTTTGCTGCGATTTTCTTTGCCCAGCGCTCTTCACCAAACTCTTTGATGATCTTTTCCAGCTCTTCTGCCGACAATTCATCCAGGAGCTCCGCTGCAGTATCCCCGTTGCCGGTATCCATTCGCATATCAAGCGGCCCGTCAAGCCGGAAGCTGAATCCCCGCTCAAGGGTGTCAAGCTGGTGTGATGAAACCCCAAGGTCCAGCAGCAGCCCGTCAATAGCTTCAATACCTTCATGATGAAGCAGTTCTTCCAGATCTCCAAAGCTGCCCTGAACCGGCTTGAAACAGCTGCCAAAACGGCAAAGGCGGTTTGCTGCCGCCATAAGAGCTGTCTGGTCGCGATCAATGCCGATCAACAGGCCGTCAGGGCCGATTTTTTCCAGAATAAGTTCGCTGTGGCCTCCACCACCAAGGGTGCCATCCAGATAGGTACCGCCGGGGCGGGGGGCCAGCTGTTCAATGACCTCCCTGGCCAGCACTGACAGGTGATGAAATTCCTCCATCTATATGCCAAGTGCCGCAAGAGCAGCCGAATCCTGCGGGAAGTTACGTTCATCCTGAGCGTTGACACGGGCATAGGTCTCTTTTGCCCAGATATCAAAGCGCCTGCCCATACCAACAAAGTACAAATCCCGTTCAAGGTTGGCATGCAGCCGCAGGGCTGGTGGTATAAGAACCCTGCCCAGTTTATCAACCGAACATTCCTGAGCCGGGCCGAGTACCAGTCGTTTGAGGCTGTTCAGTTGCGCCAGGGGAAGTCCCCCTTCGTTTGCCAGAATCTTTTTTTCCAGTTCCTGCCATTCGTTGGCTGGATATACGGAAAGACCACGCCCGAAACTGCCATCATCAAAATCCACCGGAGAGGACTTGGTAAGCACGAAACGTTCATCCACAAAGCAGCTTGTCAGCACTTCCCTGAACTTTGCCGGGATGCTGGTACGCCCTTTTGCGTCGATGGTAGTCAGGCTTTCGCCACCAAACATGGTTGCTCTTTCTGGATGTGTTTACCACTAATTTCCACTTTTTTCCACTTTGCGGCAAACTATACCAGCAGTCAAGGAGCTGTCAAGCAATAAACCTTAAAACGGCAGTTAGCCACAGAGGTCACAGAGAAACACAGAGAACTACAAGAAAAATCTGTAGTAAGCATCTCACCCAAAGGGAATCAGGCCGTTTGTTGTATCTTCCTGTTTTTCCTCTGAGACCTCTGTAATCTCTGTGGCAACTGCTTTTTTAGGATAAAACTTTCCTGTTTTTGATTGTTTGGGCATAAAAAAAACGCCCGGTAAAAGGCGTTTGTTAAGGTTTCAGCGAGGTGCTATGAGCTATTTTTTTCTGCGGTCAGCCAGAGAAACCACTTTTTGACCTGAATCGGCAGGAATTTTTTTGGGCAAGGTATTTTCTTTTTCTTCTTGTCGCTGCCGATCCTCTTCCAGCGGGGAAATCAGTTTTTCAAGGCGAAGCGGCGTGCCGCCCATGGTGAAGGCTGCCTCATCCAGCTGCTCTTCGTCCAGAATCCAGGTAAAAATCTGCAGCGGGAAGGTTAGTACCAGCAGCTTCACCTGCCACCAGCCTTGCTTGACGTCAGGGCTTATCTCTTCTACCCGCGCATAGAAACCGGGCTTGTTGTCAACGTGAACCAGGACAAGGTCAAATTCGAGTATCATTTGTTTTTCCTTATAAACATCACTATTGGTTGGAGCAGGCCGTAAGCCGGGTTCTGTTCCTGCCGAAAGTTACCTTGCGGCAGGTGACGATCATTCCTCTAGGATCACCGTTACCGATGACCTCAAGCAGCCAACCCGGAGGCACGGGCGGACCACCCTTGACGCCTCCCTATTCGGCCTTGCTCCTGACGGGGTTTACCTGGCATCCGATGTCACCACCGGACCCGGTGAGCTCTTACCTCACCCTTTCACCCTTACCCGTCGAAACGGGCGGACTTCTCTCTGTGGCACTTTCCCTGGGGTCGCCCCCGCTGGTGATTACCCAGCGTCCTGTCCTGTGGAGCCCGGACTTTCCTCCCCCCGAAGGCGGCGATCATCTGGCCTACTCCAACCAATCCATCATAATCAGGCTCTTTCGGCCTGATTTATAAACTCTGCCTACTCTGCAGGTTGCTCCAGTTTCAAGGTCAGAATACGCTGACAATGCGGGCAGAAGTACATCTCATCGCCCCTGAACAGCATATTGTAGAGCTGGGGGGGCAGTTGCATGTTACAGCCGGTGCAGGAACCATCCCGTGCCTCTACAATGGCCAACCCCTGACGCTGACTCCTCAGCTGGGTGTATCTGCGTACCAGGTTTCCTGAGAGTTCCTTGACAATCGCCTCACGCTTTGCAGTGGCCTCATCAACAGTGCTCTGAATCGCATCAATTGCAGATTGCTTTTCCTGGCTGCTGTTTGTCGTGCAGTCTGTGAGGGTCGCCAGTTCTGCCTGGCAGGCGTCAATGGTACCCTGCAGTTCATCGCAACGGTTGCCAAGTTGCAGCTGCTGTTCTTCAAGATCTGCAACTTGCTTGCGGGCAGTTGCAATTTCGCGGCCAACAGCTTGATATTCCTTGTTGGTGCGAATCTCTTTCATGTTGGTTTCAGAACGTTTGATGTTCTCTTCTTCAGTATGCAAGGCGGCATCCAGCGTTGCCTTTTCATGCTGAAGCTCGGTCATCTGGGCCAAATACCCGGCAAGAGATGTCTGCATTGTTGCCAGAGTACGTTCAAATTCAAGGATTCCTGCATGAAACTCTGTTTGTTCTGCCTTTTGAAGATCAATGGTACGGTCAATGCGTTGCAGCTCTTCCAGCAAGTCAAGTTTTTTTTTCACTTCCGGCTCCTTGGTTGAATTACTTCCGTACACCATCATCAGTTAATGGTTTTAAAGGGATCCTGCTCATTTTCTGCGCTGATAATGTCTACGCTATGGCCAGCACGGCTTAGGGAACTGGCAAGAAAGTTCCGTATGGCCTCTACCATGATAATTTCTGTTGCAAAGTGTCCGGCGTCCAGCAGTGCCAGACCCTGGGCTTCAGCCTCTCTTGCTTCGTGGTACTTAACATCACCGGTAAGGAGTACGTCAGCACCGGAACGAACCGCATCCCGCAGCAGAGAAGCACCGCTGCCGCTACAGATAGCAATCTTTTTAATCAATCGGGAAGGTTCACCCACATAGCGAATGGATGAAGATCCCAACTGTCGGGAAACGGTCAAAGCCCAGTCTGACAGTGTTACTGCTTTTGACAGCGAGCCGATTCTGCCTAAGCCGATCGCTGCAGCTTCATTTAACAGCGGATAGCAATCATAGGCCGGCTCTTCGTAGGGGTGTGCTGCAATCAAGGCGCGAATAGCTTTGGGTAGTTGAGCCTTATGCACCAGTAGCTCAAGACGTTGTTCAGCAACGGTTTCCAGTTTACCAATCACGCCGATAGCAGGCTGTGCCCCCTCAAGTGGCAGGAAGGTCCCTTCTCCTGCAGCAGAAAAAGAACAATCCCGGTAGTTACCAATAGATTCTGTATGGGGTAACAGCGCAGAGCGTACCTGTGAAAACTGTTCTGTTGGTACAAATACGACCAGTTTAACCAGTTCTTCGCGGCAGGTAATCTTGAGGGGCAGGGTCTTTTCAAGCCCAATATGCTTTGCCAGCAGATCATTCAGGCCATCTTCTGCAATATCGTAGTTGGTATGCATCGCCAGCAGCGCCAAGCCTCCCTGCGCCGCCTGTAACAGGCTTTTTCCTGTACTGGTTGAGGTGGTTATCTGGCGTAATGGCGTAAATAGCAGGGGGTGATGGGTAACCAGCAGCTGGCATTGGTGTGCAAGTGCAGAGGCAATAACCTGGGGTAATGGGTCCAGCGCAACCATTATCCGCGTTATTTCCGAAGAAGCGTCTCCCAGTTGGAGCCCAACGTTGTCCCAGTTTTCAGCCAGCGTAAATGGGTATTTTTTGTTAATAATACCAACTATATCTGATAGTCTGGGGCTGGTCATGCCGTAAAAATGAAAAGAGTGCATCTTTGTGAGATGCACTCTTTTGGGGTAACTGGCTGATTATATTGTATTCGCATTTCTTTGCTGATTTTTCCTGTGTGTAACAATTTGGTTAAGAAATTATATAGCACCGGGTCTGCCTGAAATCAATAGGTTATTTATTTAGTTTGTTACTGCACGTCTATCCTGCCACTGTTCCTGCACCTATTGAACGGTTTACGCAGGACTATGTCTGCTTCCCCAGATACCGCAACGCAAGCATGGTGATGTCATCCGATTGGGGAGCGCCATTGGCAAAGGTTTGAACCTCCGCCCGGATTGCATGGATGATCTGTTCAGGCGTACCGGCGGGGTAACTTTTGACGCAAGTAAGCAAGCGTTGTTCCCCGTACTCTTCCAAAGCAGGATTTACCGCCTCGTTTACACCATCGGTATACAACAGCAACAGCTCGCCCGGCTGTAACGTGATCATCTCTGTTTTATAGCTGATGTCCGGCATCGGCCCCAGTACAAACCCTGGAGAGAAACAGTGACAGGCTGTACTGCCGTCCGCCTGCTGGATCACCGGTGGCAGATGCCCGGCATTGGCGCAGTCCAACTGTCCGTTATCAGTATCCAGAATAGCGCAGAAGACGGTTACAAACATTGAAGATTCGTTGTCAAGGACCAGAATGGAGTTGGTACGCTCCAGTATCTCTGCCGGAGTTGCATCCCGTAGCGCCTCGCTCTTGAGCAAGGTTTTTGCCACCATCATATAGAGCGCAGCAGGCACTCCCTTGTCGGAGACATCGCCGATAATCAGGCAGATCCGGTGGTCATCAAGGAAGAAGAAGTCATAAAAATCACCCCCAACCTCCTTGGCCGGGTCCATCAAGGCATACAGATCAATATCCTTGCGTTCAGGGAAGGGGGGAAAGGTGCGTGGCAACAGTGAGATCTGGATATCGGTAGCCAGTTTTAGTTCGCTTTGAATCCGCTCCCTGGATGCAGTGGCTACGGTCAGGTCGTGAATATAATGGGCCAGATCCCCTGCCATCCTGTTAAAGGTCTCGCCAAGCTGCTGGATCTCATCACCGCTTTCCACCTGCAGGCGATGTTCCAGATTGCCATCACCAATGATCATCGCCCCTTCTTCAAGTGCCAGTATCGGAGCGGTGATCCGCTGCGCCAAGCGACGGGAGATGACGGTAACCGCTGCCAGAACCAGCAGGAAGACAACCGTCAGCATTGCCATGGAAATGCCGATATGGTGGTATACCAGACTGCTGGCAGCTTTGGACTGGGTTACGATAGCCTTCTCGGTGGCCCGGATCGGGGCGTAAACCGCTTCTACCGGCAACACAAACAGTACTGACCAGCCGGTGGTGCTGCTCGGCGCATAGGCAACAAAACTATCCTGTTTATTCACGATTCCACGCATGATGCCAGGACTGCCTGATGCAAGCTTCTTGTCCAGCTCAGGCATCGTTTTCTGGTCATCAAAAGAGAAATACTCTCCGGTCTGCTTTTCACTCCAGTTATCCCTGTCGGTCGCCAATCCTTCTCTGGCGAGTATCCGCCGGTCCCTGGAAACCAGATAAGCCTTGCCTTGTTTATTAATCCGCATCTTGATGATCCGCTCCTGAATGATGGCGAGCGGTACGGAGAGTCCGATGACAGCGACAATCCTGCCGTCCTTTTTTACGGGAGCAGAGCAGTTTACCCGGAGGTGTCGCGTTATAACCCCTGCATAAGGCTCGCTCCAACCCGGACCTCCCTGGTCAATGGCCCGTTTGAACCAGCTGCGGTGCCTGACGTCGTACTTCCTGTCAATCTTGTCGGACCAGGGAAAGCGGCGGAACAGCCCCTGGGGCGTGGCCAGGTTGCAGTCATGCAGGTTGGGGTTGCTCATCAGGACCGAGATCATAAAATCGTCCATGGCAGAGGATAGTACAAGATCCTTTGCGACCGCAGATTCCGGGACCCCTGCGGGTAACTGCCATACCGATGCTGCACGGGGATCTGGTGGTCTCTGGCTAACTGAATAGGAAGGTCTTCTTGGATAATTGCCGGGGTTTTTCCAAATCCTTTCTGCAATATTCACGAGCACTATCAGGTCATTTTCCACATCACGAAACTGGGCATCGATAAGCGCTGCCTGATCACCAGTGGCCTTTAACAGTCCTTCCTGAGTCAGGGTTTCAAGGGAGCATTTGCTGATCTTTAACAGATCCTGGCTTAGCCCTGTGGTGCCCTCCAGTGATGAACGTCCCAGCCTGCTCATGCTCCAGAACGATACCAGCCCGAAACAGATTAATGAGAGGGTCGCCGTGCCTAGCAGGGCGTAGAGGATGCGGCTTTTGATGTTTTTAGGACGAAAGAGGGAGAAGAGCATGGTTTGGCAATCCTGTCAGGTTAACGGGTCAGCCTGCAGATCAGTTCAGCGTGTTGTGGGTAGGATACCAGCAGGGAGGCGCGATCAGCCAGCTCGAAATCGTTAAAATCAAAGCCGGGGGCCACGGTACAGCCTGCCAGAAAATAGCCTGCTGCGGCAGGCTCTGCCGCAAACCAGCAACCTGCCGGTATAATAACCTGGAATTGCTGGCCCTGACTGATGTCAGGGCCAAGCAACAATGTCTCCGCGTTTCCATCTGCGGTAATCAGGTGGATACTGGCCGGGGAACCGGTGTAGTAATGCCAGAGTTCGTCAGACTGAATCCGGTGAAAGGATGAAAAGTCATTCTGTTCGAGCAGGAAATAGATGGCGGTACTGAAAGAACGTGCCCCTTTAAAACGATCAGGCAACGCCTGATCTGCTATCTGCCCGGCGGATCGGTAATTTTCCCGATACCAGCCCCCTTCCGGGTGACGGGTAAGGTCGAGCTGTCTGATCAATTCTTCTGCTTTCAATGTACACATCCCCTATTTTGTTGCCGCATCTTTGACTTTTTTCAACGTTTTACTGTCCCCGGCCCAGGAAAGGGAGTACTCCTCAACGGCCAGAAAGCCGTCTTTGTTTGCGTCCATCCGTTTTGCAGCCTGCTTCAATACGGCTTCAAACTCATCCTTGCTTACTTTGCCATCCTTGTTGGTATCAGCAGCGCTAAACCGTGTGGACCAGAAAATGACACACTCATCCTGCGTCACCATGCCATCCATGTTTTTATCAATATGTTTCATCATGTGGCCTTTTAACTGTGAGACCTTGGCTGCCTTGGCCTTGCTGGCCTTTGGATCAGCCGTTTTGCCACACCAGTAGACCACAAACTCATCGGCGCTCAGTACGCCATCCTTATTGGTATCCCGTGCATCAAATTCTTTTTTCAGTCCGTTAATAAACTCCTCTGCCGAAACCTTGCCATCCTTGTTTGCATCAAGGGAAAGTAAAAAGATCTTTCGTTCTTCTCTTACTTCAACAGCGGTCAGAGTTCCGTTACCATCGGTATCCCCGCGTATGCCGGTTGTTGCAGGGGCTGCTGCTGCCACGCCTGAACCGATTGCCAATAATGAAACTGCTGCCGCGCCTGCAATCAGATTGAACCATTTCATACCTGTCTCCTTTTGGTGCTGGATATGCGCCAGGGCGCTGGAAGGGCTCCCCGTTGACAAGGGGAGGGGCTACGGATATCTGTACTCAATTAAGGCTCAAAATGCCAGTGCCAGGGCTCAAAGCTGATCCCGGTGGCAGAGCTTCTGGGATACGACAGAAAAAAGCGGTAGGTGCCAGCATATTTCTGAAGCCACTTGTATTCTGCCTGCTTTTCAAACTCTTCACTTTCGTCATCCATTGAGGCCCCTTCGCTTACAAAATCCACTGCCTGACGATGGGTGGCACCATGTTCACTGTAGCCCGGAAGCGCAATAACCTTCCCGGTTTTCTGCAAAGACCAGTCATGGTGCGGCAGGTAGAGGAAAAGCAGATACAACTGGTATGCACCGGAACGGTAGCCGGAGCTGACATACAGTCGCTTGCCCAGATCTTTTTGCATTGCCGACATCATGGCCCGATACCGGTCATGGACAATCGCCGGAAGATATTGTGTCGGGATACCTATGGTGACACCATTTGGCCCTTTATACGATTCATTCAGGGCAACCATCGGCGTTGCCGGATCTCCGTATCCGATCCAGGGGGTTAAAACACCGATCTGCTCCGGCGTGAGTCCGGTGACAAAGCGGACCAGCCGGGTCTCGGCGGGATCAAGCTGCTGATACAGTTCGTTAAAGGTCAGCAGCGCCTGGTTGCCAGCTTTTTTGCGGGCCTGAATGAACGGTTCCAGACGGCCAAGCATCGCCTTTACGGTAGCAATATCCTGATCCGAGAGCCGCTTGAGTGACGGCTGCTGAATCTGGAGTTGGGCGGACTGGTGCTCAACAGTTGTAGGTACGCTGCTGCAGGCAGACAAAAACAGGGTAATGAGCAGCAGCAGGTGGTGTATGGCAGATGCGTCGAAGATTGTTTTTTTCATCTTGCCAGCTCTTTATTCTTGAGTAGTAACCACAATCTCGCCGGTTATAATCCTTGCAGCGGCAGCGTTTGCAGCGGTCTTGTAGGGCATAATGGCCGGGTTTGAAACAGCATAGCCAACCCCGTTACGTTTCAGATCAAAGGTCTGGATGCCAAGCATCGGTGTACCGGAAGCAACGCTCTTGATCAGATCAAACACGGCACTATCAACACGTTTTAACATGGAGGTAAGAATAACCTCCTTCACCGCCGCAAGGGTCGGCATGGTGTACTGGTCCGAGTCTGTTCCGATCGCCCATAGTCCTTTCCCTGGTCCTCCTGCAGACTTAATGGCTTGAAACATACCCAGATTTGAAGCCCCAGCGGCTGCATAACCAACATCAACCCCCTTGGCAAGCATCGCCTCGGTTGCGCTCCTCGCCTTGTCAGGAACGTTCCAGGCGCTGCTGTCTCCAGCTGCTCCCATGTAGGCCGATTCAATAACGATAGCTGCGTTAACTGATCGGGCACCCTGACCGTAGCCCGCTTCAAATGCCTTGATCAGTGGAATCTCCATACCGCCGATAAAGCCGATTTTCCCAGATTTGCTCGCTGAAGCAGCGATCACGCCAGCCAGATAGGAACCTTGTTCGGCAGCAAAGACCAGGCTGGCGATGTTTGGGCCGCTTACCTCCGCATCGATAATGGCGAAGGTGGTGGCAGGGAATTCCTGTGCAACATCAGCCAGCACCGTTACATAGCTTATGCCAACGGCGATAACCGGGTTACAGCCGTTAGCTGCCAGTAACCGCAACCGCTTCTGTAGATCGGTGTCGGTGTCAGCTCTATCAGCGGTAACCTCTGCGATCTCAACACCAAGCTCCTGTTGTGCCTTAACCAGACCGGCATACGCGGCATCGTTAAACGAGCCGTCCCCTTTGCCGCCGATGGCGTAGGCCATACCGATTTTGGGATTTGATGTAGTATCACCGGTGCATCCTGCAAGCAGCAGTGTGGCGACAACCAGCAACAAGAAGGTAATGAATGCTTGCTCCAGATAGCGCAGTTGAGGCTTAAACATAGAAATGACTGCCCTTCAGCGCCATGATCCGGTGGAAGGATTTATCAATCCGTTCCTGCGGAATTCGGCCCTGCTGCACCAGATTCAGTAACAGCTCGATGCTGCGTGGCATGATATCGGGGTGGTAGAGCTTGTCATTGGCAACCACCAGCAGGTCGACCCCGGCATTAATCGCCTTTTCCACCGCCGTTTCATAGCTGTAATGCTGGACAATTGCCCCCATGTAGAGATCATCGCTTACCACCACGCCATCAAAGCCCAGCCGTTTACGCAGTATACCATCAATGGTTACCTTTGAAAGGGTGGCCGGATAATCAGGGTCAATGGAGGTGTTAAAGGTATGGGCGGTCATAACCATGTCACACAGTCCCGCATTGATCAAATTCCGGTAGGGTACCAACTCGGACTCGCTCCAATAGCGGGTTACATCCACCAACCCCAGATGTGAATCGTCACGGGAACTGCCGTGTCCGGGAAAATGCTTCAGACAGGTCAGGATATGGTGGTGGTGGTGACTTTTGATGAACTCGGTGGCATGGGCAGTCACCAGTGCCGGGTCTGCCGAAAAACTGCGTTCCTTGAGGGCGATAATCGGATTGTCCGGGTTGCTGCTCAGGTCAAGAACCGGTGCCAGGTTCAGGTTAAAGCCATATTCATGCAGCGTGGCGGCGAGGCTGCTACTGGATGAACGGGTCAGCTCCAGACGGTTCTGCTGTCCCAGATATTTGGCCGAAACGGAGGGCGGAAAGCCGTAGCGGTCCTTTAGCCGGGCAACCACGCCACCTTCCTGGTCAACCGCAATCAACAGCGGCGTTTCCGAGGCCTGCTGCAGGGCCGAGGTCAGCTGCTTGAGTTGAGCAGGGCTGGTGATGTTGCGACCGGTTACCCCCAGGTCAATGTTGTTATCAAACAGCACCACACCACCTGCTCCGTAACGGCGAATGGCCTGATCAATCGGGCTGCCGGGCTCCAGGGCCTCGCCGGGAAAGCCCAACAGCAGCATCTGGGCAATCTTGCGCTCTAGCGGCCATGCCTGCAGATCGGTAAGGGCAGGGCGGCTTGCTGTACGGGTGGCGGCACAACCGCCAAGCAGGCCGGGAATCAGCAGCGCTGCGCCGGTCAGGGCGCTTTGCTGTAAAAAGGTACGACGGGTGCAGGTGTTCATGGAACCTCGATTGCCCAATTTATTTAGAAGACACTTTCACTATTCTTCTTTGTCAGATTGGCATTGTGTTGAAACCGTTAACCCCTCCCCGCTCCCCTTACATAAGGGGAGAGCCTTAAAACCTCCCCCTTATGTAAGGGGGATTGAGGGGGTTAAGGTTTACTGTTTTGAATGTGACAAAGCAGAACTACTCTATCCCAAGCCGTTTCAATTTTTTGCGCAGCCCTTCGCGGCTCATTCCCAGCCGCTCCGCAGCCTGGGTCTTGTTGCCCTTGGCCTCTCGTAACGTCAGTTCTATCAACTGTTTTTCAGACTGTTTCAGTAGCAGCCCACCGCCAGACTTGTCCCCCTGATGCTGTTGCAGTGCTTCGGAGAGGTCAGCAACCGAAATGGTATCAGTGTAGGTCAGTGCTACAGCCCGTGCAATCTCGTTGTCCAGTTCTCGCACATTGCCTGGCCAGGGATACGTACGTAACTGTTCCACTGCTTCTTTGGCAATCCGCATTGTCGGCCTGCCGCAGCTGCGGCCCCATTTGTCCAGAAAGTGGCGTGCCAGCAGAAGTATGTCATCCCTCCGTTCGCGCAGGGGGGGAACCCGCAGTTCAATCCCGTTCAGACGGTAAAAAAGGTCTTCACGGAAGGTGCCTTTGCTGATCTCCTGTTTCAGGTCGCGGTTGGTGGCGGCGATAATCCTCAGGTCAACCGGAATGGCAGTACGGCTGCCAACCCGTTCCAGGGTGCGTTCTTCAAGCAGGCGCAACAGCTTAACCTGTAACTGCAGTGGCATTTCGCCCACCTCATCCAGAAACAGGGTTCCTTCCTGAGCTTGCTGGATCTTGCCGATTCGGGCTTCAACCCCGGTGGCGACTCCCTTTTCAATGCCGAACATCTCGCTTTCAAAAATGGTCTCCGGGATGGCCGAACAGTTGACCGCCACAAACGGTTTGGCGCTGCGGGGGCTGTTAAAGTGGATCGCCTTGGCAAACAGTTCCTTGCCGGTACCGGTCTCACCGGTAATAATCACCGAGAGGCGGGAGTCAGCCACCCGTTCTGCCTTGCTGATCAGTTCTCTGATCTGGGGACTGGCGCCGAGGATTGAGGAGAAGGGGAAGGAACGGCGCAGATTCTTTTTAAGGGTGCTGTTCTCGCGGGCCAGTTGTTCACGGGCGGTTCGCAGTTGAACCTCGGTTGCGCGCAGTTCCTCAATGATCTGTTCCAACCGGTATTCACGTGCCTCAACCTTAACCGCCATCATCCCGAATGATTCGGCAAAACGGGCGATCAGTGGTGGATACTGTCCGCTTTTGGTCAGTTCGAAAAGGTCATCGTATTGGCCAAAACGGCCTTGGGAAAGCTCTTCGGTAACCGCAATCAGGCGGTCAAGCAGTTGATTTACTTTGAGGTTGTCCATCATACGTCTCCTTCAGTCAGCACGATCAAGTTCTGCTGAAACTGGCTGCTGAGAGCCAGCACAGATTAAACCAGCTATGAAGCAGCATGCAAGGAAGAACCCGGTTCGTCCGCTCGAAAAGCCAACCCAGAACCAGTGATGGGATGAGCACAGTCAGGGATCGTCCTGCCTGGAACGGGAGGTGCGCCAGGATAAAACAGATGCTGGTCAACCAGTTGGCAAGGGAGAACCTCAACAAAGGTCTGTTGCCCCAGCTGCGTGTCAGTAGATGCTGCTGCAGCCCTCCTCTGAAAAGTGCTTCTTCCCAGAAGGGGGCTGCCAGCAGCAGGTACCAGAACGGAATGGAAGAGGCGTGGGGTAGCAGACCGGAGCGGACCCCTGCCAGTGCCACAAGCGGTGCTGCTGCGATTAGCAGCAGCACCTGTTGACTCATGAGCGTTTCCTGCTTGCCCTTTGTACTGGCCAGGCCAGGTAGAGCGCCGGAAAGATGAGCGTCAGCAATAGCAGCAGGTCTGCAGATTTGCCGGTGCCGATGGTACAGCCACCGCCACCGTCGGATGAAGAGGGCAGTGCCGTAACGACAAAGGTCTCTTCATCAGTACGCTGGAACGGACCAGTGGCCTCATCCTTTACAGCCGCTTTACGGGGATTGAACAGGGTTCCACGGTCAGAGGTGATGGCGGAACCGTTGTTGTCATTTGCTGTTACCCGGAAGGAGTATTCCCCCACCGGCAGGTCGTTCAGGGCTACGGTGTAGACGCCGTCACTGGGTCGAAGATCGCCGTTTTTCCCATTATCGGTAAGCGTCAGCCCGGAACGGACCAGCTTGCCCTGTTCGTCATAGATATCGGCCCGGACCTGGGCCTGCAGCACCGGACGGTCAAGTTTCAGGGATACCTCCAGCAGATTACCCAGTACCGGACGTTGCACAACATCCATCTGCAGCTGCAGATCCGATATATTGGCTGCCATCATCCCGAGCTCGGTCGTTACCGCTTCCTTGGCGGTCAGGGTTGCGGTCCAGGTTCCAGTGGCACCGGCATAAAGGTCTGGATCAATCAACCAGAGCCAGCTGCCGCTCTCACTGTCTTCAATCAGGGTGATACCGGGGGCCTCACCGGTGATCTTCTTGCCGGTCGGGTCAATAAGGCCGGGAGTCAGCTTGGCGAAGGTCTCCTTTGATGCTTCCATCATGATTATCGGTTGCGGATCATACTTGCCGACGGTGAACTGCATACTGTAGGTTTTACCTGCTGCCAGGGCTGTGGAAACCGATTGGTTGATTACGGCAAATCCGGCTCCTTCCAGCTCCTGAGCGGCAGCAGCAGCTTCCTGCTCCAGTTCGGCGGCGGAGCTGACGATGGTAAAGCTGCCGCCAGTGGCCTGGCTGAGCTGACTGAGGTAGATCTGTTCATCATTGGGGAGTGTTACATCAGATGCCTTGATCAGCTTTGGTTTGGGGCGGACAGAGGCCTTTGAAGCGGTTGCTGCCGAACTGTCGTAAAACACACGCAAGGATACATTGTTCTGACGCAGTGCGGACAACAACGAAGCAGGCACCGGCTGATTTGATCCGGCAAGCAGGGAGATAACCGATGCCTGCGGGTTTTTCAGGGTGGATCGATAGGCTTTAACCTGTTCAAGCGCGGCATTAAGGGCGGTTGCCAGGGGGACTGCTGCCCCCTGACGCACGGTTTTTGCCTGAGCAGCGAGGGTGTTTTTGTTGCTGTCGGTCACCATGGTGCGGCCCATCATGACACTGCTGCCACTCATAATCTGCAGGTAGTTATCCACCGGACTGTTTTGAGCCAGCGTGGAAGCGCCTTCCTGCACTCCGCTCCAGCGGGTTGCGGCGGTATTTGAATCCAGCAGCACCAGGTTCAGGATCGGGGCATTAACCCAGACAATGTTCAGGGCCGTGTCGTAGCCGCTCAGTTTACCGGTCTGGTTTGCCTTCAGGTTAGCAGCGGTCTTGACCTGTTTACCGACAAAGGCATCAAACTTCATCCGTCCGAAACTCCGTGCGTACTCGGGGTCGTTGGCCGGGTCCGATGTCAGGGTGTCCCAGATCGACTTGCCGTAGATGCGGTACTGGGCAGTGTTTTGCTTGAGGACAGAACCGGCATAGCTTTCGGCGGTGGAGAGCCAGTTCGGGTAGCTTGCATGCTGATTCATGATGGAGGGTTGTGTACCGTCGTCCTCACCTGATGGCATGTAGCTCTCGCTGTCTGCAAGTAGCTGTTTGATGGTTTTTGCCTCTGCCCCGGTCTCGGTATATTCATCAAGCAGTCCGTAGATGTAATGGCCTGATTCGTGGGCCATGACCGGGCCGGGGTATTGGTCTGTTTCGGTCATTGATTCATAGACGTACATGGTGATCTGCTGATTTGGAACCTGCCAGGCAGCGATATTGGCTGATGACCGTCCGTGTTTGGTGCCAACAAAGCGGATGTCGGCGTTGGCCCATGATCGCTTGTTGCTGTGGATATAGACGTTGCGTAGCCGATGCAGTCCGTTGGTCATGGCAAACAGCGAAGCGGCGTACTCTTTTACCGCAGTCTCCATCTCGGTTTTGGTCATTCCCCTTGGCATAACCGATTGGTTCACCGTATCAGGATTCCAGTCAAGCGAGATGGTAACGTCAATGTCACTGATCCCGGTTGTGCTGTTGTGCTGCAGGGTGCTTAAGGGATGTAGCGCGCCGGATACAGGCAGTACCGTTGCAAAAAGCAAC
>Ga0209373_10001417_pt1 | contig 28324 bp, 24 predicted proteins | sample Higcelweek5metaG_FD_187173 | JGI IMG/M metagenome (GOLD analysis project Ga0209373, IMG submission 187173) | Freshwater pond sediment microbial communities from the University of Edinburgh, under environmental carbon perturbations - High... | ecosystem: Environmental > Aquatic > Freshwater >... | reverse complement strand
GCCCTCGGCTGATCAGGTTGAGAATTTATTATTTGCGAATAAGCTTGTTAAACAATCGAAATCGAATACAATCGTTTTGGCCAAAAACAAACAACTTTTAGCAAGCGGGGTAGGAGAAACATCGAGGGTCGATGCGTTAAAACATGCTATTGAGAAAGCCGAGAGTTTTGGTTTTGATTTAAAGGGCGCCGTTATGTCGTCCGACGCTTTTTTTCCATTTGCTGATTGTGTTGAGATCGCACATGGTGTTGGTGTAGAGTGTGTCATTCAACCTGGTGGTTCAATCCGTGATCAGGATTCAATCGATTTTTGCAACGATCATAACATGACAATGGTATTTACAGGAACTCGTCATTTCAAACATTAAAAAAAATTATGGGCCTATTTTCATTTTTGACTCAAGAAGTAGCAGTCGATTTAGGGACTGCAAATACAATAATCATCTACAACGATAAGATTGTTGTTGATGAACCTTCAATTGTAACCATCGATCTGAAAACTGACAAGATGATTGCTATTGGAGAAAAAGCCCGGCAGATGCAGGGGAAAACCCATTCGAATCTGAAGACAATTCGTCCGTTACGCGATGGTGTTATTGCCGATTTCAATGCTGCAGAGCAGATGATCAGAGGGATGATCAAAATGATCAACACCGGAAACAGGTTATTTCCACCATCGTTGAAAATGGTTGTGTGCATTCCATCTGGAAGTACCGAAGTTGAATTGAGGGCTGTTCGCGATTCTGCTGAGCACGCCGGAGCCCGCGAGGTTTATTTGATTTATGAACCAATGGCTGCTGCAATTGGAATTGGTATTGATGTGGAAGCTCCTGAGGGGAACATGGTTGTTGATATTGGTGGCGGAACAACAGAAATAGCTGTAATTTCTCTGGGAGGCATTGTAACCAATAAATCGATCCGTATTGCCGGCGACGATTTGACTGCCGATATCATGGAATATATGCGCCACCAACATAACATAAAAGTAGGTGAAAGAACTGCTGAAGACATAAAAATCAATGTAGGTGCCGCTCTTTCAGAATTGGACGATCCACCAGCTGATTATGTTGTGCAGGGACCAAACCAGATGACAGCACTACCTGTCGAAGTTCCTGTTTCGTATCAGGAAATAGCTCACTGTCTCGATAAATCAATTTCTAAAATTGAGGCAGCTGTGTTAAGTGCTCTTGAGCAAACGCCCCCTGAGTTGTATGCCGATATTGTACATAGAGGTATTTACCTGGCTGGCGGAGGTGCCCTTTTGCGAGGACTTGATAAACGATTGACCGAAAAAATTAACATCAAATTCCAAATTGCAGAAGACCCGTTAAGGGCTGTTGCTCGCGGAACGGGTATTGCCTTGAAGAACGTTGATAAATTTTCATTCCTTATCAGGTAATTTGATAAGGAATCTTTTTGTTGCGCATGAAGAACTTGTTGAATTTTTTAATAAAGTATCATCACATTATTTTGTTCATCCTGTTGGAAGTTGTATCCATTACTTTTATAGTAAGGTACAACAACTTTCAGAGGGTGAAGTTCCTCAATTCTTCCAATGCAATGGCTGGTAAAGTTTACACCGAAATCAATTCAGTGAAAGACTTTTTCGTGCTTAAGCAACAAAATGAAAAACTGGCAATTGAAAACACGAACCTTCGGAAGGAACTGCTCACAATCAAGCAATCCAATTTAAATGTTCTCACTCAACATCAACTTGATAGTAGCCGTGTAAAATTGGTGCCAGCTAAGGTTATCAATAATTCGGTCAACAAGCAATACAATTATATAACCTTGAACAAAGGTTACCGCGATGGAATCAGACAAGACATGGGAGTGATTTGTTCCGAAGGAGTGGTTGGCGTAATTGTGAATGTATCACAGAATTATTCAACAGCACTTTCTGTTCTGAACGGTCGATGGTCAATTAATGCCAAGTTGTTGAATTCTAATTATTTTGGTCCGCTGAGATGGGAGGGGAAGAACCCGTATATCACTATTTTGAATGAAATTCCTTACCACGTGAAAGTACAGGAAGAGGATGAGGTGGTTACAAGTGGATATTCAGATATCTTTCCCGAAGGAATTTTAATTGGCCGGGTTGTTAAAATTGGTTCGAGTAAAAGTGAAAACTTTCAGGAAATTTGGGTGCAATTATCAACTGATTTCAGCAACCTGTATTACGTCGATATTATTCAAAACTCCATGAATGTTGAAAGACGGCAACTTGAAAAACTAACGGAAAATGAATAAAGGACCTGTTTGGTATATTATCTCGTTTTTAGTGATTGTTTTACTTCAGTTGTTACTGATGAACAACATTCAGTTTAGTGGTTTTATTAATCCCTATTTTTACATTCTGTTCATAATTTTATTACCAATAAATATTCCCCGTTATATCCTGCTTATTCTGGGATTTTTACTTGGAATTACCATCGATATTTTTTCAAATACACCGGGTATTCATGCTTCGGCAACTGTTTTTATGGCCTTTATTCGTCCATTTATCATCAATTCATATAATCTTGATGATCAGGAAAAGATGATGATCCCGTCCATTTCAAACATTGGGGTAAAATGGTTCATCAAATATTTGGTGATTATGATCATTGCCCATCACTTCTTTCTGTTTTTTATCGAAGTGTTTTCTTTTTCAGGATTTTTGCATACACTCTTACGCTGCATTTTAAGTTCTATCTTTACCTTTGTTTTTATTCTGATTAGTCAGTTTTTAATTTTCAGAAAATAGATAAATAAGTGGATAGTTATTCTAAAAGGAAAAATATAATCATTCTGATTTTTTTAGTGGTAGGGATCATCTTTGTTATAAGATTGTTCTTTATTCAAGTTGTTAATTCAACCTATAAACGTTCGGCCACTAAAAACGTTTTACGCGAGGTGATTGAATTTCCATCAAGAGGATTAATCTATGACCGGGATGGTGAACTGTTAGTTTATAACCAGTCAGTTTACGATTTAATGGCGACCCCTCGTGAAATCGGAAGGTTCGATACAACCACACTTTGCAGCATTATTGATGTTTCGAAAGATGATTTAATTGCTGAACTAAAAAAGGCCAAACAATATTCAACCTATAAGCCCTCTGTCGTTGTAAAGTTGATTCCAGCCGGACGATACGCCCTTTTAAAGGAAAAGATGTTTAAATATCCCGGATTTTATTTGCAGACTCGTACTATCAGAAATTATTCATTTAGCGGTGCTGCACATGTGTTGGGGTATATTGGGGAAGTAAATCAGACAATGATTGATAAAGATCCCTATTATCGGTCAGGTGATTATGTGGGAATTTCAGGAATTGAAAGAGCCTATGAAAAAGAATTGAGGGGTAGAAAAGGTGTGTCACTTTATTTGGTTGATGTTCATAACCGGTTGAAAGGAGAATATGAAAATGGACGCATGGACACCAGCGCCCTCAAAGGGAATGATTTGTATACATCTCTCGATCGTGACCTTCAACAGTATGGCGAATTGTTGATGCAAAATAAAGCTGGTAGTATTGTTGCCATTGAACCCTCGACCGGAGAAATTCTGGCATTGGTAAGTTCGCCGGGTTATTCTCCTGAAGACATGGTTGGAAGAAATAGAATGGTTAACTTTCCAAAGTTACTTGCCGACTCGCTCTTGCCTCTTTTTAACCGTGCGGTACAGGCTCAATATCCTCCAGGATCTACTTTCAAAATGTTACATGGATTAATTGCTCTTCAGGAAAATGCAATTACGACTGGTACATCATACTATTGTGCGCATGGTTATCATGTGGGGAATTTTTCACAGGGTTGTCACCATGAACAATCATTCGCCCTTTCAGGGGCAATTTCTGCTTCGTGTAATGCTTATTTTTCTCAAGCCTTTCGTGCGATGTTGGAAGCTCCCCGATTTAGGACGGTCAAGGAAGGATATGAAGCATGGCGAAATCATGCCTTAAGTTTTGGGTTTGGTGATAAAGTCTCGTTCGAATTTGATGAAGAAGCAAAAGGATTTATCCCTACTTCAGAATACTATGAAAAGAGAGTTTTTAAAAATTCCCGTTGGAGGGCATTGCCAATTATTTCGTTAGCAATCGGGCAGGGTGAGATTCAAACCACTCCAATTCAAATGGCAAACTATATGGCTATTTTGGCTAATCGCGGATACTATTATCCGCCACATGTTGTCAGGAAAGTAGAAAATAGTCAACTAAATCCGGCTTTTTCTGAAAAACGTTATACGACTATTCGTGCGAGTGAGTTCGAAAAGATTCTCGATGGAATGGAGAGTGTCATTACCGGAGGAACTGGTGTGCTGGCCAGTATACCGGGCATGAGAATGTGTGGTAAAACAGGAACAGCTCAAAACCCCCACGGACCCGATCATTCAACGTTTGTTGCATTTGCCCCCAGGAATAACCCTTCGATAGCCATTGCGGTTTATGTCGAAAACGGAAAGTGGGGAAACTTATATGCCGCCCCCATTGCTGGTCTAATGATTGAAAAATATATCAACGATTCGATTCAGCCTTCCAGGCAATGGCTTGAAACCAGAATGTTGGAAACGAATCTGCTTTATCCCGATTTACCTAATTTCATAAGATATTACAAATAAAGTGGCGCAGATATTTAGTATATGGAAGAAAGTTGATTGGGTAATTATCCTGATTTTTATTTTCATGGTACTTTCAGGATGGATGAATATCTATTCTGCTGTTTACAGTGAAGAGCACCGAAGTATTTTTGATTTGGAGCAGCGGTATGGAAAACAAATGATCTGGATTATTTTTGCATTAGTGCTGGCTGTTTTGATCATGGTGACTGATAGTAATTTTTTCGTGGCCTTTTCTTTCCCGATTTATAGCATTTTAATTTTTTTACTGATCGTTGTTCTTTTTCTGGGAAGAGAAGTGAATGGAGCCAGAGCCTGGATAATGATCGGTGATTTTGCACTTCAACCCTCAGAGTTTGCAAAACTTGGGGTCTCATTGGCCCTGGCGAAGATTTTGAGTTCTTATGACTTTAGTTTTAAGACGTTTAATTCAAAAATACTGATAGCAGGAATTCTAGTTGTACCTGTTGTATTGATACTCTTTCAAAACGATACAGGTTCCGCTTTGGTTTATCTTGCTTTTTTGATTCCGCTTTTCAGAGAAGGTATGTCTGGTTTGATTTTGTTCTTTCTTTTCCTTTTTGCTTTATTTTTCATTCTTTCTCTGGTGCTGAGTCCGTTATTATTTGTTTGTATTCTCATTGTAGCTGGGTTTGCCGTATTCATTTCAATGCGAAAGAGATGGAGCGAAATGACTCCCGCTTTTATCGTTTTAGGCTCAAGCATCCTTTTAGTCAGCATTATTTTTCTTGTGTTTAGTATCGATTTTAATTTTTATTTCATCTTGCTAATTTCCTCATTCATCTCTGGTTTGATATTGCTTTTCCTCTCTATTTATAAGCGTATTCCACAGGCCACGTTGATTGTTTCACTTTTTATTATTTCGTTACTTTTCTCATTTACAGTCGATTTTGCCTTCGATAATATTCTTCAATCTCATCAACAAGATCGTATCAATGACCTGCTTGGAATAAAATCTGACCCTCATGGAGCAGGCTATCATGTAATTCAATCGAAAATTGCCATTGGATCGGGAGGATTTTTCGGAAAAGGTTTTCTGAAAGGAACTCAAACAAAATTTGATTTCGTTCCTGAGCAAAGTACCGACTTTATTTTCTGTACTGTTGGTGAGGAGTGGGGCTTTCTGGGATCAATAATTGTTGTAGCTGCCTTTATTTACATGCTTTTCAGGATTATCAAGCTTGCTGAACGGCAACGTTCAGTTTTTAGTCGTGTCTATGGATATTGTACCGCCTCGATATTGTTTTTTCATTTTGCCATCAATATTGGGATGACAATAGGGTTGGCTCCTGTTATTGGGATTCCTTTGCCCTTTTTTAGTTACGGGGGCTCTTCCCTTTGGTTTTTTACCGCTTTGCTGTTTATCTTTCTCCGGCTTGATGCCAGCCGGTTCGAACAATTGCATTAATTTCATCATGTAAATCAGGGTGTTGGATTTTCATCTCTTCATTGTTTGATACGAAATCAATAACATCTGATAGAAATAGAATTGAAATCTCTTCAAATTCAGAATAGTTTTCTTTCAATAGTTTTATTGCTGATCCAGTCTGATTGGGAAGTGAGGTAACAATCGACATAATGGCTAGCGCCTCTTCGATACCACCTGTTTTTGAATAAGAAAGCAATCTTTGATGTCGGATAAAATTCTCGAGAAATCCTTTTACTTTTTCTGGCAAAAGGAAATAGTTTTTTAGAAACATGTCATTTACCCATTTGGAATATACAGTCAACCGGTATGGAGAGAATGAATTCCAGTGAACCGCCAGAAAGTGATCAATAAACAGATCGGTTACAACACCCGAATATCGGTTGTAAACAGGCCTGATCATTTCCCTTATTCGTTGCCAGTGAATGTTGTTGTCGGTAAAATGATCAATTGAGCGATGGAGAAGAATTCCTTTTTTAACTTTGTTTGGATAGTTGAGATATTTATTTCCTTTAACCGAATCAGCAATGAAATTGCCAATCATCAATTGCTCATCGCGACCCGATAAAAAAATATGCCCAAGGTAATTCATGCCTGTTTGTATAAGAAAGGTGCAACTTTATTCAATGAAAAAAGCGTACACAAAAGGTACGCTTTATATTTATTTAGAAATATTTTTGAGATTAAACAACCGGAACTTTCCAAATTCTGCCTTTCAACATTTGTGTTTCGGTTTCAAATCCGGGTTTTTCCAATAGGGCAAACATATTCTTCTTATAAGCTTCAACACCGGGTTGGTCGAAAGGATTGACATTGATCAGGTATCCGCTGATTCCACATGCCTTTTCAAAGAAATAAATTAACTGTCCGATATTGTACTCGTCCAACCGTTCAATTTCGATGCGGATATTTGGTACATCACCGTCAACATGGGCAATCTGAGTACCAAGTTCCGCCATTTTATTTACATAATCGACGTTCTTGCCTGCAAGAAAATTCAACTTGTCGAGGTTGCCTTTATCTTCAGGAATAATTACTTCTCGTTCGGTTTTTTTCACTGAAAGAACAGTCTCGAATAGAATTCGTTCTCCTTCCTGAATGTATTGTCCCATAGAATGTAAGTCGGAAGAAAAATCGACCGAAGCGGGAAAAATTCCTTTGCCATCTTTTCCTTCACTTTCACCGTAAAGTTGTTTCCACCATTCGGCCATAAAATGGAGCTTGGGTTGGAAATTCACAAGAATCTCGATTTTTTTACCTTCTGAATAAAGGATGTGGCGGGCAGCTGCGTACTGACATGCAATATTATCTTCAAATTTAACCTCTCTGCGGGTAGCGAATGCCATATCTTTAGCCCCGTTAATCAACGCGCGAATATCAAAACCTGCTACCGCGATTGCAATCAATCCAACTGGTGTAAGAACAGAATAACGTCCACCTACATTGTCAGGGATTACATACGTTTTATAACCCTCTTCTGTTGCGAGTGTTTTCAACGCCCCTTTCGATGCGTCAGTAATAGCGCAAATGCGGCTTACAGCCTCTTGTTTTCCATACTTTTCTTCGAGATCTTGTTTTAATACCCTGAACGCCAATGCAGGTTCTGTGGTTGTTCCTGATTTGGAAATAACGCAAATTGCCCACTCTTTAGTTTGAAGCAGATCGCGTAATTCAGCAAGATAATCTTCGCTAATATTTTGCCCTGCAAAAAGAATGGCAGGTTTATCGCCTCTAAGGTGTGAAAAGTTGTTGTTCAGTGCATCGATGACCGCTTTGGCACCCAAATATGATCCGCCAATTCCGATAACAACATAAATGTCGATATTTTTTGATCGGATTTTTGAAGCTGTATCTTCAATATCTTGTATAAATGAGTCACTAATTTCGTTGGGAAGATTGACCCATCCCAGAAAATCGCTTCCGCGTCCGGTTTTATTATGCAACGCGGCATTCATCTCTTCGGTCGCACTTTTATAGGTTTCAAAAACATCGGGGGAGATAAAGCCACTTGCTTTTGCAAAAGCTTTCCCGAGATCTAACTTCAGTAATTCCATTTTGATTTTATCTAAGATTTTCAGTTAATAATCTGATTTCAATAGCAGGGGAGATATTTTCGTAACAAATATTATAAACAGCATCACATATTGGCATGTTCACATTGTGCTCGTGATTGATCTCCTTGATGCATTTAACGGCATAATAACCTTCAGCTACCATGTGCATTTCGAGTTGAGCCGAGCGAATAGAATAACCTTTCCCTATCATCGTTCCGAAAAGCCGGTTCCGGCTGAATTGGGAATAAGCCGTTACAAGTAAATCGCCCAGGTATGACGAGCCTTTAATGTCGCGGGTAATAGGGTGGACTTTATCGACAAATCGTTTAATCTCCTGAATGGCATTGGAAACAAGAACCGCCTGAAAATTATCGCCATAATGCAATCCGTTACAAATACCGGCTGCAATGGCTATGATATTTTTAAGTACAGAGGCATATTCAGTGCCATAAATATCATCGGAAATGTGTGCCCTGATGTACGATGATTCAGTCATAAGTGCAAATGCGCGGGCTTTTTTTACATCGGGACATGCAATGGTGAGATAGGATAGTCTTTCCAGCGCAACCTCCTCGGCATGGCAAGGCCCGGCAATGATTCCAATGGAATCGAGCGGTACATTGAATTGTTGGTTGATAAATTTTCCAACAATAAGATTGTCATCAGGAACAATGCCCTTGATGGCAGAAATGATGAATTTTTTACTGATATCGACCGTTAAATGAGAGAGCGATTCTTTAAGGAAAGCCGAAGGGATAACCAATACGAGGATGTCAGAATCAGCTGCAATCTGGTTGAGGTCGTTGTAAAAGTTTATTTTTTCGACATCAAAGATCACATCACATAGGTAATTGGGATTATGGCCATTTCTCTTGAAAAAATCGATATTTTCCTGATTTCTGAAATACCAATTAATTGAATCAACATTGTTTAACAGGATTTTTGCTAAAGCAGTAGCCCAACTTCCGCTTCCTATTATTGCTATTTTCGAATTTGTAAACATTCAGATGGATCTCGTATATTCCCTTAAATGAAGCGCAAAAATACAAAAATCATTATTAATGTATTGCATTCTTTTAAAATTGCCATCTGAAATCAAAATATTTCCAACCATCTTTATTGGCCAATGTTGGTTTTTTGGCAAAAGGGTCAATGTTAAAATTATTAGTTAATTCATTATAAAATAGTTTTGATTAAATATTGTTAAGAATGTATTTCTTTTTAGCTTTGTTAAAATTAACAAAATCCTACTCTATGAAAAAAATCTCTTCTGTTAGTATGTTGTTCATGGCGCTTGCTATTTGTCTGCAATTAAGTGCTGAAAAACTGGCATTAGCTGATTTACCTCCTGTTGTTAGGTTGCCCCAAACCATGAGTCTTGATAATCAGGATGTATTTATTGATGTAAACCTCGATGGGGTCGGTGATTTTCTTGTTCGTTTTGAATCAAATCCGGGTGCAAGTTGGTGTGAAATATACGACCCTTATGTTACTTCTCCTTCTCCAGCATTAGGCACTCCCTCTGTTGAGCCTAATGAAGTCCTATTTGAGGAAGAAGAACTTGGTTATTACACAACCATTCTTAATCAGGGTGACACAGTAGGTTCCACTGGAGATTGGTACAACTATGCTTCAATTTTTAGAAGAAGTGAGCCGGAATCAGAATCACCTTTGGGTAGCAACTATACCAATGGAGCTCTTCAAGGTTTTATTGGCATTCATTACAACGCGTCAGGTGGAATGTATTATGGTTGGTTGCCTGTTCAAATTGATCCCTTTGGAGATTGGGTGACGATTGGGCAGGGTGTAAGTGGTTCTTCTCCGGGTAGTTCGGTTTTGGCTGGTAGTGGTAGTGGGTCTGCTGTGCCAGTTCCCTTTATTGCCAGTATTCTTGGTTTTGGTGTAATTGGTTTTGGTGTTTTACTGAAGAGAAGGAAGAAATAGAAATATAATTTCCAATATATTTTAAGCCTCCGGAGTATCCGGGGGCTTTTTTAATTTTCCGGCAACTTTTTTCTTAACAGATACAGGTTAATAATTCCCCTATTCATTTTTTTTGCTAGATTCACCTTCTAATTTTCAGTATAAATCCTGAGGTCTTAATAATACTACCGGCCCGAGGATGTTGCACTGCTTGTTAAAATGGTACTAAAAGAAGAATGTTAAACTCAAAAAAAAAATCAACATCGGGTGAAAGATAAGATTAATCTTTTTTTTAAAAAGTTTTTAGAGACAAGATACATTTTGCCGTTACTGGTTATTGTAACATTGATCTATTACGGACAATCTATTTTTTTTGACTTTCTTTCCTTCGACGATGATCAGTATATTACGAATAACCAAATCGTTGCCAGCGAAGATTCTTCTATCGGAGATTGTTTCAAGTATAAGTTTAAAGAGCACGACTATTTTCCTTTAACATTTGTTTCATTCAGGATACTGAAGAATATATTTGGATTTAATCCTCTTGTTTTTCATGCGCTCAATTTGATATTGCACCTGTTTAATGTCATTCTTGTTTTTTTTATGTCAGGCAGGATATTGAAAAGGCTTATTCCGAAAATTAGGGCTATAGCGTTGTGGGCTGCTGCTATCTCATTGTTATTTTCCATACATCCAATGCATGTTGAATCAGTTGCTTGGGCAATTGATTTGAAGGATATACTTTTTAGCTTTTTTTACCTTCTGGGCCTATTGGCTTATTGGAAATGGCTTGAAAAGGGAAAACTTCTAATGTACCTGTTGTCTATCGGTTTTGCCCTTCTAAGTATCCTTTCAAAATCCACAGCCATAACATTTATCGCCATTCTTTTTTTGGTAGATTGGATGAATGGAGAAACGGTTGATAGAAAATTGGTTCTTTCAAAAATACCATTTTTAGCCGTTACCCTGATTGGGTTTTATATTTTTGGCCTTTTTGCCGACCCATCAGTAACGTTGAGCGGATTGACCGGAAAAACCAATGTAGATTTAGTTCCATATTTTCCCGAGTCAGTTTCAGGGTTTCCTGTTGTTATTCAGCGGATTGTGATAGCGTCGTTCCGGTTGTTCTTTTGGATGTTTCATTCAATTTTTCCTTTCAATCTTAATTTTTTATATACAAGAAAACTTCTACTTGATCAGTATTCATTTTTGCTTCCAGTTTTGCCCATTGTTCTGGTTGTCTTCGTTTTATGCGCTTGGTTTTTTAGAAAGAAAATACCTTACTTCCTCTCTGGTTTATTGTTTTTCCTGATTACTATTTCACCTGCTTTGGCTAAGACCGATATCGGGGTCTCTGTTTTTGTCCCCGACAGGTATATGTATCTGCCAGTTTTGGGCCTTCTCATTATTCTGATTGGTGTAATGCAAGAATTTAAGCGTAACGTTACATTGTTGCTATTTGCTTCTTTTTTTGTTTTTTGGAGTTATAAAACAGTTGCATACCTGCCGGTTTGGAAAAATTCGATATCGCTTTACAACGATTGCCTTAAAAAAGACCCTTTTAATCAGGTTGCCTTATATAATCGGGCAATGAATTTTTTACAAGAAAAGCAACAGGAAAAGGCTTTTGATGATCTCGATTTGTACATTCAAAAATATCCGAATAGTTACAATGACATGGTTTATGTAAATAGAGGTGCGCTTTTTCAAGAACTGGGTAATAGTGAAAGGGCGCTTGAAGATTTTAATATTGCACTTCAAATTAAACCTGCTAATTATCTTGCATTACTAAACAGGGGTAAATTGTTTCTTTCTCAAAATGAGCTAGAGAAAGCTCGTGCCGATTTTTCAACTGCTTATGATATTGATTCAACAGATTATCTGCTTAATAGAAATATTGCTAGTTTGTATAATAAATCAGAAAATCATGCAGCGGCTTTGTCTTTCGCTGATAGATGTTTAGTAGAGGATGGCGATGATTTTGACTTGTTGCGAATAAAAGGTGTGTCGCTTTTTTATCTTGGACAAAATAAGGAAGCCATTGAAATCTTTAATAAGGTTATTCAGAAGCAGGAAGAAAAAGGAGAAATGTGGTATTTCCGTTCGATGGCAAAATCTGTTGAACGGGATTTTAAGGGTGCATTCGATGATTTGCAGAAGGCCAAAGAGTTGAAAATAAACATAGAGAATGGTTTTGAAAAGATGTTGGTTGATTCTCTTGCTTTCAATTAGTTCCGCATACCCATTGCCAATATCTACCTGTTCAGATTGGAAACTGAAGTGGAAAGAGTTGCTTTTTTATGCCATTGGGGGTCAATGAAGACGTTTAACGATGTTCTGTTGAAAAAAAAAGGTCACTTAACAGTAAAAATCAGATTGTTTAATTAAAAATATTGATAAATTAGCGCCAAAAATTAGATTAGAATTATGGAAAAGAATTTTTCGATTAAAGGGTTGTTGACGATTGCCTTATTTGCAGTCTCATATTGTACAATGGCTGAACTGCCTCCATTAAAGGTAAGCCTACCAGTCACCTTTCCCCATGAATTCTCAGGTTCGTATGATGTTGGTTATATTGATATGGATGGGGATGATGATAGAGATTTCAGGGTAGTCTTTAGTACTACTGGTACGGGAACAGGAAGTTCAAGCTCTTGTTATATCAGTGATGGTAGCGTTAAGGATGCCTTGTTTGCAACCTCTGGCTCTTCTGGCAATTATGTTTTATCTGAGTATGTTTCATCAAAGGACGACTATTATACTTCAATTTTATCTGGCGGTGAACTTATAGGTTCTGCGTTGCCTTCGGGCGGAAGTTGGCAATGGTCCTCTTGTATTTACCAGAATAACCATATTCTTCCAGGTGCTCCTTTGGCAAGTAATTATACCAATGGCAAACATTCGGGTTATATTGGTGTACAATATCAAGGTAGTGGCGGGACTTATTTCGGATGGTTGAATGTTGTTATTGATGATGATGAACCATCGGTTACTATTAATTCAGTAGGTCATGCATCGGCTCCTGGTAGTTCTGTTTTGGCTGGTAGTGGTAGTGGATCTGCTGTGCCAGTTTCCTTAATTGCGAGTATCCTTGGATTTGGATTGATTGGGGGAGGTTTTTTTCTTAAGAGACGGAAGAAAAAGTAGACATTAATATTTCAACATATCTGAAGCCTCTGGAGTATCCGGGGGCTTTTTTAATTCTCAGGCAACTTTTTCCTTAACAAGATACAAGTGAATAATGGATCGGTTCAGATTTTTTTATTAGATTCACCTTCTAATTTTCAGTATGAATCCTAAGGTATTAATAATACTACCGGCCTATAACGAAGAGGCAACGATCGTTGATGTATTAAGCGGTTTGCAGCGGGAATGCCCAGACTATGATTTGCTTGTAATCAATGATGCATCTACCGATAACACCTCGTTTTTAGCCCGGTCGCAAAGCGGGGTTGATGTGGTTGACCTTCCTGTGAATCTGGGGATTGGGGGGGCTGTGCAGACGGGTTTACGCTATGCCGACAGAATGTGTTATGATTGTTCGGTACAATTTGATGCCGACGGTCAGCATCGGCCCGAGGATGTTGGGTTACTTGTTAATATGGTTATAGCAGGTGAATGTGATGTCGCTATCGGTTCACGATTTGTTGGAGATTCAAAAATCAGGGGCACCGATTTTATGAGGCGTATCGGGATCAAGATATTTGAGATTTTCAGTTTGGTTTTGATCAGAAAACGTATCAGGGATCACACATCAGGGTTCAGGGCATTCAGCAAAGGAGCCGTCCGTTTTATCATGAAAGAATACCCTGTCGATTATCCGGAGCCTGAAATTATCGTCTTGTTGGCGAGGAACAAGTTTAAAATCAAAGAGGTTTTCACCCAGATGTATTCTCGTCAGGGCGGAGTATCCTCGATCCCATTTTTCAGGGGTCCATATTATATGCTTAAGGTGTTGATTGCGATGACTATGGCCTGTATCAGACCCCGAGAGGTTTAATTTTTTAATCTATGGATAGAATTCAAATCATATCGATTGTTTCCAGTTTGTTGATATTTGGCGTTGTCATTAGCCTTGTGCGTCGGAGGAAGCTAAAGACAGAATATTCATTGATATGGCTTACGGTCTCGGCCATTTTTATCCTGTTTTCGTTTTGGAGGACAGGGATTGATCAATTGGCAAGTCTTTTCGGAATTGCTTATGCTCCGTCGGTGTTGTTTATCCTCTTATTGATAGGGATCATCCTCCTTCTGGTTGAGTTCTCGATCATCATATCCAAACAGGCTGAGCGGATTAAGGTATTGGTGCAGGAAATGGCTCTTTTAAAACATGAAATTGAAAAGAAATTTGAGAACAATGAACAAGAAAAATCAGAAACTGAAAACGAAACAAAAGCCTGAGGAAAAATTAACGGGGAGGAGCATCATTGAAAAACTGTCGTCTTCAGATTGGTTCATTGTTTTATTATTCTTCATAACCACCCTGATCGTATATTCGAATAGCTTCCATGTACCCTTCCAATTCGACGATGATCAACAAATTGCCTTACGTGTATCAAATCATTCATTCAATAACTTTTCTCATTTATCGTATTGGTTGAATGTAAACAACCGGCCTGTTTCAACCCTTACGTTAGTTGCAAATTATGTTTTAGGTGGTGAAGATGTCGTTGGATATCATGTTGTTAATTTTTTGATCCATCTACTTTCTGGTATCATTTTGTTTTTCTGGTTGACGTTGGTTTTTTCACTTGTCACAAAACAAAAAGTATCGAAGTGGTTGCCTGTGGTGATTACGTTGTTTTTCCTTCTTCATCCGGTACAAATACAATCGGTTACTTACATTGTGCAGCGTATGACCTCCCTGGCGGGGATGTTTTTCCTACTATCGGTATTTCTATACACAAAAGGAAGGGTTTCTGATCTGAAAAGCGGAAAAAATGGCTGGACCATTGTGTATTATATATTCGCTTTTTTTGCAGGGATATTGGGCACATTCTCAAAACAAAGCGCGGTTGTTTTTCCACTGGCAATGTTGTTAATAGAACTTTTCTTTATCAGGGATGCCAACGGAAAATTATTCAAACGATATTTACTTTCAGCGGTTGGGGCAGGAATATTCTGTTCCATTGGATATTTCCTGTTTTTGGGTTTTCCGTCGGAGACAAAGAACATAACGCCGGTTGAATATTTTGCGACTCAAATGACCGTTATTCCCCGATATTTTCAAATGATGTTGATTCCCATTGGTTTGAGTATCGATCACGGGGTAAAGGTGGTGAAAAGCATTGTAGAACTAAAGGTTATTCTTGGCGCTGCCTTTCTGCTTGGAATACTGGTGTTTGCTGCTTTTCAGTTTAAAAAGCGACCGGTTGTTTCATTTGGTATCTTTTGGATTTTTGTAGCCATGATTATCGAGTCGTCAATATTTCCAATCCGTGACGTGATGTTTGAACAACGGATGTATCTTCCCCTGGTTGGATTTTCCATTGTAATTTGGACGTTGTTCTTTGAATTTTTTTCAGCTACGAGAGCAAAATACCTGACACCGTTCGTATTGTTTGCATTGATGTCGATGTCGGTTGGAACTTTTGCCCGAAATCGTGTTTGGAATAGTCGAACTGAAATTTGGAAAAAAGTTACCGAAATGTATCCCAATCATTTTCGGGCATGGCAGGGTTTGGGAAGGGAATATGTGGCCGGCGGCGAGAAGGATATTTATAAAATTATTGGTTGTTATGAAAAAGCGCTAAAGATAGAGCCTGACAACCAAACTGTCCTGAATGATTTGGCAGCCAATTATTTGAAAAACGGTGATTATTCTCAGGCTATCAATTGTTCTCTAAAACTTGAACGTTCTTCAAATTTGAAATATCGAGTTAATTCGTTTCGTATTCTTGGAATTATTTACCTTAATAGCAAGCAATATGATCTGGCAATTAAATATCTTAAGAAGTTGGTTAAAATTGAAAAAGACGATACTGCCGCATTACTGAACCTTTCGACTTTATACATTCAAAAAGGAGATTATAATAATGCGATACTCTGTGCTGAAAAAACATTGGAAATTTCGCCTAATGAAATTTTAGCTCTTTTAAATATTGGTTATTCTCAAATAAATATGGGGAAAAGCGATCTTTCAAAAAAATATTTACTAAAAGCAATGAATATAGATCCTGTAAATATCAGGGCATTGGTTTTATATGCGAATGCTTGTATTAATACAGGCGAAATGGATGAAGCTATCGCTTGCTTAAAAAAAGCTTATGACATTACAAAGGATAAAAAATTCTTATTGGATATTGAGAAAGTAGAGAAATTGCGATGAATAAGGTTTGTGATTAAAAATAATTGAGTTTGAAAACTTTCTTCATGATTTTTCTTATTTTCAGCGCTTCGTTATTTTATAGGTTTTAAAATACACATTGATGAAAAAGACAGCATTCATTACAGGAATAACAGGGCAAGATGGCGCCTATCTTGCCGAACTTCTATTAGCCAAAGACTACACGGTATATGGTGGCTTCAGAAGATTAAGTACGCCCAATTTTACAAGACTCGACGAGCTTGGTATTACAGGTAAAGTGAAATTGATTGAGGTTGATCTTTTAGATGCCAGTAATCTGACAAGAGCAATTCAGGTAATTAAACCTTGTGAGGTTTATAATCTGGGAGCACAGAGTTTTGTGGCACATTCTTTTAAAAACCCGATTCTTACCGGAAATGTTACCGGAATGGGAGTCACGAATCTGCTTGAAGCCATTCGGATCGTTGACCCTAGCATTCGCTTTTACCAAGCCTCTACTTCTGAGTTATTTGGCTACACAAGAGAGTTTCCCCAAAATGAAAACACTCCGTTTTATCCGCGTAGTCCTTATGGGGTAGCAAAGTTATACGGTCACTGGATGACCATCAATTATCGTGAATCATACAATATTTTTGCTGCAGCCGGCATTCTTTTTAATCATGAGTCCCCTCTACGAGGCATCGAATTTGTAACCCGTAAAATTACGGATGCGGTTGCAAAAATTTACTGTGGAAAACAGTCTTTTTTTGAAATAGGGAATATGGAGGTAAAGAGAGACTGGGGATTTGCAAAAGAATATGTTGAAGGGATGTGGAAAATGTTGCAGGTTGAAAAGCCTGATAATTATGTTCTTGCCACCAATGAGAACCATAGTGTAAGGGAATGGATTGAAATTTGCTTCGAGTTTATCGGTACGAAAATTGTTTGGGAAGGTAAAGGCGAAAACGAAATAGGGAAAGATGCCAAATCAGGAAAAATCCTGGTAAAAGTTAATCCTGAATTTTACAGACCGGCAGAAGTGGAAAATCTGATTGGTGATTATTCAAAAGCGAAACGGGAATTAGGCTGGGAGCCTAAAACAAAATTCAGGGAACTAGCTGAAATAATGCTCAATGCCGACATTCAGAAAAACAAGTAAGAATCATTTCAACGATGAAGATATTATTAACTGGGAGCAATGGTTTTGTAGGTGCCTATCTGAAGAATGAATTAACTTCCAGGGGAAATGATGTTTGGGGGGTAGACTTTGAATCCTTCTCAAACAAAACTTTTGGGGCAAGCATCATGGATGAAAATGCACTTGCTGATATTTTCAGACAGGTTGAGCCTGATTATGTTGTTCATTTAGCTGCAATTGCAGATGTTGATCAGTCAGACGAAGCACTGATTTATACTATAAATTTTAAGGGAACACTCAATGTTTTGAATTCGTGCATTCAGTTGAAAAAGATACCTCGCCTCGTTTTTATAAGTTCGTCGCTGGTTTATGGTAATGTGCCTACTGAATGTCTGCCTATCGATGAATCTTTTTTAGTTGCACCCGTGAACCATTATGGGGCGAGCAAGGCCGCTGCCGAACTAGCGGTTAAAACGTTTGGCTGTGAATATGGTTTGGAGTATGTTATTTTTAGACCATTTAATCATACCGGACCCGGGCAAACAGAAAAATTTGTAGTCCCTAAAATCGTTAATGCTTTTAGACGGGGCGATTCAACTATTAGTCTGGGGAATATCAATACGATCAGGGATTTTACCGATGTTCGTGATGTTGTAAAAGCATATACTGGTATTATAAACCATTTTAAAAATGGGGAAATTTACAATGTTGCAAGCGAAAAGGGGATCACTATTAGCAATATTATTGAGAAACTGGAATCAATTACAGGGAGGGCCATCTCGATTGATAAAAAAGAATATCTGGTAAGGAAGAGTGAAATTCAATCAATTGTTGGAAACGCACAAAAAATGAAGAAAGATATTGGATGGGAAGCAGAAATAAGTATTGATGAAACCCTTCGTGCAATGCTTAACGAGAATGATGAAACTTAATGGAATCAACCCCAGGGAATGCGCATTATATTTCAATTGACCACTTTCTCATAAAGTGAAATATGGTTTAAAATGAAATCATCAATCGTGAATTTCTTTAAACCGATTTCTTCATACTGATCGTTTAAGGCCGCTTCCATCGCGTTCAAAAGAGCTACTGATGTATATTCATTCATTGTAATTACCCTCCCGGAAACTACTTCGGGCAATGATCCCATTCCTGATGAAATAATTGGAATGCTCATGGAAGAAGCTTCTGCGGCAGTAAATCCAAACCCTTCGCAGTAGGATGGGATAATGATACAATTTGATTGTAGAAGTTCATTGATGAGTGAAGGGTAGGGGAGTCTGGTGAATATCTGGGACGCGTTCTCGAGAATTCCATTTTTTATCTGTTGCGTAATGATCTTGAAGATTCTTTGCGATTGTGGAGAAAGGATAAATTTAAAACGAATACTGGGATGAATTACTGTGAATCTTTCAGCAGCTTCAATCAACAAATCTAAACCCTTTGAGGAACCTGCCCGTCCGAAATAGGTAAAAGTGAAAGGTAATCCCGGATCTTTCCATTTAGGTAAATCATAATCAATACCGTTATAAATTCTGGTTATATTTTCGGCAGGAATTCCTATTCCTTTTAAGCTTTTCTCTGTGAAATTTGAAATGGCAATATACTTCTCGAATTTTAATTTAAAAAGCCATTTTTCGAGCAATTTGAAAACTCTTTTTTCAAACCAAAAAATGTAAGGTAACCGAAGCCAAAGGTTGCCCCATACTTCAAGAATGGAGACAACGACTTTTTTCTTTGTTATTTTCCCTGCAATCCAGGCGCCAATTGCAGAACTATAAGTTGTTGTATGGATCAAATCAGCTTTTCGTGCTTCCCTGATTATTTTCGGAAGGGCGATCAGTGAAAAAAGCATACGTGCAGGTGCCCAAATTCTCAATACCCGCGTTCCATTTATAATTTCTTCTCTCGCTAGATTTTGATCATATCTCCAGGTTATGCAGGTAATATTATCCCCTTTTTCGACCAACTTTTCTGTTAATGAGGAAAATAATTTTTCAACACCACCCAGATGAGGCTTGTAAAAGTCAATGACAAAAAGGATATTCATAGATTGAAGGTTGCGATTAACTTAATTATTCAATAATAATGCATTTATTTAAAACAACGTCCAAAAGCATACCGGAGCATGTTCCTTTGATCGTTATGCTGTCACCTTTTTTGTAACGTTTTATCTTTTTATCGTTTTGTCCATTTAACGTACATAGTATGCCTGTGGCTGAATTATTGTCGCGAAGAATGAAGACCGTTGAATTATTTTGGTCGGTTGTAATTTCTGAAATAACGCCTTTAACCAGTATAACACGGTCGATGAATTTTCTGTCAGAACCTGTTGGATTAGTTTCGTATTCATTTGCCAAATTTGAGGCTGACAAAGTAAAATCGGCGGCCTGTTTTGTGATGCTTTTGTCGGGCATGTGCCTGACATAGAGGTATCCTCCAATAAGGATAAGCATGAATATCCCAATGATAACCAGAAGGGTGATGAGAAATTTTTTCATTGCATTATTGTTTTTTCAGGGTTGCTTCTGTTTTTATCTGAATGTTTTTTGAAATACCCAATGTATTGGGTTGCAAATTAAGCGAAACAGGTAGCTTCTGACGCATGATCCTGTCGATTTTTTCCGCGTCGATTTTTTCTACGGCAACGGTAAAGTTAGACTTTACTGAAATTGTACCATTGTTTAATACAGTCAAAGTGCCATCAACATCCGACGCGCTGTTTTCGTCCCAGATATACAACACCCCCTTAAGTTTTACAGGATATGTGCCGGGTTTCGAGAAGTTAACCTGTTTAAGGTTTGCAATTTTACCTTCGAAGGTAATCTTGGGGAATTCTGTTACATCAATTTCGCGTGTATTCATGATCCGCTTCATCGCTCCAATCTGATATTCAAATGATTTAATTAAAGCAATAAGTTTGAACTGACCAGTTTGAGTGTTTAACTGGCAGGCAGCCTGGTAATTATCGGCAACAATATTTTGGACTTTATTGGCCGATTTCACGTTGATATGAGCCGTTCGTGTAAGGTAGTTTTGCGCCTGAGAAAAAAGCATTGACAAAACAAAAAATAGTAGTAAAATTTTTTTCTTCATAATTGTTCTTGTTTTAGGAAGAGGCTAGTTTGACCAATTCTTTTTCAAATTTTATGGCAAATTCGTCCCAGTTGAATTTTGCAGCTTGTTTCCTTCCTTTTTGGATGAGATTTTCAACGTTTTTTTTATCAGTTAATACTTGGGTTATTTTTTCCGCAAGTTCTTCTGAATTATTTGGATTAAAGTATATGGCTGAATCCTGGCCAACTTCAGTAAGACTGGATGTTTCGGAGATAATACAACAGGCGCCACAACTCATCGCTTCTGCTACAGGGAAACCAAACCCCTCATAATATGAAGGATAGATAAATGCACTGGTTGTTCGATAGAGAAGTCGAAGTGCTTCTTTACTGACATATCCCCTTAATTCTATATCTTGTCGGTAGGGATGTTTTTCAAGTGTATTGTAAAATGTTTCTGATTTCCATCCTTTACCCCCTGTTATGATTAGCTTGTGTTTGAAATAACTTTGATCTCTGAATTTCTGATAGGCCTCCAGTAAAGTGACAAGGTTCTTGCGAGGTTCAATTGTGCCGGTATAGAGTAGAAAAGGCTCTTTCATTAATGTAATATCATTCTCGGGGATACAGTAATAGGGGTCTATTCCCGGATAAATCATGATTGATTTATCAATTGTAAATGGAAAGCATTTATTTAAATCCCTTAATGTGTTTTCTGAATTTGTTAAAATTAGTGATGCATGTTTCAGAATGCCTTTAAGGAAAATCCTATGGAGTAGCTGGCTGTGAAGCCGGTGCCATTTTGGATACATAATTGGGGTAAGATCGTGAATAATGGTTACCCGTTTTATCCTTTTGGGTAGATTAAATGGCCCGAAGTGAGCAGGTTCAATAACAATATCAGGATTGATTTTCAATAAATTGAAGGGGATCATTAAAAAAAGCCTGATAGTTTTTAAACCGATGAATCGATAGGAAGGGACTGTGATTTCCTTCATTGAATCAGAAAATATCTCTGCATGTTTTTGTCTGACAAGAACATAATTGCACAATTTGCTTTTCAAAAAAGAACGGATCATCTCACGTGTGTAAACGTGGATGCCGGCATTTTGGTCGTCAAGCGGCCCTGCTAAAATGGCAATAAGCGGTTTTTTCAAGTTGTAGATTGTAAAATATTTATTTAAGCTGAGAAATTCGAAAAATGAATCTAAGCTTTTCCTGTAAAATTGCAGGTAAAATTAGATCATTTAAATCTTTTTTCACTGAATAATACCATTGTAAACTTAAAAAAATGGGGAAGTGAAGAAATGCCAAATTGAAAATAGCAAATGAATGTATTAAAGGAGAAGTAGTTTTAAAAAAACCAATGGCAAATTCCTTAAAAATTGATCCGTTTTGTAATTTAAACTTTACTTTCGTTGAAAAAATTGTTTGAAGAAGTATTTTTAAGAACCGGGAGAGTGAATTTAAATGCCATAAAGCACTTTTATTTATGGGAAAGGTGTTGTCAAAAAGCTAAATGAAGCAATTTTATGATTAATAAAATTTTCAAGACACTATTAGAACGTCTTCCTGAAAACAATCGATTTGAGAGGATTTGGATTTTAGCAAAGACTGATTTTAAAAAACGATATTACGGAACAAGCTTGGGTATCGTATGGGCAATGATTAATCCATTATCTCAGCTTGTTATTTATTCTTTGGTATTTTCTGTGTTATTCAAAAATGACATTCCAAACTACACCTTGTATCTCTTTTCTGGTTTGATTTTGTGGATGTTTTTTTCAGAATCTACAAAAAAAGGGATGCATATATTTCCATCGAACCTCAATCTTTTAGAGAATGTACGGATTAAAAAATACAACATCCTGACTGCTGCAATGTTTAGTAATTTATTTACATTGGCTTTTAATCTTGTCGTGTTTTTTATCATTTCAATATTCTTTTCGTTGCCCTACAACATAAACATCCTTTACTTACCATTGATCCTGCTAAATCTGATCATTTTAGTCTACGGAATAAATCTTATTGTATCTGTTGTTTATGTCTATTTGCGTGATTTTGACCATTTTTGGGATATTTTCATCTTTGGTTTATTTTGGGCAAACCCCATCGTTTATTCAGAGGCTTTCCTTTATCAAAATAAAATTGTTCTTGCGTTGAACCCTGTTGCCGGGATTATTGTAAACATGCATAATTCATTGATTTATGGTCGAAGTTTAGATTTCCCATTGTTGATTTGGGATTTTGCATATTCCATATTCATATTCGTTATTGGGGTTGTTTTTTTCAAACATTATTCAAAAAAAATTACTGAGATTTTATAATATGGAAACCCAGGATATTGTAATCAGCGCGAAAAATGTAAGTAAGACGTTTAAAATCAAAGATAGAAACACAAATTCTATTCGAAGTAAAGTTGCTAATATTTTTAATCCTAATCATACCAGGGAAATAAAAGCTCTGACGGACATAAATTTTGAAGTAAGAAGGGGAGAGTTTTTTGGAATTATAGGAAATAACGGGAGTGGAAAATCGACGCTTTTAAAAATATTAACCTCCGTATATGAGCCCGATAAGGGTGGTAAAATATCCATCGAAGGTAACTTTCAGCGGTTGGCGTTAGGTGCTGGTTTCGATTTAGAAATTAGTGCAAGGGAAAATATATACTTAAATGGCTCATTGTTTGGGCTGAGTTTTAAGAAAATCGGGGGTATTTTTAACAGCATCATTGAATTTGCAGAATTAGAAGAATTTGCCGATACCAAAGTTAAATATTTCTCATCGGGTATGACAAGTCGGTTGGCTTTTTCAATTGCCGTTCATGTTGATGCCGACATCTTGTTTTTAGATGAGTTTGGAGGTGTTGGCGATTTGGGCTTTAGGAGAAAATCGGAACAAGTATTCAAAGAATCTATTGTAGAAGGGAAAACGATTGTTCATGTAAGTCACGAGATAGGTACATTGAAGGAATATTGCGACAGGGTTTTATGGCTTGAAAGGGGTGAATGTAAAATGATTGGGGAAGCCAATGAAGTTTTAGACCAATATCTTGCAAGCTGTAATAGTCAAGTTTAATTTTTTTAATAATTTAAGTAGTATGATCTCTTATTCCCAGAATTTTGAAGATGTTATTCTTGAACGATATTTTAAAGATAAAAACGATGGCTTTTATATTGATATTGGTGCTGCCGATACAAAGATACATTCAGTTACCAAACACTTCTACGATAAAGGGTGGCATGGCATTAATGTTGAACCATCTCCAGTTTTATATGGACTCTTGCAACAAGAAAGAACTCGCGACATAAATTTGAATATTGTTGTTTGTGAGCAAGATGGGTTGGTGGAATTTTTCGATATACCTAAAGCTGGCTTATCATCAATCAATAAGGAATATGTCGATTCAGCGATGAATAATATTCTACAATTAAATTATGATGGCAATAAACTTGATGCGATAAATACTTCTTTACTTGAATCAAGCAGGTTAGAAAACCTATTCGAGAAGTATACGAAGAATGTTGAGGTTGATTTTCTAAAGATAGATGTTGAGGGGGCCGAAGAACAGGTTATAAAGTCAAACAATTGGAGCCTCTTTCGTCCAAAAGTATTAGTCATTGAAGCTACACTTCCCAATACTCAGATTGAATCATACAAATTGTGGGAAAAAGTATTGTTACAAGCCGATTATAGTTTTGTTTATTTTGATGGATTGAACCGCTTCTACTTACGCGATGATTTAGCTGAGGGCAGAAAGTTTTTTTCTTACCCGCCATGCGTATTTGATGATTTTACCCGGAGTTCAGAAGTTGATGTTCAAAGAGTAAACGACAGATTGCATATTCAATTGAATGAATTACAGGAAAGATACAAGGACATTCAATCGCAACTTTATGACACCATAAATTTGAATAATGAACTTAAGTTCAAGTATCAGGATATTCTCAAACTTAATAGTGGTTTAACCAATAGTCTTTCCTGGAAAATTACCAGCCCGTTGAGATGGGGAGGTTGGTTGTTAATAGCTTTAAAAACATTGACTCATTTTCCTAATTTTGGGGATAGTATGTTTCAAAGATATAAAGGAAATAGATTAGTTAATCGGTTTACGAAAGAGGAGATTAATAGGCTGCTAATTAAATGTCTGACTAGACCAAGGAGACAAGTTGAAGGATACAATGTGTTTGGTTATTTTTCAATTTTTATGGGACAAGCTGAGGTCGTCAGGGCATTTGTCGATGGCCTTATTAAAGGCGGTGAAAATATTACACTTTTTGATTTTTATGTTGGTACCCATCAACTGAGTTCAGGAAGGCCAGACTTAAAATACAGGAAGTATTACTTCAGTTCATTTAAATACAGGACGAATGTTTTTTTCATAGATCTGAACGTTTTAAAAAGATTAAAGAGTCAAATACCCAGGCTTTTCAAAAATAAGAAGAATATTGTTGCCTTTTGGTGGGAGTTTGAAAGTGGTTTTGAAGACAGGATACCTATTTTGAATGAGTTTGATGAGGTTTATGTTTTCAGCGATTTTATCAAGGATATTTTAAATAAAGTTGAATCCCGGCAATTTATTGTTACAAAGATAGATTATCCATTCTCTAAGAACTGGGTCATCAATGAGGAACCTTCCTTAGTAAGGAGCAGGTACAATCTTGAAGATAAATTTTGCTTCTTCTTCAATTTTGATTACTATAGTAGTTATAATCGTAAAAATCCGGAAGCAATTTTGAAAGCTCTTTCTGAAGAATTTCCTGATGAACAGAATGTTGTTTTTGTAGTGAAAACATGCAATAGTGAGAGATTTGAAGAAAAAGAGAAGCGTTTTATCTCTTTAGTGAACGATTATGGACTAGGAGAGCGTGTACGAATAATCAACGATCAACTTTCAAGAGATGTATTTATGACCCTGCTTAATTCCATGGATTGTTATATTTCATTGCATCGGGGAGAAGGTTTGGGGCTTGGTATTTTAGAAGCTTTGGCGCTTGGCAAAACAGTAATCGCAACCAATTATGGCGGGAACACTGAATATATGCATAATCCCAATTGTTATGCTGTGCCTTACACACTTGTATCGGCTAGCGACGATTATGTTGTTTATAAATATGTTAAGCAATGGGCAGAGCCGGATATTAGCGAGGCAAAGAAATACATGCGAGAAGTATACTTTCAAATATCCCGATGATCTATTAATTGAATAAACTATGAATAAAAGCATAAACAAAATTTCGTTTCTGGAAAGTATTATGTGGCTTGTCGTTACTATTTCTATTGTCTCGGTCGCTACATTAATATTGGGAGTTTTTAAACCCATTTTAGTTTTGCTTGGTTCATTATTATTTCTGGCTACTTTATGTTTTATAAAAGGTGTGATATTCAATGTAGAGTTGAAGAAAGATAGAGTACTGCCAATTTTATTACTACTACTAGTAACTTCATTTTTTAGAATAGATCAAGAACAATATATAATGGGGGGTCAAGATGAAGGTGTGTATGTCAATATGTCAAAATACTTTGAGAATCATGGCCAGGTTTTCCCAAAAGACGATTTTAGGGAGTCATTAAGTGAAGAGTTAAAAACTATTTACGATAAAAACAACTTACGAATAGAAACAAGAGAACATGTTAAAGTAGATGGGAAAAGAGAGGGTTTATATTTGCCAGGTGTTTATATAAAAGATGTGGCTAACTCCGATTATGTTTTTCAATTTTATCATTTACATCCTTTATGGATGGCTATATTTGGTTATACATTTGGTGAAGATAATAGACAGTATTCATTGCTTTTTTTTGCATTATTGTCTGTAATTTTAGTCTATTTAATTGTTGAGAATACAACGAAGAACCGTTTTTATTCGTTTGCTGGAGCATTGCTTTTAGCTGTTAATCCATTACATGCTTATTTTACAAAATTTCCTGTCACAGAGGTTATGGCATTGTGCTTCTCATTGGCTGGATTTTATTTCTTATTGCTTTACTATAAGTCTTTTACTGAAGTTGGAGAAAAAATAAATAGGTACTTAGTACTTTCTGCTTTAACTTTTGGAGCTATGTTTTTTATTCGAGTACATGGGTTTATGTATATGCCATTCTTTTATGTTTTGTTTTTGCTTACACTTATTTCAAACATTTCAATTAAAAAGGAGCTAATATGTTATTTCTTAGGAATATTTGCACTTTATGCTCTTTCTGTTTGGTACGGATTTGTTTATTCTTACCCTTATGTTACAGATATTTATTATCATAGTTTTTCAAGGGCTTTAGGAGCTAACTGGCAGCGAACTATTTTAGTTTTAATTATTGTGATGATAGTTTTTCCATTTATCTTAAGTAGGGTTAGTGCATTGAAAATAGTTGCTGAAAAGCTAAAAGAGTATTTACTTAAGTATTTTTATATCATCTTTCTATTGGTTTTAGTAGTAGGACTTTATAAAATTTATAAGTTAGGTTTTACCGATAAATACAGTGGAGACCCTTGGCTTGATTCAAGATGGCATATTGCTGGTGATGTGATTAAAGCATTCTTATATTCATCATTCGTTGTTCTAATAGAGCATATTTCATTCGTTTTATTCCCCGTTTTTTTGTTTGGTCTTAAGTTTTATAATAGAAAGAATAAATATTTAAATATACTTGTTTTATTTATATTTGGTTTCTGGGTTTATTCACTTGTGTTGCAGTGGGTAGTTCCATATCAGTACTACTATGCACGATATCTTTTAAGTGAACTAATTCCATACATTTTTCTGTTTACTGTTGTTTTTTTGGCGAGCATGCAAAGGCAAAAATTGGCCAAGGCATTATTGGTTGTTTCAATCGTTTATTTTATCAGTTTAACTTCATTACAGCTTAAAGGAACAGAGTCAAAAGGTGCTTATGAAAGCTTAAATAAAATTAATAGAATAGTTACTCATGATGATTTGTTGTTGGTGGGTGAAGTGAACTATCCATTAGAGTTAAAGACTACATTAAAATATTATTACGATTTAAACGTATTCAGTATATTGCCCAATGAACTCGAAAAAGCAGTAGAGTTATACTCTCAAAATCACGGCGGTGATATATATTACCTCGTACAAGCTCAAGCGAACATTAACAAAGACTTTGCAGGAAAAGTCAAAAGTGTAAATATCTCGATAGAATCTTCTAATTACCAAAGGAATAGTTCGCCATTTGTTAAATATGAAGCTAATGGAAGATATTATAATCTTTATAGAATTGATGTTAAAAAGATTTTTTTAGCCAGACAAATTGAAGAAGGATTAGTATACAAACAAAATGGCATTACTGGAACTTTAGTTGATTTTCACAGTGATTTTTTGTGGACAAAACAAAATGCCAAAATTACAGATCTAAACTTCAACACAAAAGACAACACGTATTTACAACTTGCTACCAGAGGATATAATCCAAACCGTGCAGATATACAAAAGCTCAATCTTCAACTAAAAGCCAATGGGGAACAGCTTAAATTTATCAAGTATTCCGATAATTCATACTACTTTAAACTCCCAAAGGATATAGAAGCCATTCAAGATATTGAAATATCATCAAACACTTTTAATCCAGAGAAAATGGGGATGAATAATGATAGTAGAGATTTAGGAATTGATATAGAAGAGATAAAATTACTTACGGAATTACCAAAATGAAACTAATAATTCAAATACCCTGTTACAACGAAGAAGAATCTTTAGAGATTACCTATAACGATTTACCAAAATCGATATCTGGCATTGATGTAATTGAAACACTCATAATAAATGATGGGAGTATTGATAAAACTCTAGAGGTTGCCCATAAGATAGGTATAGAC
>Ga0209373_10001416_pt1 | contig 28332 bp, 23 predicted proteins | sample Higcelweek5metaG_FD_187173 | JGI IMG/M metagenome (GOLD analysis project Ga0209373, IMG submission 187173) | Freshwater pond sediment microbial communities from the University of Edinburgh, under environmental carbon perturbations - High... | ecosystem: Environmental > Aquatic > Freshwater >... | reverse complement strand
ATTTCGCGGGAGTGTCCAACTGGCTGAGCAGGTCGCGCAGCCACTCGGCCACGAGACGGGAGGCGTTGCGGGGCACGCTCGCATGATCGCCAGAGACCGTTTCGTAGCTGCTTTTCGGGTGGCTGGGGGCTTTGGAGAAGGCGTATGAGCGGCCAAGGAACTGCAACGGGTCCTGCTGGCCCACCACCCACAACAGCGGCAAAGGCTCCTTGAGCGCAGCGCAAGAGCGGGCCATCACGGCCTGTCCCTCCGGGTCGTTGTAGCTCAGGTACACCTCCGCCGTGGTGGAGAGGTCATAGTCCTTGTTGGTGTTGAAATCCGTGAAGACCGAGCGCTGGTTCCCGCTGCCGATGGTGAGCATGGTGCGCGCCTTGCGCACATCGGGCAAAAAGACCTCGCGGTGGCGGTCCGGGTCGTGGGAGGGGGCAAGGGCGGCTATGGCAAAAATGCCCGGCCGGCTGGCGGCATAGCCCAGGGCGGCGTTGGCTCCCAGCCCGTGCCCCACCAGAGCCACCCGGGTGCAGCCGCCCAGCCGCAATTCCTCCGCCGCCAAGCCTATCTCCACCAACGCCTGCTGGTATGTGGCGTCAAAGCCGCGTTTTTTCGACCACGGCAATTCTGGAATAATCACCTCAAATCCGACGTTGCGCAGCACCCGGGCAAGGTCCGCAAGGTGCTTCTCCGGCGCGCTGTTCTTGTCGTGCAAAAGCACCACGCCGAGACGTTCCTCGGCCATGGCCGGAGCAACGGCGCAAAATAGAAGCAGCGCGAGAATCGCGGGTATGATGGAACAAAGCGGAAACCGTCGCGGCATGTCCACCCCGGCAGGCTGGTGCAACGAGGCGAAAGGCCGCCTCATCCTGATGGAGATATAGCCCGGAGGATGAACTTTGGCAACCGCTTGAAACGACTATCCGCCGCAGCGCGCCTCGAACTGGCGCAGACGCTCGGCATAGGGCGGGTGGCCGAAGAACGCCGAACCGGACACCAGGACATCGGCCCCGGCGGCCGTCAGCTCCGCGCAGTTCTCAAGGGTCACGCCGCCGTCCACCTGGATGAGCGTCTCGGCCCCGGCCGCGCGGATCATGGCCTTGAGCTCGCGCACCTTGTCCATGCAGAAGCCGATGAACTTCTGCCCGCCGAAGCCGGGGTTCACGCTCATGATGAGCACCATGGACAGCTGGGGCAGCAGGTAGCGCACGGCCTCGAGTGAGGTGGCGGGATTGAGTGCCACGGCGGGCTTGCAACCGGCCTGGGCGATGGCCGCGCAGGTGCGCTCCAGGTGGTTGGTGGCCTCGGCGTGGATGCAGATGAGGTCCGCGCCGGCCTTGGCGAAGTCGTCAATGTAGCGGCCCGGCTCGTCGATCATCAGGTGGCAGTCGAAGAAGAGCGTGCTGGTCTTGCGCATGGCCTTGATGACCGGCGGGCCGAAGGTGATGTTCGGCACGAAGCTTCCGTCCATGACATCCAGGTGCGCCCACTTGATTCCGGCGGATTCAAGCGCGGCGAGTTCGTCGGCAAGACGGGCGAAGTCCGCGGAAAGCAGCGAGGGCGAAAGAATCATGACGGGCTCCTTTGCTCTGAAGTGGACGCGGCCTACTCGGCCTGATCGCCCATCTGGAAGTCGACCTTGATTTTGAACAGCTTGCTGGCGGGCAGGTTCATGACGGGCACGCCGGTCTTGGCCGTGATGCCGCTCAGGGTCGCCTCGATGTCCTCGGTCGTGGGCGCGATGAGCGCGAACCAGACGTTGAACTTGTGCGCGCGCAGGTAGTTGTGCGTCACGCCGGGATGGCTGTTCACCTCGGCCACAAAAGCGTCCAGCTTGTCCTGGGGCACCTCGGCGCCGCACAGGGTGGACTTCCAGCCCAGCTCGCGGGAGCCGAAGTTCGCGCCCATGCGGCGGATGACGCCCTCGCCCTTGAGCCTGCGCACACGCGCCAGCACTTCGGCCTCGGTGAGTCCCACCTGCTCGCCCACAACGGCGTACGGGCGCGGGTCGATGGGAAAGCTCGACTGGATGATGTCGAGGATCTGCTTGTCGTAATCGTCCATATTGGGCACTTCCCTCTGCTTGGGCGCGGCGGTCTTACTCCGCAAGCCCTTGATGTTTCTGCTGCGCCGGGCCGGTCAGGCCAGGCGGACGGTGTCGCCGGGGCGCACGGGGCCTCCGGTCAGAACCTTGGCGAAGACGCCTTCCTTGGGCATGACGCAGGTGCCAACGGCCTGCATGATGGCGCAGCTGTGGCCGTGGCATTCCTTGCCGATCTGCGTCACCTCGAGCACGGCCGCCTCCCCGACGCGGATGCGCATGCCCGGGGCCAGGGCCAGCTCGTCCAGCCCCTGCACATTCAGGTTCTCCGCAAAATCGCCGGGAATGATGCTGGCGAGCTTCTGACGCATGCGCTCCAGGCTCTCCAGGGCCAGCAGGCTCACCTGCCTGCCGCTGCCGGCGTGGGCGTCGCCCTCGACGCCGGAATCCTGCACCAGCATGATGGCCTCCACGGCCTTCTTTTTTTCGCCCTTGCGCTTGCTGACGCACACGGAATGCACTACCGCCATGGTCCGCCTCCTGGTGTTCGCTGGGATCAGTCCTTGGCGCGCAGCTTCACCGGCGTGTGGGAGCACAGGGGCTCCTCGCGCAGGTAGTGGCCGCGCATGGTGGCCGCGCGCGCGCGGCAGCCGCCGCAGACCTTCTCGTATTCGCACACGCCGCACTTGCCGTCATAAGCCTTGGGATTGCGCAGGTTGAGGAACTCCGGGCTGCTGCGCCAAATCTCCGGGAAGGGCGTTTTGCGCACGTCGCCGCAGAAGAGGTCCAGATAGCCGCAGGGCTGCACGATGCCCGAGTGGGAGATGAAGCAGAAGCCCACGCCGCCCAGGCAGCCGCGGCTCACGGCATCGAGGCCGAAGGTCTCGAAGTTGACCGGAACGCCCTCCTCCTTGGCCCGCTGCCGCAAAATGCGGTGGTAGTGCGGGGCGCAGGTGGCCTTGAGCTGCATGCTGGTGGTCTTGCGGAAGTCGTAGAACCAGTTGAGCACTTCCTCGTACTCAAGGTCGCTGATGACCTGAGCGCCAAGCTCCGCCGCGCGGCCCGTGGGCACGAGCAGGAAGATGTGCCAGGCCGAAGCGCCGAGGTTCTCCGCCAGGTGGAAGATCTCCTTGAACTGGTGCAGGTTGTCCTTGGTCACTGTGGTGTTGATCTGGAACTCCATGCCCACGTTCTTCAGGTGCTCTATGCCCTGCATGGAGGCCGCGAACGCGCCTTTGACCCCGCGGAATTCGTCGTGGGCCTCGGCATTGGGCGCATCGATGGAGATGGAGCAGCGTTCGATGCCGCAGTCCTTGATGCGCTTGGCGTTTTCGGCCGTCAGCAGGGTGCCGTTGGGAGCCATGACGCAGCGCAGGCCCTTGGCTTTCGCGTAGGGGATGAGCTCGAAGATGTCGTGGCGCATGAAGGGCTCGCCGCCGGTGAAGATGATGATGGGGCTGCCCGTGGCCGGGAAGGTGTCGATGAGGGCCTTGGCTTCCTCGGTGGAAAGCTCGCCCTCGTAGGGTTCGGGGTGCGCCTCGGCCCGGCAGTGCTTGCACGCCAGGTTGCAGGAGCGCGTCACCTCCCAGGCGATGAGCCGCAGGGGGGGCATGCCGTCCTTGCCTTCTATGTGCTGCTCGCCGGGATGATGGCCCACGCTGCCCGGGTGCCCGCCAGGGTGGCCGCCCATGTGTCCGCCGGGGTGGCCGCCCATGTGCCCGCTAGGGTGGCCGCCCATGTGTCCGCCGGGGTGGCCGGCGGGATGCTGTGCTTTCGGATGTTCGCTCATGCGCGTGCGCCTATTTGTTGAGCCAGCCGAGAACGTCCTCGGCGAAGTAGGTGATGACGATGTCCGAACCGGCGCGCTTGAAGCTGGTCATCATTTCCATGACCATGCGCTGCTCGTCCACCCAGCCGTTCTGGGCCGCGGCCTTGACCATGCTGTACTCGCCGGACACGTTGTACGCGGCGATGGGCGTGTCGAAGTTGTCGCGCAGCTGGCGGATGACGTCGAGATACGGCATGCCCGGCTTGACCATGAGGATGTCCGCGCCCTCGGCCAGGTCGGCCTCGGCTTCGCGCAGGGCCTCGCGGCTGTTGGCCGGGTCCATCTGGTGGGTTTTGCGGTCGCCGAATTTGGGCGTGCTGTCCGCCGCCTCGCGGAAGGGGCCGTAAAAGGCCGAGGCGTACTTCACGGCGTAGCTCATGATGGGCGTGTTCATAAAGCCGTTGTCGTCCAGCATTTCGCGGATGGCCAGAATGCGGCCGTCCATCATGTCGCTGGGGGCCACCATGTCCGCGCCGGCGCGCACGTGCGACAGCGAGGCCTTGGCCAGCAGGTCGATGGTGGGGTCGTTCTGGATCTCACCGCCCTTATGCACAATGCCGCAATGGCCGTGGGAGGTGTATTCGCACAGGCACACGTCGGTGATGATGACGAGCTCGGGGAAGCGGTCCTTCAGACGGCGCACGGCCTCCTGAACGATGCCTTCGTCGGCGTAGGCCTGGGTGGCCAGTTCGTCCTTCACTTTCGGAATGCCGAAAAGCATCAGGCTGTTCAGCCCGTTTTTCACCGCGGCGCCCACGGTTTTCTCCAGCTCCTGCAGCGAGAGCTGGAACTGCCCGGGCATGGAGCCAATGGGCTTTTTGAAGGAGGCGTCGTCCGTCTCCACCACGAAATAGGGCATGACCAGGTCCGCGGGGCGGATCTCGTTCTCGCGCACAAGGGCGCGGATGCCGGGGTTCATGCGCAGCCGGCGGCCGCGATAGAAGTCGGAATCGAGCATGGTGTCAGCTCCTTGTTTGGAAACGGCGAAGGCCGTGAGGGGGTTCGCCGAAAATGGCGGGCAAGGCGGGCAAAGCCGCCCGGCCGCGGCCGCAAAGAACGCGGGCCCCCTTTCGGAGGCCCGCATGTCGCGTCGCTAGTCTTTTCTGATCTCGTCGTCCGTCAGGTAGCAGGCGGGGTCCTGAGCCCAAATGTCGCCGTAGTAGGCCTCGGCGCGGGCGCGGAAGTTGCCGCCGCAGATGTTCAGGAACTTGCAGGTGGCGCAACGGCCCTTCACAAAGGGCTTCTTGTCCTTCAGCTTGTGCAGAAGCTCGATGTTCGGGTCGTCCCAGATCTGGGAGAACGGGCGCTCAAGCACGTTGCCGAACACATGCTGCCGCCAGAACTGGTCCGCGTGGACCTTGCCGTCCCAGGAGATGCAGCCGATGCCGCGGCCGGTGCTGTTGCCCTCGTTCATCTGCAAAAGCTCCATGACCTCGGCCGCGCGCTTGGGGTCTTCCTTCAGCATACGGTAGTACACATGCGGACCGTCGGCGTGGTTGTCCACGGTGAGCACTTCCTTGGGCTTGCCTTCGTCGAAAAGCTTGCGGGTCTCGTCCATGATGAGGTCCACCACGGCGCGGGTCTCGGCGTGGTCCAGGTCCTCTTTGATGAGTTCGGAACCGCGGCCGGAGTAGACCAAGTGGTAAAAGCAGATGCGGGGCACGTCCAAATCGCGGATGATCTGGAACAGGGTGGGCACCTCGCCCTGGTTGCGCTTGTTGATGGTGAAGCGCAGGCCCACTTTGAGGCCCTCGGCCTGGCAGTTGGCCACGCCTTCCAGCGCCTTTTTGAAGGAGCCGGGCACCTTGCGGAACTTGTCGTGGATTTCCTCGCCGCCGTCGAGGGAGATGCCGACGTAGGACAGGCCGACGCTCTTGAGCTCGCGGGCCTTTTCCTTGGTGATGAGCGTGCCGTTGGTGGAGATGACCGCGCGCATGCCCTTGCTGGTGGCGTGGCTGGCCAGTTCGACCAAGTCCTGGCGCACCAGGGGCTCGCCGCCGGAGAACAGCATCACAGGCGCGCCGTAGGCGGCCAGGTCGTCGATCATGGTCTTGGCCTGATCCGTGGAGATATCATCGACGCCGTCAGGATCCACAGCCTTGGCGTAGCAATGCACGCACTTGAGGTTGCAGCGCTTGGTCATGTTCCAGACCACGACGGGCTTCTTGTCCGCCGAGAACTGGAGCAGGTGCGAGGGCAACTGCCCGGAGTGGCGGTTGTAGCGCAGGGCGTCGGAGGGCTCGACGGCCCCACAGTAAAGTTTGGAAATGCCGATCATGAAAACCTCGTTTCTTCAGAGCGTTGATATCGCGCGTATGCGCGGGAATTGCCACGAGGCCCCTCCCCTATCACATTCGCGGCCCGGAGCAAACCCGAAAAAAAGGGGCAGCCTGAGCCGCCCCCTCTATTAGGAATTATTCTTACAAATGTACAGCTATTTTGCCGCGCCATCCAGGCGCACTTCCACGCGACGGTTGCGCTGCTTGTTGGCCGGGCTGGTGTTCGGCACCAGGGGCCGCGTCTTGCCAAAGCCTTCGGTGCGCATGAGCTTGGGGTCGATGCCGCCGCGCTCCGCCAGATAGGCCTTCACGCTGGCCGCCCGGCGCTCGGAGAGCTTTTGGTTGTACTCCAGCGTGTAGTCCGAGTCCGCATGGCCGGAAATGACGATGCGCCGCCCCTTCAGCTCCTTGCCCTTCAAGGCCTTGGCCAGCTCGTTCAGCAGCGGGTACGAGTTCTCGCGGATGCGCGAGGAGTCGACATCGAACTCGACCTTGAGCTTCACGCCATCGGTGGAGGTTATCCCGGAGCGGTTCTTTCCGGCCTTGCCGTTGCCGTTGTAGCCGCCGTTGCCGGACCCGCTGGCCATGATGTTCCTGGTCATGCCCGACTCGTTGTCCGCAAAGCCGAGCTCCTCGTCGGAGGGCGGCACCCAGGACTTGAGCGGCACGGCCATGTCGTGGGCGATGGAGGCGATGGCTTCCGCCAAGGGGGAATCGGACAGGCGCGTTTCAATGGTGAACACGACCCAGTCCTGAGTGCGCTTGGCGTTCACGCGGGCGCTCTGGTCCATGGAGACCAGCAGGTTGCCGGTCTTGGTCTCATAGATGCGGATCTGCAGGGTCAGCGCGGTGCTGTCCACCGTGCCGCCGGTGATGAAATACGGCACGATGCCTACGACCACGAGGTCGGCCCCGGAGGCGCGGGCCACGCGGACGGCCTGCTCGGGTCCGCGGTAGACCAGCTCCGGATCATAAGCCAGGGTCTGGAAAACCTCTTCGCCGGTCCAGGTCTGGTGGAATATGCGCCCCACCTCGCGGCCGACCAGCATGTGGTTCTCCATCTTCTGCGCAATCCAGAAGGGATACATGAGCACCTTGGGCGAGTCGTACAGCCGGGCCTTGGGGCGCACGTTCACGGCCAGCTTCGATTTCTCGACCTTCGCGTCGACGTAGACCTTGCTCTGCTGCGTTATGGAGGGCTCAACATTGGCGCAGGCCGATAAAAGCAGCGCGGCCAGAACCGTCAATGCCAGGACGCGGAAGATATGTTTCATGGGCTACACTCGCTTTTTGGGGGGCCTTTTCCACGCGCGTGACAAAACATCGACGCCGACGCGGGTTCTGACCGTGTGAAGCAAGATGCGTACCGGAAGACGCGGCTGGCAAGGCCGCCGACCGGGAACTACTGCAAAAGACGGGTGGGCGCAGGCGTTTGGCCCATGACGCGCAGCAGCTGCTCGCGCGATTGGACCAGCCCCTTGCGCAGCATTTGGCGCTGGCCGGGATCAAGCTGGCGGAACTCCGGGGTTTCCGCTAGGGCGGAAAGGCGCAGCATCTCCTCGTGCACGGCGTCGATGCGCGCCTGCAGCTTGCGCTCCGGCGGGCACACGCGGCGCGCCGCCTCGGCCAAGGCGCGCACCTCACCAACAAGGCGCAGCAGTCCGCCGGGATTCTGCTCCTTGGCCGCCTGGCGCGCAGAGCGCAGGGCGCGCCACTTGCGGCCGAACCAGCCGAGAATGGGCCTGTCCGCCGCCATGGTCCTACCCTGCCTGCAGCATGCCTTGCATCAGCCCGATCACAGCGGCGAGCATCATGAGAATGGGCACCAGCACCGCGAACAGCGCGGCCGAGGTGCGGGTCTTGTGCGCCACCTTGAGGCCGATGACCGTGAGCCCGATGCTCCACACCCCGCCCACGAGCGGCCCGATGGCGGGAATGACGCCCAAGAGCAGCGGCGCGGCGGAATAGCAGAGCACGCGGAAGGTGGCCTCCGCGCCGGAGTCGCCGGAGCGGATGAGCCGCAGCAGCAGATGGATGATGCCAGTCACGATCATGACCCGCAGCACGAGCAGCAGCGGGTAGATGAGGAACAACATGAGCGGAGCGGCCTGGGCCAGGCCAAGCCCCATGTCCATGACTTCCGGCTTGCCCAGGTACTCGGCGGTGGCGCCTATGCCCGCCATGCTCCACAGATACTGGCAAACCACCATGAGCTCGGCCAGCAGGATGTGGAACGCCAGCGGCTTGGCCATGCCCGCGTGGGTGGGCATGGCGCGGAAGAACGCCACGGGAGTCATAGTCACTTGGCGGATGGTGCCCCAGATGCCGGGGAAAAAGCCGTAGCGCGGCAGATCCTCAAAGGGCACGGAAGAGCCGGTGGACGCGGGGCCTTTCTGCGCGGCGTTATCCTGCGCATTCAGAGCGGAGGCGTCTGGAGTGGGCGCGCCCTGCTGCGCCGCCGGACCTGGCTGGTTCTGGTCGTTGGATGCGGCATCGCCGGACTTCTGCCCCTGCAAACGCTTCCAGGCCAAATCGGCAGCAAGGCGCTGCGCGGCCATGGGGTCCGGCTGCGAGGCCGAAAGATCCTGCCCGGTGGGGAAGCTTCCCGTGGTGTTCACGGGCGGGGGCGCGGCCCCGGCGGCGCTGCCGGGAGCCGTGGCCGGCGTTTTCAGCGCGGTCGAGGGCTCAAGGTCATCCACCACGCGGAAGCGGAACTTGTGGGCGCACTTGGGGCAGGTGGCCATTTGGGCGCGCGGGGGCACCTTGGCCTCGTCGATCTCGCGGCCATATCCGCACAGTGGGCAAAGAATCCGCATCCGTAGTCCTTGTGGAATTTAAGGTTGGGCAACTCTTCGGAGTCTAGACTGTTCGTCCAAGGGAATCAAGCCGCCCTGGCCGCAAGCGTGAAAAGCCGCTGTACGCGATCATAGCATACTGCCGAAAATCAGCCCAGCTCCGAGGGCAGCAGAAGTCCGCGCCGGGCAAGCGAGGCGCGCGGCGACACCAAGTCGCGCGGGACGCTGGGGTATTCCACGCTCAAGGCGTGGCGCACAAGACCGGTGCCGGCCTCGTCGAAGCCTTGCAGCTTGCGCCTGAGTTCGGCCTCGCTCTTGCGGATGCGGCTCAAGTGCACAATCTCCAGGTCCAGCGCCAGGCCCTGCCTGCCGCACAGCCCAGTCAAGCGCTCGTGCACGGGGTTGAAAAAGCACAGCTCCTGGGTGCGGCGGAACAGCCGCAGCTGCATGTCCGGCCAGAGGCCGAAGCCCGTAAGCACCCGGTCCGGCTCCGGGTACAGGGTGACGCGCGGAAACAGCCAACCGCCCACGCCGGGCACTGCGCACAGGCGCGGCAGCGCGTCCCAGTCCTGGGACGAGAAGCCCTCGTCCGCGTCCAGATAGAGCACGAAATCGCCCCGGCAGGCGGCCAGCATGAGGTTGCGTTGGGCCGAAAAATCGCGCTCCAGGCGGTGGGCCGACTGCCACACGGGAAAGTCCAGCGGCACGGGGATGTCGGGTATGGCGTCCGCGTCCCACACTATGGCGAGTTCAAACAGCCAGTTCGGCAATTGAGCAAAGAACTGCGGCAGCCCGGGCTCGTCCGGGGAGAGGATGGCCGCGGCCGAGAGCTTGGGCAACGGCGCGGAGCTGGGCAGCGCCACCACTTCGGACCGGGTGAGCAGCAGCTCCAGAAGCCGCAGCCGGGCCTTTTCCGCGGGCGGCAGCTCGGGATTGGGCAGAACCATGAGCTGCGAAAGCTCCAGTCCGGCGCGGTCGAGCAGAAACAGCAGGGCCCAGGGCGAGGCGTCGAGCGCCAGCCGCGCCGGGGCGCAATCGCCGTTTGGCTGGCACCACAGCAGGCGCCCCTTGGTCAGCAGCAGGCGGGCCAGGCCAAGGTCCTGCTCGCACACAAAAAGCGCGCCAGGCGGCATGAGCCTGGCCAAGGCCTCGGCAACGGCACCGGAGCCGAGCCCCAGCAGCGCAAGATGCGCCTTGCCCGACCGCGTAAAGGCGGCGGCGCAGCGCTCGGCCATGCGCGTGACGGCTGCGGGGGTAGGATCGGCGGGAACCACGACGGGCGGCGCGTCCTTGAAGTCAAAAGCCAGAACCTCGGAGGCATATTCAAACAGCAGGTCCGGACCGCTCATGCGCCACCCCCATGCGTCTTCCGCGCCAGCATTTCTGTATACATTTCGCCAAGCTTTCCCGTCACGGTCTGGGCCCGGAACAACCGCGCCGCCTTCTCGCGCCCGGCCCGGCCCATGCGCCGGGCCTCGTCCGGGTGCTCAAAAAGCCAGCGCACCGCCACGGCGTATTCCTCCGGCGTCTGGGCCACCAGCCCGGTGACACCCTTGTCCACAAGCTCCAGCTGCGCGTTGTCGCGCTCGCCCGAGCACGGCTGCGTCACCACGGGCAGGCCGCAGGCCATGGCCTCGGCGATGACGAGCCCGAAGCTCTCCCCCGCGTCGTTGGCGTGGGCCAAGACGGAAAGCGAGCCATAGAATTCGGCCAGCTCCGCGTCCATCTCCAGCGGCGGCAAAAATTCCACGCACCCGCTCAGGCCATGTTCGCGCACAAAGGCCGCAGCCTCTGGAATGCCCCCCACGATGCGGCAGCGGAACTCCGGCACGTCGCGGTGCAGCAGCGGCAAAATATTGAGCGCCAGCGGCGACCACTTGCCGGGGTCCGGGCGGGAGATGCGCCCCAGCACGGGGCCCCTGCCTTGCGGTTCGTCCGGGCAGGCGGCGACGAAAAAATCCGTGTCCACCGGGTTGTACAAAACCCCGTGGGCGGGCCAGGCGGCGGCGATGCCCGTGTGCCGCTCAAAACGCTCCGCGCAGAAGTGGGAGACGAACAGATGCGTGTCGATGACGCGGCCCGAGGGCGAAGGGTCGTACCGGCCAAAAACATTGGTCTCGAACACGGCCACGGCGTTTTTCGCGGCGTAGTCGCGCACGGGCCGCAAAAAGTCCGGCTCCGGCCAGCCCGCCCGGTGCAAGTGGATGACCTGCGGCCGGAACGCGGCCAAAGCCTTGGCGAGCGGAACGCCCACAAAGGTGGCGCTGCCGCCCGCGCGGATCTGCGCGGCGCGGGGGCCGTCGGCCGGGCTGTGCACGGCGGTTTCAAAGCGCGCGGGGTCGAGATGGCGCAAGAACAGCTGGGCGACCTTCTCCGTGCCGCCCAGGCCAAGGGCCTTCAGCACATGGAGCACGCGGATGCGCGGCGCGGCGGCCTGGCTCATTGCAACCCTCCCGGCTCCGGCGCGGGCAAGACCAGGGGCGTGCCCAGCATGGCTTTGATGTCGGCGAGGAGCTTGGCGCGCAGGGCGTCGGCCGCGCCCTGGTCGGCCATGGCCATGTCCAGCTGGCGGGTGTGCACCAGCAGGTAGCCCAGAATGCGCAGGCGCGCCAAAATGAAGTCGTGACGGCGGCTCTCCACCTTGGCGAAGAGATTATCGCCGCGCAGCTTGGTCTGGAAGTCGTACTGCTCCAGCACCTCTGCTATGAGCGCGGCCCGCAGGTTGCGCCGGTTCTCGTCCGCGGCGCCGCCGCTGAACTTGAAGCCCGCGTAGCTGTCGAAGCCGCCCTCGGCCAGCATGGCCTCGATGGTGGTGAAGTGGAAGCCGAAGCGCGAGTTGAGGCAGGCGTAACGTTTGGAGATCATGAACACGTTGCGCTCGCCGAAGCCGCCGGCCGCGCCCTCGGCCAGTTCCGGGTTCATGGTTGCCTGCAGAAAGATGTTCATCATGCTGGCGTTGCTGGCGGGCGGCGGTCCGGCCCAGGGCACGGCGGTTATGCCGTCCCAGATGGCGAGCATGGGCGGGCTCACGATGTCGGAAAGATTCACGAAGCGTTCCGGCACCTCGCGCGCAAAGCCGTTGTCCAGGTTGACCACCCACCATTGCATGGGCACCTTGCACACCAGCTGCTTGCTGGCCTGGCTGGCCAGCCCGCTCTTGGAGCCGAAGTCGAACATGCAGCGCACGCTCATCTCGTGGGCGTAGCGGGTGATGTCGTGATACGTGGCGCAGGCTTCGGGCTTGAACTCCGGGGCCTCGGGATCGGTCAGGTTCAGCGGCAGAATGAGCCGCGTGACCTCTCGCAGGGTCTCGTACACCGGGCTGCCCGCCATGACCGGCGCAGGCGCAGGCGTCTGGTCGAGCAGCTCCTCCACCCGCCCCTGATAAATACGCCGCCCAAGGGCGTCCACCGTAACTGTGCCGCCCTCGGCGAAGCGCGTGCTGGCGTCCTGCACGTCGAACAGCGCGGGCACGCCGAACTCCCGCGCGACATTGGCCAAATGCCCGGTGATGCCCCCCTGCTCCGTCACCAGGGCCGATGCGCGGGACAACAGCGCTGCCCAGCGCGGCAGGGCCATGGGCGTCACCAGCACGCCGCCCTCGGGGAAACGCAGGGCGTCGAGTTCGTTCCTCGCCACAAACACGGGGCCGGCGCCGACACCGCCGGATGCCGTGGCTCCGCCCGCGAAAAGCACTTCAGCCCCGTCAACGGCGCGGCCGGATGGGACGGCGTCGGAGGGCTGCGCCACCTGCTGCAGCGGGCGGCATTGCAGAAGCTGCACGCCCCCGGCCTGGTCCACGGCCCATTCGATGTCCTGGGGGCCGCCGTAGGATTGCTCCAGCGCAACGGCCAGCCGCGCCAGTTCCAAGGCCTGGGCGTCGGTGAGGGCGGCCTCGCCCGCCTGGGCGGCCTCGACAGCTTCGCGGCGCAGCCCTTCGCCCAGATCGGGCACGGTGCGCTCCTGTTTGCGCTTGATGGCTCGCTCGCGCAGGATGAACGCGCCCTGGTCCGCGGCGGAGGAATCGGCCAGCGCGTCTGGAGCGCCCGGCGCGGCGGCTGGCTTGCGCTCAACCACATAAAGATCCGTGGGCGTGGTGCCGTCCACCACGGCGGTGGGCAGCCCCCACACGGCGTTGATGAACACCGAGGCGTCGCGGGCGTCCAGCGGATTGCGCGAATACATGACTCCGCCCGCGCGGGCGTCCACCAGGCGCATGCAGCCCACGCACATGGCCACGTCCTCGTCGCGGATGCCCCGGTTCAGGCGGTAGGTCATGGCGTGCAGGGTGTGCTTGCTGGCGACGATTTCCTTGTAGGCGTCGAGGAGATGTTCCGGCGGCACGTTCAGAAGGCTCTTGAACTGCCCGGCAAAGGTGGTTCCGGCGGCGTCCTCACCCAGGGCGCTGCTGCGCAGCGAAACGCGCACGGGTGCGCCCGCGCTTCCGGCCTCTGCGCACAGGCGGCTGTATGCGGCGGTGATGGCGTCGGCCAGTTCCTCGGGCACGGGCGCGGCCATGATGCGCTGCTGGATGTCGGCCGAGACGCGGTAGCGCACGGCGATGGCCTCGGAGGCGTCGACCTCGGCGTTGTCCTCGGGCAGGGATTGCAGCCGGGCGTTGATCTCCGCCTGCAGGTCGCCCGCGGTCATGAAGGCCTCGTACCCGGACGCGGTGATGACGAAGCCGTCCGGCACGGGCAGACCCAGGCTGGTGCGCATGTCGGCCAGATTGGCCATTTTGCTGCCGGTCAGGTCCGCGGCGTGGCGGTCGATCTCTGAAAAATGCAGCACCAGGGGCGAGGCGTGCCGGGGCGCGCGGCGGGACAAAATCTCGTCGATGCCGGACTGAATGGCGGCAAGGCGGGAATACAGCGTTTCATAGCGGCCGGGCTCAAGCTCGGTCAGGGCGCGCACCAGCTTGAACACGTTGACGCCCACGGCCGTGGCGCTGGCGCGCACAAAACTCATGCCGAAGATCGTCGTGCCCTTGAGCGCTTCTTCAAGATCGCTCATTATTTCAAGTGCTTTGTTGTTGGCTTCCAGCAGGCGGGTAAAGGCCTGAGAACGGGCGATGAACAGCGCCCGCAACTCCTCATGACTGGGGGCTTGCGCTGCATTGCCGCCGGAAAGGGCCTGCATGATCCTGCCGAAGAACCCGGGTCGGTTGCCCATGTCCTTCCAATCGCAGAAAACTCCAGCCGAGACAAGCCGCGCGGGGCAGCTATCCCATCATTGCGGCGTTTTTCTCGCCACCAGGCCGACCCGCGCGCCAATCCCCTTGAAACCCCTTGCATAACGGACCTTCAGAGGGTATTGGGCAAGGCTGGGCGCAGGCTCCACAGCGTCTGTTTTGACGCCTGCGCTCTTTGCCCCATAAACACCTGCACAAGGGTTCGCGACATGATCGAAGGCTCGGGCTATACGAAGCTGCGCATCAAGATGATCCTGACCACCCTTGGTTTCTCGCTCATCCCGCTGCTCATCCTCGGCTTCACCATCTACCGCCAGTTCGAAGCCGCGCACACGGCCAAAATCGTCCAGCACCTGAACCACATCACCGAGAACAAGCGCCGCACCATCGACCTGTTCCTGAACGAGCGCCTTTCCCAGCTCATGGCCATCGCCTACACCCACAAGCTGGAATACTTTCTGGAAAGCGGCACCCTGGAACGCGTGTTCACGCTCATGCAGGCGCGCAGCAAATACTACATCGACCTGGGCATCATCGACCAGGACGGCAACCACGTCATGTACACCGGCCCCTATCAGGCCATACGCACCGCCAACTACAAGGACCAGGAATGGTTCGACCAGGTGCAGGCCAAGGGCTTCTACATCAGCGACGTGTTCATGGGACGCCGCAACTACCCCCACTTCATCATCGCCGTAAGCCGCCGCGACGGCGACCGGAACTGGATTCTGCGCGCCACCATCGACTCGGACATCTTCGACTCGCTGGTGCAGAGCGACCAGCTTGGCGCCAACGGCGACGCCTTCCTGCTCAACAGCGAAAGCATCCTGCAGTCCAAGCCGCGCTTTGGCGCCAAGCTGCTGGGCAAAATGGACCTGGGCTCTTACGCGCGCTTCCCCGGCGTCCGCACGGAGTCCATCACCGTGGACGGCAAGCCCTATCTCTTCGGCCTCACCTGGCTTGAGAACAAAAACTGGATGCTCGCCATCCGCGACGACCCGGCCGAGGAGCTGACCCCGCTGGCCCACACGCGCTCCACGGTCTGGATCATCCTTGCGGGCGGCTTTCTGCTCATCGCCGGGGGCACCATCCTCACCAGCAACACCATCCTTTCCCAACTGCTGGAGTCCGAGCGGGAGAAAGCCTCGCTCAACGCCTCGCTCACGCAGTCGAGCAAAATGGCCTCCCTGGGCAAAATGGCCGCGGGCGTGGCGCATGAGATCAACAACCCGCTGGCCATCATCAAGGAGCAAGCGGGCTGGATGCGCGACCTGCTGGGCGAGGAGGACATAAAGGCCAGCCCGAACTTCAAGGAGTTCGCGGACTCCATAACCAAGATAGAGTTCCACGTGACCCGGGCCAAGGACGTGACGCACCGGCTGCTCGGCTTCGCCCGGCGCATGGACCCCGTGCACGACGACGTGAACATCAACGAGGTCATCCTCCAGACCATCACCTTTTTGCAGAACGAGGCGCGCTACCGCGCCATCGAGATAGACACCAACCTGCAGAAGGACCTGCCCTACGTGGCAAGCGACCCGGCCCAGCTGCAGCAGGTGTGCCTGAACATCATCGACAACGCCATCGACGCCATCGGCAAGGACGGCAACATCCACGTGGCCACCATGGCCGTGCACGACCCGGACGAGGTCATCATCACCATCAAGGACTCCGGCCCCGGCATCCCGAAAGAGAAGCTGGACAAGATCTTCGATCCGTTCTTCACCACCAAAAAGGTGGGCGAGGGCACGGGCCTGGGCCTCACCATCAGCTTCAGCATCATCCAAAAGCTTGGCGGCAGGCTCAAGGTGGAGAGCGAGGAAGGCCACGGCGCCACGTTCATCATCAGCCTGCCCATGCATTAAGAATCTGCCCCACACGGCATCAAGGAGCGCACATGGACACACACATCCTGCTGGTGGACGACGAAGCCGACTTCGTCGAAACCCTGACCAAGCGCTTCCGCATCCGCAAAATTCCCGTGGCCGCAGCCGGAAGCGGAGCCGAAGCCCTGAAGCTCTTGGAGGAGCAGGAATTCGACGTGGTCATTCTCGACGTGCGCATGCCCGGCATGGGCGGCATGGAGCTTCTGCGCCTGATCCGCGCCAAATATCCCCTCACCGAGGTCATCATGCTCACGGGCCACGCCTCGCTCGAAACCGGCATGCAGGGCATGAGCATGGGCGCTTACGACTACGTGCTCAAGCCCGCAGATTTCGATGAACTGCTGGACAAGGTGCGCCGGGCCGCCGAGCGCAAGGCGCTCAATGTCCGAGCCCAGTCCGGCAACTAGCGCGCACAGCGCCCCCCAGAGCGGCGCGGCGGGACTCTTCTCCAGGGCCACGGGCGCGCGCGTCTGGCGGGAGCACCGGCTGGTGCTCTGGCTGCACTTCCTTCTGCCCCCGCTCCTGGCCGCCCTTGTGGTGGCGGCCACCTTCGCCAGCCCGCCCCTGGCGGCTTTCCTCGCGGCCATGGTGCTTTTCCTGGCCGCCTGCTCGGCCCGCGGGCTCATGTCGAGCCTTTCCCGCGCGGAGGAAGCCAAAAACTCCCTCAACGCCCAGCTCATCCAATCGCAAAAGCTGGCCGCGGTGGGCGAACTCTCCGCGGGCATCGCGCACGAGATCAACAACCCCATCGCCATCATCGCCCAGGAAACGGAATGGGCAACGCACCTGCTGAGCGAGGCGGAAAAGCAGGCCAAACCCGACTTCGCCGAGGTGCGCGACTCCCTGCGCGAAATCCGCTCCCAGGTGGACCGCTGCAAAAACATCACGCACAAGCTGCTCGACTTCGCCCGCAAGCGCGAGCCCGTGCTGCAAGAGGTGGATGTGTCGCGCCTGGTGGACGACATGGCCCGGCTGGTGGACAAGGAAGCCTCATACAAGAACGTGAGCCTGACCCGCGACCTGCCCGAGGATCTGCCCACCTTGCGCACGGATGCGCCCCTCCTGCGCCAAGTGGTGCTGAACCTGATGACCAACGCGCTGCACGCCGTGGACAAAGGCGGCGCCATCAGCGTCACGGCCCAGGGCACCAACACGAGCATGGACATCAGCATAACGGACAACGGCTGCGGCATTCCGCAGGAGAATCTGGACAAGATCTTCAACCCCTTCTTCACCACCAAGCCGCCAGGCCAGGGCACCGGCCTGGGCCTTTCCCTGTGCCACAACCTGGTGCAGGGCATGGGCGGCACCATTTTGGTGCACAGCGCCGTGGGCAAGGGCACCACCTTCACCGTGCGCTTGCCGCGCACCCCCCTGGCGTGAGCCTATGATCCGCCTGACCACCCATGACGGCCAAAGCCTGGAGCTGGCCCCGGACGCCCGGCTCACCCTGGCCCAGCGCATCTTTCTCGCCGGGCTGTGGGACGGCGTGCCCCTGTGCGCTGGCCTGGGCAAGTGCGGCCTGTGCCGCGTGCGCTTCGTCGCCGCAGCAAGTCAATCCACGACGGAGCCCGCCGCGCCAGAGCCCGCCGCGCCAGAGTCCGCCGCGCCAGAGTCCGCCGCGCCGGAACCCGCCGCCGAGGAGCTGAAGCGCCTGGGCCAGGCCGCCATCGACCAGGGCTGGCGGCTTTCCTGCCTGCATCCGGCCACGGCCTGCCACATCGAACTGCCCGAGCCCAAGCGCTCGGCGCAGCCGCGCAGCAGCGCAGCCACGGCGCAATCCGGCCAGCACCCGGATGGGCTCAACCTCGCCGTCGACCTGGGCACCACCAGCATCCATTGGGCGGTCAGCGCGGCCGCAGCGCTGGGCGCAGAACCAGACACAACCGTTCTGTCCTGCGGCCAAGGCCTTAACCCGCAAATGGGCCTCGGCAGCGAGGTCATGTCGCGCCTGAGCTTCGCGGCCCGCCCCGGCGGCGGGGAGATTCTCTCCAGCCTGTGCCTGGAGCGCTTGCGCGCGCTGGTGCGCGAGGCCGAGACCCGGCACGGGGCAAAGGTCACCCGCCTGTGCGTGGCGGGCAACAGCGCCATGACCTATCTGCTTTTGGGCCTGCCCCTGGACGGCCTTTCACGCGCGCCCTACCGGCTGGACGACGCGGGCGGCGACGACCGCGACATCGCGCCCGGCCTGCCCCAAACGCGCATCCCGCCCCTGCTCTCGCCCTTTGTCGGCGCGGACCTGAGCGCCGGACTGGCCGCCCTGACCTTTGCGGCCCGCATGGGCGAAGCCGGGCCCCCGCAATATCCTTTTCTTCTGGCCGACCTGGGCACAAACGGCGAGTTCGTGTTGGCGCTTTCGCCCACGGAGCATCTGCTGGCCAGCGTGCCCATGGGACCAGCGCTGGAAGGCGTCGGCCTGCGGCACGGTCGCACCGCCGCGCCCGGCGCCGTGCGCGCCTTCGCCCTCACCCCGGCCGGGCTCAAGCCGGAATATATCGAACGCCCGCCGCTGACCGCCCAGGACGGCAAGACCGAAGACCCCGGCATCACCGGCGTGGGCTACCTGTCCCTGGTGGCCGCGCTGCGCCGCGCGGGCGTGCTGGACGACTCGGGCCGCTTCGTGGTACCCGCCACGCCCCTGGGCAAGCGTATCGCCTCCGGCCTGGGGCTGGTCCAGGGCGAGCCCGTGCTGGACCTGGGGTCCGGCCTCGCGCTCCCCGCCACGGACGTGGAGGAGCTGGTCAAGGTCAAGGCGGCCTTCAATCTTGCCCTGTCGCGGCTGCTGGCCGAGTCCGGCCTGGCCGCTGGCGCGCTCACGGCCGTGTATTTGGCCGGGGCCATGGGCGAGCATGTGGACGCGCGCGACCTCGCCACCCTGGGATTTTTGCCCGAAGTGCTCGCCGCGCGCCTGGTGCGCGCCGGGAACACGTCCCTAGAGGGCGCGGGCTTACTGTTGCATTCCGCCGAGGCCTGGACCTGGGTGCGCGCGCTGCCCGCCAGCTGCCGCGCCCTCGACCTCGCCTCGGATCCGCGCTTCGGCGCTCTTTTTGTCGAAAGGATGGTGTTGCGCCATGTCGCCTGAACAAATCTTTCCGCGCCCCAGCCGCGAGTTTTTGACCCTGCTCGCCAGTCTGCCCAAGCATCTGGACGCGGCCATGCCCATGCGCCGCCAGCACCGCCGCGAACTGCCGGGCGACATCCGCCACCTCTCGCACCTGCTCACCGACGAGCGCGGCGACCTGCGGCGCGACTATCTGGCCGATCCGGCGGCACTCTCGGCCTACATGCGCTACTTTCTGCCCTGGAACATCTACCGCCTGGGGACGCTCTTCGCCGGGCTGTCCCTTGATCCGGGCGGCGACAACCCGGACGGCGCAGCCACCATCGTGGACCTGGGCACCGGGCCGCTCACCGCGCCGCTGACCCTTTGGATGAGCCGCCCGCACCTGCGCAAGCGCCCGCTGACCTTCATCTGCGTGGACCGCGCGCCCAAGCCCATGCGCCTGGGGCTCGACGCCCTGCACAGCCTCGCCGCCGCCCAGGGCGGCCTCGCCCCTTGGAAGGTCACCCTGGTCAAGGGACCGCTGGACGCGCGCCTGCGCGAAAAGGCCGACCTGCTCATTATGGCCAATGCGCTGAACGAGGTGCTGCACCGGGGCGAGGGCGAACTGCTGGAAGACGCCGACGCCCTGGCCTGGCACTTGTCCAGCATGCTCACGCCCACGGGCTCGCTTTGCGTCGTGGAGCCGGGCATCCGTCCCTCGGCGCACCTCATGTCCGCCCTGCGCCGGGGCTTTTTGCACCACGGGCTGAACCCCATCGCGCCCTGCCCGCACACCGGCCCCTGCCCCATGAGCGGCCGGGGCTTCACCGCCTGGTGCCATTTCAATTTCGACGCCGAGGCCGCGCCCAACTGGCTCAAGGCCCTGTCCGACGAGGCCAAGCTGGCCAAGGACAACGTGAGCCTGAGCTTCCTCAGCTTCTCGGCCAAGGGCCGCAAGCTGGAGCCCGCGCCCGGCAAGACCTTTGTCCGCGCCGTGTCCGGCCCCTTTGAGCTGCCCGCGGCAGAAGGACGGAACGCGGCCCGGCGCTTCGGGCAATACGCCTGCTCCGAGCACGGTCTGACCTTGCTGAGCGTGGCGCAGAAGCACCTTGTGCCGCTGCCCGGCGCGCTCCTGGAGGCCACATGGCCCGAGGAGCCCGTGCAGGACGCCAAGTCCGGCGCGCTGATCCTGCCCATGGGCACGGAGCACACGGCCATGCGCCGCAGCGAAGCCGACCCGGCAGACCCCGCGCCGCAACACACGTCTGCGACAGCCGCCCGCAAGGACGCTTCGACGCGCCGGGATGCGCCCGCCCGCCATGATGCGCGTGGCGCGCGGAACGCAAGGGACTTCAGCGGCAAGAAGGACGAACGCTTTGCCGCGCCGCGCTCCAGGCGTCAGGACGAAAGCGGTGCCGACGCGCGCGGACGCGGACCAGAACGCACCCAGCGCCACCCGCCTGACCATACGTCTGACCATACGGCTGGTCCCGCGGCCGACAGAACATCCCCGCGCCCGTCCAGGGACGCGGCGCCCCGAGACGCAGCGGCTAGGGACGCGGCAACCGGATACACCGCGAAGGACGGCCCGAAGCGCGCTCCCAGGCAGGACCGGACCCCGGAGCAGAAGCGCGAACGCTCCCAGAGCCAGGGCCAGCCGCATGACCGCCCCTCCGACCGGAAGCAGCCCGCTGGCGCGCCCGGCAAAGCCCTGCCGAAAACCCTGACCGTGGACGCGCTCATCGCGGCTGAGGAGTCTGGAACCATTGCAGCGCCCAAGGCCGAGCGCCGCAAGCGCCTGCCTTCGGAACGCCCGGCGGACGAAAAGCGTTCCCCGCGCAAGCCCGGCGCCAAAAAGCCCGGTGCAAAGACGGCTGGCGACAAAGTAGGCGGCAAGGCCCACGCATCCCGCGCGGAGCGCAAGACCGGCGCCAAGCCAGCTTCCAAGACCGGCGGCATGCCCGGCTCGAAACCGGGCAACGCCAAGAAGCCTCGGAGCAAGAAGGAGTCATAACGTGCGCATCGTGGACCTGGGGCTCATGCCCCATCACGAGGCCGAGACCCTGCAACTGGAGACCTTGGCCGAAGTGCAGCAGGGGGCCGAGGAAACGCTCTTCTTCGTGGAGCACCCCAAGGTCATCACCCTTGGCAGGCAGGGCGGGGCCGAGAACCTGCACGTGGGCCGCGCCTACCTGGAGGCCCAGGGCATCGAACTGGCCCAGACCCGGCGCGGCGGCAACATCACCTGCCACTTTCCCGGCCAGCTGGTGGCCTATCCCGTTTTCCGCGTGGAGAAGCGCCCCGGCGGCATCCGCCAGTTCTTCTTCGACATGGAGGAAGCCGTGATCCGCACCACGGCGGCTTTCGGCGTCAACACCGCACGGCGTCAGGGCTTTCCCGGCGTTTGGACCGGCAGCGACGCCAGCGCGCGCAAGATCTGCTCCATGGGCATCGGCGTCAAACGCTTCGTCACCTACCACGGCCTGGCCCTGAACGTGGCCGAGGACGTGAGCCTTTTCGAGCTCATCACCCTGTGCGGCATAGGCGGCGCGCACGCAACGTCCATGAGCCGCGAGGCCGGGCGCACCATCAATATGGAGGAAGTGAAGGATGTCCTTGCCGGAGAGTTCCGCGCCCGTTTTGCGCATTCCCCCCTGGCTGCGGGTCAAGCTGCCCAGGGATAAAGGCTTCGCCTGCACCAGTTCGCTGCTGCGCGATCTGGACCTGAACACCGTGTGCCAGGGCGCGCGCTGCCCAAACACCTGGGAGTGCTTTTCGCGCAGCGTGGCCACCTTCCTCATCCTCGGCAAGGAATGCACGCGCAACTGCGCCTTCTGCAACATCAATCCCGGCCGCCAGCTGCCGCCCGACGCCGACGAGCCCCGGCGCGTGGCTGAAGGCGCGGCGCGGCTCGGCCTCAAGCACGTGGTCATCACGTCCGTCACGCGCGACGACCTGCCGGACGGCGGCGCGGCGCACTTTGCCGAGACCATCCTCCAAGTGAAGCAGCGCATGCCCGGCTGCACCGTCGAGGTGCTCATTCCCGATTTCCAGGGCGACGCCGAGGCCCTTGCCGCAGTGCTCGCCGCCCGGCCCGATGTGCTGAACCACAACGTGGAGACCGTGCCCCGGCTGTATCCAGACATCCGCCCCCAGGCGGACTACGCCCAGAGCCTGGAGCTGCTGCGCCGCGTGGCCGAGGGTGGCACGGGCATACCCGCCAAGAGCGGCCTCATGGTTGGCCTGGGCGAAACGGACGAGGAGCTCAAGGACGCCATCCGCGACCTCAAGCGGGCGGGCTGCTCCATGATTACCATTGGGCAGTACATGCGGCCCTCGCGCCTGCACCCGCCCGTGGTGCGCTACATGCCGCCGGACGAGTTCGACGCCCTGGCCGCGTTCGGCCGGTCCATCGGCGTGGCGAAAATGTTCTGCGCGCCCCTTGTGCGCAGCAGCTACCACGCGGCAGAGATGGCGGCCCAGCCGGCGCCTTGATTTTTGCAGGTTACGAGGGACCAACCGCAAAAATCCCTCTGGATTCTCTGGACAAGCTTATACTGAACGACTAACTTGTGAATTGTAGAACAAGATCTTTGAAGCATGCCCGTATCAGCCCCCGTTCCTTTCACCTCAGGAGGACACCGTGAGCAGATTATGGAAGGGTCTCATTCCAATCCTGGCCGCGCTGGCGGTCTGGGCGATCCCGACGCCGCAGGGCCTGGAGCCCTACGCGTGGCAATATTTCTCGATCTTCGTCGGCGTGGTCGTGGCGCTCATCCTGGAGCCCATACCCGCTGCGGCCGTCGGCCTTGTCGGCGTTGTTCTCTGCGCCTCGCTTATGCTTGTTCCGGCGCCGGAGCCGCCCAAGCCCCCCGCGCCCAAGGCCGATGCGGCCAAGCCGGTCAACGCGCCCAAGCCTCCTGATGGCGTAAAGGCCCCTGACGGCGCGAAGGCTCCGGATGCCCCGAAGCCGCCCGCCGCTGATACCGCCAAGCCGGGCGCGCCTGCCGCAGCCGCGGCTCCCGCCGTGGCCCCGCCCGCCGCTGCCAAGTCCGACGCAATCAAGCCAGACGCTCCCAAGGCGGATGCCCCGAAGGCCGACGCCGCCAAGAAGCCCGAGGCCAAGAAGCCGCCCAAGCCCGCCGACGAGATCAAGTGGGCCCTGGCCGGATTCTCCAACGGCACGGTGTGGCTCATCTTCATCGCCTTCATGTTCGCCCTGGGCTATGAGAAGACCGGCCTAGGCAAGCGCATCTCCCTGGTGCTCATCAAGAAGCTGGGCAAGCGCACCCTTGGCCTGGGCTACGCCGTGGCCCTGGCCGACCTGGCCCTGGCCCCGTTCATGCCTTCCAACACCGCGCGCAGCGGCGGCACCATCTTCCCCATCATCAAGAACATCCCCGGCCTGTACGGCTCCACCCCAGACAACGAGCCGCGCAAGATCGGCGGCTACCTCATGTGGGTGGCGCTGGCCACAACCTGCGTCACCAGCTCCATGTTCTTCACCGGGCTGGCCCCCAACCTGCTGGCCATGAGCCTGGTGGAAAAGACCATCGGCCTCAAGTTCACGTGGATGGAGTGGTTCACGGCCTTCGCGCCCGTGGGCATCATCCTGTTCCTGGCCGTGCCCTGGCTCACCTATGTGCTCTACCCGCCCACCCTGAAGACCAGCGAGGACGCGCCCAAGTGGGCGGAGGCGGAGTTGCACAAGCTCGGCCCCATGACGGGCAAGGAATGGGCCATGGCCGGGCTGGCCTGTTTGGCGCTGCTGGGCTGGATCTTCGCGGGCGACTACCTGGACGCCACGCTGGTGGCGCTCATCGCCCTCACGCTCATGATCCTGTTCGACGTCATCAACTGGAACGACCTGCTGGGCAACAAGCAGGCGTGGAACGTGCTGTTCTGGTTCGCCACCCTGGTGACCCTGGCCGACGGCCTGGGCAAGGTCGGCTTCCTGAAGTGGTTCGCCACCACGGCGGCCGGGGCAATGGTGGGCTACTCGCCGAACACCATCATCATCCTGCTCTTGGTGCTGTTCTTCGTGGTGCACTATCTCTTCGCCAGCCTGACGGCGCACGTCACCGCGCTGATGCCGGTGTTTTTGACCACGGCGGCGGCGATTCCGGGCGTGAACCTGAGGACGCTGGCGCTGCTGCTCTGCCTCAGCCTGGGCCTCATGGGCATCATCACCCCGTACGCAACCGGGCCAAGCCCGATCTACTACGGCTCCGGGTTCATCAGCCGCAAGGACTTCTGGCTGCAGGGCTTCATCTTCGGCGCCATCTTCCTGGGCGTGCTGCTCATCGTGGGCGTGCCGTACATGATGGCCATGTAAATCGGATTGGCTTAGCGTAAGGCAAAACAAAGCCCCCCGAGCCGAAAGGCGAGGGGGGCTTTACTTATTCAAAATTATATGATCAACGTTTTCCAAGTATCAAAGCGGTTCGAGCAACGGACACATGCTGGAGGCGATATGGAGAGTTGTCAATTTTCTGCTGTTTCAACAACGCCAGGAAGCTCCAAATGGGAAGCCAGCAACGAGAGAGTATATCCCCTATATCAACGGGAACAAGATATTCGTTCAAATTTTGATCGGGATTATCATAGAATTTTGCACTGTACAGCCTACAGAAGATTAAAACATAAAACGCAAGTTTTTTTTGCAACAACGAATGATCATATCTGCACAAGAATTGAGCATGTCAACATTGTGCAATCGGTCAGCGACACCATTGCTAAACAACTTGGTATTAACCGGCAAATTACTAATGCAATTGCCATTGGACATGATTTAGGACATCCCCCGTTTGGACATGAAGGAGAGAACATTCTTAAACAATACTACAAAGATTTACTAAACACACAATTTTGGCATGAAAAGAATAGCCTACGATTTGTTGATGACGTAGAAACATTAGAAGATAATGAGGGTGACCACAAAAATCTAAATCTTACATACGCTGTAAGAGATGGAATAATTTGTCATTGCGGAGAACTTGACCAGAATGGTATTTTCCCAAGAGAAGAGAATATCGATTTAAAATCCATAGATTCTGTAGGGTCAGTCCAACCTTTCACATGGGAGGGGTGCGTAGTAAAAGTATCAGATAAAATTTCTTACGTTGGACGTGACATCGATGATGCCATCAGCTTAAATTTATTAAGCCCTAAGCATCTAAATATTCTTTCAGATATTTTCAAAGAGTTTGATCCAGAGGCAACAAAATATAGCAACACACAATTAATGCACAAAGCGATCATCGACTTATGTAACAATAGTTCTCCATCATCAGGTATTACTTTATCTACGGGGCGCCATAAGGCTTTAAAAAAACTTAAAGACTTCAACTATGAGTACATATACAAGCACAAAAAAGTCGAAGCATTCAAGAAATATGTTGCGTTAATATTACAAACAATCGTTGATGAGTTATTGTCCCTGTATTATGGAGAAAAAACGTTTGAAAGACTACAATCAATGCATGGGAGGTACCCAGCCTTAACAGTAAATTTTAAAGAATGGCTTGCAAGATATTCTAGTACCAAAAACAGCAACTACAGTAGATTCAAAAATACAAAAATATATGACTTGAATAATGAAAAGTCATATGCCTTGGCAGTACTTGAATTTACTGCTGGGATGACAGATGCCTTTGCGATTAAAATATTCAACGAAATTATCTCATTTTAAATACACAGCCGCAGCATGCCAATAATTGGCTTGTGGTGAGGCCTTGCGATCACGATACTATTACAATCCACCGGATGGGGAAGCCGCGGTCTGAGAGATGGGAGGCCTGTCAGTCCTGGGAGATGTGCAGTTTGCGCAGTCTTTTTACCTCCCCCCCTCTACTTCCGCCCTTCAACCTGCCCCTTTACCAGCCCCTTCAACCTCACAACATCGTTGAAGGATATCTTGTTCTTGTCGAAGAGGGCCATGAGTTCAAAGAAGTTGTTCGCCGTGCAGGTGAGCTGCTCGGGCGGGATGCTGACCGTGCCGCCGAAGTTCTCCAACCCGCCGAAGCTGATGGAGATGTCCCGCCCCTTCAGCCCCCTGGCCGTGAACGTGTACAGCTTCCCGATGGGCCGAAGCTGGCAGATCCATTTTCCCAGCGCCATGAATTCCTGTCTGCGGCTAGCCATTGAATCTCCTTACGAATGCACGGCAACACGTTGCAACGGCCCACGGCGCAAAGGGGCTTGCGGCGCGCGCCCGCACGGCGGCACCCCCATGGCCAAGCGCCCTATTCATCCCAGTCCTTCACCTGCAGCTCAATCTTCGGCACCCCGTCGAAACGGTCGATGCGCGGCGTGAAGGCGAAGCGCTTCAGCGTGCCCATGACGTCGCGCGTCAGCTCGCTGGCCTTGCGCCAGGCCTTGGCGGGCAGCACCGCGCCGGGCCGCACGCCCACCTGGTCGGCGGGCAGCTGCTCCACCAGCTTGAGCTTCACGTGGTCCTTGCCGAAAACGCGGTAATCTTTGACCATGACCGGCGGCGAGACGAACGTGGGCTCCGGGTTGCCCATGCCGAAGGGCTGCAACATCTCCAGTTCCTTCAGCAAAGTGAAGGAGATGTCGCCAAACGAGAGTTCGCGGTCGAGCTTGAGCGAAGGCTTGAGCGGCACTGGGCCAAGGGACGCCTCCACGGCAAGATGGAAGCCCTCGCGCAGGGCCTCGAGATTCTCCAGCGGCATGGAAAGCCCGGCCGCCTGCTTGTGCCCGCCAAAGCCCAGAAACAAATGCTCCATGCCGGAAAGGCCCTCGTGCAGGTCGAACTCGGCCACGCTGCGGCCGGAGCCCTTCCAGTGCCCGCCGCCCCCCTTGTCGCCGGGGTCTTCCTCGCGGCAGAGCATGAGCACCGGGCGGTAATACCGCTCCACCACGCGCGAGGCCACAATGCCGATGACGCCGGGGTGCCAGTGGTCCGCGGCGAGCACCAGCCCCAGCCGCTCCTTCTGCTCCTCGGCCTGGGCAAGGGCTTCCTCAAGGATGGCCTGCTCCTCGCTGCGGCGCTTGGCGTTCAGGCCGTCGAGCTTGGAGGCCAGCGGATTGGCCGTGTCCATGTCCGGCGCCAGCAGCATGGTCAGCGCAATCTGCGGGTCGGCCATGCGCCCGGCCGCGTTGATGCGCGGCGCCAGGCCGAAGCCGATCTGCCCCGCGCCCAGCTCGGCCATGCGGTCGTAGCCGCTGTAGACTTTGAGCGAGGCGATGCCGGGCCGCTTGGCTTCCTTGATGAGCAAAAGTCCGTTCTTGACCAGGATGCGGTTCTGGCCGGTCAGGCCCACCACGTCGGCCACGGTGCCCAGGGCCACAAGGTCCAAAAACTGGCGCATGTCCACGGGTTCGCCGGGCAGCAGACGATTCAGCGCCGCAAGGAGCATGAAGGCCACGCCAACGCCCGCCAGCTCGCACATGCCCACGCACGCGCCGCCGCAACCGCCGGAATAGCCGCCCAGCACGCCCTCGGCCCCCTGGCACAGGCGGGGATTGCAGATGGCCGCGGCAGGCGGAAGCTCGCCCGGCGGCATGTGGTGGTCGCTCACCACCACGGTCATGCCGAGCTCATTGGCCCGCGCCACCTCGGCCACGGCGCTAATGCCGCAGTCGACCGTGAGCAGCAGGCGCACGCCGTCCTCGGCCAGGCGCTCGATGCCCGCCGCGTTCAGGCCGTAGCCGTCGTCCACGCGGTTGGGCAGGTAGTGGCGCACCTGTCCGGTGCCGTCCAGCGCGCCGCGCTCCGGTCCGAGCCGCTTGAGGAAAAAGTCCTTCACCAGCGCGGTGGCCGTGATGCCGTCCACATCGTAGTCGCCCCAGACGCAGAGGCGCGCGCCCGCCTCAAGCTCGCGGGCCAGCACCTGGGCGGATTCGCTCAGGCCGGGGATGGACTCGGGCTTGGCCAGGTGCCGCAGGCCGGGGGAGAGAAAGCGGTCCATGTCCTGGGGGGACGTGAACCCGCGGCGCCACAGCACCTCGGCGATGACTTGGGTGATGCCGAGCTCCTCGGCGATGGCCCCGATGTTGGCGGGCACGGGCGAGCCCGAAAGCAGCTTCCAGTTGCAAGGCATGGCGCGCCTAGCCCTGCGCCTGGGCAGGCTGGGCAGCGGCCTGGGCGATGCGGCGCAGGAATTCGCGGGCGCTGGCCACGGGGCCGCCTTTGTCCTCGGGCGCGCGGGTCACCGGCCTGCCGACCACAAGGAAATCCGCGCCGGCGGCCACAGCCGCTTCGGGGGTCATGATGCGGCGCTGGTCGTCGGCCGGGGCGGTGGGATCGGGCAGGC